>OBVY01001973.1_pt1 | contig 9905 bp, 10 predicted proteins | sample 1538051 | NCBI WGS metagenome assembly OBVY01 (sample SAMEA2580017, study PRJEB22360) | human gut metagenome | biome: human gut; feature: human-associated habitat; material: faeces | place: Denmark | collected 2008/2010 | reverse complement strand
CTTAAAATCCTGCGGGACTTATACTCCCATACGGGTTCGATTCCCGTTGCCGGCACTAAACACGAGAGTGTTTAGGAAGTACGTGTAGCTCAGCTGGATAGAGCGTCTGGCTACGGACCAGAAGGTCGCGAGTTCGAATCTTGTCACGTACATTTATTTAACCTTGCAGATATGCAAGGTTTTTTTATTATCTGAGGAATATTTAATATCAAAATATATTTATAAGTGTTCTAATGAATAAAAACAGACAAAACAGCAATACTACATTAATGAAAAATATTAATGGAGGTTGATATTATGTCAAAGAACACATCTAAAAATTCAACAAATTCAAAGAATTCTACTAATTCCAGCAATTCAACAAACTCAAGAAATTCATACAATGAGACTAATTCTACAAACAGCAAAAACGAGACATCTAAGAATTCTAAGAATAATAAATCAGTCTCAGATGAGTCTGACTGCTATTAGTCAGAATATGGGTCGCATACGCGGCCTTACATAACAAAGTGGTAATAAAACAATATAATGAAAGTATAATATAATAAAACCTATATTATGCAGGTAACATATGTCATGTGAAATGGTCAGTTCCAGAAAAATAGATTATTATGTAAATGATCCCTATGTAACAATAATAGATATAAGAGAAGAAGACAAATTTTTACATTCCAGAATAAAAGGCGCTATACATTATGAATATAATAAGCTGATGGCAGATATAAATAATATATTCAGATATGGAAAAGTTTCATATGAATTCAGACGATTATTCAGTAATAAAGACATAATATATATTTTTTATTGTGATAAAGGAGCGTTAAGTCTGATTGTATGCGAGAAAATGTCAAGACTCGGATATCGATGTAAGACAGTGGTTGGGGGATTTGAGGCATATAAGGGAAATTGTGTAATCAATTAACGGATTGACACTCATTTGCATAGGCATTAATATATATATAAATGTACTTTTGGAGGATATATGAATACATACGAATTAATTGCTCCCTGCCATTTTGGCCTGGAATCAGTATTAAAAAGAGAAATATATGATCTTGGATATGATATATCATCAGTAGAAGATGGAAAGGTTACTTTTGTGGGCGATTCTGAGGCCATATGCCGCGCTAATATCAATTTAAGAACAACAGAGCGTATTTTGATTAAAGTGGGGCAATTTAAGGCCGAAACGTTTACAGAGCTATTTGATAAAACTAAAGACCTTGAATGGGAGAATTTTATACCTAAGAATGGTAAATTCTGGGTTACTAAAGCTAATTCTGTTAACAGTAAACTGTTCAGCAGCTCTGATATCCAGTCAATTGTTAAGAAAGCCATTGTAGAGAGACTTAAGGAGCATTACAGAATTGGATGGTTTGAAGAAGATGGAGATTCATATCCTATAAGAGTTACTATTATGAAGGATATTGTTACGATTGCACTTGATACATCAGGTGATTCACTTCACAAAAGAGGATACAGACCGGCTGCAGGTAAGGCTCCTATATCAGAGACACTTGCGGCTGCTCTTATTATGCTGACTCCTTGGAAGGGTGACAGAATTCTTGTTGATCCATTTTGTGGAAGTGGCACATTTCCAATTGAAGCAGCTATGATAGCAGCTAATATTGCACCGGGAATGAATCGTAAGTTTACTGCACAGAAGTGGACTAACTTAATTGACAAGCAATTGTGGTATGATGCTGTTGATGAAGCCGAGGATATGATTAATCTTGATATTGAAACGGATATCCAGGGATTTGATATTGATGCAGATGTTATCAGGAAGGCAAGAAGCAATGCGGAGAATGCCGGAGTAGAGAAGTTAATACATTTTCAAGAAAGAAGCGTGGCAGACCTAAGCCATCATAAGAAATACGGTTTTATTATAACTAATCCTCCTTATGGTGAAAGACTTGAGGACAAGGAGACACTTCCGGGAATATATTCTGCATTTGGACGACAGTTTGCAAAGTTAGATTCATGGTCAGCCTATATGATTACTTCATATGAGGATGCTGTCAAATATTTTGGCAGAAAACCGGATAAGAACAGAAAGATATATAATGGAATGTTAAAGACATATTTTTACTCATTCCAGGGACCAAAGCCACCTAAGAAAGAGAAGGGACAGGACAGATAATTATGACTACAATTATTTTAGCGTCTAATAATAAGGACAAGGTTAAGGAAGTTAAAGAAATTCTTAAAGAATATAATATTATTTCTCTTAAGGATGCTGGAATTGACCTTGATGTGGAGGAAAATGGCACTACATTTGAAGAAAATGCGCTGATTAAGGCGAGAGCTGTCTGTAAACTTACAGGGCAGCTTACAATGGCAGATGATTCAGGACTTGAAATTGATTATCTTAATAAAGAGCCTGGCGTGTATTCTGCAAGATATATGGGACATGATACATCATATGATATTAAAAATGCTTCTCTTATTAAACGACTTGAGGGTGTTGAAGGGCAGGACAGAAGCGGCAGGTTTGTATGTGCCATAGCGGTGTGTTTTCCTGATGGAAGGGAAATTGTTAAGAGAGGCACAATGGAGGGGCTTATAAGCAAGGAAATCGTTGGAGAGAACGGTTTTGGTTATGACCCTATAGTTTATCTGCCAGAATATGGTAAAACATCAGCACAGCTTGATCCTGAAGAGAAGAATAAGATAAGCCACAGAGGTAAAGCACTTGAACTTATAAAGAAAGAACTGGATGAGTGCCTCTAATTGGCTCATTCTGGAGGTTTTATGCAGAGGATAATGATTGTTAGCGATTCACATAGAAGACACGGTAATCTGGCAGAGGCAATATATAATGAGCAGCCATTCGATTTACTTATTCATCTTGGTGATATAGAAGGAGAAGAGGATATAATACAGGAACTTGCTGGGTGTGAAACAATAATGGTACCAGGTAATAATGACTTTTTTTCACCACTTCCAAGAGAACGTGAAATTGAGCTTGCCGGTAGGAAAATTTTATTAACACACGGTCATAATTATTGTGTTTCACTTGATTTACAGACTCTCAGGGAGGAGTGTATAGCAAGGGGAATAGATATAGTTATGTTTGGACATACTCACAGACCATTGATTCTGGTTGAAGATGAACTGACATTTATTAATCCTGGAAGTATCTCATATCCACGTCAGGCAGACAAAAGATGCACATATATTATGTTAGAAATTGATGATAATGGCGAAATGACGTTTGATTTGAGATATGTATAAACCCAGTAAATATGCGGGTTAACAGACTTGTGGAGAAATTTTTAAAAAAAATTAAAAAAAATTCAAAAAAAGTGTTGACAGATAGTACACCTTATAATATAATCATTCTTGCGTTGCGGAACAGAGCAAACGCAAGAAACAAAAACGGGGTGTGGCTCAGCTTGGCTAGAGCGCTTGATTTGGGATCAAGAGGTCGCAGGTTCGAATCCTGTCACCCCGACTTATAATCCAAAACACTGTTAAGCATTATGCGGGTGTAGTTCAATGGTAGAACACTAGCCTTCCAAGCTAGATACGTGGGTTCGATTCCCATCACCCGCTTTGTGTGTTCGTAGCTCAGCTGGATAGAGCAACGGCCTTCTAAGCCGTGGGTCGAGGGTTCGAATCCCCCCGGGCACACTTTTTTTTATGAGTCATGGCCAGTAGCTTATGACTTTTGCATTATGGTGGGTATAGCACAGCTGGTCAGCGCGTCAGATTGTGGCTCTGAAGGTCCAGGGTTCGAATCCCTGTACCCACCCTTTTTTTATTTCTTGGGCTATCGCCAAGCGGTAAGGCACAGGGTTTTGATCCCTGCATTACGCTGGTTCGAATCCAGCTAGCCCAGCTCGGTAGACAGAATCCGAAGCTGGATGATTGAAATAGATAGCAGCTTATATTTAGTATATATTGTGGGCTCATAGCTCAGTTGGTAGAGCACTAGACTTTTAATCTAGGTGTCCCGGGTTCGAACCCCGGTGGGCTCATTAAAAAAGGCTTGTTTACTGGATTTATTCCAATAAGCAAGTCTTTTTTTATTGCTATTTCCTGAAGAAAAAAAATCTAGGTGTCCGCATCAATTAAAAAAGATATCATCTATCTTATATACATCTGGATATATAAGAGACAAGTGAAGATAATTCTTAAGAATCTCATAATCAGCATGTCCCATAAATAAACGCAGCTTCTCCATGTCTCCACCATACTGGAGAAAAGAAGTTGCAAAAGTATGACGGCATAAATGCCCATGAATCCTATCAATTCCAGACAATGTTTTTAAGTCCTGGTAAAAGCATTTGATTGTATTAAGTGTTATTGGCTCAATATCATAAAAATCCAAAAATACAATCTTAGATTCATTCTTAACATGATCATGTGCATAATGCGATTCAATAAAATAATTATGTAAGGACAAAAAAAGGAATCTAGGAAGTAAAACAATACGATCTTTGTTATTCTTAGCATTATGTATTATTAATCTGTCATGTTTTATATCCATCTTACGGAGCTGGACAATCTCTTTTCTACGAAGTCCACAATCAAGAGCCAGATGAAAGATACAATAATTTCTTAAAGCAATATGTTTATTCACAGACTTGTTAATTATAGCATCATCAATCTGATGTACCTCTTGATCCGTGAGAGGTTCAACAATGGCTGCATCTTTTTTTGGAAGCTTAACACCTATTGTAATATCTTTATCAAGGTAATCTTCCTGGAAAAGCCACTTGCAAAATGCTTTCACAGGGCGGTAATTTGTTGCAATACTTGTATTCTTCATACGATATCTTAAAGAATATATATAATCTCTCAAAGTCTGCTTATTAAGCAAATCAAAATCATCAGAATCAAGCCAATTTGTAAAACGGCCAAGATAGAAGATATAAGATTGTACAGTAACATCTTCACAATATACTTTTCTATCCTGGATAAACAATTTTATATAATCACTTATACGCTGCATTAAAATCACCCTCCCAATCCTTTTTATTAAGACGGGTTGAGACCTTAGAACGATACCGTTCAGCACGCTTTACATCATTATCATTGAGCAAACAAAGATTATCAGCAATTGTTGTCTGGATATCCTCTTTATAATCAATTCCATGTGTATAGATTCCCAATGTAATAGCCTTATTAATAAAGCTGTTCTTAACAACCTCAATATTATGCTCCCTGGAATACTCACGAAGCAAAGGAGATATATTTTTATTCTTCTTTCTAACATCAATCATTTTTGTACGCTTTATAGACTGCCAAAATGGTGTATCAGTACATTTACACTTCTTTAAAGCTGTATTTCTATCAACCAGACGAAGAACAGAAGTAAGAAGATAATCTGTGATAAGCTCATGATTTTCTAAAAACATGTTGATTCTATGATCTACCTTATGCGAAGGATGCAGATCTATAAGACAAAATGACTTGGACATTTTTCTCATAACCTGAAACTCAACATTCATAATTGTAGTTATTTTTGGAGTAAGTTTATCTGCTAACTTACCAACATAGTCCCAATTGCAAGAACCTTTTCCAAAATATGACTCCATAGCAGCATAACACATTTGTTTATACTGTTCATTCTGACCATAGTCATAATAAAATTGTAACCGGATAATGTCTTTTACTTTCCAATTCCTCAAATCAAAACAGTTTTCAAGAACATATTTATCATACCTTGATATAAGCTCATTGAAAAACCAAAGATTTATAAACCACGGCTTATAACCCATTTCAACAACTTCTTTAGTCTTCAGATACATACGGACAAAGCATTTATCCCCACGCTTACCAAGTGCAATATAATCATTTTCATATCCATCATTAGCAAGAAAAGCATAATGCATATTAGAACCTTTAAAATGACTGACCTGCATCTTAGCGAAATTATCTATTTTAAAATACTTTTCAGGATTCGCCAGATAATTAGTATGCCAGCAGAAATCTGTTCTATTTTCGTTGACCTCTTTAATATTCAAATGATACAAGCTGCATATTTTAGATACAGCATCAAAGGAACGCTTATATATACTATTAACACCAGATAGCCATAATTCTTTAGAACGGATCTGAACAACAATCTGTGGAGTATCAGCATTTGGAACATGAGAAGCAATATATATATCATAAACATCCGGACAAGATATTACATGATTGTATATATGCGCATAATTACCCTTACCAATAGCATATACAAGATTATCAGAACATCTGAAGTCAAGCGGATCGAATGGAGTATATATTTCTCCATAAATTTCATTAGATTCCAGACACCTATTTTTGAAAGCATCCAATTGTGTAAGAAAAAAATGAACATTCTCATCACCAGGCTCAATAAAATCATTATTAAGCATAACAGAATAATAAAATGTATCTATGTTATGCAGATTTTTTTGTTGTTTACGATAGAACCAATATTTATTATCACCGTCTTTTAATTCCTTTTCAATTAAGCTCATTTTATCCCCCTCAAAAATTCATTAAAAAGCCATTTTCAATGAACGATATTTTTAATAAAAAACATAGATTTTAAGCTAGTTTGAGTGTATTATTATTAAGATTTTGCGACCACGTAGTACATATCCGTGGTCAAACCCCAAATTCCATCGATTTTATGCGTGTGCCGGTTATGTCTTACGCTTCGCCCGGCATTCCCGGCACACGCATAAATCACTTAATCAGGGTGTAAGAATCATACAAAGAGAAGTAAAAGGAAGAACCAAACAAAAGGGAGCTTTTTATATGGCTTTCCTTTTTGCTCATTCCATACATACTCTTTATGCACATGAACAGATTCCCGCCAAAGGGAGCTGCAAGAAGTTTACCAAATGCTTTATATTTGGAAATGTTTCTATGCAGCACCTGCGTCTCAAGGATACCCCGGATTTGTTTATCAATCATCTTATCGTTCTGGGTAACAAGAATAACATCATAACCAAAATGACGGTGCATAGTGAAAAATTCTATCCACTGCAGCCGGTCCTTCTTGTTCCAGCTCCGGGGATTAAATATTGTCTGGCACTCATCCAGAATAATAAGTGTCTGATGCTCATAAATTTGACCTTTTTTATTACGCTTATGAAACTGCAGCGCAAAATTCTCAAGGCCATATATGTAAGAAAATGTATCATTGCAGACACTCTTGCCGCCGATGGGAGACTTCAAAAATATTGAAGAATTAATCCATTGTGCATTTGGTACATATATAAAGCTTCCTAATGCCTTTTTAGAGCTCTTAGGCGGTATAATAGCAGTATTAATATTAAGATTTGATATAACATTAACACCGGAGCGGAGAGCGTCATATATACGCCTGGCAGTATGATAGCTTTTACCGCTTCCGGGTACTCCTGTATAACATTCAATTGACATAATTTTTACCCCACTTAAAAAAATTTATTCTGATAAGAAAACAGTCAGAATCTTTAAAAATCCACCGCCTGAAACGATACTTTTAAGAATCCGGCGAGCATAAACGTAAATAATATAACCAGCATATGCATCAACAAATGCACCAAATAAAGTAACAGCATAATCTAATGGAACGAACCAATTAATTTGAGGAATCCAAGCCATAAAAATCTCAGAATTAACATCAAGCAGACCTTTAAATACATCAGTTGGCATTAGATTCTGTGTAATTAACATGAATTCAATAATTCCACCAAAAAAATTAATAAGAAAATTAACAAGGACAGAACACAAAACAGCCGTAATAAATGTACTAATAATATCACCCCCTAAAAAATAGAATTACCCTTAAATTTTTTATAAAGAAACAAGGACATAGCAAGAGTGAAGGACAAACGAAGGAAAGACTTACATACATTCGCCCAGGGTTCATATATACTAAAATCAATTACAAGATCATATTTCTGTTCATCCTTATGACCTAATAAAAAACCGTAATTATAAACAAGCTTAGGAGCAACCGGATCAGCCTGAAGAACCTGCAGCCACTCATACAATTGATAAGGAACGCTGAAAGGAAATTTTCCAAACAATCCGTCATGTATATCCATATTATTTATATCCTGTGTTGAAATACCAACATCATAATCATTAGAATCATCATAAACAGAACAATCATCTAATGAATAAGCAACAACCGGAGTACCAGGAGAGACACCAGAGCCGGAGGATGTATATATATTATTGGACAATTTAAAATCTTCCCTGGTAACAATATAAGATTGTGAAGCAGCTCCGGAGCTGTCACCGGAATCAGTAAGCGTATTCTTACCGTAAAGAATCGCATTACCAAGACCGTTATAAATTTTATTTATTGTATTTGTTAAGTCTGTCTTAGTGTAAGAAGAGCCATCATCCTTTGTTGTCTGGTATGCAATATATTCAGTAACACCAAGAATCTGAAGAAGAATATTATTCTGTTCCTTCAGAACTTCCAGAATATCAGAGGTATTATCTTTTATATCCTCTGTGTTTTTATTAAGATCATCCAGGCCTTTATCAATGGCATTCTGCAGCTCATCAGCGGACATATTACCTTTACCGCTGTTAATAGAATCAATAAGAGTATCCATTTTAGAACCTAAATTCTCGTTCATATCTTTTATAGAAAATGTTATATCTTCACCAGTTTTATCAATAGTAGAAGATAAATAAGCGTTCTGGTCTCCGTGTAAAAAATTATATAAAGCTGAATAAGATGAAAAAGTAGTAAAATATTTATATTTTTGAGAAAGAATAACAACAGTGCTGCCGCCAATAGTATCACACCATGAATAATTTTCTTTAAAATTACCATTAGAATCAACTTTTTTATCTATAAAATATGCAGTACCTGCCATATTCCACTGTTCATAACTTATAAAAAAATTAGAAATATACCATTTATAGCCATCAGTATCAAAATCATTAAAATCAGAAAAATGGTAAAAAGGGGATTTAACAACATTAAGTTGACTATCTAAAAAAATAATACCATTTTTAGTAGGATTGGCAGAATCTATGTATGAATAATTATATCTACTTAAATCAAATGCAATAACATCACGAATATTACCACGAGTACAGTAAGCGGAATAATCATATTGAGCAACAGCATTATAATCAGACATGTAGTCTTCTTCATATTCATAATAAGATTTATGCATATCAATAGCAGTCGCAGGATTTTTGCTTGTAACAGGAACACGAACAAGACCAATAGATTGATAGTAATAACGTTGTATTTCTTCTCTTAATTTGTCAACGCTGCCATTATCATTGCTCATTGTTATTGTCTTGCTGTCCTCGTCATAGTTGAGAGAATCCAAATAGTTATAATTGCCGGTAAGCTTATCCATAACATTAACAAGAGAATCAGAATCACCAGTAGTAGCAATACCAACGCTAGACAATAAACCTCTTGTAACATTGTTATTAGACAAAACAGAAACAAACATAGAAGCATAAGCAGTTATTGTTTTTTTAGACATAAGAAAAGCAACTAATTGATTATCAGATAAATGCAAAGAATTCTTACCAACTTGAGAATAAGTCCAATTATATGTATTAGTAGGAGTATAAGAAAATAAGAGAATATGATCAGAATCATAAATATCCTTATGAGCAGATACATAAGATTGAGCTTCTGATGAAGAATAACCAAATGGATTATCTTTAGACTTAGACAAAGTTGTAGCATCATCAGCAAATGAAATATCAGGAAAACACAAAACAATAGATAAAGTAAAAACAATTATAGCAAGAGAAAAAGAGCCGATTCTTTTCATATAAACCCCCTTAAATAAAAAAAGACAGACAAGAAATTAATCTTGCCTGTTATTCATATGATTTTTATAAAATTCAGTCTTAATTTTATAATAGTTATTTTTTTGCTTAAAATACTTAATAGCAAAAATAATTAATATAATAGGAACACCAATTAAAAAGACTAAAAGAAT
>OBVY01001972.1_pt1 | contig 9906 bp, 10 predicted proteins | sample 1538051 | NCBI WGS metagenome assembly OBVY01 (sample SAMEA2580017, study PRJEB22360) | human gut metagenome | biome: human gut; feature: human-associated habitat; material: faeces | place: Denmark | collected 2008/2010 | reverse complement strand
TCGGGGCGAACCCCCGCCACGACCGGCCGCCGTACTGCAGCCTGCCTCCGAACGGATGCAGTCGGGGTGGTGTTACGTGGTTTTCGGTGTATTTTCGACCGAGGAGAACGCTGCGCGGTGCCGCGAGCAGTTGTTGCGCGAGGCGCCGTCGCTGGCTGTCGGGGTCTATCCTTTCGGTGCGAAGTACATGGTCTCGCTCTTCGCCGCGCAGGATCGCGGCGTCTGCGAGCGTTTCGCGCGGGAACACCGTTCGGCGTGGCCCGACTTGTGGATTTACGCGAAAAAATGAGTTCTCCCGCTTCGTTGGTAACCCGTGCTGTCGATGCGTTCTACTGGCGTCGGCTGGAAGGGGTCGTCTCGCGGCAGTTGTTCCGCTACGCCTTTTGCGGCGGGATGAATCTGGCGTTGGATGCGGTGTGGTATTTCGTGATCTATCACTTTCTGATCGGTGAAGGGCGGATGATCGATCTGGGCTTCGTCTACATGTCTGCCCCGATCGCGTCGCTGTTCCTCGTCTTTCCGATTACCTTTTTCACCGGTTTCTGGCTCAATCGCAACGTGGCGTTCCGTGCGTCGCCGCTCGGCACGCGCACGCAACTGCTGCGCTATGCGTTGTCGGTCGCCGGAGCGATCCTGCTCAACTATCTATGCATGAAACTGTTCGTGGAGGTCGTCGGTATCTGGCCTACACCCGCGAAACTCGCGACCTCTCTCCTTTCGGCCGCATACAGTTTTCTTGCAGCACGGTATTTCACCTTTCGCGGGGCGATCGAGGATTGAGTCTTGAGAAAATAATCCATTACGGAATGCTCCGAAGGAGCTGTCTGCGATCGTCAATTTATTATGAGAATATCGATCCTTCGCCGGAATTGACCGAGGAGGAGACACAATGTATCTATATCGGCTTGACCGTTGCGGCATACAGTGCGAAATATTGGGAGTGCTATGAGTGAGAATATAGGTAAATGGGCGCAAAAACTCGATCTCGCCTTCAACGATATATGGGTGCTGCGATTCGCAACGGTCGGTGCGTTGTGCGTGGCGGTGCTGTTTCTTCTGCCCGCTTCTTCGCTGCTTGCCGATGTGGTGTCGTGGGGGTGCATGGTTCCCGTTACGGCTTTGATCGTGCGCTTCGTCTATTTGCTGTGGCTGCCCTGCCGATCGACAAACGGCAGGTTCGCCGCTGGAACCGCTGGAACAATGCGGCGTTCGCCGTTTTTTTCGCTGTTTTGCTCGTTCGGGTATTGTTCCGTATTTTCGGTAGATAACATTTCGGAATGCGACGGGAGGATGTCTCCGGAAAATGACGTTCTCCCGTTTTCTATTCTCTTCTTTGTGAGAGGGCGGATTAAGGCCCGCTTGCGGTTTCAGACGCGGTTTCAGCGGTTGCGGTTCTCCTCGCGCAGCTTCTGCAACTCGTACATGCGGTCGCGGTACTTCGCCGCGGCGAGGAAATCGAGCGATTTGGCGGCACGTTCCATATCCTCCTTCGCCTTTGCGATCAGCGTGTCGAGGTTTTCACCTGCCATGTAGGTTCCCTGTACGTCGGCGGCCTGCATGTAGTGATCCTCCGCCGGCAGGTAGAAGGCCGGCGTCGCCTCCTGGATCTTTTCGCCCTGGGAAGCCAGCAGCGTGCTCTGTCCCGTGCCGCTGCGCTGCGCCTGCCGCGGCAGCATCTCGTGTTCGAGGTTGTAGCGTACCTGCTTTTCGCGGCGGCGGTTGCTCTCGACGATGGCGTAGCGCATCGAGTCGGTGCAGTGGTCGGCGTAGAGGATCACATTGCCGTTGGCGTGGCGTGCGGCGCGTCCCGCGATCTGGGTGATCGACCGCACATTGCGCAGGAACCCCTCCTTGTCGGCGTCGAGAATGGCGACGAGCCCCACCTCCGGCAGGTCCAGCCCTTCGCGCAGCAGGTTGACGCCGATCAGCACGTCGAACATGCTGGCGCGCAGGTCTTCGAGGATCTGGATACGTTCCAGCGTGTCGATGTCCGAATGGATGTAGCGGTTGCGCACGCCGATGCGGTCGAAATATTTCGACAGCTCCTCGGCCATGCGTTTGGTGATGGTGGTGATGAGCACCTTGTCCTCGACGCGCACCCGCTTGTCGATCTCTTCGAGCAGGTCGTCGATCTGGTTCTCCGTGACGCGCACTTCGAGCGGCGGATCGACCAGCCCCGTGGGGCGGATCAGCTGCTCGACCACCACGCCTTCGCTCTTCATGAGCTCGTAGTCGGCAGGTGTGGCGCTGATGTAGACCGTCGTGCCCATCATCTGCTCGAACTCCTCGAAGCGCAGCGGGCGGTTGTCCTTCGCCGCCGGCAGACGGAATCCGTACTCCACGAGATTTTCCTTGCGGGCCCGGTCTCCGCCGAACATGCCGTGTACCTGCGGCAGCGTCACGTGGCTCTCGTCGATGAGCAGCAGATAGTCCTTCGGGAAGTAGTCGAGCAGGCAGAAGGGGCGCGTTCCGGCGGCGCGCCCGTCGAGGTAGCGCGAGTAGTTCTCGATGCCGGGACAGTAGCCCAGCTCCTTGATCATCTCCAAATCGTATTCCACCCGCTGCTTGATGCGCTGCGCTTCCATCGTCCTCCCTTCGCGTTCGAAGAACTCGATCTGCTTGCCCAGATCGAGGTAGATCTGCTGTACGGCAGCGTTGATACGCTCCTTCGTGGTGACGAAGAGACGTGCGGGGTAGATCGTCAGCGTGTCGATCGTCTGGATGCGGGCGCCCGTCGCGGGATCGACGATCCAGATCGCTTCGATTTCGTTGTCGTAGAACATCACGCGGTAGCACTGGCTGCCGAATTCGCCGAAGGCGGCCATGATGTCCACCGTGTCGCCGTTGACGCGGAACGTCGCGGGCAGCAGGTCGCGTTCGGTGCGGGTGTAGAGCGCTTCGACCAGTTTGTAGAGGAACTGCTTGTAGCTGACGATGTCGCCGACCTTGAACGAGACGGCCGTCGCATGGAAGTCTTCGGGGTTGCCGCTGCCGTAGAGGCACGAGACGGACGAGACGACGATCACGTCCCGGCGGCCCGAAAGGAGCGTCGCACAGGTTTGCAGACGCATCTTTTCGATCTCGTCGTTGATCGACAGGTCTTTTTCGATGAAGGTATCCGTGGCCGGCAGGTAGGCCTCCGGCTGGTAGTAGTCGTAGTAGGAGACGAAATATTCGACCGCGTTTTCGGGAAAGAAATTCTTGAACTCTCCGTAGAGCTGCGCCGCGAGGGTCTTGTTATGGCTCAATACGAGAGTCGGTTTGTTGATCTGGGCGATGACGTTGGCGGCCGTGAAGGTCTTGCCCGAACCCGTCACGCCCAGCAGCGTGTTGTGTTTCGATCCGCGGCGGATCGAATCGACGAGCTGCGCGATCGCTTCGGGCTGGTCGCCCGTGGGCTTGTATTCCGAGACGAGTTTGAAATCCATAGATGCAAAGGTACGATAAATTCGGAATTCGGAGGCCGCAACGACGGATAATTCCGCTTCCGGAATGCCCTTTTCAACGCGAAACCCGCCGGCGATATTGTCCGTCCGGCGGCAGGTTTGCGTGCGGCGGCGAAACAGCTGTCGCAGAAGCCGAAACGGAGCGCATCGAATTTAATTCCGCAAACGTTGTTCCGCCTGCCGAATTATTCGTAACTTTGCGAGCATGGGACTCATCGACCGCGCCACCGTAGACCGCATCTATGCGGCAGCCGATATCGTCGAAATCATCGGCGACTACGTCACGCTCAAACGCAAGGGTGTGAACTATCAGGCGTGCTGTCCCTTCCACAACGAAAAGACTCCCTCGTTCGTCGTATCGCCCTCGAAAGGCGTTTTCAAATGCTTCGGCTGCGGCAAGGCGGGCAACGCCGTTACCTTCGTCATGGAGCACGAGGGCATCTCTTACCCCGAAGCGCTCAAAGCCGTGGCCAAGCGCTACGGCATCGAGGTGCAGGAGCGGGAGCTCACCGAGGAGGATATCCGCCGCAACGACAACCGCGAATCGATGTTCGCCCTCAACGGCTGGGCCTATGACTATTTCGCCGACTACCTGCGTAAGTCGTCGGAGGGGCAGAGCGTCGGCATGAGCTATTTCCGGCAGAAGCGCGGGTTTACGGAGGCCACGATCCAGAAGTTCGGATTGGGCTATTGTTCGGCTAAGGGCGATGCGATGACGAGCGCCGCCCTGGCCGCCGGATACAAGGAGGAGTTTCTCCTTTCGACCGGACTGTCGATCAGACGTGAACGCGACGGGCAGTTGTTCGACCGCTTCCACGATCGGGTGATCTTCCCCGTGCACAACATTTCGGGGCGGATCGTCGCCTTCGGCGGCCGCATTCTGGGAACGAACAAGAATGTCGGCAAGTACCAGAACTCCCCCGAGAGCGAGATATACAGCAAGAAGCGCGAGCTTTACGGTCTCTATTTCGCCAAGAAGGCGATCCAGCAGCAGGACTATGCGATCATGGTCGAGGGGTATACCGACGTGATCTCGATGCATCAGGCCGGTGTGGAGAATGTCGTGTCGTCGTCGGGTACATCGCTCACGACCGATCAGATCCGGCTGCTGAACCGCTTCACGAAGAACATCACCGTCATCTACGCCGGCGATTCGGCGGGTATCCACGCCTCGATCCGCGGAATCGACATGATCCTGGCCGAGGGGATGAACGTGCGCGTGGTGCTGTTGCCCGAACCCGAAGACCCCGACTCCTTCGCGCGCGCGCACACGGCTGCCGAGGTGCAGGAGTACATCAAGGCCAACGAGGTCGATTTCATCACCTTCAAGGCGCAGCTGCTGATGAAGGACGCTCAGAACGACCCGATCAAGCGGGCGGCGCTCATCGGCGACATGGTGCAGTCGATTACGCAGATTCCCGATTCGATCCAGCGTTCGGTCTATGTCAAGGAGTGCGCGCGGCTGATGGACATCGATGAGCGGGTGCTCGTCGAAGAGGTGGCGCGCAAGCGCGTCGTCCAGACGGGCGGCGGCCGCGAGGCTTCGGATTTCATCCGCCGTCAGCAGATGCGGCAGCGGAGCGAGGAGCAGGCCGCCGTGCCGGAGCCGCAGGTCGATTTCACGAAGGGCGTCGCGGCCGGCAGCGCCACGCAGGAGTTGGAGAAGGAACTGTTGAAATACCTGCTCAAATACGGCCACCGCAATTTCGACTTCAAGGAGGGGCGCGACGTCATCCAGATGAATGTCGCCGACGTGATCCTGTCGACGCTCGATGCGCAGGAACTCCATTTCCAGACCGAGGTCTACCGGAAGATGCTGGATACCTACCGCGAGCAGCGCGCCGAACTGGGCGAAGGGGTGGAGGTGCCGGCGCATCTGTTCATCAACCACCCCGATCCCGCGGTCTGCAATGCGGCGGTCGACATCCTCACGTCGGACGACAACTACGTGCCGAGCAAGCTCTGGAAGCAGAAGGAGGTTCATGTCGAGAGCGTCGAGGAGATTCTCGCGCAGGGTGTGCCGAAGGCGGTGATCCTCTACAAGTCGAATGCGATCAAGAAACTGATCGACGAGCAGATGCAGCGTTTGGCTTCGGGGCAACTTACCGAGGAGGAGGAGTTGGAGGCGACGACTCTCATCAATACGCTCAACTGCGAGAAAACCAATATTTCGCACAAGGTGCAGCGGACGATTCTCTGATTCGTTCGATGTCGATAACGCCGGGCGATGGTATCCGCCCGATCCAAACCGTGTCCCCTTCGCGGACGCTGATGATGCCTGCCCTGAAATTTCGGTTCGGATGAAAACATTGCTGTTGATCGGCTGCGGCAGCTTCGCCGGTGGCGTATTGCGCTACGGCGTGTCGCGGTTGTTGCAGGGTAGCCAGTGGCTCTCCCTGCCGTTGGGAACTTTTTGCGTGAATATCCTCGGATGCCTGCTGCTCGGGATTTGCTACGGTCTGCTGGAGCACTACCGGGTGCTGTCGGAGGAGATCAGGCTGCTCTTTATCGTGGGGTTCTGCGGCAGTTTCACGACATTTTCGACCTTTGTCCACGAGAATCTCCTGCTGGTCCGCCAGTCGGATCTGGCGGGGCTGGCGCTCTACGTCTCGTTGAGCGTGGCGTCGGGGCTGCTGGCCGTCCATGCGGGGCATTGGCTTGTGAAAATGGGATAGTCCGTGCGGGGATTTTGATTGGATATCCGGAAAAAGTCACTATTTTTGCAGGATAGAGTTCCCGGCCGGTGCTGCGGTTTTACTCCGCAGCCGGCGAAGGATATTCCGGACGCCACGGGCAGGGCGGTCGGCTTGCCGTACCGAGCGGTTGCAGGCAGCCGCTTTCCGACCGTACTGAACGGAGGGTGATGGATTTGCAGAGTGCGGTTTTATGCGAATTCGTACGGGGCGAAGACTGCGGAGCACGTCCGTGTGGCGGGCCTCCGCGTGCGGAGACTTCGGCCCGCACGGCGCACAGAGCCGTATTTTCCCGCCGAGCGGGGGTGTGAGGGGGCGTTTTGCCGATGCAGCATGTAGGCTCTAAAAGTCCCACCCCTTTGTCGACTGTATGCAAGCCGAGCGCACCCGCTTGCGGGATGCCGAGGCGCCGCCGCAGAAACCGAGCGCAGCGAAGGTAAAGGGAGGGAGCATGAGGGAAGGAATGTAAAAATAACTTTTTTACTTTTTTACATTCGCAGAATGTCAAAGAAATAGGAGGAAAGACTATAAAAGTCCCTCCCTTTGTCAAAGGGAGGGAGCATGAGGGAAGGAATGTAAAAATAACTTTTTACTTTTTTACATTCGCAGAATGTCAAAAAAGTAAGGCTGGGTCGTACACGTATCGCTACGCATACCGTGTGCAAACAGAAAATAAACAGAAAGATGTGTAAAACATATCAAAGATAAAAGAATTAGTTACCTTCACCCAGCCTTACGCCCGTTCACGTGCAAACCGAGTGCCGGAATTGCCGCCGACGGGCGGGAAGTCGAGAGATAAGTTTTACACGTTTCAAAGCCAGAGAGATAGATGGGCGATTATAAAACGATAAATATCCGCAACAAGCGGGCGACGTTCGACTACGAGATTCTCGAAGAGTTCGTCGCCGGCGTCGTGCTGGTCGGTACCGAGATCAAGTCCGTGCGGCTGGGCAAGGCGTCGATGGTGGACAGCTATTGCTATTTCGACAAGGGCGAGTTGTGGATCCGCAATGTCACGATTGCCGAATACCATTGGGGAACCTGCAATAACCATGTCCCGAAACGCGACCGCAAGCTGCTGCTCAACCGAAAGGAACTGAATAAGTTGCAGCGGTCGTTGCAGGATCGCGGCCTGACGATAGCGGGGCTTCGGATGTTTCTCAACGAGCGGGGATTGGTGAAGATCGTCATCGGGCTTGCGCGCGGCCGCAAGGCGTACGACAAACGCAAATCCCACAAAGAGAACGACGCCCGCCGTGAAATGGATAAGGCGATGAAAACCCATAAACGTTAAATAAATGTACGAAATCTTCTTTTTCGATATCGACGGTACGCTGCGCAGTTTCGAGACGCACGAGGTGCCCGCATCGGCGCGCGAAGCGCTCGCCCGCCTGCGCGGACGCGGGGCGAAGGTGATTATCGCCACGGGCCGCGACCGGCGGAGCCTTCCGCCGCTCGAAGGGCTGGCTTTCGACGGATCCATTCGGGTCACCGGCGGCCATTGCCTGACGACCGACGGCGAGGTGCTGGCCGAGCGTCCGATTCCGATGGAGATTCTCGACAGGATGCTGCATGTGGGGATGCGCGAGGGATTTCCCGTCTCGATGCTGACCGACGAGGGGATGGTCGCCAGCAGCGTGAACGACGGGATGCGCGAGTTTCTGGGTGCGTTGGGGATGCCGCTCGATCCTGCGGTGGCCGATTTGCGCGAGGTGGCGCGGCGTACGCCCTGCCGTCAGATGTGCGTCTTCATGTCGCCCGAACAGGAGGAGCGGATCATGCGCGAATTTCCCGAGTGCGTGTCGAGCCGTTGGAGTCCGCTCATGGCCGACATCAACATGCGCGGCGTAACGAAGGCGAGCGGCATGGACGTCTTTCTGAGGCATTACGGCATCGACCGGAGCCGTTCGATGGCGTTCGGCGACGGCGGCAACGACGTGGAGATGATCCGCCATGCGGGTGTCGGCGTGGCGTTGGGCAACGCCGTCGACGCGGCCAAACGGGCGGCCGACTATGTCACCGCCACGGTCGACGACGACGGTGTGCTGCGTGCACTGCAACATTACGAAGTATTATAGCGAGAGATATGGCATTGATTTTATGTATCGAAACGGGCACGGACATCTGTTCGGTCGGGATCGCCGAAAACGGCGAGCTGGTTTCGTTGCGCGAGAGCGACGAAGGCCGCGACCACGCCCGCAAGGTCGGCGTTTTCGTCGATGAAATTCTCAAAGAGAACCGGCTCGATCCCGACGATCTGGATGCCGTAGCCGTCGGCAAGGGGCCCGGTTCCTATACGGGGCTGCGCATCGGCGTGTCGTTCGCCAAGGGACTGTGCTACGGTTTGCGCAAACCGCTCGTCGCCGTCGGTTCGCTCGATGCGCTCTGCGAGGTGGCGCGCGAGGATTACGAAGCGGGGATTCTCGCCGTCGAGGATTGGGAGCGCGCCGTGTTGTGTCCCATGGTCGACGCGCGGCGCATGGAGGTTTATACGCAGTTGTTCGACGCGCAGGGGCGGCCGCTCACGGAGGTGTCGGCCGAGGTGGTCGATGCGGGGAGTTTTTCCACATGGCGGGCGAAAGGGCCTTTCGTGATTTTCGGCAGCGGTGCGGCGAAGTGCGCCGATGTGCTGTCGGACGCCGTGCTGGTGCACGTTGCCCCCTCGGCGCGCGGGTTGGCGCGGTTGGCGCAGACGGCTTTCGACGGGGGCGATTTCGCCGATCTGGCCTATTTCGAACCCTTCTATCTGAAAGATTTCGTGGTGACGACCTCGCGCAAGAAGTTGTTTTAGGTCGCCGGAGGATGACAGGCCGTTCGATGCGGCCGCTGAATGGAATAATTCACCCCTGCCGCACTGTTTGCGGCAGGGGTGAATTCGTATCGGGATACCGAGTCGTTATCTCTTCGTCGCGGCATACCACGCGGTCTGTTGCCACTCGTTGCGGTAGGTCTCGGCCGGAGCATAGGTCGTTACGCCCGAATAGTAGCGGATGTCGTTCATGCGATTGTTGTAAACCGAAAAGAACTGCGCCGTGTGGAACCGTCCTTCGGGCGGGAAGCAGCGTTCCATCTGTTGCACGAACGCCTGACCGCGAGCGTCGTCGGCTGTCAGCGCCAGGGCGTACTCTTCCAGATCGTAGAACTGGTGCGTCTCCATTCCGTCGTAGCTTTGCAGCGTCGTCGCGTCGACGGCTTTCGTGGCGCCGGCGTTGATGTCGTGCAGGGCCGTGGCCAGCCCCTCCAATTCGTCGCAGACCGTGAGCGTCGCGCACCCCGATTTGTAGGAGTCGACGGCGTTGTAGTATTCGTAGACGTTCCGGCAGGCCGCGGCCAGATCGTACCGTGCGCCGTCGTCGGCGAAGAGCGAGGGAATCACCGTGTCGTAGGGGAATCCGTGCGCCATGACCTCGCAGGGCGAGGCGACGATGTAGTCGGCCGCGCGGCGCAGATCGTAGAGTGCTTCGACCGACGACATGAAACAGGCGTCGAAGAGCAGGTAGTCGAACCGCACGCCGGAGCCGTCGATCGCGGCGGCAAGCTCCGAAATATCCATGTAGCGCCCCCGGTCATGGCCGAACCAGCGGGTTTCGGCCGCACCGGGTATCTTCCGCCACAGATCGTCGGTGCGACGGGCGTTGCTGCGCAGCCATGACGAACTTTCGATCGATGCCGGCAACCATCCCTTTGCGTGGGAGGCCAGATGGAGCCCGAAACGTTCGGCGGGCGCGGCGGCCGCCCTGGGCCCCAGGATGCGGTCTGCTCATGTA
>OBVY01001959.1_pt1 | contig 9992 bp, 4 predicted proteins | sample 1538051 | NCBI WGS metagenome assembly OBVY01 (sample SAMEA2580017, study PRJEB22360) | human gut metagenome | biome: human gut; feature: human-associated habitat; material: faeces | place: Denmark | collected 2008/2010 | reverse complement strand
CTTGGCGATGGGGCCGGCGGCAAGTCCCGCCCCACCCCCCTGCCGCTGGGTACGGTGGCGGGTCTGCCCCGCATCCTCGACGTGGGCCAGTGCAACGACGCCTACAGTGCCATCCGGATCGCGCTGGGTCTGGCCGAAGCTTTTGACTGCTCGGTCAACGAGCTGCCCCTCTCCATCATCCTCTGCTGGTTCGAGCAGAAGGCGGTCTGTGTGCTGATGGCCCTGCTGGCGCTGGGCATCCGGGGCATCCGTCTCGGCCCCACCCTGCCCGCCTTCCTCTCCCCCGGGGTGGCCGCTGTTTTGCAGGAGAAGTATGACCTCCGGCCCATCACCACGCCGGAGGAGGATCTTGCCGCCTGTCTGGGCCGGCACTGAGCCGGAAAAGGCATACTATTTCCTGCTCTGCGTGTCTGTTTTTCACAAGAAGAACCGTCGCCGTGTACCCACATTTGGTGCAGCTGTCACTTGAATCTTTTTCAGCACCTTTGTATAATATTCTTGTTATCCGGAACAAGGGCGTTCCAGATGAGTCTTCGCCGACCCATCTGGGACGCCTTTTCTGTTATGCCATATAAGAGGGACGCTGCGGAATGTGCCGCAGCATTGCCAGGATATTCTCCGGAAAATCGAAAAAAGGATAGGAAAGTCTATGGAAAATTTCACGGAGCAAAAAGGGCCTCTGGGCCTCTATGACCCCCGGTTCGAGCACGACGCCTGCGGCATCGGTGCCGTCGTGGACATCAAGGGCCGCAAGAGCCACCAGACCGTCAGCGACGCGCTGTCCATCGTGGAGCGCCTTGAGCACCGCGCCGGCAAGGACGCCGAGGGCAAGACCGGCGACGGCGTGGGCATCATGCTGCAGATCAGCCACCGCTTCTTCGCCAAGGTGGCCGACGAGCTGAACATCAGCCTTGGCAACGAGCGCGAATACGGCGTTGGTATGTTCTTCTTTCCCCAGAATGAGCATCTGCGCGCTCAGGCCATGAAGCTTTTTGAGCTTGTCACCCGCAAAGAGGGCCTCGAGTTTCTGGCATGGCGCGAAGTGCCTGTAGACCCCGACGCCGTGGGCCAGAAAGCCCGCGACTGTATGCCCGCCATCTGGCAGTGCTTCATCAAAAAGCCCGCCAAGGTGAGCAAGGGCATCGACTTTGACCGCAAGCTCTACATCGTCCGCCGGGTCTTCGAGCAGGCCAGCAACGGCACCTATGTCCCCAGCCTGTCCAGCCGCACCATCGTGTACAAGGGCATGTTCCTCGTCCACGACCTGCGCCAGTTCTACCTCGACCTGCAGGACGAGGACTATGAATCCGCCATCGGCATGGTCCACAGCCGCTTTTCCACCAACACCAACCCCAGCTGGATGCGCGCCCACCCCAACCGCTTCATCCTCCACAACGGCGAGATCAACACCATCAAGGGCAACACCGACGCCATGCTGGCCCGTGAGGAGACCATCTCCTCCCCCATCATGAAGGAGGACATGAACAAGATCCTGCCCATCATCAACACCTCCGGCTCCGACTCCGCCATGCTGGACAACGCCCTCGAGTTCATGGTGATGAACGGCATGGACCTGCCGCTGGCTGTCATGATCACCATCCCGGAGCCATGGGAGAACAACAAGCACATCAGCCAGAAAAAGCGGGACTTCTACCAGTATTACGCCACCATGCTGGAGCCCTGGGACGGCCCTGCGGCCATCCTCTTCTCCGACGGCGATGTGGTGGGCGCTGTGCTGGACCGCAACGGTCTGCGCCCCAGCCGCTACTACATCACCAAAGACGGCAGGATGATCCTCTCCTCCGAGGTGGGCGTGCTGCCCTGTGAGCCGGAGAACATTCTGGTCAAAGACCGTCTCCGCCCCGGCAAGATGCTGCTGGTGGACACCGTCAAGGGCGAAGTCGTGGACGACGAGAAGCTGAAGGAATACTACGCCAGCCGTGAGCCGTACGGCGAGTGGATCGATCGCAACCTCGTCCAGCTGAAGGACCTCAAGATCCCCAACATCAAGACCCCCAGCTACACCGGCGACGACCTGCTGCGCCTGCAGAAGGTGTTTGGCTACAAGTATGAGGACATCAGCACCCTCATCCTGCCCATGGCACGTCAGGGCGCAGAGCCCTCCGGCGCAATGGGTACCGATACCCCGCTTGCCGTCCTCAGCGGCCGGCACCCGCCGCTCTTCAACTACTTCAAGCAGCGTTTTGCACAGGTGACGAACCCGCCCATCGACGCCATCCGCGAGAAGGTCGTCACCTCCACCAGCGTCTATGTGGGCGCACACGGCAACCTGTTGGAAGACAAGCCCGAAAACTGCAAGGTGCTCAAGGTCAACAATCCCATCCTCACGTCCACGGACCTTCTCCGCATCAAGTACATGAACGTCCCGGGCTTCAAAGTCTCCACGGTCTCCATCAACTACTACAAGAACACCAGCCTCGAAAAGGCCATTGACCGCGTCTTCCTGGAGGTCGACCGCGCTTATAAAGAGGGTGCCAACATCATCATCCTGTCCGACCGGGACATTGACGAGTACCATGTGGCCATCCCCAGCCTGCTGGCGGTGTCGGCGGTGTCCCAGTACCTCATCCGCACCAAGAAGAGCACCGCGCTGGCTCTCATCCTCGAGAGCGCAGAGCCTCATGAAGTGCATCACTTTGCCGCTCTGCTGGGCTACGGTGCCTGCGCCGTCAACCCCTATCTGGCCCATGAGACCATCGGCCAGCTCATCGACGACGGCCTGCTGGACAAAGATTATTACGCCGCCGTGGACGACTACAACAAGGCTGTGCTGGGCGGCATCGTGAAGATCGCCTCCAAGATGGGCATCTCCACCATCCAGAGCTACCAGAGCAGCCAGATCTTCGAGGCCGTCGGCATCTCCAAGGACGTCATCGACAAGTATTTCACCGGCACGGTGAGCCGTGTGGGCGGCATCGGCCTCGAGGACATTCAGGCTGACGTGGAGGCCCTGCACAACGCAGCCTTCGACCCGCTGGGCCTTGACATCAACATGCAGCTGGAAGACGGCGGCGCCCACAAGTTCCGCAGCGGCAAGGAAGAGCACCTCTTCAACCCCCAGACCATCCACCTGTTCCAGAAAGCCTGCTTCACCGGCGACTACGACACCTTCAAGCAGTTCACCCATACCGTGGACAACATGGGCCAGAACGGCGTCCATCTGCGCAGTCTGCTGGACTTCAGCTATGCCCCCGACGGCGGCATCCCGCTGGACGAGGTGGAGCCGGTGAGCTCCATCGTCAAGCGGTTCAAGGCCGCTGCCATGAGCTACGGCGCACTGAGCAGCGAGGCCCACGAGACCATCGCCATCGCGCTGAACCGCCTCGGCGGCCGGAGCAACACCGGCGAGGGCGGTGAGCCCGAAGAGCGCTACCACAGCGAGAGCAATTCCAAGATAAAGCAGGTGGCTTCCGCCCGCTTCGGCGTCACCAGCAAGTATCTGGTGAGCGCGGAAGAGATCCAGATCAAGCTGGCACAGGGCGCAAAGCCCGGCGAGGGCGGCAATCTGCCCGGCGCAAAAGTGTACCCGTGGATCGCCAAGACCCGTCACAGCACTACCGGTGTCGGCCTCATCTCTCCCCCGCCGCACCACGACATCTACTCCATCGAAGACCTTGCGGAGCTTATCTACGACCTCAAGAATGCCAACCGCCACGCCAACATCAACGTCAAGCTGGTCAGTGAGGCCGGCGTCGGCACCATCGCTGCCGGTGTCGCCAAGGGCGGCGCACAGGTCATCCTTGTCTCCGGCTACGACGGCGGCACGGGCGCAGCGCCCCGCAACTCCATCAAAGATGCCGGTCTGCCCTGGGAGCTTGGCATCGCCGAGACCCACCAGACCCTTATCCTCAACGGCCTGCGCACCCGTGTGCGCATCGAGAGCGATTCCAAGCTGCTCTCCGGCCGCGATGTGGCCATCAGCTGTATGCTGGGCGCTGAGGAGTTCGGCTTCGGCACCTCTCTGCTGATGACCATGGGCTGCGTCATGATGCGTGTCTGCAACCTCGACACCTGCCCCATGGGCATCTGCACCCAGAACCCCGAGCTGCGCAAGCACTTCCGCGGCAAGCCCGAGTATATCATCAACTACCTGACCTTCGTGGCGCAGGAGCTGCGTGAATACATGGCAAAGCTGGGCATCCGTACCATCGACGAGCTGGTGGGCCGCACCGACCTGCTCCATGTCAAGTCCGCCCCTGCCGACAGCCGGATGTCCAAGATGGACCTCGACTGCATCCTGCACAACCCCGCCATCGTCAACAGCAATGTCCACTTCCAGAAGGAAGACACCTACGACTTCCATCTGGAGGACACTCTGGACATGAAGGTGCTGATGAAGAAATTCAAGCTCAGCAGCAAGACCCCTCAGAGCGTGAAGCTGGAGGTCTCCAACACCGACCGCGCCTTTGGTGCCATCTTCGGCAGCGAGATCACCCGCAAGTACGGCAGCGACCTGCCCGATGACGTCTACACCGTCCACTGCACCGGTGCAGGCGGCCAGAGCTTCGGCGCATTCATTCCCAAGGGCCTGACGCTGGAGCTGACCGGCGACTGCAACGACTACATGGGCAAGGGCCTCTCCGGCGGCAAGCTCGTCGTCCGCCCGCCCGAGGGCATCACCTTCAAGCCCGAGGAGAACATCATCATCGGCAACGTGGCGCTCTACGGTGCCACCAGCGGCAAAGCCTTTGTTTCCGGTGTAGCCGGTGAGCGCTTCTGCGTCCGCAACTCGGGCGCTGTGGCCGTCGTCGAGGGCGTGGGCGACCATGGCTGCGAGTACATGACCGGTGGCACCGTCGTCGTTCTGGGCCAGACCGGCAAGAACTTTGCAGCCGGCATGACCGGCGGCATCGCCTATGTTCTGGATGAGAACTGGGACTTCTACCAGCGGGTGAACAAGGAGACCGTCAGCCTCGAGCCGGTGGAGCACAAGTACGACGTCGCCACCCTGAAAGAGCTCATCCGTGAGCACGTCGAGCTGACCGGCTCTCCCCGCGGCAAGGAGATCCTGGACGATTTCAGCGAGTTCCTGCCCAAGTTCAAGAAAGTCCTCCCCTACGATTACGACCATATGCTGCGGGTCATCGCCTCCATGGAAGAGCGCGGACTCGACGGCGAGCAGGCGCAGATCGAAGCATTCTACGCCGTGCAGAAGAACAAGTAAGGAGGGGAACATCATGGCAAAACTCACTGGTTTTATGGATTACACGCGCAAGACCAGCACGGATGTTCCGCCGCTGGAGCGCATTGAAAACTTTAACGAATTTCACATCTGGCTCTCCCGGGAGGAGCAGCAGACTCAGGCAGCCCGCTGCATGGACTGCGGCGTCCCCTTCTGCCAGGCGGGCATGATGATCGGCGGCATGGCCTCCGGCTGCCCGCTGAACAACCTCATCCCCGAGTGGAACGATTTGGTCTATCAGGGCAGGTGGGAGCTGGCACTCCGCCGCCTGCGCACCACCAACCGTTTCCCGGAGTTCACGAGCCGGGTCTGCCCTGCCCTGTGTGAGGCCGCCTGCACCTGCGGCGACGTCACCGGCAGCAGCGTCACCGTCCGGGAGAACGAACACGCCATCGTGGAGACGGGCTACGCCAAGGGCTGGCTCCATGCCGCCCCGCCTCCGGCCCGCACCGGCAAGAGCGTGGCTGTCATCGGCAGCGGCCCGTCGGGCCTGTCGGTGGCCGAATACCTCAACATCCGGGGCCATGCCGTCACCGTCTTCGAGCGGGCTGACCGGGTGGGCGGTCTGCTGATGTACGGCATTCCCAACATGAAGCTGGACAAATCCGTCATCGAGCGCCGCATCAAGATCATGCAGGCTGAGGGCGTCGAGTTCCACACCAACATGGATGTGGGCGGGGCTGTGGATGCCGCTGAGATCTTGAACAGCTATGACGCCATCGTGCTCTGCTGCGGTGCCAAGAAAGCCCGCGATCTGAACGTCCCGGGCCGCGACGCGAAGGGAGTTTACCTCGCGGTAGACTACCTCACCAGCGTGACCAGAAGTCTGCTGGACAGCAAGTTTGCCGACGGCAGTGCCATCAACGCGGCAGGCAGGAATGTCCTCGTCATCGGCGGCGGCGACACCGGCAACGACTGTCAGGGTACCGCCCTGCGGCAGGGCTGCACCGACCTCGTGGCACTGGAAATGATGCCCCAGCCCCCAAAAGAACGGGCCGCGAATAACCCCTGGCCCGAGTGGCCCAAGGTGCTGAAGGTGGACTACGGCCAGACCGAGTGCCTCGCCAAGTTCGGCAAAGACCCCCGCGTCTACCAGACCACCGTCAAAGAGTTTTTGAAGGACGACGCCGGCAGCCTGACCGGCGCGGTCATCTCCTATCTCAAGCCCCAGCGTGACCCCGACACCGGCCGTACCAGCATGGTACCCACCGGCGAAGAGTTCACCTACGACTGCCAGCTGGCCTTTATCGCCGCCGGTTTCGTGGGCTGCGAGGACTATGTGGCCGAGGCGTTCGGCGTGGAGCGGAACGCCCGGGGCAATGTGGCCGACCACGGCTTCCGCACCAATGTAGACAAGGTCTTTGTCTGCGGCGATATGCGCCGGGGGCAGAGTCTTGTGGTCTGGGGCCTGCGGGAGGGCCGCGACTGCGCCGCCGAGGTGGACCGCTATCTGATGGGTTACACCAACCTGTGACCCCCCTATTTATGACATTCTCTTTCCTATCCTAAACAGAAACGGGAGCTTTCCTTTACCGGGAGGCTCCCGTTTCTGCATTTCGCCGCTTTCGTTTTCACAAAGTTTTCACAGTTAGTGTATCACACCCACTTGAAACAGATACCCCCAAGTGGTAAAATCAGAGTGTCGGAAGATTTACCCCCACAGGGTACGTTTCCTCTTCACACTGATATACCCGGAAAGGAGTCATCTGCTATGACTGATGCTAAAAAAAAGCCCTGCTGCGCCGCCGAGCCTGCCGAAAAGGACACTGCCCCCTCCTGCTGCCGCCACAAGGACCGTACCCCTGAGGAGTACCGCGCCCTCGCCAACCGGCTGAGCCGCATCGAGGGCCAGGTGCGCGGCATCCGCGCGATGCTGGACAAGGATGTCTACTGCGCCGATATTCTGGTGCAGGTGGCTGCGGTGAACGCTGCACTGAACGGCTTTTCCAAAGAGCTGCTGAGCCAGCACGTCCGCACCTGCGTGGCCGACGATTTGAGAGCCGGCGGGACGCAGAAGCTGGACGAACTGCTGCAGCTGCTGCCCCGGCTCATGAAATGATCCCGTTCCGGGCATCCTATAAGAGGGAAAGGAATCCGCAATGGAACAATACAATGTCACGGGCATGAGCTGCGCGGCCTGCTCTGCCCGGGTAGAAAAGGCCGTGAAGAAGGTGCCGGGGGTCACGAGCTGCTCGGTGAGCCTTCTGACAAACTCCATGGGCGTGGAAGGCACAGCCTCCCCTGCCGCCATCCTCTCGGCTGTGCAGGAGGCAGGCTACGGCGCAAGCCCGAAGAATGCCTCCGCCAGTAAGGCCGCTGACACCAGCGCCGACCTCGACGCACTGGCCGACCGCGAGACACCGAAGCTCAAGCGCCGTCTCATCGCCTCGCTGGGCTTCCTGCTGGTGCTGATGTACTTCTCCATGGGCCACATGATGTGGGGCTGGCCCCTGCCCCACTGGTTCGACGGCAACCACGTCGCCATGGGCCTTGTCCAGCTGCTGCTGGCGGGCATCGTCATGGTCATCAACCAGAAGTTCTTCATCAACGGCTTCAAGGGCCTCATCCACGGCACACCCAACATGGATACGCTGGTGGCCCTCGGCTCCATGGCAAGCTTCGTGTGGAGCACTTATGCCCTCTTCGCCATGACCCGCGCTCAGGTGGACGGCAGCGACGAGCTGGTCATGCACTATATGATGGAGTTCTACTTCGAGTCTGCCGCCATGATCCTGACCCTCATCACGGTGGGCAAGATGCTGGAAGCCCGCTCCAAGGGCAAGACCACCGACGCCCTCAAGAGCCTGATGAAGCTGGCCCCCAAGACCGCCACGCTGGTGCGGGACGGCGCGGAAGTGACCGTGGCCATCGCCGACGTGCAGAAGGGCGACGTCTTTGTGGTCCGCCCCGGCGAGAATATCCCGGTGGACGGCGTGGTGCTGGAAGGCACCAGTGCAGTCAACGAGAGCGCCCTGACCGGCGAGAGCATCCCGGTGGACAAGGCCGTCGGCGACAAGGTCAGCGCTGCCACCACCAATCAGTCGGGCTTCCTCCGCTGCGAGGCTACCCGCGTGGGCGAGGATACCACGCTGGCTCAGATCATCAAGATGGTCAGCGATGCCGCCGCTACCAAAGCTCCTATCGCCAAAATCGCTGACACCGTGTCGGGCTTCTTCGTCCCGGCGGTCATCTCCATCGCCGTCGTCACCACCATCGTCTGGCTGCTGCTGGGCCATGAGCTGGGCTATGCGCTGGCCCGCGGCATCTCCGTGCTGGTCATCAGCTGCCCCTGCGCACTGGGCCTTGCAACACCTGTGGCTATTATGGTGGGCAATGGCCTCGGCGCCAAGAACGGCATCCTCTTCAAGACTGCCGCCTCGCTGGAAGCCGCAGGCCGCACCCAGATCGTGGCGCTGGACAAGACCGGCACCATCACCGAGGGCGCACCCCGCGTCACCGACCTGCTGCCCGCCGAGGGCGTCACCGAGACGGAGCTTCTGACGCTGGCCGCAGCGCTGGAAAGCCGCAGCGAGCACCCTCTGGCAAAGGCTGTTCTGGCCAACGCCGAGGCAAAGGCCATCACTCTCCCGGAAGTCACTGACTTCGCGGCCCTGCCGGGCAACGGTCTGGCGGCCAAGCTGGACGGCATGGACATCTATGCCGGCAATGCCGCCTTCATCCAGACCAAGCTCACCCTGCCCGCCGCACTGGCACAGCAGGCTGAAAAGCTGGCCTCTGAGGGCAAGACTCCCCTCTTCTTCGGCGGCGCAGGCCGTCTGCTGGGCGTTATCGCCGTGGCCGACACCATCAAGGAGGACAGCCCCGAAGCCATCCGTCAGCTGCAGAACATGGGCATCCGGGTCGTGATGCTCACCGGCGACAACCAGCGCACCGCCGACGCCATCGGCAGGCAGGCGGGCGTGGACGAGGTCATCGCGGGCGTCCTGCCCGACGGCAAGGAGGCCGTCATCCGTCAGCTGCAGGCCAGCGGCAAGGTGGCCATGGTGGGCGACGGCATCAACGACGCCCCCGCCCTCACCCGTGCCGACACCGGCATTGCCATCGGCGCAGGCACCGACGTGGCCATCGACGCCGCCGACGTCGTGCTGATGAACTCGAAGCTCTCGGACGTGCCTGCGGCCATCCGCCTCAGCCGCGCCACCCTGCGGAACATCCACGAGAACCTGTTCTGGGCGTTCATCTACAACATCATCGGCATCCCGCTGGCGGCTGGTCTGTTCATCCCCTTCGGCCTGACCCTGAATCCCATGTTCGGTGCTGCTGCCATGAGCCTGTCCAGCTTCTGCGTCGTGAGCAACGCCCTGCGGCTCAACCTGTTTGATCTGCACAGCACTAGGCACGACCACAAAACCGCTTCTCCCGCCGCTGCCCCGGTGCAGTCTGCGGCTGAAAATAACAAAAAATCGGACGCCGAAGCGCCCGAAGTCAAAACGGAGGATAATACCATGAAGAAGACCCTGAAAGTGGAAGGCATGATGTGCGGCCACTGCGAAGCCCGCGTGAAGAAGGCTCTAGAAGCCCTGCCCGAGGTGGACGAGGCTGTCGTGAGCCACGAGGCCGGCACCGCCATCGTCACCCTGAACGCCGAGGTCGCCGACGACGTGCTCAAGAACGCCGTCGAGGCACAGGACTACAAGGTCACCGGCATCCAGTAAGCTGTAAGATGCAGAAAAGCCAGCGCACGGAATGTGCGCTGGCTTTTGTTGTTGCTGTAAGCCTCTCCCCTTGGGAGAGGTGTCACCGAAGGTGACGGAGAGGGCAAGCCCGG
>OBVY01001957.1_pt1 | contig 10006 bp, 8 predicted proteins | sample 1538051 | NCBI WGS metagenome assembly OBVY01 (sample SAMEA2580017, study PRJEB22360) | human gut metagenome | biome: human gut; feature: human-associated habitat; material: faeces | place: Denmark | collected 2008/2010 | reverse complement strand
TTGACGGAACGCAGACTCATTCGTTCTGCGTTCCGTCCAATTCTGCAGAAGCTTGAGGAGCTGCGGCCTGCCATAGAACCGCTTCTCATCAAACCTTCAATTCATCAGAAATTGCAGGCATCCAAGCGGCAGTCTCAACCCCGTGCCGCCCGATCGGGCTGTCGAAGGGGCTTAAGACCGGATTTTGATTAGCCAACAATCCTGCATTAATGCGCTAAGCACAAACCCTGATTAGGCGATGCCAAAATGAAAGCGCCATGAAATGGCGCATAACACATCAATCGTTTACTCCATTCAACACGATAAAGAGTCACGTTAATTTATTGGTTTACCGATTAAAGATGTACAACGCTTGATTTTTAACAAAGGTGCGTAGGTAAGTAAACGTTAACTAATTTACGAATCTAAACATACAAAGTTCTTTCCGTATAATCGATAACAATTCTCGTTCTAATTCTCAACGAAAGGACCTTGCTAATGAAGCCCTTCCGCCTTACCCGCCGTGCGCTTGGCAGCGCTGTCTGCATGACGCTCCTCGCTGGTACTGTTCTTTTTACTTCGCCGACGCCTGTTCACGCAGCAGCTCAGGGTAAAGACACTCTGGTATTCGTCAATTACCGTGATCTTCGCGATCTGAATCCGCACCTCTATGCCGGCGAAATGTTCGCTCAGGAAATGGTGTTTGAAGGGCTCGTCACCCTTGGCAATGACGGCAAGTATCACGGAGCAGTAGCCGAAAGCTGGGACATCTCGCCCGACGGCCGCGTGTACACCTTCAAAATTCGCCCGAATCTGAAGTTCACCGACGGCCACGTGCTTGACGCCTATGCTGTCAAGGCGAACTTTGATGCGCTGATTGACAACAAAACGCGTCACTCCTGGCTTGAAATGATGCGTCTTCTTGAAGGCGTAGAAGCGCCGGATGCCAACACGTTCGTTATTAAGATGAAGGAAGCCTACTACCCGATGCTCACGGAGCTTGCGGTTACACGCCCCTTTGCTTTTGTTTCGCCCAACGTCATGAAGGACGGCAAGACCAAGAACGGTCTTACCGCCTTTATCGGTTCCGGTCCCTATGTGCTGAAGGAGCATGTGGTTGACGAATACTCCGTCTTTGAAGCCAATCCGGACTACTGGGGCAAAAAACCCGCCATTAAGCGCATCGTCGTGAAGGTCATTCCAGACAATCAGACGCGTATTCTGGCGCTGGAAAAAGGCGAAATCGACCTCATCTGGGGCAAGAACATGATCGATGCTGACGCGCTCAACAAGTACCGCGACAGCAAGAAGTTCTCGATTGCCGTTTCTTCGCCCACTTCAACCCGTCAGATCGTTCTCAATACCACCAACGATATCCTCAAGGACAAGAAGATCCGCACGGCCATTCAGCATGCGACGAACAAGTCGGTGATCTCACAGGGCGTCTTCCACGGCTTTGAGCCGGGCGCTGACACGCTCTATTCGACTTCGATTCCGTACTGCGATATCGATCTGAAGCCCTATAAGTACGACATGAAGGAAGCGGCCAAACTGATTGAAGAAGCCGGCTACAAGCGTGACGGCAAGCGCGCGCCTGCCGTCAAAGACGGGAAGCCCTTGGCGCTTGGGCTGCTTTACAACTCCAATTCGGTTTCTGAAAAGACGATTGCTGAATACCTCCAGAGCGAATTCGGCAAGCTCGGCATGCAGATCTCAATCCGCGGCGAAGAAGAACAGTCCTATCGCGACAACATGAAGAACGGCAAGTTCGACATGGTCTTCAATATCTGCTGGGGAACGCCCTATGATCCGCAGTCTTCGCTCGCTGCAATGCGTCAGCGTGTCTACGGCGACTATGAGGCTCAGCTCGGTCTCCCTGACAAGCATGAAATCGACGCAGCCATCACCAAGATCCTGACGAGTACGGATGAAAAAGAGCGCCGCGAACTCTATCGCTACGTGCTCACGCATTTGCACGAGGACGCGGTCTATCTGCCGATTTCATTCGAAACCAACAAAGCGCTTTTCAATGCTGAACTGGGCGGCGTCGGCTTCCTCTCGAACCAATACGAGATTCCTTTCGCCGACATGTATTGGAAGTAACCGCTTCTGATGCCGCAGGGGCTCGAACGCATGCATGCAGGGTCGAGCCCCTATTCGACTGCGCCGTTCCATTTATGGAAGTTTGGCGCCGGGGATTTGTCTTTCTATGCGCCAATACATCATCCGACGACTGTTGGCAACGATTCCGCTGCTCTTCGTCATCTCGTTTTTCTGCTTCATCTTTATCAATCTCATCCCGTCAGATCCGGCGGAAGTTGCGCTCCGCGTAAGACAGACGCCCGTCATTACGCCCGAAGCCATCGCGCAGGTCCGTGCGGAATTGGGCCTGGACCGGCCGTTTTTCGCGCGTTATGTCGACTGGGTTTGGAATTGCCTTCAGGGCGATTTCGGCGTGAGCTACACCAATCCGTCCCGCACAGTGCTGGGCGAACTCGGCCGCTGTCTGCCGGCCACCCTGTCACTTGCGGGCCTTTCCTTGGTCTATGTGATCGTGCTGAGCCTCCCCATCGGCTTTCTTTCTGCCGTCTATAAAGACAGCTGGTTTGACCGCATCATGCGCGGCATCGTCTTTGCGACAACGGCCATGCCCGCTTACTGGGTGGGTCTGCTCCTCATCTGGTTCGTCTCCATCAAGCTCGATTTGCTGCCGACGAGCGGCTCGGGCACTTTTGCCCATTTGATCCTGCCTGCCTTTACGGTGGCGCTAACCTACATTTCGACCTATATCCGCCTGATCCGCAACAACATGCTCGAAAACATGCGTGAAGACTATGTGCTTTACGCACGCGTCCGCGGACTCAAGGAAGGTTCGATTCTCGTCAAACACGTGCTCAAGAATTCGCTCCAGTCGTGCGTGACCGCCATCGGCATGTCGATTCCGCAGCTGATTGCCGGCACGATCGTTGTGGAAAACGTATTTGCCTGGCCCGGTCTCGGCAAACTCTGCATCACGTCGATCTTCAATCGCGACTACCCGGTCATTCAAGCCTATGTGCTCATGATGGGCGTGCTCTTCGTGATCTTCAACCTCCTCTTCGACATCATCCAGTGCGCGGTCGATCCGCGTCTGCGCAAACAGGAGACGGCCTGAAATGCTTAGAGTTTTTCTGCGCAATCCGGTCACGCAGTTCTGCCTGGTCGTGATTCTGCTTACGGTCTTTGCGGGCGTCTTCGCGCCATTGCTTGCGCCGCATGACCCGTATGAAAACAATATTCTGATGAAGTTCGCTTCACCTTCATGGGAATATCCGCTCGGCACCGATCAGCTCGGCCGCTGCGTTTTCTCACGCATGCTTTACGGTATTCGTCCAACCTTTTTCCTGTCGCTCCTCACCATGGCCGGCACGATTGGGCTGGGACTGCTGATGGGGGTTTTGGCAGGCTACTTCCGCGGACCGATTGATGAATTCATCATGCGCGTGGTCGACGTGATGCTCTCCTTCCCGTCGCAAATCATGATTCTCGCCGTGGTGGCGCTCATGGGCGTGAACATTGAGAACGTCATCATCGCCAATATCTTCATCAAATGGGCTTGGTACGCCCGAATGATCCGAACGGCCGTCGTGAAGTACACCGAATCGAACTTTATTCTGTACTCCAAGTCCATCGGTTCTGGGAATTACTTCATTCTCACGCATCACATGCTGCCCTGCATTGCTGCCGAACTTGCCGTTCTCGCGAGTCTCGACACGGGCTGGGCCATTCTGAACATCTCCACGCTCTCCTTCCTCGGTCTCGGCGTTCAGGCACCGATGCCGGAATGGGGCGCGATGCTCAACGAAGCCAAGAACGTCATGATCTCCAATCCCGAACAGATGCTCGTTCCGGGCATTGCCGTCGTCGTGCTCGTCGGCGCCTTCAACCTCTTGGGCGACAGCCTTCGCGACGCCCTTGATCCCAAGGAGGTTCGTCTCTGATGTCTCAGCAGTCTGTTCTTGACGTACAGGATCTGTACGTCACCTTCCATCAAGATAAGAAGTCCGCCGAACTCGTCAAAGGCGTCAGTTTTTCCGTAGCGCCCGGGGAGTGTCTCGGCATTCTCGGCGAATCGGGCTCAGGCAAATCCATGACCGCCAAGGCCATGCTGGGACTTCTCGACCGTTCGTTTGAAGTTCGCGGCAAGGTGTTCTTTCAGGGAGAAAGCCTTCTGGAGAAAGATGCCGATGCACTGCGCCGTCTTCGCGGCTCACGGATCTGCATGGTGCTCCAGAACCCCATGAGCTGCTTTGATCCGCTCTACCGCATCGGCGCTCAGATGGCAGAAACCTTTGAGGAACATACGGACTGGAGCAGCGCCGAAATTCGGACCAAATCGATCGAAGTGCTTAAACTCATGAAGATCCGTGACCCGGAGGATGTGCTGCGCAAATATCCGCATCAGATGTCGGGCGGCATGCTCCAGCGCGTGATGATCGGTCTCGCGCTTGCTCTGAAGCCGTCCCTCATCATCTGCGACGAGCCGACAACGGCCATCGATTCCATCAGTCAGTACGCCATCATGCAGGAGTTTCTGCGCATTAAAACGTCCCGCAGTGCTGCGATGATCTTCATCTCGCATGATCTCGGCGTGCTCTCGCTCATTTCGGACAAGCTCGTCGTCATGCATCGCGGCCTTGCCGTTGAGCGCGGTCTGCCCGAAGAAATCTTTGAGCATGCGAAGGACCCCTATACGCGCGAACTCATCGATCGGCATCTCTCAGTCATGTCGACCTTCAGCCGGGCTATTCGAGGAGAAAAAGTTCATGCTGCTTGAAGCAAAAGACATCCGCGTTTCATTCCGCAAGGAAAATCAGACGCGGCTCTTCGGCCGTGAACGTCAGGAAGTGCTCCACGGCCTTTCGATCGACCTCAAGGAAGGTGAATGCCTTGGCATCATCGGCGAATCGGGTTCGGGCAAATCAACTTTCGGACGTGTCCTCTGCGGACTGCTTGCGCCCGACTCCGGCACGGTTCGTCTCGACGGGCTCAATCTCTACGGCCGCCTGCCGCGTGTCGACAAAGCGCGCATTCAGTCGAGCATTTCCATTGTTTTTCAGGATTACACCACTTCGGCCAATCCGCGCTTTCGCGTACAGGGCATTATTGGGGAATCCTTCCGCGCCCTGCGCCTGAAGGGTGCAAACATCAGCCGAGAAACTCAGCGCAAGGAAACCATTGAACTCCTTGAACGCGTCGGTCTCGACGAAAGCTTTCTCACCCGCTATCCGCATGAGCTTTCGGGCGGCCAGCTCCAGCGCGTGTGCATTGCCCGCGCCGTCGCTCTGAAGCCCCGCTTCATTCTGCTCGATGAAGCAATTAGTTCTCTCGATGCGGCAACGCAGATTCAAGTAATGGACCTTCTGAAGGATCTGCGGCGTGAACTGAATCTCAGCTACGTCTTCATTACCCACGACTTGACCGCCATTACCTATTTTTGCGACCGCGTGCGGTTCCTGCACAACGGCAGCTTTGTAGAAGCCGTTGATGATATGAGCAGAATCGGCGACATCCGCAATGCTTACGCCCGCGATCTGCTGCGAGCTGTGATGGGCATCGGCATTCACGGCGCTCCGGATCCGGAAGCCGAAGCCCGCATGGAGCGAGATGAAGAAATCGGCACGCCGCACGGTGATGTGATGCACGTTCAGGGACAAGTTCTTTATTGACCATTGCGAGGAAAAACCCACAATGATTGAATTGTTTGAAATCGAGGGCGGCGTCACGCTGCGCGGATACCGTACATCGGGGAGCCGCCCGGGACCCCATGTGCTGATCACGGCCGGCATACACGGCAGTGAATATCCCGGCATTTTGGCCGCCAGAAAACTCAGAGCCTTTCTGTCGCAGGCCGATATTGCCGGGACAGTCACGGTCCTGCCGCTCTGCAATCCAACTGCTTTAAAGGAACGCGCCAAAGCGATCTTCCCCGAAGACGGGAAGAACCTTAACCGCATGTTCCCCGGTAACCCGGAAGGTTCTGCGTCGGAAAAGACGGCTTGGGCGATCACCCAGCTCCAAGACGAAGCAGACTTCTACATTGACCTGCACGGCGGGGATCTCTTTGAAAAACTCACTCCCTATGTTTACGTGCCCGGCAATTGTGCGCCTGAGGTGACCACAACGGCTCGTGCCGCAGCCCAGGCGCTCAGTGTACCGGTCCGGGTTTTGTCACAGGCATCCACCGGCGCCTACAACAGTGCTGCGCTTCGCGGCACGCCGTCCATTCTCATCGAGCGCGGCGCCTGCGGGCTCTGGGAGCCCGAAGAAGTAGAAGCCTACTTTGAAGATCTCAAGGCGCTCTTCGCGCACCTTGGCATTATTGACGGCAAAGCGCCGGTTAATACTGCCCAGCGTGAGGCACCGTTTGCGACCTATCTGTCGCATTCGGAGTTTGGTCTTTGGTTCCCGCGCGTCAAGGCGGGCGATGATGTCCTCAAGGGTGACCTGCTTGGGCATCTCGAGGATTTCGATGGCGCGGTGCTCGTGCAGATTCATGCCCCGCATGACGGGCGCATTCTCTATATGACTGCAACGCTTTCTGCTCCGGCCGGCTGCGATTTGGTCGCCCTGGGATAAAGCATTCCGTCTGAAAACACCTCTGCGCGGTACTTCAGTCCGCGGAGAAACCCCAAATGCCGTCGTCAGCCAAACGTTCAAACCGCTGACGACGGCGTTTCGTTCTTATGGGCAAACACCCCTGCCGGTCTCTGCGTCATTCGTCAAAGCTTTGCATAGTCTTCGTCTGAAACGGGTTCGAGCCATTCGTTTGACGAGCCTTCGGCCGGAACTTCAATGGCAATATGGGCGAAAGACGAATCTTTTGCCGCACCGTGCCAGTGCTTTACTTCCGGCGGAATATTGACAACATCGCCCGGCTTCAGTGAGCGGGGAGGTTCGCCGTACGCCTGATACCAGCCGCGGCCGGCCGTAACGAGCAGAATTTGTCCGCCTTTATGATGCACGTGCCAGTTGTGGCGGCAGCCCGCCTCGAAAGTGACATTAGCCGTCACTAAACGCTCGACGGTGAGCATTTTGAGCCAGCTGCGGCCGGAGAAATATTGACTGTAAGCATTATTGGGATTGCCGAGCCCAAAGATACCCGGATTGATATTTTGTTCGTTCATGGCGTAACCAGAAGATTTTCGCAATTAGCAATAGATCTGCAGGGCAAAGAGTTGCTTTGCTGCAAACCGCAGAAGTGATCCCGCGATCTGAATGATCGGATGCGCTTCATGCTGATTTTTGATCAAATCTTTCAGAACGACTGCTCAATTCCGAGCAAGGTATTGCCTATTACGATCAGAACTTGGAATGCGATGATTCATCTCTTCGCCGCTCAGCCGATCATCCGTTATTGATAAAAGGTTGATTTTGATTGAACAACTGATCATTCATCCTTTCCGTTTCGACTTTGCGGACGGCTTGCCATGAGGCCGGAAACCTCGCCTAAATGCTTATGCCGATGAAGCGGCGCATCCTATTTCTTTAAACCGACATCCCCCTTCTCTAACGCCGTCGCGGTTCAGTCATTAGTAAATCTGAGAAGGAGTGCCGAGGTTCATTCCTCGGCAAAACCAGCTGCCAAATCGTATCGAGAGACAGTTTGAGCGTGCCGTGAACAGGAATAAAAAAAGCGGAACTTCACCCAAGGAAGTTCCGCTTTTGGTCATGCTGCAGAAAATCAGAGTTCTTCAGCAGAGCGATCCGCATAGGTGCGGAAATCATCAAGCTTGGCGCCGGCGTTGATGGCGGCGATGAGCCACTTCGGCTTGCGGCCGCGGCCCGTCCAGGTATTGCCGTCGGCATCGCGGTACTTGACCATACGGCCGTCGTCGTCCTGTTCGCCCGGAGCGGGGACGGTGATGTCGTCCGTCGTAAGATGGTACGTGCGGATCATGACCTTAACGCGTTCCACAACCTGCTTCTTAATCGCAGCGCGGCGAGCATCCAGAGCACGCTGTTCTTCTTCAATCTGGGTCAGTTCATTTACGAATTTATCATCGGACATATTATTCTCCGAAAAAATGGGAAAAAGTCTTGTTGGAACGAATAATACCAAATTTAATCTCAAAAGCAATATCTGACTTGAGAAAAAAGTTATTCAAACTCGTGTTCGATCAGACTGTTTAGACATATCGAGAAAGAGAATATTGTGATGCAATGGGATGAAGAATTCTTATTGAGCAGGTTTTGTAAGCAAGAATACTAAGATCAAAGCTGAAGACGGCGCAGAGAACCGCAAGCGATTGAACTATTGTGAGCTGCAGAAAGATTCAATCTGAAGTACTTGGCCGAATGAATGCCTTATGCCGCGCTGCGTTTGACTTAAAGTTCCTTTTGCCCTGAATATTTACGTTGTTACTGCCGCACAACAAGACTTAGCGGGAGTACTTGCTCTCAAAGCAAGACTTTTCGTGCCGCAATTGCATACAATTTCATAAAACGAAAGTTGTATTTGCCGTCAATGCATCTCGATTGGTATCGAAAAACATGCCGCTTCACTATGAACTCTCTGATCTGCGCCTTCTTTTGATTCTCATGCGTACGCGCAGTTTGTCAGCGAGCGGAGAAGCGGCACATTTGACAACTTCAGCCGTCAGTCTTCGCCTCCGGAAACTCGAAGACGGCATCGGCGCGCAGCTTTTCACGCGGACCGGGAAAGGACTCGTGCCGACTGAAGCCGGAACCGCATTGGCCGAAGCTGCAGTGCCCATTCTTGCAGAAGCGGCGGCGCTCGACGCACGATTAAATCCCTTTTCAAAGCATGATCCGGAGCCGCTTCGCATCTTTTCAAACAGCACAGGGCTGCAGAATTTTCTCTGCCGAATCGCGGCCGATTATCTGCGCGAAAATTCAAGTTTCCGCGCCGTATTAACTGAACAGCGAAGTTCATTGACGCCTGAGGCAGTGCTCACCGGTGAAGCCGATTTGGGACTCATCGGCGGAATTCGGGAACTTTCGCCGGCCTATCGGACGAAGCTCGAACTCGTTCAATTTGTCGAAGATCGCCATGTGGTGATTCTCCCGAGAGACTCCAGCGCGGCTCAGCAGTTTAAAAATCGGCCGATTCTATTTGCCGAGCTCCTCAATCTTCGATTTGCTGCACTCACTGACGCGAGTCCAATGACCGCAGCCATGAAAGAGCGTGCATTGGCCGCAGGCTTTCGCTTTGAACCGATTATTGAGGCCCCTTCCTTTAGTCTGCTGGTTGAACTGGTGGCTCGAGGGCCGCTCGCGGCAGTCGTTCCTGCGTCGGCTGTTCCGCCAAACGCACCGGTAGAAGTGCGCGAGCTGGAGGACAGCTGGGCGGCACGCCCGCTTGCTTTCGTATTGCCTAAAGCGCGCCCAGCTTTGCCTTCAGCAATTGATTTTGTCGAATTCGCATTGCGTACTCAAAAAAGATAAGCATCATTGCGTCACCATTTGTATACCAATAAGGGCATAAAGAATACCTCAACGCGCCATTGAGTATCTCTCAACGCATCTGACGCTCGCGAGGCGGATACTGTCGGGCAGATTCAATGCATCCAACACCGCCCTATGACCGAGTGCGGCCGCGGATGCAGCATTTCGACAAAATGCTCGGCCACATTCCGAGCACACCCTCAAGGAGAAATTCTTTATGAAGCGCACTTTCATTGCCGCCGCCCTGGCACTTTCCGTCGGCGCAGCTTTTGCCAATCCCGATGCCGTTGTGATTGGTGCCGGCGGAGCTGGACTTTCCGCAGCCGTTACGCTCCACGACCTTGGGCGCGAAGTGGTGGTTTTGGAAAAGATGCCGATGATCGGCGGCAATACAGTGCGTGCCGAGGGCGGCATCAATGCCGCGGAAACGCCGCAGCAGAAAAAGGCCGGCATCCCCGACACGATCGATCAGTTCTATGCCGATACGATGAAGGGCGGCCACAACCTCAATGACCCTGCGCTGGTGCGCACGCTGACGACGCATGCGAAGGACGCCGTCGCTTGGCTCGTTAGACCTTGC
>OBVY01001954.1_pt1 | contig 10033 bp, 9 predicted proteins | sample 1538051 | NCBI WGS metagenome assembly OBVY01 (sample SAMEA2580017, study PRJEB22360) | human gut metagenome | biome: human gut; feature: human-associated habitat; material: faeces | place: Denmark | collected 2008/2010 | reverse complement strand
CGAGCGTATCGCACAAGCTGAAGGGCGCATCTGCCGTCACCTGCACCTGCCTTTGCAGTCGGGCTCGAACAAGGTGCTCAAGGAGATGAACCGCCACTACAACGTCGCGCAGTACATGGATCTGATCCGCTACGCCAAGGAAAAAATTCCCGGTGTGACCTTCTCCAGCGACATCATTGTCGGCTTCCCCGGCGAGACGGAGGAGGACTTTGCCGCAACGCTCGACCTCATCCGTAAGGTGGGCTATATGCAGCTGTTTACCTTCATCTATTCCAAGCGCGCCGGCACCCCGGCGGCCAAGCTGCCCGACCCAACGACCCACGCTGAGAAGGCCGCCCGCATGGACCGCCTGCTGAAAACGCAGGAGGAGTTCGCCTTTGCCGCCACCGCCGCCATGGCAGGCCGGACCGTCCGCGTGCTGGTCGAGGCTGCGGGCCGCAATGAGGGCACCGTCAACGGACGTCTCGACAACAATCTGGTCGTGGAGTTCAAGGCTCCTGAAAGTCTTATCGGCCAGTGGGCCGACGTCCACATCACCGGCTCGCGCGCCGCACTGCTTGTGGGCGAGCTTGCTGAATAAACCCATACATTATATATTTATAAGGAGAATTTTACAATGGATTGCATTGATCTTTTTAAGAAGGCCGCCGCTGCCCTGCAGACTGACCCCCGCTACCTGGAGCTGGACGCTGCCGCCGTGAGAACGACATGGACGAGGAGCTGCAGAACATGATCGGTGAGTTCAACCTCGCCCGCCTCGACCTGAACAATGAGAGTGCCAAGGCCGAGACCGATGCCGCCCGCGTGGCCGAGCTGAACCAGCGCGTCAACGACCTGTACAGCCAGATCATGGCCAGCGAGGGCATGGTCCGCTACAACGCCGCCAAAGCCGAGTGCGAGGCAATGGTCAGCCACATTGACGCCATCATCAACACCGCTATGAACGGCGGCGACCCCCTGACCGTGCAGGCGCCCACCGGCTGCCACTAAAGATTGATGTGCGGGGCAGAGAGATCGTAGGGGCGCATTCTATATGCGCCCGCAGCACTGTACGCAGCCGCATACCTTCCGGGCGGATATGGAATCCGCCCCTACAAGAACAACATACCAACAAGAATCAACAGGAGTGTGAAACATGGCCGAGCAAGCAGTATCGCCCATGATGCAGCAGTATTTTGAAATCAAAAAACAGCATCCCAACGAGATTCTGTTCTACCGCGTTGGTGACTTCTATGAAATGTTCTACGACGACGCGCTGACGGCTTCGCGGGAGCTGGAGCTGACGCTGACCGGCAAAAACTGCGGCAAGGAAGAACGCGCCCCTATGTGCGGCGTGCCGTTCCACTCCTACGAGACTTACATGGCGCGCCTGGTCGCCAAGGGCTACAAGGTCGCCATCTGTGAGCAGATGGAGGATCCGGCCCTCGCCAAGGGTCTTGTCAAGCGCGACATCATCCGTGTTGTTACGCCCGGCACGGTCATTGAAAGCAGCATGCTGTCCGAGGATAAAAACAACTATCTGGCGAGCATTTACTGCAAGCGCACCCGCGGCCGCTGGCGTGCGGGCGTCTGCTTTGCGGACGTTTCCACCGGCGAGGCCTACGCCACCGAGCTGAACGCTGAAAAAATCGGCGGAGCCATCATCACCGAGCTGTGCCGCTATATGCCCAGCGAGATCTTGATCTGCCCGCCGATGCTTGACTTTAAAGATGTCACGACCTACATCAAGCAGCACACGAACGCCCTGGTCGAGCTGCGCGAGGATGCCTGCTTTAAGGACGCCGTCATGGAGCAGACCATGGCCGACCAGTTCGGCGCCGACTGGCGCACGACCCTCGGCTATGAGAAGGATGCGCTTGTCCCGTATGCTGTGGCGGCGCTTCTCAACTACCTGCACGAGACCCAAAAGCACGGCGTTGAGCGTATCAAGACCGTGCAGAACTACGCCGACGCACAGTATATGCGCCTGTCGCCTGTGACCCGCGCAAATCTGGAACTGACCGAGACGATGCGCGGGCGCGAGAAGCGCGGCACGCTGCTCTGGGTGCTCGACAAGACTGAAACCTCGATGGGCAAGCGCCTGCTGCGCTCCTGGATCGAGCAGCCCCTTGTGGACGCCGACGCCATCAACGCGCGGCTCTGTGCGGTGCAGGCGCTCTATTCTGCCAGCATCGCCCGCGCCGATTTGAAAGAAGCCCTCGGCCATGTCTTTGACATTGAGCGACTGACGACCCGCATCCTCTACGGCTCCGCCACCCCGCGCGAGGTCAAGGCACTGGGGGATACCTGCGCTATGCTGCCCCAGGTCAAGGCCCAGGCTGCGGCCTGCGGTGCGCCGCTGCTGACGCAGCTGGCTGACCAGATCGACCTGCTCGAGGATGTTTTGCAGAACATCCAGACTGCCCTTGTGGATGACCCGCCCGCCAACATGAAGGACGGCGGCGCTATCCGCGCGGGCTTCAACAGCGAGGTCGATGAGCTGCGCGACATCATGCACGGCGGCAAGGGGTATCTGTCAAACCTTGAGGCCCGCTACCGCGAGGAAACCGGCATCCCCAAGCTGAAGATCGGCTTCAACAAGGTGTTCGGCTACTATATCGAGGTCAGCCGCTCCTACACCGACTCGGTGCCCGATACCTTCACCCGCAAGCAGACGCTGACGACGGGCGAGCGCTACATCACGCCCGAACTGAAGGAGCTGGAAAATAAGATCCTCGGCGCAAACGAGCGTCTGCTGGTTCTGGAACACCAGCTGTTTGCCGACCTGCTTTCGTCGATCTCCGCCGAGGTCGTCCGCATTCAGCGCACGGCATCGGCTGTGGCCCAGCTCGATGTGCTGGCAGGCTTTGCCGAGGCGGCGCTGCAAAACAACTACGTTATGCCAAACGTGGATGAGAGCGGCGTTATGGAGATCAAGGAGGGCCGCCACCCGGTCATTGAACAGATGCTCAAGGGCAGTCTGTTTGTGCCCAACGATACGATGCTCGACGAGGACGAGAACCGGATGCTGCTCATCACCGGCCCGAACATGGCCGGTAAATCTACGTACATGCGCCAGAATGCGCTGATCGCCCTGATGGCGCAGATCGGCAGCTTTGTGCCTGCCGCCGCGGCGCATATCGGCGTGGTGGATGCCATCTTCACCCGCGTCGGTGCGTCGGATGACCTCGCCGCCGGGCAGTCGACTTTCATGGTCGAGATGACCGAGGTTGCGGAGATCCTGAAAAACGCGACGAAGGACAGCTTGGTCATTCTGGATGAAATTGGCCGCGGCACTTCGACGTTTGACGGCATGAGCATTGCGCGCAGTGTGGTAGAATTTATCTGCGAGAACATCGGCTGCAAGACGCTGTTCGCCACGCACTACCACGAGCTGACGAGCATGGAGCAGGATATCCACGGCGTCAAAAACTATAATATCGCCGTCAAAAAGCGCGGCGAGGACATTACGTTTTTGCGCCGCATTGTGGCAGGCCCCGCCGACGACAGCTACGGCATCGAGGTCGCGAAGCTCGCGGGTCTGCCCGGCAGCGTGACAAAGCGCGCCCACGCCGTGCTGCGCCAGCTGGAGGCCAGCGCACCGGGGCGCAATAACACGATGCAGCTCGATTTTGACACCGTCGAGGCTTACAACAACCCCAGCGTACCCAGCGAGGTCGTCGAAAAGCTCCACAATGTAGACATTGAGACACTGACCCCGCTGGAGGCGCTGAACTTCCTGTACGAGCTGAAAAATACACTGGACAAAGACTAAAGGCAGGTGAAAACCATGGCGGAAATTCGTGTACTGGACAAGCATACCGCAGAGCTGATCGCGGCGGGCGAGGTCGTCGAACGGCCCGCCTCCGTGGCGAAGGAGCTGCTGGAAAATGCCATCGATGCAGGCGCGACGCAGATCACGCTGTCGGCGGTGCGCGGCGGCATCCAGCAACTGCAAATCGTAGATAACGGTTCAGGCATAGAAGCGGAATATATCGATAAAGCGTTTATCCGCCATGCCACCAGCAAGATCGCGACGGCGGAGGACCTCGGGCACATCCATACCTTGGGCTTCCGCGGCGAGGCACTTGCCTCCATTGCCAGCGTTGCCCGCATCGATGGCCGGCACGGGGGCGGACGAGTACGCCTGCTGCTACCGCATCGAAGGCGGCGAGGAGCGTGGGATGGAGCCCGGCGCACGCCCCGTCGGCACGACCATCACGGTCAGTGACCTGTTTTACAACACGCCCGCCCGCATGAAGTTTTTGAAAAAGGACGCCAGCGAGGGCACATTTGTGGCTGAGACCGTCCTGCATGCGGCGCTGTCCCACCCGGAGATCAGCTTCCGCTATCTGCGCGACGGCAAGCAGCAGTATGTGACCCCCGGCGACGGCGACCTGCGCAGTGCGGTCTACGCGGTCCTGGGCCGTGAATTTGCCCGCGACCTGCTGCCCGTGGACGGCGGCAGCGAGCTGTACCATGTGACCGGCCTGGTCACGCCGCCGCGTGCCTGCCGCGCCAGCCGCGGTGCGCAGCATTTCTTTGTTAATGGCCGCTACGTCAAAAACCGCACAATGATGGCGGCGCTCGAAAACGCCTACAAGGGCACGATGATGCAGGGCAAGTTCCCGGGCGCGGTGCTCATGCTGGAGCTGCCGCCCGACATGGTCGATGTCAACGTCCACCCGGCGAAAACCGAAATTCGCTTTGCGAAAGAGAGTGACGTCTTTGACGCTGTCTACCGCGCCGTGCGCGCCGCGCTGGCAACGCCCGGCAGCGGCGAGTGCCGCTTTGAGATGGGCCACACCGCGCCCGAAGAAAAGCCCGGGCAGACCGTGATGCAGCCCGCCGCCCCGGCACCTGCCGCGCGGCCTGCTGCAGCCCAGCCGAAAAAGGGCGGCTTCACGACGCTGTCCGCGGCAGAATACCGCGCTTTGAACGGTCTGACCGCGCCCGTGCCTGCGCGCCCGCTGCCGACGGCGCAAGGCACACAGCCTGTCCCGGGCGTGCTGGAGGCACAGTCCCCGAAGCCCGCCTACACGGCGGGACCTGCACCGAGACCGCTGACTCCGGTCACGCCGGTGACGGCGGTTGAAACGCCCGCGTCAGAACCCGTAACGATTCCCGCCCCGCAGCCGATGCCCCACGCCGTCAGCGATGACACGGTGCTGGACATCCTGCCGGAGCTGCCCGACGAGGCCCCCGCAGCAGACCACGAGACGGATTACGTTCGGAATGACCCGCATGCTTTAAGCGCCCTGCCCGACATGGTCAGCACACGTCCCGAGCAGACGACGCTGACCCCGCCGCCTGCAAGCGAGCCGCTGCGCCTTGTCGGCGAGGTGTTCAAGACCTATATCATCACCGAGCGCGGCAGTGAGCTTTGCCTTATCGACAAGCACGCTGCGCATGAGCGCATTCTGTTTGAGCAGCTGGCCAGGGACTACGGCAGCGTGCCGTCCCAGATGCTGCTTGTCCCCGTGCAGGTCAATCTGACCGCCGCGGAAAAACTGGCCGTTTTGCAGAACCTTGACCTTCTGACCGATGCCGGCATCGAGGCCGAGGACTTCGGCGGCTCGACTGTTGTCGTGCGCGCCGTGCCCGCGGACGTGCCGGTGGATGATGTAGAGGATATGATCGTGGAGCTGGCGGCAAAGCTCGCAGACGGCGGACGCGACGCCCTGCGTGAAAAGACCGAGTGGGTGCTGCATTCCATCGCCTGCCGCGCGGCCATCAAAGCGGGGGACCGCACGAACGCCGCCGAGATGCTCGCGCTGGCCCAGCGCATCATGGACGGCACGGTCCCGCCGTTCTGCCCGCACGGGCGGCCCTGCGTATTGAAAATCACCCGGAAGGAGCTGGAAAAGCAGTTTGGCCGAATTGTCTAAACCCCGCGTCGTCGCCGTCGGCGGGCCCAGCGGCAAGACCGCACTTTCCGTCGCGTTGGCCAGAGCCTTTGACGGTGAGATCATCAACGCAGACTCGATGCAGATTTACAAAAATCTCGACGTAGGCACGGCGAAGCCGAGTGCGGAGGAGCGGCAGGGGATACCGCATTATCTTTTGGACTTTCTGCCGCCGGAGACCCCCTACAGCGTGGCGGACTTCACCGCCGCCGCTGACCCGCTGATACGGGACATCACGGCCCGCGGCAGACTGCCCCTCGTCGTGGGCGGCACGGGGCTGTATATCACCAGTCTTTTGAGCGGTATGGCGTTTGCCCCGGAAAAGACCGACCCCGCCATCCGCGCCCGATTACAGGCGTGGGCGGACACCGAGGGCGGCGCGGCGCTTTACGCCGAGCTGCAAAGGATCGACCCCGACTACGCCGCTCAGGTCCACCCCAACAACCTGCCGCGCGTCATCCGCGCACTGGAGCTGTTTGAAGCCACAGGCCGCCGCATGAGCGACCAGCGCCGCGAGGCCAGGCCCGCCGAGGCACCCTACCATGCGCTCTGCCTCTGCCTGACCTGCCGGGACCGCGCAGTGCTGTACAGCCGCATCGACCGCCGCGTGGACGAAATGGTCGAAAACGGTGTGCTGGACGAAGCAAGGCAGGTCTACGACCACCGCGATGCTTACCGCACGGCGGCGCAGGCCATCGGCTACAAGGAATTCTTCCCGTACTTTGAGGGCACGGCCAATCTGGCCGAATGCACCGAGCGTCTCAAGCAGGCAACGCGCAACTACGCCAAGCGCCAGCTGACCTGGTTCCGCCGCCAGAACGACGCGGTGTGGCTCTATCTGGATGAGGAGGATGTCACCGAGCGCGCCTGCACGCTGGTGCGGGCCTTTTTGCACAACGAGGAATAACGGAAAGGAGGGTGCACCGTGAGCAACCGGCAGGACCGCCCGCTGGCAAAAAAACTTTTACACGCGCTGGGTCTGCTGGCACTGGCACTCTTCCTGCTGTATGTTGCCGTCCAGTTCGTGCTGATCTTCCATCGGTCCTACAAGACCGAGACCGCCATCCGCTACACGCTGGCCGAAAGCCTGAACCTGACCGGCGTTGTGGCATTTGACGCCGTGGATGTGCCGGGCAGCGGTAATCTCGGCTATCTTGTGCAGGATGGCGAGCGCGTGACGAACGGTACGGTGGTAGCCGAATGCTACACCGATGACACCCAGGGCCTGCAGCGTGAGCGTCTGGACCGGCTCGAGCGCTCCATCACGCTGCTTACGAAGTCGCAGAATTCTGCCGGCAGTGAGCTTTCGGTGCTGACAAACCAGACGAAGCAGGCGTTGTACAATCTGCTGGATAAGCTGGACACTGCCCAGTATACCGGCATCTCCGACGCGCAGGACAGCTTTCTGCTGGCCCAGAACCGTCTGCAGATCAGCACCGGACAGACGGCGGATTTCTCCCAGTCCATCGCAGCGCTGCAGACCGAGTACGACGGCATCAAGGCACAGCTCGACACGCTGCAGACCGTCACCGCCACAACGAACGGCTATTTCAGCCGCACGGAGGCCTCGCCCGCCATCCGGACGGACTGCCGTGCGCTGGCCGATGCCGACCCGGCCACGCTGCAAAAAATGCTGGCAGACGGCTTCCCGGCAGCGGATACAAACCGCGCCGGACAGATCGCGACGGGCTTCAGCTGGAAATTCTACGCGGTCTGCGATTTGGATACCGCCGCACGGTTCGACGGTCTGTCCACGGTGAAAATCAGCGTACCCGGCAAGCAGAACACACCGCTTTCCGCTACGGTGGAGGAAGTCACCGAGGACAAGGACAACGGCATTGCCAAGATCGTGCTGCAATGCCAGACCATCAGCGCCGAGGTCCTGGGCCTTGGCTGCGAGACCGTGCAGGTCGATTTAAAAACCTACGAGGGCATCCGCATCGACAAGGCGGCGCTGCATATCGTGAACGGCCAGCGCGGTGTCTATGTCAAGTACGGCAACCTGCAGCGCTTTTTGAAGATCACAACGCTGTATGAGAATGACAGCTACATTCTTGTCCCGGAGGACGGCAAGCTCGGCAGTGCAAATGAGGTGCGCCTCTATGATGAGATCATCGTGCAGGGCACAAATTTGGAGGATGGCAAACTATTGTAACGAAAATACGCCGTTTGTATTGACAAGACTGCCAAAAAAGAAGATAATATTTAATGTATATCGCTGTAATGACGCGCTGACGTAAACGGCGCTTTCTGATCAAAGGAGTTTTACGACCATGTCCATGCTTGACAGTTTGAGAAGCAAGCTCGGTATCGACCCCGAAGCGGATTCCTATGTAGATGACACTGAAGAGAATGTTTTCCCCGGCGGGCAGGGGGCTGCAGCTGCGCAGGAGTATACCCAGCAGCAGGAGATCAAACAGCACAGCAATAAGGTCGTGAACATCAACGCGACGACCCAGCTGCAGGTCGTTCTGGTCAAACCGGAACGCTTTGACGATGCGTCCAGCATTGCGGACCAGCTCAACGCCAAGCATACTGTGGTGCTGAATCTGGAGTCTGCCAGCAAAGAGGTCTCCCGCCGTCTGATCGACTTCCTGTCCGGTGTAGCGTATGCCAACAACGGCCAGATCAAGCGCGTGGCGACCAGCACCTTCATTATTACGCCGTACAACGTTGATATTATGGGTGACCTGCTCGACGAGCTGGAAAACAATGGCGTCTTCTTCTGATACCGTCAATGCGGTGCGCGGCTTTGTGCCGCCGCAGAATGACGACGAGCGCCGCCTGATGCGCCGTGTCGAGGAGCTGTGCCGCGTTGCGGTAAACCGCGGCATCCCGCGTTATACGGGTTTTCTCTCGGACCGGGAGCAGAGCCTGGCGCAGGCCGCCTGCAACAAGGCCGGGTGCAGCTGCATCCGCTTTTGGGGCGGTTTTGACGCGGCAGAACGCCGGGTGCTCTGTATTGAGCCGCCCGACGCCTGGCAGGAAGAACCGCTGGCCTACCTGCAATGCACCGCTTACGGGGATAAGCTGCCGACCCACCGGGACTATCTCGGTGCGATTCTGGGCCTTGGCCTTGAGCGCAGCTGCGTGGGGGACCTGCTGGCAGACCCCGAGCGTGAGGACACATTTTACGCGGTGATCCTCGCTGACAAGCAGGAATTTGTAAACGCGGAGCTGACCGGCGCAGGGCACTGCACCGTGCATACTGCGTGCATCGACGCACTGCCCGCCCGTCTGGCCGAAAGCCGAGAGCGCACCCTGCAGGAGGCTACCGTGCCGTCACTGCGTGCGGACGCGGTGCTGGCAGCCATGCTGCACACCTCCCGCACCCGCGCGGCAGAATATATCGCCGCGGGCCGTGTGGAGATCAACCACCTGCCGTTGAAGGCCGCCCACGAGACCGCCTACGCCGCAGATATTTTCACAGTGCGCGGCGTGGGGCGCTTCAAGCTGGCGGCCATCGGCGGCAAAAGCCGCAAGGATCGTCTGTTCATATCCTTTTACCAATATTGAGCGCAGGATCGCCCGCAGCGCTGCGGGCAGGGAATAACGGGGCCGTGTGCCCCGCATACAGGAGGAAAGCCGTCATGATCTCTTCCGAGGATGTCCGCCACGTCACATTTGACAAAGCGTTTCAGGGCTATCGCCGTGAGGATGTGGATGATTATCTCAAGCAGGTCGCCCAGGCAATGGACGACCTGGCTGCCCAGAATGATGATTTGCAGAAAAAGCTCGTCATGCTGGCCCAGCGCATTGAAAAATACCGAACGATGGAAAACTCCCTGAGTACGTCGATGATCAACGCCCAGCGCATGGGGGACAGTATTATCCACGAGTCCAAGCAGAAAGCGGCGGAGATCATCCGCTCGGCCAACATCAAGGCGGAGGACCGCGAGCAGCGCGCCCGCGATGACGTCGAGCTGGCCAAGCAGGAGATCGTCACGCTCAAGGGTGAGGCAGACAGCTTCAAGCGTTCACTGATCGAGATGTACCGCAAGCATATCAACCTTATCAATAAACTGCCCGATTACACCAGACGGCCCGAGGATGAACCCGTTCCGCCGCCGTCCCCGGCCCCGGAGCAGGCCGCTGCCCCTGCGGCGGAGCCGCAGCCCGCTGTGCAGGCCCCGGTCTACACGGTCCCC
>OBVY01001947.1_pt1 | contig 10078 bp, 10 predicted proteins | sample 1538051 | NCBI WGS metagenome assembly OBVY01 (sample SAMEA2580017, study PRJEB22360) | human gut metagenome | biome: human gut; feature: human-associated habitat; material: faeces | place: Denmark | collected 2008/2010 | reverse complement strand
TCGGTTCCGACCGGCTCGGGTCGGACCTCCTCGGCACGCGGCGTTCTAATAACCGAACAGCTCGCGCTGGCTCACCTCGTGTACGGGGCCGAGCGTGCGCAGATAATCCATGTCGATGTCGTTGCGGTCGCCCAGAATGCTATACGTGTATTTGCGCCCCTTGACCCATTTGTCGTGGAAAGCCTTCACGTCGGCGAGCGTCATGCCCTGCACGGCGTCGTAAACGGCCTTGTTGCGGTCGACCCCGACGCCCATCTCGCGCGCCGAGACGAAACTCCACAGCACGTTGTCGCGCACGGTGCGCTGCGTGGAGAGGTTGGCCAGGATACCCTGCTTGGCCAGTTCGAAGGCCTTCTCCGATTCGGGCATGTTCTCGATGATCTCGTCGAACGCCTCGACGGCCTGGCGCATCTTGTCGTTCTGCGTGGCGATGAAGGCATAGAAGATATAGGGATCGTCCTTGTCGCGCATCTCGGTGAAGGTGGCGAAAGCGGTATAGGCCAGCGAACGCGCCTCGCGCATCTCCTGGAAGACCACGGCGTTCATGCCGCCGCCGAAATAGCTGTTGAAGAGCGTCTCGCCCGGATCGTTGTCGGTCGAGAACTTCTCGCCGCGGTTCGAATATTGGAGATAATAGATCTGTTTGGCGTCGTACTGCGCCACGTTGACCTCGCTCTTGTCCACCGTCAGCAGCGGGAAACGCACCTTCCGCACCGGCTTCAACTCCTGCGACGTGCGGTGGATCGCGTCGAGCGCGGCGATGAGCTTCGCCTCCGTCTCGGGACCGTAGTACATCACGTAGTGCTCGTAGTCGCTCAGGCTCCGGATCCGCGCCAGCAGTTCGTCCGACGTGAGCGCCATGAGCTGCTCGTCGGTCAGCGTCCGCGCCCGAATCGCTTCGGGGCCGTAGAAGGTATACTGTTGCAGTGCGCGGAAGTTGGCGTTCTGGTTCAACTTGGCGTCGTTGCGCGCCTTCATCGCGTTGGCTTTGAGCTGCGCGAGCACGGCGTCGTCGCCCTCGACGTTCTGCATGTACTCCTCGGCCAGCTTCACGGCCTTGTCCATATTCTCCGCAAGTCCGCTGATCGTCACATAGATGCGCTCGCCGCCCGCATGGATGCCGAACGAGCAGGCCAGATCGTAAAACTCGCGCTGGATCTCCTGCAACGACTGCGTATCGGTGCCCAACAGGTCGAAATAGTCCGACGCGATGCCGAAGGCGGGATCGGTCGTCGTACCGAAATCGTAGACGTAGTAGAGGCTGAACAGCCCGTTGGTGGTATTCTGCTTATAGAGCACCTCGATGTCCTGCTTCATCTTGCCGACCGAGAGGTCGCTGGCATAATCGACGAAGACCGGCTGCACGGCCTCGACCTCGGCGGCCTGGATGGCGGCGAGGAACTCCGACGACTTGTCGCGGTTGGTGGCAATGGGCGTGATCTGCGGCTTGTCGATCTTGTGGATATTGGGATCGACGCCCTGGCGCTTGTAAACGGCTGCATAGACCTCGGGATCGAGCTTCTCGTTGGCCCACGCCACGACGTCGGCCTTGGTCACCTTCGACAGGCGGTCGAGCTCCTCCACCGAACGCTTCCAGTCCACACCGTTGATGAAGGCGTCGACATAGGCCATCGCGCGGTTGCCGTTCTCTTCGAGCGCCTGCATCTCGCCGCGCTTGTAGTTGGCGATCGTCGATGCGAGCAGCTCCTCGTCGAAATCGCCGGCCCTCAGCTTCCCGATCTCATCGAGCAGCATGTCGCGCGCCTCTTCGAGCGTCTGCCCCGGCTTGGGATAGCCGATGGCCACCATCATGCCGTAGTCGGCCAATTGGAGGCCCTCCGCACCCACGCCCAGCATTTTCTGCTGCTGCTGGATATCGACGTCCAACAGGCCGCACTTGCCGTTCGAAAGCAGCGAACTCACGAGCTGGATCATGTCGGCGTCCTCGCTCGAAGCGCCGCCGGTGCGCCAGCCCAGGTAGATCATTTCGGCCTCCTGCCCCAGCACCGTCTTCTCGACGGGAGCGGTCATCGCCGGTTCGGGCGTGAAGGACCATTCAGGCAGTTCGGGATTGGGTTTCAGTCCGCCGAAGTACTTGTCGATCGTCGCGATCATCCGGTCGGGATCGAAATCGCCCGACAGGCAGATGGCCATGTTGTTGGGCACGTAATAAGTCTTGTAGTAGTTCTTGATGTTGGTGATCGAAGGGTTCTTCAAATCCTCCTGCGTACCCAGCACGGTGTGCATTCCGTAGGGATGGTGCGGATAGAGCGCCACCATGAGCGAGTCCAACATCTTGCGGCTGTCGCTCGTGAGCGACATGTTGTACTCCTCGTAGACGGTCTCCAACTCGGTGTGGAATCCGCGGATCACCGCATTGGCGAAACGGTCGGACTGGATCTTCGCCCAGTTGTCGATCTGGTTCGAGGGAATCTCCTCGGTGTAGACGGTCATGTCGTAGGAGGTGAAGGCGTTCGTGCCCGCGGCGCCGATGGCCGACATCAGCTTGTCGTACTCGTTGGGAATCGCCAGCTTCGAAGCCTCCTGCGACACGGAGTCGATGCGGGCATAGATCGCACGGCGTTCGTCGGCGTCGGTCGTGGTGCGGTAGACCTCGAACAGACGCTCGATCTCGTCGAGCATCGGACGCTCGGCCTCGTAATCCTGGGTGCCGAACGACTCGGTGCCCTTGAACATCAGGTGCTCGAAATAGTGCGCCAGACCGGTCGTTTCGAGCGGGTCGTTCTTCGAACCCACGCGCACGGCGATGTAGGTCTGGATGCGGGGCGCCTCCCCGTTCACGGTCATGTAGACCTTCAATCCGTTGTCCAGCGTGTAGATACGGCTATGCAGCGGATCGTCGGCGACCTCCTCATAGCGGTACTTCGAACAGGACGTAACGACAAGGCTCAACACCGCTGCCGCTACCAATAAAAAGACTCTTTTCATATGATTGCGAGTTATGTTATCCTAAAATACGGTGGCGAACCACTCCCGCAGGGCCGGCCACGTGTCGGCCACGACGAAGGTCAGCATCCCGACCGCAGCCACCAGCTTGATTCCCGTACCGACCAGAAACGACAGGAACGATCCCACGCCCACCACCAGCGCCTGCCCGATCCGTTCACGGTCGTTCAGCAGTTCGCCCGCGACAGCCCCTACGAACGGCCCTACCACGATACCGATCAGGCCGCCCACGAACAGGCCCGCGATCATGCCCACCGTGGCGCCGACCATTCCGGCCCGTGTGCCGCCGAACAGTTTGGCCATGTACCCCGGCAGAAAATAATCCGCCGCAGTCACCGCGGCCGTCAGCCCCGCCCACAGCCACATCTCGGCGGGCGTCAGCGTCGAATAGCTGCATGCATAGGCGCAAAAAAGCCCCGCATAGCTCAGCACAGGGCCGGGCAGGACGGGGACAATGCAACCCACGATGCCGACGAGGCAACAGAGGAAAGCCGTTATGGAGAGGAATACGTCCATCTCGTTCGGTTTTTATCGTTCCACGGCAGCCGGTGCGGCCGCCGCATCTATTCTACTCTACCAGACGGTTGGTCGCCGTGTCGGGAAAGACCACCCACGGGCGGAACGTCTTCGCCTCCTCGAACTCCATGCGGGCGTAGGAGGCGATGATGAGCACGTCGCCCACCTGCGCCTTGCGGGCGGCTGCGCCGTTGAGACAGATCGCACCGCTGCCGCGCCGGCCGCGGATCACATAGGTGTCGAGCCGTTCGCCGTTGGTGACGTTCCATATCTGCACCCGTTCGCCCTCGATCAGGTTGGCCGCCTCCATCAACTCCTCGTCGATGGTGATGCTTCCCACGTAATTGAGGTTCGCCTCGGTAATGGTCACCCGATGGATTTTCGATTTCAGTACTTCGATCTGCATCATCCTCTTCGCATTATTTGATCCGGATATTGTCGATCAGCCGCACGGCGCCCGCCTGCACGGCGATACACCCCTGGATGCGTTCGCTCTCGTCCCAGGCTGCCACCTGCTGCATCGTGAGAGCGTCGACCGACTGGAAATAGATCACTTCGAGCAGACCGCTGCGCTCCGTCTCGCGCGTAACGAAGTCCGCCAGTTCGGCAGGCGTCATCCCTGCGGCACGTTCGGCGCCAAGCCTCAACGCCCGGCAGATATCGGGCGCGGCGGCGCGATGTACGGCATCGAGCAGGGCGTTGCGCGACGAAAGGGCCAGCCCGTCGTCGCCGCGCACGATCCCGCACTCGACGATTTCGAGCGGAAAGCCCGACTGGGCGACCATCGACTTCACCACGGCGATCTGCTGGAAATCCTTCTCGCCGAAATAGGCGCGCGCAGGCTGCACCATGGCGAAGAGTTTGCTCACCACCTGCGCCACGCCGTTGAAATGGCCCGGACGAGTGGCACCCTCCATCACCTTGTCGATCCGGCCGAAATCGTACTGCCTGAGATCGGGGACGGGGTACATCTCCTCGACCGAGGGCATGAAGACCACGTCGGCCCCCGCCGCCTCGAGCAGCGCGCAATCGGCTTCGGGCGTGCGCGGATAGTTTCTCAGATCGTTTTTATCGTTGAACTGCGTGGGATTGACGAACACGCTCACCACGACGGTGGCGTTCTCGCGGCGCGCCCGTTCGACGAGCGAACGGTGGCCGGCATGCAGGGCACCCATGGTCGGGACCAGCCCGATACCGGTCGAATCGACCGCCGAGAGCTCCTCGCGAAGCGCTTTGACGCTTGTTACGGTTTTCATTATTATTTCCAAACAATTAGGCCCGAAGGCTCGGCAAAGTTAGAAATAACAATTAAGATATGAAAGCGAAAACCGGAAAAATATGGTTTTCGGACCTCCTGGCCGCCACGATCGTCCGCAAGACGACAAACCGAACCCTCGGCAAAATGCAAACTTCGTTTGCTTTTGCGCTCGGCTTGCACTATCTTTGGCATCAAATTCAATCCGAACGCAAATGAAAACGCTCACGTTTATTTCGCTTATGACAACATCCGTCGCATGTTTGGGTTCGTGCACGAACCCTGCGGCCTCCGACGCGCAGCAGCCGTGGATCGTCGACCGGTTCGACGACATCAAGGTCATCCGCTACGAAGTGCCCGGATTCGAACGGCTCCCGCTCGAACAGAAAGAGTTGATCTACTACCTGGCCGAAGCGGCCAAGTGCGGACGCGACATCCTCTTCGACCAGAACTGCGCGGCCAACCTGCCGATCAGGCGCACGCTCGAAACGCTCTACCTTAATTATAAAGGAGACCGCACGTCCGACGAGTGGAAAGCGCTCGAAAAATACCTCAAAAAAGTGTGGTTCGCCAACGGCATCCACCACCACTATTCCAACGACAAGTTCCGCCCCGAGTTTTCGGAATCCTTCTTCCGCGAGGCGGCCGCATCGGTAGGCATGGATCGCTTTCCGGCGGATTTCGATTTTCTCTGCAAGGTCATCTTCGACCCTGCGATCTACCCCACGCGGCTCAATCAGGCAGCCGGCGCCGACATGCTCTGGACGTCGGCCAGCAACTATTACAGCAACGTGCGCCAGCACGAGGCCGAACAGTTCTACGCCGCGATGGCCGCAGCCGATGCGGGCGACCCCTGCCCCGTCTCCTACGGTCTGAATTCGCAGTTGGTCAAGGAGGAGAAGACGGGACGTCTCTACGAGCGCACGTGGAAGGTCGGAGGCATGTACTCGCCCGCGATCGAACGCATCGTCTACTGGCTCGAAAAGGCACGCGACGTAGCGGCCGAGCCGCAGAAGCAGACCCTCGCCGCCCTGATCGACTACTACCGCACGGGCGACCTGAAACAGTTCGACCGCTACAACATCCTCTGGCTGCAAGACACGGTGTCGAACGTCGACTTCGTCAACGGATTCATCGAGACCTACGGCGATCCGCTGGGGTACAAGGCTTCGTGGGAGGCCAACGTCAACTTCGTCGACTCGGCGGCCTGCCGCCGCACGCGGATCATCTCCGAGAACGCCCAGTGGTTCGAAGACCACTCGCCCGTCGACCCCGCCTACAAGAAAAAGGTCGTCAAGGGCGTCTCGGCCAAGGTCATCACCGTGGCGATGCTCGGCGGCGACTGCTACCCCGCCACGCCGATCGGAATCAACCTTCCGAACGCCGACTGGATCCGCAAGGAGCACGGCTCGAAATCGGTGACGATCGACAACATCACCTACGCCTACGACCGCGCGGCGCACGGCAACGGCTTCGAGGAGGAGTTCATGCTGCGCCCCGAAGACCGCGAGCGCATCGACAAATACGGCAAGATCGGCGACGATCTCCACACCGACCTGCACGAATGTCTCGGACACGGTTCGGGCCAGCTGGCACCGGGCGTGAAGGGTGACGAGCTGAAAAGCTACGGATCGACGCTCGAAGAGACGCGCGCCGACCTCTTCGGCCTCTACTACCTGGGCGACCCGAAGCTCGTCGAGCTGGGGCTCGTCCCCTCGTTCGACGTGGCCAAGGCGCAATACGCCTCCTACATCCTCAACGGCATGATGACGCAGCTCGCCCGCATCGAACCGGGCAAGAATGTCGAGGAGTCGCACATGCGCAACCGCAAGCTGATCGCCGAATGGTGCTACGAGCAGGGCAAGGCCGACAACGTGATCGAGTGGCGCACCGAGCAGGGAAAGACCTACGTCGTGGTCAACGACTTCGAGAAACTGCGCGAGCTGTTCGGACAGATGCTGCGCGAGATCCAACGCATCAAGTCCGAAGGCGACTACGAGGCGGGCAAAGCGCTGGTCGAACAGTATGCCGTCAAAGTCGACCCGAAACTGCACCGCGAGGTGCTCGATCGCTACGAAGCGCTCCATATCGAGCCTTACGGGGGATTCGTCAATCCCGAATACGAACTGGTGGAACGCGACGGCCGGATCGTCGACGTGAAGATCGCCTACCCCGCCAACTACGTGGAGCAGATGCTCGGATACTCCCGCGACTACTCGTTCCTGCCCGACCGGAACTGATGCCGGACAAGACGGTGCAAACGGGCGGAGCCTTTCAAAGAAGGCTACGCCCGTTTCGCGTTCCGGCACTTCCGCAGCTTCCCCGCAGCGCGGCCGGACTTCCCGACGTCGGCCGTCGCCGGCACCGCTGACAAGGAAGCATTGCACGCGAAACAAGAAAATACGGTACCGCATTCCGACCGGATTTCGAAACGGTTCGTCCGCCGGTGCAACCTCCGGCATCGCCGCACGACAGCCCTGCGAACCGCCGCCCGCGCGCCTCCGGCCGCTAAATCTCCGGCGACGGCCCGCCCGCCGGCTTCCGACGAACGCCGCAGCACGGAAACGTAACATTCAGAACGGAACGGTATTTGAACGGAGAAGGGACGATAGCAACTCTTAAAAATTTTCAGGACTATGACCACAAAAAATCTACTCACGTCATTGCTCGTACTGCTGGCCGTCGCTGTCGTTTCGTGCCAGAAAGAGCCATCCACCTCCGGGCTTCACGAGGACTATCTGGTCTACACGGACTACGACCAACAGGCCGACTTCTCCGACGTGGAGACCTTCTATCTTCCCGACAGTATTCTGGTGATCGGCAACGCCGACAAGACCGAATACTGGAAAGACGCCGATGCGCAGGAGATCATCGGAACCGTCGCCGACCTGATGGAATCCCGCAACTTCGTCCGCACGGATGACAAGGAAACCGCGCAGACGGGTCTGCAAATCAGCTACGTCGAGCGTGTGACCTATTTCGTCGGGTACGACTACCCCTACTGGTGGTGGTACTACCCCTACTATTGGGCTCCCGGCTACTGGGGCGACTGGCTCGGCTGGCACTACCCCTACCAGGTCTATTACGGTTACACGGCCGGTTCGATGCTCATCGAGATGGTCGATCTGACGGCCGACCGGCAGAGCAACCGCAAACTGCCCGTCATCTGGGACAGCTTCATCGGCGGCCTGCTCACCTCGTCGCATAAGGTCAACATGCAGCGTACGCTGGACGCCGTGAACCAAGCCTTCATGCAATCGCCCTATCTGGAAACCAATTCCGTAAACCGTTAATCATTCATCGCTATGAAAACACTTTCCATATTCAGTCGTAAAGCGTTGTTGCTCGCCGTCGCAGCGGTTACCTTCGCCCTGCCGGGACGGGCGCAGCTCATTCAGAACACCTACCTCAACGTCGACTGGCAAGTGACCGTTCCGCTGGGGAGCGCCTTCGCCGACAAGGCATCGGGCTGGGGTATGAACTTCGAAGGCGGTTACTTCGTAACGCCCGAAATCACCGTCGGCGCCTTCATCTCCTACCAGACCAACATCGAGTCGATCAGCCGTCAAACCCTGCAACTGGGCAACGGCGCCGCCATGACGACCGCACAGAAACACACCCTGTTCGAGCTGCCATTCGGCGTCGTGGGACGATATAATTTCCTCAAAGGGAGCGTATTCCAGCCATACGCCGGTCTGCGTATCGGCGCCGACTATGCCGAAATGTCCTCCTATTACTACACGATCCAGCAATATCAGGACACGTGGGGCGTCTATCTCTCGCCCGAAATCGGCGTGAGCATCTTCCCCTCGCCTGCGCAGCGGTTCGGCTTCCACGTAGCGCTCTTTTACAGCTACGCCAGCAACAACGACGATCTGCTGATCTATACGATGAACAACATCAATCGCTTCGGCGTGCGCGTCGGTATCTCGTTCTGACCGCTCCGGCTGAAAAGAAACGGCTGCCTCTGAAAAACAGAGGCAGCCGTTTTCATTGGCAGCGGACGGGCTATTTCCGACGGTTCTTCTTCGCCTTATCGGCCTTGACCGACCGGTTGCCCTCGATGGCGCGATCCTGCAAGGCATGGATTTCGGCGCGCGAGCGGGGCAGATCGACGAACTCCGACGGGTAGTCGGTCTCGATCAGATCGGGTTCCGACACCAGGTCGCGCAGGTAGCAGACCCTCCGGTCGCGCGGATTCTTCACCTTGTCGGACGAACCGGTAATGGAGGTCATCGTCGAGACGCCGCGCTCATGCAGCAGATCGTAGACCTCCTGCAACCGGGGATCGACCGACAGCCGGATATAGGCCATGATATAGTCCCACGGAATCGGGCAGGCGTCGTAGGCGTCGAACATCTCGCGCGAGCTGATTTCGCAGCAGAACATCACGTTGCGGATGCCGGCGTTCCAATAGTACATCGCCTCGTCCAGCGAACGGACGCTGAGCATGATGTTGTGGTACATCGACCAGTCGCCGCCGGGGCGCAGCTGACGGATGTAGTAGTCGAGGCTCGCCTTGCGCACCTCGTCGCTCACGCCCTTGGTGTTGATGTACTTGTTGTCGAAGTTGAACACCACCTTGTCCTTGCCCCACTCCAACATGTCTTTCAGACGGGGAATGCGATAAGGCGTCAGTTTGCCGTCGCGGTCGACCAGCCGGAATCCCTGCAACTCCTCGTAGGTGTAGTCGGCCACGCGCCCCTTGCCGTTGGTCGTGCGGTCGATCGTCAGGTCGTGCATGAGCACCATCACGCTGTCCTTCGTGAAGCTGAAATCGATCTCGAAAAAGGTCGGCATCATCGACAAGGTTTTCTCGCACGACTCGATGCAGTTTTCGGGATAGCCGGGCATCATGCCGCCGCGATGGCCGCTGACGATAATGTCCCGCTCGGGGTCGTAGCGGAAATAGGCTTTGAGGTCTTCAAGACTATTGATCTGAACGGTGTGAAGCCGTTTCTCCGACGCGGGACGCTCCTCCGCGACGGAGGTAAACGAGATTGCAGTCGCAAGCGTCAGCGCGGTCACTGCGATAAAAGGTCTCTTCATAGGATTGCAGCCGACTTAACGGATTCGTTTTTCGACCTCGGCCGTAGCGGCGGCGATCTCCTCGATGACGGGATCGGTCGCGGGGATCGACGTGATCTCCGACACGGCCTGACGCAGCCCCTTGGCGGCGATCAGCTCCTGCATCTTGACGCTCTGCGGATCTTCGGGATTGTTGTAATGCAGTGCGGCGCCGATACCCAGCAGCAGTTTGTCGCACGGCAGGCCGTACTCGCGGGCGGTCATCATCGGCTTTTACCACCCGGGCGGCGGCGCGGGGGTGCGCAAGCTCTT
>OBVY01001946.1_pt1 | contig 10090 bp, 10 predicted proteins | sample 1538051 | NCBI WGS metagenome assembly OBVY01 (sample SAMEA2580017, study PRJEB22360) | human gut metagenome | biome: human gut; feature: human-associated habitat; material: faeces | place: Denmark | collected 2008/2010 | reverse complement strand
GGCCGATCTGTGCCCCCCCCCGTCCCCGCCCTTCCCGGCGTGCAGCCAGATCGTGGCGGTATCAATAAAATTACTGGTTGCCATGTGGTACCTCATTTACAAAAAATCACAAAAAACGAGCGAGCCGCAAAGGCCCGCCCGTACCGTTTTTTTTACTGCTTGACCGTGCAGCGCTTGCGGTCACGGCCCATGCGCTCGAAGTGAACGCGGCCATCGACCAGAGCGAACAGGGTGTCATCGCTGCCGATGCCGACGCCCTCACCCGCATGGATGTGGGTGCCGCGCTGACGGACCAGGATGTTGCCGGCCAGAACAAACTGACCGTCGCCGCGCTTGACGCCGAGGCGCTTGGACTCGGAATCACGACCGTTCTTGGTAGAACCTACGCCTTTTTTATGTGCCATTGTGATTTACCTCCTTAGCCGTTGATCGCGGTGATTTCCACCTTGGTGTAAGGCTGACGATGACCCTTGCGGACCATGCTGCCCTTCTTGGGACGATAGGTCAGGATGTTGAGCTTCTTGCCCTTGCCGGTCTTGACGACCTTGGCAACAACGGAAGCGCCCTCAACAACGGGAGCGCCGACCTTGACAGAGCCCTCCTCGCCAACGGCGAGAACCTGATCGAAGGTGACTTCGCTGTTGTCCTCAGCGTTCAGCTTTTCGACGTAGACGACGTCGCCGACCTTAACGCTGTACTGCTTGCCACCGGTTTTGATAACTGCGTACATAGTGGATAACCTCTTTCAATAAGTCTCGCTGGTCTGTAGGGCGTTGCACCGATAAAAGCACACACTTATAGAGCCCATACCATGCGGCTCTAGTATCATACCATATAGGAGCAGGGCTTGTCAAGGGGGTTTCGGGCGTGAGAAGGTTAAAATTTTAGAATTTCTTTTGCCTTCCCCCCTGGGGGAAAAGGAGGCCCCGCAGGGCCGGATGAGGGGCAAGTCTGCGGTTGTATCCCATCAGTGGGCTGCAATGGCAAGATTGCCCCTCATCAGTCCGCTTCGCGGACAGCTTCCCCCAAGGGGGGAAGCCTTTATTAGCGGCCCTGCCGCTCTGCCGCCTCCACCGTGTTCAGCATGAGCATGGCGCGGGTCATGGGGCCGACGCCGCCGGGGACGGGGGTGATGTAGGCGGCCTTTTCGGCGGCCTCGGCAAAGTTCACGTCACCGTGCAGCTTGCCGTCCGCACCGCGGTTGATGCCCACATCAATGACGACGGCACCGGGCTTGACCATGTCGCCGGTCACAAAGCCCTCGCGGCCCACGGCGGCCACGAGAATATCCGCGGCGGCGCAGACTTCTTTCAGGTTCTTCGTCCTGGAGTGGCAGATCGTGACCGTGGCATTCTTCGCCAGCAGCAGCAGCGCCGCGGGCTTGCCCACGATGTTCGAGCGGCCAATGACGACGGCGTTCTTGCCCGCAATGTCGGTGCCCGTGGACTCGATCATGCGGATGCAGCCTGCCGGGGTGCAGGGCAGGTAGCACGGCTCGCCGATCTGCATACGGCCCACGTTGACGGGCGAGAAGCCGTCTACGTCCTTCTCGGGCGGGATGGCGTCGATGACAGCCTTCTCGTCGATCTGGGCGGGCAGCGGCAGCTGCACCAGAATGCCGTGCACAGCGGAGTCATCTGCCAGCTTCTTCACCTCGGCCAGCAGGGCGTCCTGCGTGGTGTCGGCGGGCAGGTTGATGCTGCGGCTCTCGATGCCGCACTGCGCACAGTCGTTGATCTTGCCGCGGACGTAGACCTGGCTGGCGGGGTTCTCCCCCACCAGAATGACCGCCAGGCAGGGGTTGATGCCCCTGTTTTTCAGCTCCCTGACCTTTTCTGCGGCCTCGACCTTCGCGGCGGCGGCCAATGCCTTGCCGTCAATGACAGTTGCTCCCATGATAGTTCCCTCTTTCAAATGTATTTTTTGTCCGCCGGGGCGGGCAAAACGGTGTCGGGTCTTACACCAGCAGCGCCTATCGCCGCGCTGCAAAGCGTTTGTTTATTCCTTCGGCGTCTCGATTTCCTCGATCTCGACCTCACTCAAATCCAGCGCATCCAGACGCGCATTCATGGCATCGGTGGCCTTGACAAACTCGGCGTGGGGTGCGCCGACGGGCAGGGTGTCCGGCGTGAAGCGGTCCCCTGCCTCGGCCTGCTTTTTCAGGTCCTTCACAGCCAGCGGCACCATGAGCGGCTTGCCCTTGGCATTGCGCAGACCGATGACCATAAGCGCGGCGGCCACAATGACCGACCCAATCGCCACCAGCTGGCTGGCGCGCAGACCGGTATTGCCGATCAGCAGCGAGTCGGTGCGCAGCCCCTCGATCCAGGCGCGGCCCAGGCCGTACCAGATGATATAGCCCAGGAAGATTTGTCCGTTGAACCGCCGTTTTTTGTAAAACGAAGCCAGCACGGCGAAGCCAACCAGACACCAGATGCTCTCATACAAAAACGTCGGGTGCACCGGCGCGGCGGGGTCCACGGTCACGCCCGCGGGCAGCGTGACCTGCACGGATTTGAGATACGCCTCCGTGCCCTCGCTGTACATGCCCCAGGGCAGCGTCGTGTTTGTACCGAAGGCCTCCTGATTGACGAAGTTGCCCCAGCGGCCAATGCCCTGCCCGATCAGAAAGCCCAGCGACACCAGATCAAACAGCGGCAGCAGCGGCACCTTGCGCCATTTGACCGCGCCATAGATGGCGATGCCGCCCTTGCGGATGTCGATCATATCCCAGAGGCTTTGATACTCAAAGGGTGCCATAGCTACGTAATAAATACGGGCACAGACGATGGCCATGACCGTGCCGATGGCCACAACGTCCACCAGACGGTCCGAGTCGATGCCGTAGTCCACGGCATTGCGGAAGGCGTAGAGCATCGCCAGCAGCATGCCCGCCGCGATGATGACGCCGTACCAGTAAATGTTGAACCCGCCGATGGCCAGCGCCACGCGGTTGACCGTCAGATCCAGGCCCAACCCGGGAAATTGCACATGATAGATCATTTTCAACTTAACCTCGTTATTTTTCTGCCGGGTCGATCTGCACGTAGGCGCGGTTTTCCTCCCGCAGGGCCGTCTGCAGCAGGGCGTTGGCGTCCTCCACGGTCAGCGCGGCCAGCGCGGCGATCTCGTCCGCCAGCGTGCGGCCCTTCAGGCAGGCCGCGGCGGCCTCCTCGGCGGCATCGTCCACGGCCTCCACGTCGCCCAGCAGCTCGCCGTACATCTGGTTTTTCACAAGCATAAAGACCTCGGGGTCAACGCCCTCGCGGCGCATCCGCTCGATCTCCTCCTGTAAAAGGTCCACGACCTGGCGCGGGGTGTCGCTCTCGCCGGTAAAGGCCACGGTGCAGGCGCCGCGCACGGCGATAAAGTCACCGGAGAACTCGGGGTTGACCAGCGCTTCATCGTACAGACGGCGGTAGAGCTTCGTCAGGCCGCCGACGACCAGATCGCCCAGCATGTCCAGCAGCAGCTCGCGCTTCAGGTCACCCTCGGCCAGCGGCTCCTCGCGGTAGGCCACGCCGAAGCAGGGCTTCGTGACAGGCATCGTGAAGAACGCTTCCTTGTGGGGCAGCGGGCCGGTCTGCGCCGGGATGTCCCACTCGACCTCATGCGGGGCGCGGGCACGGTACAGGCCGTTGCGCTTGCAGGCGTCCACAGCCTGCGCCAGCGTGATCTTGCCCGCGACGCTCAGCACCATATTGGACGGCGCGTAGAACCCCCTGGTGCAGCTGTAGAGCATCTGGGGCGTCAGCTCGGCAATGCTCTCCACCGTGCCTGCGATGTCGTCGCGCAGCGGGTGGTCAGCGTAGAGGCAGCGGAACAGCGCGTTCAGCAGCCGCCAGTCGGGGCTGTCGTCGTACATTTTGATCTCCTGCCCGATGATGCCCTGCTCCTTGGCAATCGTGGCCTTGGTGAACCACGGCTTGCCGACCATGCCCAGCAGAATGTCAAGGTTCTCGTCAATTTTCTGGGTCGCCGAGAACAGGTAGCAGGTGCGGTCATAGCTGGTAAAGGCGTTGGCCGACGCGCCGGTCTTGGCGTAGAAGGTGAAGGAGTCGCCCTTGGGCGTCTCGCACATTTTGTGCTCCAGGAAATGCGCCGTACCGGCGGGCAGCGTGACCTGTTTGCCGTCCAGCTTGAACGCGCGGTGGACGGAGCCGAAGCCCGTGGCGTAAATTGCGTGGACGCTGCTGTAGCCCGGCATCGTGCGGCAGAGCACGGTCAGGCCGCTGGGCAGCACGACGCTTTCACAGCTGACGGCGGCAGCGGCGCGCGCCTGGGCAGCGGCGAAGCTCTCGTGATCGTTATTCAACATCCTCGCTGCCTCCTTTCCCCTGCGTGCCCGGCTCGGCGGTCACGGCGTAGCAGACCGAATAGCTATAGCTCTGCAGCGTCTGGCGCACCTCGTCCAAGCTGACGGCGCTGGGCAGCACCTTGCCGTACTCCGGCGGGTAGAGCGGCTCGCCGCGTGTGATCTGGCCGTAGTACCAGTTTTCCAACGCGGCCAGGCTGTCGCCGAGGGCGTCCATGCTGGACAAAAGACCACGGCGGCAGTCGTCCACTTCTTCCTGGGTGATGGGGCCGTTTTTCAGGCCCTCCAGCTCGGCAATGATGGCGGCCTCGGCCTGCTGCTCCTTGCCCGGCTCGACGCCGGAGTCGATCATCATGACGCCGGTGGCGCGCTGGGCGGCAGAACCGCAGTAGTAGCAAAGGGACTGCTTCTCGCGCACGTTGCGGAACAAACGGCTGGTGGCAGAGCCGCCCAACACGCTCATGGCGACGCGCAGGATGCTGACACTGGGCGGGTTGGGGTTGGCTTCGCCCGTGGTGAACAGCATACAGAGCTTGGCCTGGGTCAGGCCGGGGATCTCCTCTTTAAAATGGCGCAGCGGCGTGGCGGGCATGGCGACGGGTGCGGCAAACGGGTGCGGGTCGCGGCGGATGCCGTCGAGCTTTTTCAGCAGCATATCGGCCACGCGGGCCTCATCGACGCCCTGCACCATCACGTCGATGTACGCGGTGGAGAGGATGCGGTCATACTCGGCCTTGAGGCTCTGCGGCGTCACATTGACGAGCTCGCCGGGGTAGCCGCCCAGCTCGATGCCCGCGGGGGTGTCGCCGTAGAATTTGCGGCGGGCCTGCCGCACGCAGTAGAGACGCTTCGAGTTGAACTCGGCCTCAAGGCGGCGGGCCTGGGTCTCGGTCTCGATGCGCACGGCCTCGGGGTCGAACGCGCCGTCCACAAGATACGGGTCAAAGATCGTGCCGAACACAATGTCGGCGTAGGCGGCGGTCAGGTTCTCCCCCGCCAGCGCGTAAGCGTCCTTGATGCCGCATATATCGGCGGAGAGCACGCGGTCCGTGCCCGCGCTGGCCAGGTCAACGCCGAGGTCCGCGCCGTACAGCTCGGCCAGGCGGCGGGACAGCGCGGTCATATCGGGGCAGGCCGCGTAGCCGCGTTCCAGCACAAGGGCCAGCACCGCGGCGTCGGTGGCAGATTCCCGCTTTGCCGGAAAGCGCAGATGCAGCGTGATGCGGCAGCGGTTGAATTTAGAAGCATCCAGCGTTGTAATGCAAACGCCGGGCGCGAGTTGTTTACGTTCCAAATCGTTATTCCTTTCAAACATCAATAGATATTAGTATTATACCGCTTTAGCGACGTAAAGTAAATAAAAAACTTGCAACAGATGGGGTAGATTGTTTATAATAGAGTCTGGAATCGCCGCTTTGTAGGAGGCGGCGTCCCCGACGCCCCGCGGGTGGGCAGACATCTGCCGTAAACTTGCGGGCCGGGCATGCCCGGCCCCTACAGAGCAATTCTATATAAAGATGTATACTATATGAACACTTTCACCCTGAAAGGCACCTTCCTCGACACCCCCGCCCCGGACACACTCCGCGTCCGCGAGGGCTATCTGCTGTGTGAAAACGGCCTGTGCGCCGGATTCAGCGAGACTGCCCCTGCCGGGGTGGAAGTTCTCGACTATACGGGTAAAATCATCACGCCGGGTCTTGTGGACCTGCATCTGCACGCGCCGCAGTATAGCTATTGCGGCACGGCGATGGATTTGGAGCTGCTGGACTGGCTGCAGCAGTACACCTACCCCGAGGAAGCCCACTACGCCGACCCGGCCTACGCCAGGCTGGGCTACTCCTATTTTGTGCACGACCTGAAAAACAGCGCCACAACGCGCGCCTGCATCTTTGCGACGCTGCACACCGACGCAACGCTCGAACTGATGCACCAGCTGCGCGACGCGGGGCTTTCCGCTTTTGTCGGCAAGCTGGGTATGGACCGCAACAGCCCCGACAGCTACCGTGAGCCGTCCGCCGCCGCGGGTCTGGCCGAGACGCGCCGCTGGCTGGATCCCTGCCGCGCCGAAAACACCCTGCACGCGGGCCCGGTGCGCCCGATGATCACGCCGCGCTTCACCCCCAGCACGAGTGACGAGTATATGCGCGGTCTCGGCGAACTGGCAAGAGAATACAACGTACCTGCGCAAAGTCACCTGTCCGAGAATCCGGGCGAGATCGCGTGGGTCGCCGAGCTGTGCCCCGGCACAAAATTCTACGGCGAGAGCTACAGCCGGTACGGCCTGTTCGGCGGCGGCGTGCCCACCGTCATGGCGCACTGCATCTACAGCCCCGATGACGAGGCCGCGCTGATGAAGCAGAACCGCGTCATGATCGCCCACTGCCCCACCAGCAACGAGAATGTCATTGCGGGCATCGCCCCCGCGGCGCACTACCTGCGCGGCGGCTGGCGCGTCGGCCTGGGCAGCGACGTGGCCGGCGGTCAGACGCTGGACCTGTTCACGGTCATGGCTACCGCCGTGCAGGTCAGCAAGCTGCGCTGGCGGTATATCGACCAGAGTGAAAAGCCGCTGACGATGGTGGAAGCGCTGTATATGGCGACTGTCGGCGGCGGAGATTTCTGGGCCGATTTTGGCGAGAAGGTCGGCCTGTTTGAGGACGGCTATGCGTTTGACGCGCTGGTGCTGGATGATGACCCGCTTAAAAATATGCGGGCGTTCAGCGCTGCGGAGCGTTTGGAGCGGTATGCGTACCTTGGCAAGGGTAAGCTGACGGCGAAGTTTGCAGCAGGTGAGAAGCTTTTGTAATAAAGGGTAACGGGCAGAACCCCTCAGGCCTCGTAAACTCGGCCAGCTCCCCTGATGGGGCGCCTTTTTGCGCGGGCTGTGCCCGCGAGAAAGCCTCCCCATCAGGGGAGGTGGCCGCGCGTCAGCAAGGCCGGAAGGGTTCTGCCCGTTTACCCTAACAACAACGTCCCCCGTGCACCATCGTGTGCACGGGGGACGACCCATTTCCCTCTATATAAGACCTTACAATCAGTTGATGAATGCGTCGTGGATGGCGGCAACTGCCTTGTCGGCGTCGGCCTCGTCGATGATGACGCTGATCTTGATCTCACTGGTGGAGATCATCTTGATGTTGATGTTCTGGTTGAACAGGGCCTCGAACATCGTGGAGGCCACGCCGGAGTGGCTCTGCATACCCGCGCCGACGATGGAGACCTTCGCGCAGGTCTTGTCAACGGTGATGTCGCCGCCGCCGATGCGGTGCGTGGCGTTTTTCAGCGCGGCAACGGCGCTCTCGGCGTCGCCCAGGGGCACGGTGAAGCTCATGTCCTTCTTGCCGTCGCGGCCCGTGGTCTGCAGAATGATGTCAACGTTGATGTTCTTCTGGGCCAGCAGGCTGAAAATTTTGAACGACATACCGGGCACATCCGGCACGTCCTTCACGGTCAAAACGGCGACGTCGGTGTCCTTTGCAACACCCTTGATGAGCATACCTTCCACTTTGGTCTCCTCCTTAACAACGGTGCCGGGCACCGGATTGATGCTGGAGATGACCTCCAGCTCGACATTGTACTTTTTGGCCAGCTCGACGCTGCGGTTGTTCAACACCTGCGCGCCCAGGGACGCCAGCTCGAGCATCTCGTCAAACGTGATCTCCTTGAGCTTGGTTGCCTTGGGGATCTTGCGCGGGTCTGCGGTGTAGACGCCCTCGACGTCGGTGAAGATCTGGCAGCGGTCCGCGTGCAGCGCAGCGGCCAGCGCCACGGCGGAGGTATCGCTGCCGCCGCGGCCCAGCGTCGTGATGTCGTCGGAGCGGTTCAGGCCCTGGAAGCCTGCCACGACGACCACACGGTTGCGCGCCAGCTCACTCTCGACACGCTCGGTGTCCAGGCGCTTGATGCGCGCCTTGGAGTAGGCGCGGTCTGTGTTGAAGCCCGCCTGCCAGCCCGTCAGGCTGATGGCGGAGACGCCCAGCTCCTGCAAGGCCATCGTCAGCAGGGAAATCGAAATCTCCTCGCCTGCGGCCAGCAGCATATCCATCTCGCGGTGGGACGGGTCGGAGGTGATCTCCGCCGCCTTGGTGATCAGGTCGTCGGTGGTGTCGCCCTGCGCCGAGACGACCACGACAACGTCGTTGCCGGCGTTGCGGGTGTTCATGACGATGCGCGCCACGTTGAAGATGCGGTCCCGGTCCTTGACCGAGGAGCCGCCGAATTTTTGTACGATCAAGCCCATTGGTGTACTCTCTCCCCTGTTCCTGTATCAGCTCACCACTGCGCCGACGTTGTCGGCCAGCAGACGATGCACGGGAAAATGGCGCAGCGGGCTGTCCGCAGCCAGCGCTGCCTCTGCGCGGGTGAAAAACTCGGTGTCGTCCTTGTGCACAACGGCCATGATGGTCGGCCCGGCGCCCGAGATGTAAACGGCCTGCGCACCCAGGTCCTGCGCCAGCTCAAAGACGTCGTCGCCGCCCTCGATCAGCGGCAGGCGGTACTTCTGGTGCAGCACGTCCTTGGTCGCCACACCCAGCAGCGCGTAGTTGCCCTCGCAGAAGGCCGCCGTGGCCAGCGCCGCGCGGGACAGGTTGTAGACGGCATCCTTATGGCTGACCATGGCGGGCAGCGCTGCGCGCGCCTTGCTGGTCAGCAGGCGGAAGTCCGGCACAAACGCCGCAAACGCCAGCTCGGGGTCAATGTCCTTCTTGACGCTGTAGACCTGGCCCTCGTCGATGACGCTGGTCACAAAGCCGCCCAGCATGGCGGGGGAGCGACGTTGTCGGGATGGCCCTCGATGGCCGTCGCCAGCGTCAGCATCTGGCGCTCGGTCAGCTTGTCGCCCAGCAGGGCGTTCGCGCCCATGATGCCCGCCACGATGCAGGCCGAGCTGGACCCGAGGCCGCGCGCCATCGGGATGTCGTTGCGCTGGGTGATGCGCAGACCCTTCAGCGGGATGCCCAGCTGGTCATAGACGACCCGGGCCGAGCGGTAGACCAGGTTGTTGCTGCCCGCCGGGACGTGGGTCCCATCGACGGACGAAATCTGAATGCGGTCCGATTCCTCAAACGTAAAGACGTTGTGCATCGAAACGGCCAGACCCAGCGAGTCAAACCCGGCGCCGACGTTGGCGCTGGTGGCCGGGACGGTTACAGTTACCATATACCCTGCCCCCTCTCAGTCTTCCAGCTTCTTCATGGCCAGCGCGACCTTGCCGCCCAGCACTTCGATTTTCTCCGTGACAGCGGCAATATCCGCAGACGCGGCGGCATCGACCAGATAGGCGGCCTCGCCGTTGTCCTCAAAGACCACATGGCCCGCACCGGCCACGCTGGGCAGCAGCGCCGCCGCCACACCGGTCACGCGCAGGTACCACGGGTAGGTGTTCCTGTCCTCGAGCAGGCCCTCCGGCTTCTCGGCGGGCTTCCAGAACAGTGAGTCGTGTACCTTGACGCCCTCTTTCAAAGCGTCAATGACATCGGCCACAACGGCACTGGCGGTGGGCAGCTTGCCCGCGCCCTTGCCGTAGAACACGACGTCGCCGAGCATATCGCCCTTCATCAAAACGGCGTTGAACACGTCATCGACGCCCGCCAGCTGGTTCGAGTTGGAGACGAGCATCGGCTCGACGGCCGCGGCCATCTGACCGTCCCCGCCCTCGTTGTACCAGGCGATCAGCTTGATGGCGCTGTCGAGCTTTTCGGCGGCCTTGATGTCAGCAACGGTGATGTCGCGGATGCCGCGGGTCGGGATGTTGTCCGGGTCATCACCCCG
>OBVY01001942.1_pt1 | contig 10128 bp, 10 predicted proteins | sample 1538051 | NCBI WGS metagenome assembly OBVY01 (sample SAMEA2580017, study PRJEB22360) | human gut metagenome | biome: human gut; feature: human-associated habitat; material: faeces | place: Denmark | collected 2008/2010 | reverse complement strand
CTTGTAGTAGTTCCTGCTCTTGGCGGCATCCGGCAGTGGCAGCAGCCATTCGGGCACCGGCCTCAAAGAGACAGGCCGTCTTGCGTTCAATCACTCGGAAGTATCGGGTTTCGTCAACCGACGGGTCATGAGCATTGACCATCTGCACAACCTCACCCTCGGAGAGGCGGTTGGCGGCATCGGCGAGCGCCTGCATGACGCGAAGATTGCCCGCCCGCACCATCATTTGGAAGGAGCGGGTATAGAGGAAGTCGCCGACAAGAACGGCTGCGCCGTTGCCCCATCGGGCATTGGCAGTAGGGCGGCCTCGGCGAAGATTGCTTTCATCAACCACATCGTCATGCATCAGTGTGGCGGTATGCAGGAGCTCAATGGTTGCGCCGAGATAGCAGCAGAGGTCGCCCTTATACCCCAGCGCTCGGCTGATGAGAATAAGGAGCGCAGGACGCATGCGCTTTCCGCCGGCGCTGGTGATGTATTCGCTGATTTCATGCATGCGGCTCACGTCGCTTGCAAGCTCAGCGCGGATATAGTCGTCAACCGCCTTCATGTCGTCCGCAATAGGGGCGAGCAGGCGCTGGACAAGCACCTTGGGGTCGGTTGAGGATGCGGTCTGGGTCATATAGCCTCAGGAAGAAAAATGCGAACTGCGGGATGCATGACATCCGCGGGCAAAAAGAATTGTGAGCAAAGTATATCGAGCCTGCGGCAGCAGACCGCGCGGCAAGTGCGCAATGCTGAGTGTGTATGCCTGAGTTTCGCAAGAAATCCAAGCTTTTCGCTTGACGAAGAAGTTTCCGCAATGAAATAATGCGCACCTTTCCACGCAATGGACGCACTTATCGGGCGGCATTCGGAATTCTCCGGGCGTTCGAGGTTCGTCGAGTACAAAAAGGTTTCGCGCAGGTTTGCTGCAAGCAGACTGAAGCGGGACGGCGAGGTTTTATTACATGTACGCGATCATCAAGACGGGCGGTAAGCAGTACCGCGTCAACGTCGGCGACACGCTCAAGGTCGAGCTCCTCGGCCAGGACGCCGGCTCTCAGGTTACTTTCAGCGAAGTTCTCGCTGTCTCCGGCGAAGAAGGCCTCAAGGTCGGCGCTCCCCTCGTTGAGGGCGCTACCGTGACGGGCACCATCGTTGCGCTCGGCCGCCACGACAAGGTCCGCATCTTCAAGTTCCGTCGTCGTAAGCACTCCATGAAGTCCGGCGGTCATCGCCAGCACTTCGCCGAAGTGCGTATCGACGCGATCAACGCTTGATTCATCCTTCAACCCAGTTTTTCAGCAGAGCATAGAAAATGGCACACAAGAAAGGCGGCGGCTCCACCCGCAACGGTCGTGACTCCAAGGCGAAGCGTCTTGGCGTGAAGGTTTTCGGCAATGCAGCCATCAACGCTGGCAGCATCATCGTTCGTCAGCGCGGCACGCAGTTCCACGCCGGCAACAACGTCGGCACGGGCAAGGACTACACGCTCTACGCCCTCGTTGACGGCACCGTCAAGTTCGAAGTGAAGGGCGCCTTCGGCCGCCACTACGTTCACGTCGAACCGACCGCTCTCTGATCCTAAATTAGAGATCAGCGAGGCCGGCAGCACCAGAGGCTTCCCGCCAAGGGAAGCTTCCGGTCCGGTTAAAACAAAGCCCAGCGCGGGTCTCCCGGCTGGGCTTTTGTTATTCTGATTATTTGATTTTTTACCCCGACTTTTTTCGAGGTTCAACGTGAAATTCGTCGACGAAGCCAATATCGAAGTTCAGGGCGGCAAAGGCGGCAATGGTGCCGCTAGCTTCCGCCGCGAGAAGTTCATTCCGAAGGGCGGTCCTGCCCGCGGCGGCTCGGTCTGGGCTGAAGCCGACCGCAACATCAATACGCTGGTGGATTATCAGTACACCCGTAAGTTTTTTGCGCCTAACGGTGAAAACGGCCGAGGGGCGGACTGCTACGGTGCGGGCGGCAAGGACGTTGTCCTGCGCATGCCGGTGGGTACCATCATCCGCGATACCGATACGGGTGAGATTGTGGCCGATCTTAACGTGCATGGCGCACGTCAGCTCCTCGCCGCAGGCGGCAAAGGTGGACTCGGCAATCTTCATTTCAAGAGCTCAGTGAACCGCGCGCCGCGTCAATTTACGCCGGGAGAACCGGGTCAGTACCGCTCACTCGAACTGGAGCTGAAGGTGCTCGCTGATGTAGGCCTCCTCGGTATGCCTAATGCCGGCAAGTCCACGCTCATTACAGCGGTCTCCAATGCTCGGCCTAAGATCGCCGACTATCCCTTTACCACGCTGCACCCCCATCTGGGCGTCGTTCGTGTGGGGCCCGAGCAGAGTTTTGTATTGGCCGACGTTCCCGGACTGATCGAAGGCGCTGCGGAGGGTGCCGGTCTCGGACATTTGTTCCTGCGCCACCTTTCCCGCACGAAAGTGCTGCTGCACGTTATCGATGCAGCGCCTTTGGACGATACGGTCGATCCCTTCGAACAGGCGCATGCACTCGTGGCTGAACTCGAAAAGTACGATCTGGAACTTGCCGCCAAGCCTCGCTGGGTAGTGCTCAACAAGATGGATCTCGTGCCCGAGGAAGAGCGCGACGCATTGGTTGAGAAGTTCCGCTCGGCCTTCGCCCGTGAAGGCGAACCGGTGTTTGCGGTGTCAGCTGCAACACGTGAAGGTTTGACCACACTCCTCAATGCGCTTGCTCAGAAGGTCGACGAAGATCGCCGCGCCGAACGCGCGTTTCTCGACGATGAGCGTTTTGATGAGGAGCGCGAGAACGCCGAACCGTACGATCCGGCAGCGCATTGATTTGAAACATCAGTTTTAAGCCCGAAAGCCGCTTCGAATCATGTGTGAGCGGCTTTCCTGTCGTGCAATTTCCATAGGAGAAGACGCCATGGTCGGTCAGGAATCGCTTCTTAAAGAGGCGCGTCGCATTGTTGTCAAGGTTGGGAGCGCATTGGTTACCAATGACGGACGCGGTCTTGATGTTCGTGCGATCGAGCGCTGGGCCGGTCAAATTGCCGCGCTCCGCGCGATGGGCCGCGAAGTGCTCCTGGTGAGCTCTGGCGCTATTGCCGAGGGCGTGCTTCGTATCGGCTGGGAAACTCGACCGACTCGCGTTTGTGAGCTTCAGGCCGCCGCCGCGGTGGGACAAATGGGGCTTGCGCAGGCCTATGAAGAACATTTCGGCCGTCACGGCATCAAGACCGCTCAGGTGCTCCTTACCCACGCCAATCTGGCGGACCGAGAGCAGTATTTGAATGCCCGCATGACGCTCATTGAACTGCTGGGGCTCGGCATCGTTCCCGTTATCAATGAGAATGACACCGTGGTGACCGAAGAAATCAAAGTGGGCGACAACGATACGCTGGGCGCTTTGGTGACGAACCTTGTGGAAGCTGATGTGCTCGTGATTCTGACGGATCAGCGAGGTCTTTTCACGGCGGATCCCCGATCCAATCCGGATGCGGAGTTCGTCCAATTTGCTCAAGCCGGTGATCCGGCTTTGGAAAAGATGGCTGGGGGCGCAGCAAGCACGCTCTCCAAGGGCGGCATGATCACGAAGATTCTGGCCGCCAAACGCGCAGCACGTTCGGGCGCGGGCACCATCATTGCTTCCGGCCGAGAAGAAAACGTGCTCGTACGGCTCGCCCAGGGCGAAGCGATCGGCACGCACCTGAGCCCCGCTTCTTCAGTGCTCCATGCCAAGAAGCAGTGGATTGCCGACCATCTGCGGGCGGCTGGCAGGCTCGTCCTGGATTCGGGTGCCGTGAGAGCACTTAAGCGAGATCACACGTCGCTCCTTCCGGTCGGCGTGAAAGCCGTGGAAGGCGAATTCAAGCGCGGAGAAATGGTGGTGTGCGTTGACGAAGCCGGCTGCGAGATTGCTCGCGGTCTGGTGGGGTACTCAAGCACTGAAGCCCGCCGCATCTGCCGTGCCCATACCGATGAGGTCATGCAGATTTTGGGCAGCATGGATGCGCCCGAAATGATCCATCGCGACAACTTGGTCGTCCTCTGAAGGTGCGAAAAAGTACAATAACGCGTTGATTCTCAGCCGCTCCCCGCGTTTTGAAATTCCGGAGCGGCATTCCTTTTTTTTAAGCACCCTGGCGGAAGACGCCGCGGCGGGTGCCTCCATTTGATATGCGAGCCCGTTCCTTTTTCATTTCGACTCTCAAAGAAGCGCCGGCCGATGCCGACGTCATCAGCCAGCAGTACATGATTCGCTCCGGCATGATCAAGAAGCTTGCCGCCGGCGTATATACCTACATGCCGCTTGGCCTTCGCGTCATCCGCAAAATTGAAAACATTATCCGCGACGAAATGGTTCGTGCCGGATCGATTGAATTGCTCATGCCGATGGTGCAGCCTGCAGAACTCTGGCAGGAAACCGGGCGCTGGGAGAAGTACGGTCCCGAACTCCTGCGCATCAAAGATCGTCATATGCGCGACTTCGTGCTGCAGCCGACGTCCGAAGAGGTCATCACCGATGTCGCCCGCCAGGAAATCAAGAGCTGGCGTCAGCTGCCGGTGAATTTCTTCCACATTCAGACGAAATTCCGCGACGAGCGCCGTCCGCGTTTCGGAGTGATGCGCGGTCGTGAATTCACGATGAAGGACGCCTATTCGTTTGACCGTGATGAAGCCGGTGCCGGCCTCTCTTACGACAAGATGTATGCGGCCTATCAGCGCATCTTTACCCGTATTGGTCTTGTTTTCCGTGCGGTGCGCGCCGATACGGGCTCTATCGGCGGCTCGCGTTCGCATGAATTCCAGGTGATCGCCAATGCCGGTGAGGACGTCATTGCCTACTGCCCGGATTCGGACTACGCCGCCAACATTGAACTGGCCGACGCATCATCCGTCCTTGACGGCCGCAAAGCGCCGACAGCCGCTTTGGAAAAGCGCGCTACGCCGGGCAAGGAAAAATGCGAGCTCGTGGCGGAATATCTGGGCCTGCCGCTCCTGAGCTGCATCAAGAGCGTCGTGCTTGCTGCGGACCGTACCAATGAAAAGGGCGAACCGCTTCCGGCAAAGATTGTGCTTGTGCTGCTTCGTGCTGACCATGAACTCAACGAAGTGAAGGCTGGCCATATTCCGGAACTCAAGGACGGCTTCCGGTTTGCCACTGACGCGGAAATTCTTGCCGCATTTGGTTCCAAGCCGGGCTACCTTGGGCCGGTCGGCGTGAAGAGCGATATCGCTGTGTATGCTGATAAGACGGCTGCCGACATGTCTGATTTCTGCTGCGGTGCGAACGAGGAAGGCTTCCACTATTCGGGCGTCAACTTTGGGCGAGATCTGCCCGAGCCCGTCGTCATGGATCTGCGCAATGTGGTCGAAGGCGACAAGTCTCCCGACGGCAAGGGCGTTCTGCGTCTGCAGCGCGGCATTGAAGTCGGTCATGTGTTCTTCCTCGGCACGCGCTACAGCGAACCGATGCACGCCACTTTCCTCGATGAAAACGGCCAGCCGAAGCCCATGCAGATGGGTTGCTACGGCATTGGCGTTACCCGCGTGGCGGGGGCGGCGATCGAGCAGCGACATGACGACAAAGGCATCCAGTGGCCCGACGCCATCGCGCCGTTTGAAGTGGTCATCTGTCCGATGAACTACGCCAAGAGTGAAGATGTTCGCAAGGCGGCTGATGCGCTTTACGAAGACCTGAAGGCGCGCGGTGTTGACGTGATTCTCGATGACCGTGACATGCGTCCGGGCGTGATGTTTGCGGAATGGGAGCTCATCGGCGTGCCGCACCGCGTGGTGATCGGTGACCGCGGTCTGAAGAACGGCGAAATCGAATACGCTGAGCGTACGAATTTGGCCGAAAAGACGATGGTTCCGGTTGCCGATGCGGCAGCCTTCATTGTCGGCCGTATCAAGCGCGACTAAAACGCAGGGATGATGCGCCGATGTGATCGGCGCATACTGAGCGAGCAGCCAATCAATCGGCCTGCAGATTTGGATTCTGCAGGCCGATTGATTTTTGGCGCAGCCAACGGGCAGCCGTCACTTGCCGGCAGTATCGTCCACCGGATCGAACGTAATGGTCAGCACGCTTGGAATAGCTTCGCCGCCAGTGGGCTGCGGGAACGGATTACACAAGCGAATGGCACGCAGGACATTGGTATCGTAAGCGGAGAGCCCAGAGCTCTTTTTGAGTTCGGGCGAGCCGATTTGTTTGCCGTCGGACTGCAGGCGCACTTGATATTCCGCGACATAACGTCCGCGAGGCGTATTGACCGGAACGTCGAACAAGATGTTCGGGCGGATGCAGGCACGCACTCTGTTGGACCAGGTGGCCAGTGCGGAGCCGGTGAGGCTTCGGCGGAAGTTGCGCTGATCACCTCGAGTGGTGCCCGAGCGCTGCGCATTCGGGTCAATCTTGGCTGCAAGACGAGCGAGTTCGCGTTCACGCGCTTGCTGAGCAATGCGGCGTTTGGCTTGTTCGGCTTTTCCAGCCCGCCCGTTCGGCGGGCTCGCCGCTTCTCGAGCCTGCCGTTCCGCCGCAGCCTTTTGAGCGGCTTCCTGTGCTTGGCGTTCGGCTTCTTCGCGCTTTAACTCTTCAGCGATTCGCTTTGCTTCGGCTTCAGCGGCACGGCGCTCTTCTTCGGCCTTTTTGGCTTCCTCAGCTTTACGTGCTTCTTCGGCCAGACGCGCGGCTTCCTGACGACGGGCTTCTTCGGCCTGACGTTCCTCTTCCGCTCGTTTTGCCTGCTCGGCAAGACGTTCCTGAGCGATGCGCTCTTCTTCTTCGCGGCGAGCCTCTTCGGCTAGACGACGCTGCTCGGCCTCGATAGCTTCCTGACGCATGCGCTCAATCTCTTCGGCGCGGGCGCGCTCCTGCGCAATACGTTCGGCTTCTTGGCGGCGGGCTTCAAGTTCCTCCTGAGCTGCGCGGGCGATCTGCTCCTCTTCAATGCGCTGAGCTTCTTGGGCTTTCTCGCGAGCGATGTCTTCAGGAGTGGGCTGGGCGGGTTCAGGCTGGGCAGTGGGCGGAGGCTCTGCGGGCGGGTTGGGTTCTGGAGCCGCAGCTTTCTGCTCCTGCTGCTCTTCGGTGTCTTTGCTCTTAACTTCCGGAAGCTTTTCAGCAACGCCGGACGGATCGTTGCCGCCGGAAATTTCTTCCGGCGCCCAAAGTTCCGCATAAACGGCCTCCTCGGACGTATTCCATTGGAACGCAGTAAAGAGACCCACAAAGAGCGCGCCGTGCACGGCAACCGAAAGGAGTGCGGCGGGAAACATGTCCCGGCGATCCGCCTGATGCTCTCGATTAAAACCGCTGATGGGTGGCTTGATGCTCATAGAAAAGATCCTTCAATGGGCATCAGCGGGCGGCCGTAGGCCGCTCAACCTTGAGCGAAAGTCCGACGCGCTCAACTTCTGCGCTCTGCAAAAGTTTCATGACGTTCACGACATCTTCGTACCGCACATCTTTATCGGCGGCAATCACCACTGGAACTTTTGCATCCCCGGCCTGCGCAGAACGAACGGCGGCAACCAGTCCAGGCATGTCAGTCGGCTGCATTTCCTTGCCTGCGCGAAGCGACAGACGGCCGTCGGGATAAACGACGACTTCGACCACTTTTTCAGGTGCTTTCGACGCTTTGTTGACGGATGGCAGGTTGACGACGCTCGGATTCACAAAGGGGGCGGCAACCATCAGGATGACGACGAGCACGAGCATCACGTCGATGTAGGGAACGACGTTGATCTCGGCCATCAGGCCGCGGCGGCGGCTTTTGCTGCTGAGAGCCATTGAGAGTTCCTCCGGAATCAGCGCGATTGGCGCTCGAGAATGTTGAGGAATTCTTCGCTGAAGCCGTCAACGCGGTTGGAGAGACGGCCAACGCGGTTGTTGTAGTAGTTGTAGGCGGCGACTGCAGGAATGGCGGCAAAGAGGCCGATGGCAGTGGCTACCAGCGCCTCGGCAATGCCCGGCGCAACAACGGCGAGACTTGCGTTTTCAAGGCTCGAGAGCCCCGTGAAAGCGTTCATGATGCCCCAAACCGTGCCGAAAAGACCGATGTAGGGTGAAGTGGAACCGATGGAGGCAAGCATCGGCAGACCGTTTTCAAGCCGGTCCATCTCACGGGTAAAGACTGCCCGCATAGCGCGGGAGACGCTGTTGACCGTATCGGCAGGGGCCGGCGGTTTGTCGCGGTTTTCTGATCCTCACGCTCCGGCCGTTTGACGCTGTTTCATGAATTCGTTCATGCCGGCGGCAAAGATGCGCTCTTCCATGCCGGAAGTGTCGCGGGAGCGGTTGGCCGTGTCGAGCAGTTTCGTGAGTTCCGTGCCGCTCCAAAAACGCGACTCGAAATCGTCGGTTTGACGCATGGCGCGGCGCACGACGAAGAATTTCTGGAAGATGACCGTCCAGCTGGCAAGCGAAAGCACGATCAGAATAGCGAGAACGGCCTTCACGACCAGACTCGCGTTGGCGATGAGCGTGAGGATCGAAAGATCGGCAGTGGTGTTCATAATGGAAAGCTTTGTCGGAATGAATGAACTGGAATTTAGTCGGCAAGGTCGAGCAGCGCGCGGATTTTTTCGTAGAGCGACTCCGGCATTGCAGCCGGCGCCATCGTGCGGCGGCTCACAGCGCCGACGCGCACTTCGCCTTCAGTAATGAGTTCGCTGCCTCGATAAACATTTTGCTCAAAGACGATCGAGGCGCGCCGCAGTGTCTTGATGCGCGTGCGCACGGTCAGGTGGTCTTCGAGCTTGGCGGCTCGACGGTAGCGGATGGCCACACTTACGGCAACAAAAAGGACGCCGTCGGGATCGGTGAGCGAATTCGCCTGCGCGACTTTGAGCTCCTTGAGGAGGTTCGAGCGCGGCGCTGTGATGAATTTGAGGTAGTTGCTGTGATAGACGATGCCGCCGGCATCGGTGTCTTCCCAGTAAACCTCAACAGGGAATTCGGCTGTGAATTCTGGCATGAGGAGAAATGCGTTTCGAAGGCTCCAGTCTGGCAGAAGGCATTTGCGGGCATTCGGACTGCTGGAGCGGAAAATTTGGATTCGAAGACCATACGAGCAGCATCAGCGGAAGCGCTTCAAATCGTGTTCCACAGTGCATTTATCCCGCCGTCGTTCGAGTGATCCCGTAGTATAGGTGCTCTTCAGCAGCTGTTGACCTGTAGGAGCGTCGACGGCAAAAAATCGCAAAAGATTGCTGTACTGAAGCAGGTCTGCGAAAGTCTGTTTCAGATGGATAGGAGAACACAAATTGACCCAAGGCCGGAGATCGATAAGCGATTATGCGTCCGCGTTGACGGCTAAGACCGATCCTGCGCACAGTCTTTTCAGTCGACGTGCCGTTTGGGCGGCTGCTGCCGCAGTGCTCGTGTTTGCGGCGTTGCTTTTTACGCTTCCGGATGTTACCAACAATCCGCGGCCGCTTGCTGAGTACGGCGAAAAGACGCTTTTTACAGCTTTTGGCGGCAGAAGTCCGCGGACGCTTGATCCACAGCGGTCATATTCGAGTGATGAAACGGCCTATACCTATTCCATCTATGAGCCGCCTTACCAGTACGCCTATCTGAAGCGGCCCTATGAGCTCGAGCCCCGCACGGTTGAAAAGGTAGCCGAGCCAAAGTACTTCGACAAAAGCGGAAAGGAGCTGCCGGCGGATGCCGATCCGGAAGCGGTGGCGGAGTCCCGCTATGTGCTTAAGATCCGCCGAGGCATTTTTTATGCGCCGCATCCGGCCTTTGCCAAAGATGAAAAGGGCGCTTTTCGCTACCACCATCTGGATGCGGACTTGGCAGCCCGCGTGCGCAGTCCTTTTGATCTGCCTGAAGCGGGCACACGAGAGCTCACGGCTGCAGACTACGCCAACGGCATTCGCCGTATTGCAAGTCCTCAGGTGGTGAGCCCGATTTACGGCACGATGAGTTCACGCATTGTGGGTTTTCCCGATTTTAAAAAGCGGCTTGACGCCAAGTGGCGGGCCATGCGTGAGGCCGGCGCCTCTGAAGAGACATTTTTTGATCTGATGGCAGAACCCCTTGAGGGGGTACAGGTCATTGACGACCATACATTGGAAATCCGCATTCACGGCAAAGACCCCCAATTTGCCTATTGGCTCGCAATGACCTTTTTCGCGCCGATGCCGCCGG
>OBVY01001927.1_pt1 | contig 10243 bp, 7 predicted proteins | sample 1538051 | NCBI WGS metagenome assembly OBVY01 (sample SAMEA2580017, study PRJEB22360) | human gut metagenome | biome: human gut; feature: human-associated habitat; material: faeces | place: Denmark | collected 2008/2010 | reverse complement strand
CTTGACCCGCAATGCAGAACACCACGGATGGCCGCCGACCCACTGATGGGCTAAGACTCCAGACGGCATACGTCCTTCCGGGCGCACACCAATCGCTAATCATACACATGGGGGACGGACGAGATGCTCCGATTCACCTACATCGGCATGTCTTAAAAACGTCAGGCCCGAGTAAGCACTCCCCTATCCATACGATAGGTATGGTCCACATAAGCAAGCGCGTCCGGATCATGGGTAACCATAAGTACCGAGGTACCGTCATCCGCTACTTGCCGCAGCAGCCGCATGACGATTGCGGTGCTTTCGGCATCCAGATCTCCTGTCGGTTCATCGGCGATCAGCAGTTTCGGCTTGTTCATCAACGCTCGGGCGATGGAGACGCGGCGCATCTCGCCACCAGAGAGCTCCTTCGGATAGCATGTCGCAAGCTCGCCTACAAGCAGTTGATCCAACAGATGTTGCGCGCGTTGCGTCAAATGGTCGGGCTGAGATGAAGAAGCCGTCTGCGTCGAAGCTGGTTGGATGACGTCGGGAAGGCCATCGACCACGACGGAAGACGCCGTCTGTTCCTGTGATTGTGCGTCATTCGTCCGTTCATCGATTTCGGTTTCATACCGAGACGGGTTGCGATGCAGCACTGCGGGAAGGACCACATTGTCGATTGCGGTGAGGTTCGGCAATAGTGTCTGGATCTGCGTGACGAAGCCGATGGTGCGGTTGCGCAAAATCGACATCTGTTTGTCGTTTAACGTGGTCACCTCGTTACCGGCCAGCAGAATCGAACCGGATGTAGGTTTCAGCAATCCCGTGACGAGATTGAGCAAAGTGCTTTTGCCGTTTCCGGATCTGCCGACGATCGCCATGAATTCGCCTGGATCGAGCGTGAGATTCACATCATCCACCGCGGGGAAAGGTTTACCTCGGCGTACGAATTCACGGGTAAGGCCACGAACCTCCAATATGGGCTGTTCCGGCATCACTCCCCCTTCCTCAGCGTCAGGTATGCCTGTGGGGCGGAAAGACGCACCGCTGTGGCGAGGGATGCGACCAGGCCCGTAAGCACGGCGAACAGGAGAGCGACGACTATCAGTACCGCCACTTTACCGACGCCAATCTGCAGATACGGCAATTGAAGTTCCTTAGCGATCAGACCACTGAACGGAAACACGACCAACGAGGTACAGGTCACACCGATCACACCTCCAATAGCTCCGATGGTCGCCGATTCCTTGACGATAATGCCCACCAGGGTCGCACGATCGGCGCCGAGAATACGGTACGCGGCGAATTCACGCTTGCGTTCGTTCATAGCCGACGAAAACACCGCCAACATCACGACCAATCCCATAGTCCAGAACACCGTGATGAACACCGCCACATAGCGGATGATCACCTTGAGATTCGTTTTCGTCGTAGCCGTGATGCCGCCCGGATACACATATCCCAAACTTTTGATCCCCGTGGCTTTTGCGATATTCGAGGCGACCTGTTGTGCGGAATATCCGTCCTTGACTTTGACGAGCACGGCGGACACCGCTTTGCCGGCGTATTCTTCAGGAATCGCGGCATGTCCGACCTGCGCGGAATAGGAAACGACATCCGGCACCGTGTCCATGTTCACGAATATGGAATTGTCCAGTGACGTTCCGGTATCGGCCAGTTGCGCGGCCACGGGGAATTCATGACCGTACAGTTTGACCGTATTGTTGTCCGACACGTTGATGCTGGCGCCTGCTATGATTTGGCCGCGACGGAGTGTGCCGTCGAATTGCGAAGCCACCCAAGGAGTGATGACGAAGTCGGTGTCGGGGTTGAAGCCGATGATCTGCACCTTTTCGTCGCAGCAGGCTGCCGCAAGCGAGGAGATGTACGTCTGCACCGTGCTTTCGCCCACACCGTCCGCTTCGGCGATTTGGCTTCCAATGTCATTGGTGAAGTAGAACGTGCTCGAAGAGTTTCCCGTAAGCAACGCCTCAGCCTGGTTTTTCGTGTTCTGCGGCGTGACCATCAGATCGGCGCCCATACGTTCCCGCATGCTGTTCAACCCATTGTTCAGGTTCATGGAAAGCAGCGCGCCTCCATAGAACGCCACAGTGAGCATGACGACCACAATGACAAGCGCCGAAGTGCGGAATGGTTTGCGACGCAGATTGGCCAGCGGTAGTTTCGCAAGGGTGATATGCGGCACGTCAGCCACGCTTTGCCGGCTTGAGATCGAGATATACGGCGACTGCTGCGAGCACCGCCAGCAGCACGCCCAATACGATAAGCGTCGGCATCGTCACCATATGGCAATGCATCATGGAGCCTCTGCATACGCCTACCAGCATGGTCGGCACCAGAACGACAAGCACGCCCAGCACGGCATTGGCGATATCCAATCCGGCCCTGACCCGGCTTGGCGCGAAAAATCCGATTATTGCCAGCAATGCGATGACGACACCCAGTCCCAGAGCGACCCGAGCGGTGTAGCGGCATGCCATGGGCATGTCTTTGACGGCACACACATGCGCGAAGGTCTGCGGGGCGATGACAATCAGCGCGCCCAGAACAATCTGAGATATCGCGGCGAACAGTTTTCTTGGCATGGTTCTTCCTCTCGAAAAGCAAACATCGCCGATTATCGCAACAAATGCTCCGAAAGAAAAGACTTGTTTTTTCACTCAATCCGTGTTATGAGCCCACAACGGCGCCGCCACGTGTGGCGCCTATTGGAAAAGCCTCAGAGCTTTTCAATAGGCGCCACACGAAGCAGCAATCGTTTGACGCCATCCGTGCCGAAATCAACGGTGATCACCGAATTCGCGCCCTTGTCCTGCGTTTCGATGACCTTTCCCAAACCGTAATGGTCATGGGTGATTCTGTCGCCTATCTGGAAATCCGAGATGCTCAATCCGTTGTTGCCGTCCAACGAACTTGCCGGAGCCGATTTCGTCAGATCCTTTGGCTTGGCGCGGCGCGTGGTGACCTTACCGGATTTGCCGGAGGGCTTGCCGGAACCGTATGACGACCGGGATGAGCCATACGAACCGTATGAGGACGAGCCAGAGTGCAATCCGCCAGAGAAACGGCGGCTTCCCGAGCCGTAGGGGGGCCGCCCGGGAATGCCGAGCCGTAGGAGGACCGTCCGGAACCATACGAGCTGTGCGATCCATGAGACGACCCATAAGTGGAATGCGATCCGCGAGAACCAGAACCATACGATGAGGAACCGTATGTCGACGATCCGTACATCGATTCGCCGAAGGAAGTGGATCCGAAATCGTCATCATCGTCCCACCCGCCGAACTCGTCGTCATCTCCCCAGCTGGCGCGCATGCGCTCCACACCGGCCTCACGACGTTTCCAATCGATGAGTTCATCCGGAATCTCATCCAAGAACTGGCTGGGCATCATGTCATTGGCCTGCCCCCATTGGGCACGCACCGCCGCACGGGTCACATACAGCCGACGCTTCGCACGGGTGATGCCCACGTATGCCAGACGACGCTCCTCGGACAGCTCGCTGGTGTCCTCCATGGCACGCTGGTGCGGGAACGTACCCTGTTCCATACCCGTAAGAAACACATACGGATATTCCAAACCTTTGGCCGTATGCAAGGTCATCATCGTGACCTTGCCGGAATCCTCACCCTCTCCCGGCAACTGATCCGAGTCGGCGACCAATGCCGTGGTCTCCAGAAAACCGGCCAACGTGGCATCCGGCGTGTTCTGTTCGAATTCGGCGGCCACGGACTGCAACTGGGAAAGATTGTCCACACGCGAAGCATCCTGCGGATCCTCGGAACGTTGCAATTCCTCCAGAAGACCGCTTTTATCCAATACTTCGGCCACCACTTCGGATGGTTTCGAATCATGTTCCTTGGCGAAATCGGCCAGCTCGTGCATCAGATCACGGAATGCGCCCAACGGTTTGGTGGTACGGCCTGTCATGCCTTCAATCTGGTCCATATGTTCAATGGATTCGAAGAACGTGAGGCCATGCGCGTCCGCGTAGCCGGCCACCAATCCCTCCGCGCGTGCGCCGAGTCCTCGTTTAGGCACATTGAGGATACGCCGCACGTTCACATTATCCGCGGGATTCACGATGGCCTGCAAATACGCGATGGCGTCCTTGACTTCCCTACGTTCATAGAATTTGGTGCCGCCGACCAGCTGATACGGCAGATTGGCGTTGATCATGGCCTCTTCCAGCGAACGTGACTGCGCGTTGGCTCGGTACATGATGGCGATGTCACGGTAAGCGACGTCTTCCTCGGTGTGGATTCGTGCGATTTCGTTCGCTATCCATCCGGCTTCCTGCTGTGCGTTGTCGGCGGCATAGCCGACGATTTTGTCGCCTTGACCAAGCGCCGTCCACAGTTTCTTCGGCTTGCGGTTTTCGTTTTTCGCGATCACCGCGTTCGCCGCGTCGAGGATGGTCTGCGTCGAACGGTAGTTCTGTTCGAGCATGATGGTTTTGGCGTTCGGGAAATCCTGTTCGAAGTCTTGGATGTTACGGATGTCCGCACCTCGGAACGCGTAGATGGATTGGTCGGAATCACCCACCACGGTAATCCAGCTCGGTCCCACACGGCCCGCTCCCCTCGCCTGCGGGTCGGGCTGTTCGTCCGAATCGATGCCGGACAATTCACGTACGAGCACATATTGGGCATGGTTGGTGTCTTGATACTCGTCCACGAAGATGTAACGGAACCTGTGCCGATAGTATTCGCTCACCTGCGGGCAGGTTTGGAGCAATTCCACGGTGCGCATGATCAAATCGTCGAAGTCGACTGCGTTGGCGAGCGCCAGACGATGCTGGTATTCGGCGTAGACGACGGCGACCAGTTCGTCGACGTCGCCGGCGCTCACCTGGTATCCGCGCTGTCCCGGGATGTAATCGCAGTTCGCTTTTTTCAGCTGGTCTTTCCAGGAAACCAACGCGTTCTTGCAGTCGGATATCTTGCCCAGCAGCATGCGTGGCGTATACCGCTTCGTATCGATGTTCAGGTCGGCTGCGATCAGTTTGACCAGTCGCTCGCTGTCCGCGGTGTCGTAAATCGAGAAGCCCGATTTAAGGCCGATTTCCTTGCCGTCGCGGCGTAGGATGCGTACGCAGGCGGAGTGGAAGGTGGAGATCCACATATGTTCGGCTTCCGGCCCGACCAAAGTCACGAGACGTTCACGCATTTCCGCGGCCGCCTTGTTGGTGAAGGTGATGGCGAGGATGCTGCTTGCCCAGAAGCCATGCGCCAGCAGCCATGCGATGCGACGTGTCAGCACACGGGTCTTGCCTGAGCCTGCGCCGGCGCCGATGAGCAATGCCTGGCCGTAGTATTTCACCGCTTCTTCCTGTTGGGGGTTGAGTCCCTCTATCAGGCTCCGCGGATCGCACATCACAGGTCCCATGCTCTGTTCCACCGATTCCTCTTTTCTTCGCGCACGCTCATATTCAAACATTTGTTCGCAGCATTCATGTTTATCACATGAGCAGGTCAGGGGTCCGACTCGCACGGTCAATTGAGGCGCGTATGCTGAACTCCTATATACGGCTCGCCGTATGCCATCATCTGATGCCGCTTTCGCGGCCGACAAGATTAAGGGGTTTCATGAAGGAACTTGAAGAGCGCATTGCGCAACAAGGTACCGTCAAGCCCGGCAATGTGCTGAAAGTGGACGCGTTCCTCAACCATCAGTGCGATGTCGAGCTGTTCGACCATATGGGCGCCGCCTGGGCCGAGCATTTCAAGGGCAAGACCATCGATAAGATTCTGACCATTGAGGCTTCCGGCATTGGCATCGCCTGTGTCGTGGCCCGTCATTTCGGCAATGTCCCGGTGGTGTTCGCCAAGAAGGCGCAGTCCATCAATCTTGACGGCGACCAGTACACGACCACCGTGTATTCCTTCACCAAGCAGAAGGAGTTCCCTGTCATCGTGTCCAAGCGCTATCTCAATGAAGGCGACCACGTGCTGCTGATCGACGATTTCCTTGCCAACGGCAAGGCGTTAAAAGGCCTGATCGAGCTGTGCCATGAGGCCGGAGCCACTGTGGAAGGCATCGGCATCGCAGTGGAAAAGGGCTTCCAAGGCGGTGGCGACCAGCTGCGTGAGGAAGGGTACGACGTCGATTCCCTGGCAATCGTCGAATCGATGGATCCGGAAAACGGCACCATCGAATTCCGCTCCTGATTTTTTCAGTACGCTCAGACGATTATAAGAGAGGATGTAACAGTTGAGCGAAGAGAAGAACACAGAGAAAACCGAAAAAAAGACAAAGGCAAAAGACACTAAAAAAGGCGTGTCTTTTGAGGCGTTGAGCAGTCTTGACGCACCGGTGTCGTTCTGGAAGGGCATTCCGTTCGGCCTGCAGCACGTCATGGCCATGTTCGTGGCGAATCTCGCGCCTATCTTCCTGGTGGCCACGGCCGCCAAGATGGATGCCGCGCAGTCCGCGACAATCGCGGCCCCTGCCTGCAGCTGTACGGTGTGTGGCTGATTGGTTCCCGTCTGCCGATGGTCACCGGCATTTCCTTCACCTACGTCGCGGCCGCCATGTCGATCGCGCAGCATCAGGGTTATGGCGCAGTCGCCGGCGCCGTGGTGCTTGGCGGCCTGTTGGAGGTCGTGCTTGGTTTGACGGCCAAGTATTGGCGTCGTTTCGTCCCGCCGATCGTTTCCGCGATTGTCGTCACCTCGATTGGTTTTTCGCTCCTGTCCGTCGGCGCCACGAGCTTCGGCGGCGGTTCCGGCGCGAAGGATTTCGGCAGCTGGCAGAATCTGACGCTTGGCCTGATTTCGCTGGTGGCTTGCCTTGCGTTCCAGCTGCTCATGAAGGGCACCGCCAAGCAGCTTTCCGTGCTGTTCGGCCTTGTCGTGGGCTATGTGGTCGCGATTTTCATGGGAAAGGTCGATTTCTCCGGTTTCGCCAATCTGCAGGTCGTGTCGGTGCCGCATTTCATGCCGTTCAAGCTTGAGTTTGATCCGGGCGCGATTATCTCCTTCGCTCTGCTGTATGTCGTTTCCTCGGTTGAGGTGTTGGGCGACACAGCGGCGCTTACCAAGGTCGGTCTCGACCGTCAACCCACCGACAAGGAAACCGCCGGAGCTATTGCCGGCGACGGTTTGATCTCCTCCGTGTCCGGTTTGTTCGGCTGCCTGCCATTGACTTCGTTCGCGCAGAACATCGGTCTGGTGGCGATGACCAAGGTGGTCAACCGCAAGGTGATTCTTTCCGGCGGTCTGATTTTGGTGCTCGCCAGCTTCGTTCCGGCCGTTGCAGAGGTCTTCAACTCCCTGCCGCAGGCTGTGCTTGGCGGCTGCACCATCATGATGTTCGGCAATATCATCCTGTCCGGATTCCAGATGATTTCCGAGGCCGGTTACACGCAGCGCAACATCACCATCGCCGCGTTGAGCCTGACCATTGGCATCGGTTTCACCCAGGTCGGCGACATTTTCGCCAACTTCCCGGCGCTGTTCCAGTCCATCTTCGCTTCCAACTGCATCGCGGTGTCGTTCGTGGTGGCTGTGATTCTCAACGCCGTTCTGCCTAGCGAGGAGCACTTTCTGTCCGCTCCTCAGCATCAGGAGGCCTGATTTCCCTAATATCGGCATCGTCCGCATATGAATGATCCCCATTCCGATTTCCACGGAATGGGGATCATTCATATGCGACGGCATGTGGCGGACCTCGTATGGAAGTCGTCAACGCATCAATCAGTGCCCTTGCTTGATCCAAGCGGCGATTGAATCCTTGACCGCCTGCGCGTAGATCGTATTGGACATTCCCGGATGGATGCCATCTCCGGCAAGTTCGTCAGCATGCTGGGAAATGGTCCCGTCCCAATCGACCAGTACGACGTTGTTGGAATGCGCCGCGGCGAATTGCTTCAACACGGCATTGGTGCCGGGAACCCATGAAACGGGAGCGTGCGCGTTAATGAGCACCAGCACATGATCGGGGCCGACATCATTCAGCAGATCGTCAAGCTGATTATTGGTCACCACGGAGTTGGTGGCAAGTCCCACCAAGACCCAGGGGCGCAGATTTCCTTGCGCTTTCAATTGATCGACAAGACCCTGTCCCTTCGCCATCGACCGTGAGACTTCGGCATCCACAATGATGTTGGGGAACGTGTCTTGCAATCCTTTGCTGGACGCCAGCATCACCGAATCTCCGATGGCGGCCATTTGCGAACCATCCGGCATCTTATGTCGTGGCTTCCTTGGCATCGGTGTTCTGCGTCGTTCCAAAGCGGCATGATTGCGTTGCTGCAACAGCCTGGAACTGATACCCAAGGATTGCGCCACACTGGTTTGTTCCGGTGCCGTCGCCACAGCGTATCCGCAGAAGCTCCATGAGCATGCCAGCACCACGACCGTGGATATCAGACGGCCGCAATGCTCGGCTTCGTCTCCACTGATCGGACGAATCAACGCGATGAATCCCGCACGAGCGACTGGCTTCTCGAACAGTCGCCAAGATGCGAACGCGAACAGCACGGTGAGGATGAAGGTGAAGGACAGCAGCCTGTCGGCATGCCATGCGCCCCACTGGGGCAACAGGGATCTCAGCAGCAGCCATAATGGCCAATGCCACAGATAAATGCCATACGAATAATGGCCCAAAGCGGCAAGCGGCTTGAACACAAGCAGATCCTGCATCCAGGATCCGAATGGTATGGTTCCTGCGATCAGCACCACAGCAAGCACGGAGGCGACGAAGATACCGCCATGGAACGCCGCTGGGCCTTGAGTGATATGCCGCATCATCCACAGCAATGCCAGCAATGAGCCAAAGGCAACTATCGGGCCGAATTGAATCCATATCTTATGGAATCGTTCCATTATCCGCGATTCATTGGCTCGCCCATGCTCATGTCTGAGAATCGGCAGTATCCAAGCCAGCGCGGCACCGAGCCATAGGCCCATGGCGTGCGTGTCGGTGCCGAAATACACACGTGTGGGGTCAGCGCCAGAGTGGTATAGCAGTCCCATGGATGCCGCGCTTGCTCCGGCAAGGGCTGTCAGTATGCATACCGGAGCCCATCTGATGATGATTTTTCGCAGCAGCAAAACCACGAATGGAGCGATCAGATAAAACTGCATGAGCAACGACATGAACCATAGGTGACGGAATATGTCAGGGTTCATCTGGGAGAAATAGCTGGCTCCGCTGCTGATGGCATACCAGTTGTAGCATCCCAGAAGCACGGTCATGATCTGGTTCCGGATGCCGACAAGCATGTCGCGGTTCACCAGCCATGCCAACGTCGCCGAGATCGGGATAAGAGCAAACAGCGCGGGATAAATCCGGCGGAACCGTTTGAGGAAGTACTCCCCCAGTTCCAAGCCTTTACCTGAATCGATACGATTGAGCAGCGATGAGAAAATCAGGAAACCGGAGATGGTGAAGAACACATCCACACCGAAAAACCCGCCTTGAAGCGAAAGCTCATCGCAGTGATACAGCACAATCGCAATAAGGGCTATGCCTTTAAGCCCGTCCAAACCGACGAAACGTCGTTTAGCAGCCACGAATAACCAACCGTTCTCTCTTACATCATTGCACGGTACAGTGCAACCTGTCGTATCGTACTACCAAGCAATCCCTTGCGAATCGCGGAAAAGGGGGCCCAACGCACTGCGCCGCCGTGCCTGATTGACCGATGATATCGATTATCAGGCACGGCGGCGCAGATTCATACCGTTTGCCGTCACGTTCCTCTACCAGCCGAAACGTGACACGTCACTCACTTGGAGAAGACGTTGCCGTAGGAGTCCTTGCCTTCTTCTGCGATGGCGGCGGACTTGCGGGCGATGGCCAGCTCCTCGTTGGTCGGGATGACGCAGATGGTGACTGCGGAATCCGGGGTGGAGATGATGCGCGGTTCCTTGGAACGGGTCGCGTTCTTCTCCTCATCCAGCTTGACGCCGAACGGAGCGAGCTTGTCGCAGACCATCTTGCGCACGACGTCATCGTTCTCGCCAACGCCTGCGGTGAAGGTGATCACGTCGACGCCACCCATCTGAGCGGTGTAGTTGCCGATGTAGCCGACGATGCGGTGCACGTAGATGTCGAGAGCCAGCTTGGCGTCCTCGTTGCCCTCTTCGACCAGACGATGCACTTCACGCAGGTCGCCGAAGCCGGTCAGACCCATCATGCCGGAACGCTTGTTGAACAGGGTGTCCAGTTCGTCCACGCTCATGTGGGCGTTGCGAATCAGGTGGAAGACGACGGCCGGATCGATGTCGCCGGT
>OBVY01001919.1_pt1 | contig 10307 bp, 9 predicted proteins | sample 1538051 | NCBI WGS metagenome assembly OBVY01 (sample SAMEA2580017, study PRJEB22360) | human gut metagenome | biome: human gut; feature: human-associated habitat; material: faeces | place: Denmark | collected 2008/2010 | reverse complement strand
TGGTGCAGGAAAGCACGATCAGCGAATCGAAGGGGAGCACCACCACCAGTAGGCATGCGGTCCAGAACACTGCCTGCGGGTGGCTATTGCGGGACAGAAGGATCAAGCCCGAAGAAATCGCAACGAGCGCGCATAGGATCATCCATAAATAAGGTGCGCTATCCTGCGCATACTGTTGGGACGCGAAAGATGCCTGCGCCAGACAGGCGAAACTAGCGCACGCCATCATCGGTATGGTGCACCAGATTCTGGTGCGTACCGGTACGTCGACGGGGGAAGGTCCGAAAGTTTTCCAAAACGGTCAGGAACTCGACACCGCCAAAGTGACGCACAAGTTCGCCATCTGACATGGCATGTCCCAGTCTTTCGCGTCCGGCACACTCCCCGTGTCGAACGCGAAACCTATGCGGGCTTTGAAGAAAATACGAGATTAAGCCAATATTCATGAAATCGTCAGGAAAATGCCGTATCGTGATGCGCAATCGAGCAAAAAGGAGCGATTATGGCATTCGGTCAGCAGCCCCAGGGTAACAACGCCCAGAATAACGGCTTCAACAATCAATACCAGTACAACCAACAGTACGACCAGTACAATGCGCAGCCGCAATACGCCTACGCGCCCAACGGTACCGCCGCGGTCAACGTGCAGGCCACCTATTCCTACGAGCAGGCCGAACGCAGTTCCGTCAACAGCGCATACACGCACATGACCCTCGGTTTGATCGTCACCGCCGTGGTCGCCATCATCACCCAAATGAGCGGCGCATACCTGGCACTCATCCAAACCACGGGCATCATCGGCATCTTCGCCCCCGCCATCATTGAAATCGTGCTTGCCATCTACCTTGGCGCGCGCATCCATACAATGAAGGTCTCCACCGCATACGCCATGTTCTACGTGTATGCGGCGCTCATGGGCTTCACCCTCAGCACCATCTTCATGGCCTACGATCTTGGCACCATCGGCATTTCCCTCGCATTGTGCGCCGGCTTCTTCTTCGCGCTCACCATGTTCGGACGCACCACCAAGATCAACATGCTCAAGGCCGGCCCCATCCTTTTCGTCGGTCTCATCGTGCTCATCATCGCCGAAGTGATTCTCATGATCTTCGCCCCCGGCAACACCACCCTCATGATCGTCTCTGCCATCGGCCTTCTGCTTTTCGCTGGTATGACCGTCTACGACGCCCAAGCCACCCGCGCGATGCTTGAACAGTATTCCGCCCAAGGCCCCGAAATGGTCAAGAAGGTTTCCATCCTTTGCGCGCTGAATCTGTATTTGGATTTCGTGAACATGTTCATGTATATTCTCCAACTCCTTGGCAATCGCGACTGAAATCCAAATGACGGAGCGTCCTCGGAATTGCTCCTCGGTCAACGTAACGGATAAAGCCTGACCAGAATGTGGCCAGGCTTTATCCGTTGGTCAAAGACATGCTTTACGGTGGGTGCTCATGCAGAGAAAAGAGATTGGCGGCATGGCGTGCCTCGTACTGGCGGCCCTCATTTGGGGATTCGCATTCGTGTCGCAAGTGCAAGGCATGGACTCCACAACACCGCTGTTCTTCGGAGCCACCCGATTCACCCTCGGATCCATCTCGCTGATACCGTTGCTTTGGGTTCGCCGCAGCACCATAGCGGAACAAGAGCGTAAACGCCGTGAAACCCAGGGAAAACCGTCCATCACCCTCGGCAACGGCGCAATCGTCGCCATGCCGAAATGGGCCGGCAATCCCATCGTGGTCAGCATCATCTGCGGAATCGTGCTTTTCACCGCAAGCACCGTCCAACAATACGGCATCCTTTACTCCGGATCGGCGGGACGATCTGGCTTCATCACCGCGCTATACATCGTCATGACTCCGCTGCTTGCCTTCGTCATACTGCGTCGACGAGTGCACCTCAGCGTCGTCATCAGCGTCGCCATCTCCGTTATCGGCTTTTACCTGCTGTGCGTCACCGACGGATTCGGATCCATCACCCTGGCGGACATGGTGCTGCTGTTCACCGCGGTTCTCTTCGCTGGGCACATCCTCGTCATAGACACCTTCGGGCGAGACATGGACCCCATCCTGCTTTCATTCGGGCAGATCACCACCACCGCGATCCTCAGTTGGATCGGCTCTATCATCGAAGGATCCATCGACTGGGCCGGTGCCGCGCAAAGTTGGATCGCCATCGTCTACGCGGGCGTCTGCTCCGCTGGCGTAGCCTATACGCTTCAGGTCGTAGGGCAACAACTTGTGACCCCGACCAGAGCGTCCGTGATCATGTCGCTCGAATCGTTCTTCTCCGCGGTCGGCGGCGCACTCCTGCTTGGCGAGATCATGACCACCCGAGCCTATATCGGCTGTGCGCTCATCTTCGCGGGCACCATACTTGCCCAGCTGCCCATCGACCAGCTTCTGCACGCGGTCAAATGCAGGCAGGCGGACGTCAATCGGCCTTAGGGGCCTCGCCAGCCTGAGGCGCGCCATTAATGTCGCGGTGGATGTTCTGCATCTGCGTTTCGGTATTCTGCAGACTCCTCGCACAATCAAGCAGCGTTTGCGAATGCTCCGACAGCTTCGTGTCGGGCAGATCCGTCTTATAGCGCAGAGCGTGCTCCAAACTCGCCCAATAATCCATGGCGATAGTGCGGAACTGCACCTCCACAGGCGTGTAATGCGGTCCGGAAGACAGAAAAACAGGCACCGCGTAAATCACATGCAGCGAACGGTAACCATTCTGCTTCGGATTCTTGATGTAATCCTTCACGCGCAACACCTGAATATCGTTCTGGGCAGACAGATAATTCGATACTGAATACACGTCATCGCGATAATTGCAGATCACGCGAATGCCGGCCACATCAAACAGATTGTCTTTGATCGACTCCACCGTCAGCGGCAGCTCCTTACGCTCCAGCTTGCCGAGAATGGAATTGATGGACTTCAGCCTGCGTTCCATGTGATGGATGGGATTGTGGGAGAAACGTACCTGGAATTCGGAATCAAGAATCTCCAACTTGGTGCTAATCTCATACATCGCACCCTCGTACACCTGCATCTGATCGATGAACTCGGTGATCTGATTGGATGGCAACGAACCATCGTCGAAATTTATCGATTTCAATCGCGCTTGCAGTTCACTGGTATTGATGCGGCTCTGTCTATCAAGTATCACGGTTCCATAGTGTACCCAAAAGGGGCGTGGAAAACTGGAAAAGCGCTGAAAAAACGTTATTCCTTCAATCCTTCAACATGCCAAGCACAGTACGGCGCGTGCTGGGAATCCCTGCCGATAGCATGGAACACTATGAACGAAGACATGATGACCGAGGCGGAGCGCGCCTCGAAACTCGCGGAACCTACCGCAGAAGACACCGCCACGAGAGGCAAAGGCGTGTTCTATGTGCACACCCTCGGATGCCAGATGAACGTGCACGATTCCGAACGTATCTCAGGCGTGCTTGAAGCGGACGGCTACGTGCCCGCCACCGAGGGGCAATACCTCGACCATGACGTGGATCTCATCGTCATGAACACGTGCGCGGTGCGAGAAAACGCGGCGGAGCGCATGTACGGTACCATCGGCCTGTGGGCCGAGATGAAGCGCCAGCGCCCGAACCTGCAGATCGCCGTCGGCGGCTGCATGGCACAGCTCGACCGTGAGAAAATCGCCAAAAAAGCGCCGTGGGTCGATGCCGTGTTCGGTACGAAGAACATCGGCTCACTGCCGCAGCTGCTCGATCAGGCACGTATCGAAGGCCATGCCCAGGTCAAGGTCAAAGAGGAGCTCAACTACTTCCCAAGCCAGCTTCCCACCGACCGTGCGTCGAAGGTGTCAAGCTGGGTGGCCATCTCCGTCGGATGCAACAACACCTGCACATTCTGCATTGTGCCTACCACCCGAGGCAAGGAACATGATCGTCGCCCGGGAGACATTCTTGCCGAAATTCGCCAGTGCGTGGATGAAGGAGCCAAGGAAGTCACGCTGCTCGGCCAGAATGTGAACTCGTTCGGCTACGGCATCGGAGACCGTTTCGCCTTCTCCAAGCTATTACGCGCATGCGGTGAGATCGAAGGATTGGAGCGCGTGCGATTCACTTCGCCGCATCCCGCCGCCTTCACCGACGACGTGATCGCAGCCATGGCCGAAACGCCCAATGTCATGCACCAGCTGCATTTCCCGCTGCAGTCCGGATCCGACCGAATCCTGCGCGCCATGCGCCGTTCGTATCGTTCCGCGAAGTTCCTTGACATTCTGCGCAAAATACGTGAGGCCATGCCGGATGCGCAGATCTCCACCGACATCATCGTCGGTTTCCCGGGTGAAACCGAAGAGGACTTCCAAGAAACCCTGCGCGTGGTGGAGGAGGCGAGATTCGCGTCCGCATTCACCTTCATCTATTCGCCGCGCCCAGGCACTCCGGCCGCTGAAATGGAGCAGGTGCCGCACGACGTGGCCCAAGACCGGTTCGAACGACTCGTGGCATTGCAGGAACGCATCACCGAAGAAAATCTCAAAACCTTCGAAGGCCGTGACGTCGAAGTGATGGTCACCGGCGCATCCGGCAAGAAGGACGCCGCGACCCATCGCGTCACCGGGCGCGAGAAAACCGGCGTGCTCGTGCACGTCGGTGTGCCCGAAGGCGAGCCGATGCCGCAGGTAGGCGATTTCGTGACCGCCACCATCACCCATGCGGGGCGCCACAACCTCATTGCCGATCCCGATCTGAAGGCGGGGCAGACCTATGCCGTTCGACACTGAGCAGACCTCTGAGAAAACAGGCGAAACAGGGGACGCCTATTCTGCCATGCAGCGTAAGGTCGTATCCATTGTCGGACCAACCGCATCCGGCAAAACCGGGTTGGGCATTGCCGTCGCCAAAGCGTTGGCGTGCAAAGGCGAACAGGCGGAAATCATCAACGCCGACGCATACCAGATGTATCGGGGCATGGATATCGGCACGGCCAAAGCGAGCCCGGAGGAGCAGGCGCAGGTCAGGCATCATCTCATCGATATAATCGAACCGGACGATGCCATGTCCGTGGCGCGGTTCCAAGAGCTCGCCCGCGAGAAAATAGCCGAACTACAGGCCAGGGGAGTGCGTCCGATCCTTGTTGGAGGTTCCGGCCTGTACGCACGGGCGGCCATCGACGACATCTCCTTCCCCGGCACCGACCCGCAAGTGCGCAAGGCGCTTGAGGAACGGGAGAAAGCCGAAGGCGCGGGCGCGCTGTTCGACGAGCTGAAGGTTAAGGATCCCGAAGCGGCGGCGCGCATGGATCCGCACAATCCGAGACGAACCATCCGTGCGCTGGAAGTCATCGAAGTGACGGGACGCCCCTATTCGGCAAGCCTTCCGCATTATCGGTACGTCATTCCCACCGTGCAAATCGGTCTCGATCTGTCCCGTGAGGAACTGGACCGTCGTATCGACATTCGCACCAAGCAGATGCTTGAAGGCGGATTCATCGAAGAAGTGGAGCGCATACGCCCCAAACTGGGCATCACCGCGGCCAAAGCGCTCGGTTACCAGCAGGTCGTCGACTATTTGGACGGGTTGCGTGACCTGAACGACACGTTCATGGACATCGCGCAGAAAACGAAGCGTCTGGCACGTAAACAGATGGGATGGTTCGGTCGCGATCCGCGCATCCACTGGCTCCAAGCGCTCAATCCGGCGCTGCTGGACAATGCGATGGCCATCATCGAACATGCCGATGCAGGTGCCTATGACGCCATAGACGCGCAGGCGGATGCCTACACCCAGCATCATCTCGGAGACCTCGCCTGAAATGAAAAACCCGCTGCTGTATTCGTCGAAACTTTCCGCCTTATCCACAGTCTTCTCCGGCTTGGCACCCAGCTTGACGGTGACGATCTTGACGAAATCCAATCAGTGAAATTGCGTGTTCACCTAAGTTAGAAAATGTGCGCGATTCGAGGAAATGTCATGTCATGGCGCATCCCATGGGTAAAATCATGACCGTTATGGCACGAACAGCATCTTCCAACACGAAATCCAGCGGCAAAAGGTCCGCGGGCAAAGCCCGTTCCGGCGAGACCAAGGTCATGGACACGGTCGAACCATCGCCAGTGATGGGCGTCTTGACCAAGTACAGGCGTGACATCGCATGTTTTGTTCTGGTGATTCTCGCGGTACTGTTCTGTGCTTCGGAATGGTTCCGGGTGCAAGGTGCGTTCGGTCAGGTGCTCCATGCCATGGCCTCCGGACTGTTTGGCCTGATGAGCGTCATTCTGCCGGTTTTCCTAATGCTAGTGGTGTTCAGCCTTATGCATAAGACCCAGCGCAAAAGCGACAATGCGCGTATGGCTACGGGATGGTCCATGATCTTGTGGTCCATCTGTTCCATACTTGACGCGGCACTTGCGTCTGACATCCAAGGTTTCGATATGGCGTTGCTGCAGAAAGCGGGAGGATTGCTCGGCTACGTGCTTGGTTGCCCGTTGGCATGGGGGCTTTCCAAAGCGTTCGCCATCGTTATTTTCGTGGTCGTCATTCTGTTTTCGCTGTTGATGATCACCCATACGCGGGTTGATGAGATTCCCGACAAGGTATGCTCGTTGATGTCCCGTTTTGGTTTCAGTGCAAATAAGGCGGACGATGACGAGACCGAGCAATTCCCGAATGAGGTGCGCATCGGAGATGCCACGCTGTCCTTTGCCGAGGGAGTGCCGGCGCATGATGGGACCGACAATGCGGCAGCCGAAGAGAAGAAGCCGATGCTGCTTTCTCGCTTAAGGCAGTTGATATCATCAAAAACCAAGAAGCAGGGCGCTCAAGACGGACTCGAATACTATGACGGCGATGAGGCGTTTCGCAATGCCGCCGAACGACATGGCGAAACGGCGGAAACCATGCTTGACGAACCATATCAGAGCGTTTCGCAGCCGCGCAGCATTTCATCCGGCGAACATTCCGCTCAGGATTCTGGCGGAACCGTCGTCATGCCTCAGATGCCTGTGGCGCGTTCCCTTTCGTCAGACCCGATCGGAACGGCAAGCGGCACCATGCCGCAAATTCCAGAAACCGTCCCCGCGATGGTTGGAGCGGTACCATCTAGTGAAATCAAGTCAGTCGGCGTGGCCTCGGACGATCCGTGGGCGGTCATCGATGAGAACGGCACATCCAACGGAACGCAGGTTATGGTCGATGCGGCGACCAACGAGGTCGTAAACGATCCGAATGGCGGCTTGAGCGAAGAAGGCGTTTCCGATGAATCCGACGGGATTCCGGAAGGCCCATACCATCTACCTGACCTCGGCATGCTGAAGCAAGGTGCGCCGCACGCCGTGCACACGCCGGAGAACGATCGTGTGATTCGCGCGCTTACGGTCACCTTCCAGCAATTCAATGTCGATGCCAAAGTCATCGGCTTTCTGCGAGGCCCATCCGTGACCATGTACGAGGTGGAGCTTGGTCCTGGCGTGAAAGTGGAGAAGGTTACCAATCTGCAGAAAAACATTGCCTACGCGGTGGCCAGCTCCGACGTGCGCATCCTGTCGGTGATCGAAGGCAAGTCCGCCATCGGCATCGAAATACCGAACGCCGACCGTGAAACCGTGGTGCTTGGCGACGTGCTTCGCTCGGACAAGGCAAGGAATGATCCGAACCCGATGCTCACAGGCGTGGGTAAGGATGTGGAAGGCCATTTTGTAACGGCTGACCTTACCAAGATGCCGCATCTTTTGGTGGCAGGCGCCACCGGTTCCGGCAAGTCCAGTTTCATCAACTCCATGCTGACATCTGTGATCATGAGGGCGACGCCTGACCAAGTACGCATGATCATGGTTGATCCGAAACGAGTGGAACTGTCGGCATACGCGGGTATCCCGCATCTACTCACGCCGATCATCACCGATCCGAAGAAGGCCGCGCAGGCGCTTGAATGGGTGGTCAAGGAGATGGATGCTCGCTACGGCGATCTTGAATTCTTCGGATTCCGCCACATCAAGGATTTCAATGCGGCCGTGCGTGCGGGCAAAGTGCATGCGCCGGCCGGGTCGAAAAGGAAGGTTGCCCCATATCCGTACATCCTGGTGGTCGTCGACGAGATGGCCGATCTTATGATGGTGGCCAAGAATGATGTGGAAAGCTCCATTCAGCGCATCACGCAGCTGGCGCGAGCGGCAGGTGTGCATCTGGTGCTCGCCACCCAGCGTCCGTCGGTTGATGTGGTCACCGGTCTGATCAAGGCGAATATTCCTTCACGACTTGCTTTTGCGACCTCGTCCGCCACGGATTCTCGAGTCATCCTCGACTCCACCGGAGCGGAAACCCTGATTGGGCAGGGCGATGCGCTGTTCCTGCCGATGGGACAGGCCAAACCGTTGCGTGTGCAGGGTGCATGGGTCGACGAATCGGAAATCCGTCGTGCGGTGGAGTTCGTGCGCACCCAACGTAAGCCGCATTACCGTGAAGATATCGAGGAAATGGCTAAGGAAGCCGACAAGAAGGCCATCGAACCGGATGAAGATATCGGCGGCGATATGGACGTGCTGTTGCAGGCGGCGGAACTGGTGGTCACATCGCAGTTCGGCTCGACGTCCATGTTGCAGCGCAAGCTGCGCGTCGGGTTCGCCAAGGCGGGACGTCTCATGGATCTGTTGGAGTCGCGTGGTGTCGTGGGGCCGTCCGAAGGGTCCAAGGCGCGCGAGGTGTTGGTGCAGCCCCAGGACCTGCCGCAGGTGCTCGCCTTCATCAAAGGCGAGACCTCGTCGCTGAATTCGGGAGCTTCTTCGACAGCGGATTCCGAAGTGGCGATGTGACTGGGGAACGCTCCGTATGAAACGCAAATTGGTAAGCAAGTAGAAGTGTCAGGGTAACGTGAACGGTATGGAAAAGCAAGAAGAACGCAAATCATCGTTGCTTGACGGTTGGAACGCGCCGCCGAACCTTGTCACCTTCTCTCGTATCATCTTGGTCATCGTGTTTTTGGCGCTGTACGCCAAAGCCGGCGCGTGGGGCATGGACAACGTCACCATGCGTTGGGTTGCCGCGGTCATTTTCATCATCGCGGCCTGCACCGATAAGCTTGACGGTTGGATGGCCCGCAAATACAACCAGGTCACGGAACTTGGCAAGCTGATGGACCCGATTGCCGACAAACTGCTCACCTGCGGCACACTGATTGTTGCCGCCATCTTCAACGAATTCGTCAATCCGGTGCTGGGCTGGGTCGTGACCGCCCTGTTCCTGATTCGTGAGATCGGCATCACCGTCATGCGCTTCTTTGTGATCGACACGGGCGGCAAGGTCATCGCCGCATCCCAAGCGGGCAAGTACAAGACGCTCTGCCAGTGCATCGGTCTGGCCATGTTGATGCTGCCTATGTGGAGCTTGGCTCCGGAAGGGTTAGGCGACACCCCGATGTGGATGACCGTCTACTACATCATCACGTATGCGCTGATTTATCTTGCGCTGATTCTCTGCCTGTATTCCGGCGGCGAGTATCTGGTTAATACTTTCGGCGGTCGTAAGAAGCCCGCAGGCAAGACCGGAAAAGAAACCAAGTAGGGTATTCATGATTGAATCCTTGAACCAGACGGCTGCCGCCAACCAATCGCAATGCGATGAATTGGCTGCGGCCGTTCTTGCATATTGTGAGACCAATCGTTTCAAAATCGCGGCGGCCGAGTCGTTGACGGGAGGCTTGCTGGCCGATGCTTTCGTGCGTGTGCCGGGGGCGTCGAAAGTGTTTCTTGGCTCCGCTGTGACATACGACATTCGTGCCAAGGCGTCGATTCTTGGTGTGGATGCCGAGTTGTTGCTCCGAGAGGGGGCTGTTCATCCCGAAGTGGCGCGCCAGATGGCTTTCGGAACGGCGAGGCTGTACCGGCAGCAGGAGGACGGCGATCGTGTCGTCGGATTGTCGACCACCGGTGTGGCAGGTCCTGGACCTGACGGAGACAAGCCTCCCCTGGCCCGGGCGGAGACAAGCCTGCGGGACTTGCCTACGTCGGCTGTTCCCTACCGGGCGGGTTTGGATCTGTTCGCTCTAGGCGAACGGAGGCTTTCGAACTTCGCCTGCAGGGAGATAGGGAAAGCGTACGGCGTGGCGTCGTGTATTGTATTCTGCAAAAACTGAGGGAGCTTTCAGCGGATTCACAGGAATAATCCACAAAGATGAGTGTTGACCATAGTGGACAGACGTACGCACGAAAAAGGGGCTGATGAATGGAAATGATGACACTCACCAAAGAACAGCGGGAACTCAAGGCTATGGCCCCTGCGACCGCGCAGGCTACCGGGGCTCGTGTCAGGGGGCTTTCGCCCGCCCCGAGGGGCCAGCGACACA
>OBVY01001910.1_pt1 | contig 10344 bp, 2 predicted proteins | sample 1538051 | NCBI WGS metagenome assembly OBVY01 (sample SAMEA2580017, study PRJEB22360) | human gut metagenome | biome: human gut; feature: human-associated habitat; material: faeces | place: Denmark | collected 2008/2010 | reverse complement strand
TCTTCCCACTTCAGTGCCAGCAACTCCCCCATGCGTAATCCGGTACACAAGTCTAAGCGGATAAACACGCCGTAACGGTGGCGGTAGCTGGCCTGCACCAGCGCCCGCTGCTGGTCGTTGGTAAAGACTACGACTTCGGGTTTCTCGCCGCTGGGCAGGGTCACGGCATCGCAGGGATTGTACACTAATAAGCGCTCCTTTACGGCCTGTTGTAAGCATTTGTGCAATGCCATGTGGTAGTTGCGCAAGGTCTTGGGGGATAAGCCTTCCTCGCGGAATTTGTAGTTGTAAAACTCCTGCAAGGTGTGCGGCTCCAGCTTTTTAAGCAGGATTTTCCCCAGCGCACAAAAATGCTTGTTCAAGTAGCTGCGGTAGCTGGCGTAAGTAGATTGCTTGACGGTGTCCTTCATATAGGTGTTCAGCCAGTATTCATACCACTCTCCCAGTGTCACCGACATCGGATCGCGCCAGCCCTGTGTGCGGACTTCGTGGGCTTGCTGCTGCAGGATTGCGATTGCCTCTTGCCGGGTGTTGCAGCAGGTGGATGTACGCCGAGGCTTGCCTGTCTTGTAGTCGATTCCGGCAGATAGCCGAACCTCCCACCGCCCGTCTGTGCGACGACGGATATTGCCCTCGTTATGCCCGCGGCGCAGGGCTTTTTTGGATGTGTCTTTCACGATGCATCGTCTCCTTTCGTGACACAAAGACTACCACAGGTACGACCACAAAGCTATTCATCAGACCCGACAATCTTCGGGTTCTCGTTTTGGGCTTTATTGACCTTTTGCTGTTCCAGCCAGCCCAGCAGTTCATCCCGCCGCACTAACAGTCGGTTTCCAATGTGGAACGCAGGAAAAGTCGCGTCGTGAAATATCCGATAGGTGGTCGAGCGTGAGATACCGAAGTAAGTTTGCACTTCCTTGGGGCTGACAACATTGGGTAAATTTTGAAATTCCGTGTTCATGGGTTCCTCCTATGTAAATAATTTATAAAAAGGCCTTTACTATATAGCCGCTGAGAACGGCGAAAATTACGAGGTTTTTTAAACTGTTTAGAAAAAGTTCAAATTTTTAGAAAGATACCAAATCATATCATACAGACCGGCAGTTGCAATTTTTGCAACCGTCCTCAAAATTTTTGAAAAAATTATCTCTACTATATAGCCACTGGGGAAGGGCAAAAGGTAACGTTCGCTGAAAAAATAATGGAATTTTTTCATTAAATTTCAGTATAACAGTATAACTTGCAGGATTCCTGCAAGTTTAGAGATGTAAAGCGAAGAATTTTTTCTCAAGAACTGGCCTAAACGCCAAAATTACACTTCAAAAACAGCATATCACCCATTGTGCTAAAAAACCTTGCACTTATTTTAAATATCTAAATCCATTTTAACAGGCAACGGGGCAAAAACCCTGCCACATTACTCAAAATAAAACAGGCAAGCCGCAGATTAAAACGGCTTGCCTGTAGAATGACGATGCTGACGGTGATGACGATGTTTTTGATATACCCCTTTACCCTATCCCACGAACACCGTCATCATCGTCATCACCGTCACGCTTATAGTGAAATGACGCTTGCAGTTTACTACTGCTCGAAACAAAAATAGTGATATTACGAGAAACATAAAATCAGAATGACGCAGATGACGCTAATGACGCTGAATCTGGGATATGGTATAGGGATATCCTCAAAACAGCGTCACAAGCGTCATCTGCGTCACTATCGTCACACAAGAGCAGCGAGGGGGTCTGGGGTACACCCCAGAAATGCGTTTGTGGATATCCAAACGCTATGCTTGCAAAACGCACCTACCCCAAGAAGGGGGGACAATCAAACCGGACACCCATATAAATTCGTATATGCTCCAGAGTGAATCAGTTTAGATTCATCCAAAATTCTTGACACGAAAAAGTGAATCAGTTCTGATTCATTTTCCCAAGTGCTGCTATTATGGTTCGACATCTCTTGAATACGGTACGCATTATGATGACGGTAAAAGAATGATAAGCGAGCGGTACTTGCCATGAGTTTGCCGGGAAGAAACAAATATAAAAACTGCAAATCCTTCAGTGTACGCTTGATGGTAATGATTCTCTGCGTTTCGGTGCCACCTATTTTGGTATTGCAATCTTAAAATCCGTGGCTGCCATGGCAGTCGTAGGGGGTGAACGCGAGATTCCGCCGCGCGGTAACCTCCTCCGCAGTGGCAAGACGGGCACGCAGCAGATGGCAGGTGCAGGTACATTGTATCCCGAACAAACTGTCCATCTCAGGGCGTTTGTTGTAACTCTAGTGCGCCCGGCATGGGCAACAACTAGGTGGTGAAAGACCACTACGCCCTCGGCAGTAGAAAGTGTTAGCCGAAGGCAAGGATGTCCATCGTGAGGTGGAATCTGAAGGAAGTCGGAGGTCAGCGAAAAAATGCAGGCGGGCAAACGCCTGAACCGATGAACAGAAACACATAGTAGGCCGTGGAAGCAGTGGAAGAAGTCCAAAACGAAGGTAGGCAACTTGAGACAGATGGGCGTCCTGGCTGACAGGGTATACCAGTGGGGGAATTCCAGACTGGGTTATTGGCGTATCGCCGGTAGTCCTGTATTAAAGGGTTCCATTACAAACGCAAGACTCGCAGCAGCAGGATATTTTAGTATCCTCCGCTACTACGAGTCCTTGCACTTATGCGGTTGGACCGACATGTACAGACCGGTGCGCACGGTGGTGTGAGAGGTCGGCTTTCTAGTTAAAAGAGACTCTTACTCGATTTGTTTCGTCGAAGAATTGTAATTTCGACGACTTGATTTTAAGGCTTCCATTTTATCTCGCTGTGGACGGCAACCGGTGCATCCGTTGCTAAGGCAGTTCGATTCTCAATAAGCAATTCGCTCATTTGTGAAAGGCTTTTGTGAAGTGCAGCATCGTCTGGAAGAAACCCCTGCAATTTATGGTTACTCCCGCAATCAGGGGCTTCGGTAGAGAGGATACAAAAAATTTTTAATTGGCCGATATGTAGTTCTCTTCTTTAAAAATGATGAACCAAAAACTGAAATATAGCGGAGATTCTGCGGTACACAAATTTGCACAAAATATCTATAATGAAAAACGCTGCTGAGCAGATTGCATAGCGGCGCTTTTCTTTACGGGAAGTGTCTCCTATAGAAATTAAAATACCGAAAGAAGTCTGCGGTTTACCACGAAAATATCTTTTAACATATAAGTATACAGAAAGCAGGCATATAAATTCCATGTAAATTTCAAAGTAAAAAATGTAGTATTTGTATGATTCCACTTGAAAGCGCAATGCGGGAAAAGTGCGGGAAAAAGTGCAGGAAGAACGGGAATTATCACATGGAGGGAAAACACTGGCGGCTTGTATTATAGTAGTAAACCACTGTAAAGTAGATTTGTGCATGATGCACACACTGCTTAAAGAGAAAGGATGAAGACTATGAGAAAAGCACAGCACAAGGGCAAGCGCGTACTCGCGTCGGCTCTTTGTGTCGGTATGCTGGCCAGCATGGTCCCGACGCAGGCCTTTGCGGCCGACGAACAGCCAGTGGCTGCCGTCGTCCAGGAGGCTGCGCCTGCCGCCGAGGAGGCTCCGGCGGAGGACGCAGTCTCCACAGAGACCCCAGCGGAGGAGTCTGCTGCCGAGGAGACCCCGGCCCCTGCTGAGGACGCCCCGACTGAGGAGACGCCTGTCGAGGAAGCACCTGCGGAGGAAGCAGCTCTCGCCCCGATGGATGCCCCTGTTGAGGAGGCTCTTGCCGCCGAGGAGACCGCAGCCCCCGCTGCGCAGGAGGCTGCTGCACCTCAGACCGCCGCGGCTCGCATCGCAACAAACGTCGGTGTGGTCCCTGCCGGAATCGATTGGGCGGATAATGTGACCGCGAATACCTTCGCAGAGCCCTATGCAACCGTCACTGCAAAGGATAAGGCAGGCAACGAGTACACCGTGGAGGTCATCCCCGCAGACACCGTTTACTTTATCGACAGCGTGGCCGCTACCGGCAACGACAAGATGGACAATGTTCAGTCCACTGCCGCCTACGCAGCCGCCAAGGCGCTGCTGGGCGACCAGCTGCTGAACGGCAAGTCCGACCAGTTCTACCAGGGCGACGCGACCTGGGGCTTGGTGGACACCGACGCCCAGACGAAGGGCTACACCAGCAGCAATGCTGATGACAAGGATTACACCGGTGTTTACGGCAAAAACAATGAAGCAGGGGAGACAATCTCCTACAAGTTCACGCTGCCCGCCGGTAAGTACAAGATCACGACTGCCCACCGTGAGTGGTGGGGCGGCCAGAACCGTGCCATGGACCTGAGCCTGACCACCGACGCAGGTACGTCTGTTTATGCGTCGGTTCCGAAGCAGGACAACAACGCCGTTACCACCAAGACCGGTGAGTTTGAGATCACCTCCGAGAAGGTCGTGACCTGGACGGCCACGACCACCGGTCAGCACGCCCCCGCCGTTAGCTGGCTGGCTGTTGAGCGCACCGGCGACGCCGAGACCCCCGACACGCCCGTGGATGGCGACAACGCCAACTTCGGCAAGGCGCTGGAGGACAATGACATGGTCAGCGTCCGCACCGGCGCGTCCCTGGTCGAGAGTCTGAACAGCGGCAAGCAGGTCAGCGTTACCTCCGGCTGGATCAGCGGCGGGCACCCCGCCACCCGAGGGGGCGCCGCCCGGTGTCACTCCGCTACCGATGGCGGCGCTGCCATCAACGACGGTGACAGCTTCTTCAAACGCACCAGCTTCACGCTGTACACTGATTTCAAGTTCAACGACGAGCACGACAACACCTCCGTGGTGCTGGTCGGCCCCTCTGCGGATGCCAACTTCCGCATCATCCCCCGCAAGACCGACGGCACTGCTGTGCTCAAGGTCAACAACGGCACCGAGTACGCCCTCTCCAAGAGCCTGACGGCAGGGGAGTGGAACGCGATTGCCCTTGTCTACAACGAGAATGACACCGAGGGCACCGTCGCTGTTTACCTGAACGGCGAGGCGGTCCTGGCCGCCACCGGCATCGGCTTCAAGCTCAGCGAAAAGACCGGCATCGTCGGCGCGTTCGGCGCGACCTACGGCACCGGCTTCATGCGCACCGGCCTGTATGACAACATCGTTGTCACCGGCACGGCTGACGCCGAGGCTGCCAAGACCGAGACCGCGGCCCGCTACGATGCCTTCAGCAGCATTGCCGGTGTGGACGGTGTTGTCTCCATCACCGGCACTGACGTGGAGGCCGCTGCCAAGAACGTCAACGGCTGGACCTACAAGGGCCTGGGCATGCTGAACGGCAACTCCACCAGCAACCTGCTGCTGGACTACAAGTCCGAGAATCCGCAGGCCTACTGGTCCATGATGCAGTACCTGTTCGGCGGCGATTACCCGCTGTTCTCCAACATCAAGATGGAGATGGGCAACGACGGCAACAACTCCACCGGCGCCGAGGCCTGCACGAAGCGCTATGAGGACGAGGAAGCCGATGCCTCCCGCTCTCCGGGTTTCGTCATGGCTGCTGACGCCAAGAAGATCAACCCGGACGTCAAGGTCTCCATCCTGCGCTGGGAGTATCCCAACTGGGTCAAGGCCAAGGCCGACGGCACCGAGAAGTACGCCGCCATTTATAAATGGTATAAGGAAACCATCTTTGACGCCTACGAGAAGTACGGTTACGTCATCGACTACATCGATCCCGATAAGAACGAGACCGGCAGCCCCGATGGCGAGATCATCAAATACTTTGCCAACGCGCTGAAGAATGAGACAGACTTCCCCAGCTACTTCACCGAGGAAGCCAAGGAAGCCTACCACAACATCAAGATCGTGGCCTCCGACGAAAATAAGGGCCTGAAGATCGTTCCCCTGATGCGCAGCGATTCCGGCGTGTACGACGCTGTCGATGCTATCGGCTTCCACTACCGCACCAACGCCACGAGCGATTATATCACGATGGCAGACGTGGACGACAAGGAAGTCTGGTACAGCGAGGGCTGCGCGACCTTCGGTTATTCCGAACTGCAGGAGAACAAGACCGCCGAGTACGGCGCCGGTACCATCGGCGGCTACCAGAGCCCGCTGGCGCTGCTGGACAGCCTGCCCAACGCCTTTGTCGGTTCCCGCCGCACGATGTACATGTTCCAGCCTGCGATTGGTTCCTTCTATGAGGGCATCCAGTACGGCCATAAGGAACTGCTGTCCGCCCGCGATCCGTGGAGCGGCTACATCCATTATGACCCCGTGCTCTATATGCTGAGCCATATCACCAAGTTCGCCAAGACCGGCTGGGAGAACGACACCAACACAAACGGCATCTGGCGTGTGCTGCCGAACGCGACCTACGGCTCCCTCGCGCCGCTGCAGGCTGGAAGTATCAACGGCGACGCCAGCTACATGACGCTGGCTGCCCCCGATAAGACGAACTTCTCCACCGTGTTCATCAACAACACCCAGAACGAGAAAACCTTCGCCATCAAGACGTCGGACCTGAACCTCTCCGTCGACGCGCTGCATATCTGGACCACCGTCACGGACGACTACCTGAAGCAGGGTGAGGATGTCAAGATTGAGGACGGCATCGCCTATGTCACCGTGCCAGCCTACAGCGTCGTGACCGCGACCACGCTGGACACCACGCCCGAGCGCTTCCCCACTGAGGACGGCAGCGGCGACTACATCCAGACCGAGAAGCGTACCGTGCTGGATACCGACTACACCGGTAAAAACCAGAACACCACCGACGACTACCTCTACGCGGATAACTTTGAGTATACCAACGAGGAAGACGTTACGGTGTACAATGCCACCACCGGCAAGGAGACCACCGAGAACTATCTGGTTTCCCGCGGCAATGAGCCCCGCTATATGCTGGACACCCACGGCGCGTGGATCGTTGAGAACGGCCAGCTCAAGCAGGAGAATGACTCCAGCGTGAACCAGTGGAATGGCGGCGACCCTGCGACCATCGTCGGCGACTGGCGCTGGATGGATTACAGCGCCTCCATTGACGTGACCCTGCCGGGCGCAGAGGCTAGCCGCTACGAGCGCCTGACTATCCGTGCCCAGACCGGCATGAACTGGAACAACAGCGGCTACACGCTGGAAATTAACGGCGCAGGCAGCTGGAAGCTGTACCGTATCGGTACGCAGATTGCCAGCGGCACCGTCACCAAGAATGCTGAGGGCAAGTACAACCTGAAGCTCGTCGGCCTGGGCGACACCGTGTATGCCTACATCGATGGCAACAAGGTCACCAGCTATACCGATGCCAACCCGATGCTCTCGGGCCGTGTGAAGATCAGCTCCAACTGGACGCAGGTCTATGCAGATAACCTCGAGATCAAGACCGTCAAGGGCGGCATCCCGTATGCTACCGCCATGATCGACGGCCAGGACGACGGCGTTGCCTACAATGGCACCTGGGCCATCAACAACCCGGGCGGTGGCAGTGCTGACAACTGGTACCGCACTATGTCCGTCTCCAGCACTGCGGGCTCCTCCTTCACCTTCACGGTGGACGGCAGCGGCTTTGCAATTATGGGCGGCAACGACGGCTCCGCTGTCATCGACGTCTATGTTGACGGCGAGCTGAAGGCAGAGAACGCCTCCACCAAGGCAGCCCCGACCCGCGGCGAAGCCTATATTATGTCTGCCCTGACTGCCGGTAAGCACACGATCAAGATCGTGCTGAAGTCCGGCACCCTGAACGTCGACGCCCTGAACACCATCGGCGAGCGTCTGGCAGGTGCGGACGGCGCTGTGACCGAGATTCTGACCGAGCTGCCCACGCTGGAGTACTACGTGACCGGCAGCGGCGTGGGCGACCTGCCCGCCGAGGTCGAGGTCAAGCTGGCCGACGGCACCACCGAGACGAAGTCTGTTGAGTGGAACGGCGACACCAACGCACTGGATGCGAACGCTTACAAGTCCGCTTCCATCAGCGGCACCGTGAAGGACGCCGTCAACGCGCTGGGCGAGCCCCTGACCGTCAGCGTTCAGATCACCGAGGTCATCCCCGGCGACACCGTTTACTTTATTGACACCGTGGCCGGTGATCCCACCAGTGTGACTGGCGGCACCACCGAGACCTACGAGCTGTACAAGAAGGCGCTGGGCGACAAGATGCTGAACGACAAGTTCGACCAGATCAAGACCAGCGACAACACCTGGGGCCTTGTTGACACCGACGCAGGTACCAAGGGTTACTCCGGCACTGCCGACAAGACAGCTACCGGTATCTACGGCAAGAACAACGCGAAGGGCGAGACCCTGACCTACGCGCTGACCCTGCCCGCCGGTACCTACACCCTGACCAGTGCCCACCGCGAGTGGTGGAGCCAAACCCGCCCGATGACCGCTGTAGTCACCGACGAGGAGGGCAACGCCCTGACCGACACCGCCACGCTGAACCTGTCCGGCAACAGCGGCGACATCATCAACAGCCTGACCTTCACCATTGAGGAGGACCAGGTCGTCAGCTACACCGTCACCGCCACCGGCACCCAGGCTCCTGTTATCAGCTGGCTGGCTGTCAACGGCAAGGCGGTAGGCTCCGAGTCCGGCTTCTTCAACAAGGTGTTGGAGGACAACGGCGGCCTGACGCTGGCTGCTAACACCGCGACCCTGACCGATGACACCTGGAATACCATCTTGAAGGTTTCCACCCAGTGGAACAACAAGAATGACTACCATGCGACCATCACCGACGCACAGAACCTGTTTGGCCGCACCCAGTTCACCCTGCTGGCCGATGTGATGATCGAGGAACCGAGCAGCGACAAAACCAAGACCGCCATGCGCTCCGCCTTCACGATCAGCACCGGCAGCAACCGCCTGCACCTGCTGACCTATGACGGCCGGCAAGGTGGGCTACGGTGTTGACGGCTCCACGAAGGGCGTCAGCAAGAACGAAATCTCGCTGGGCGATATTGCCATCGGCGAGTGGAACGCCTTCGCCTTCGTCTACAAGGAGACCGACGGCGGCAACGGCGCATTGACCATCTACGTCAATGGCACGAAGGCCGGCGAGATCGCGGACATCGGCTTCAAGCTGAGCGAGGCCACTGACATCGCCGCTACCGTCGCCCGCAACGTCGGCACCAACTACCTGCTGACCGGCCAGTACGACAACATTGTTGTCAAGCCCACCGCCGTGAGCGCCCGCAGCGCTGCCAATGAGACCGCAGCCCGCCGCGAGGCCAAGAACCCCTCCACTGTCGCCCGTGAGGAGCTGCTGGCAAAGATCGCTGAGATCCGCGCTGCCCTGCAGACCGACGCCGACAATGGCATTGCGTACGCTACCGACAAGCTCGAAAGCTGGCAGTACACCGGTAACAAGTCCGGCGTGGCTGACACGCTGCCCGAGCTGAACGACGCCCTGGCTGCCGCCGACACGCTGGTTGCCGACGACGCCGCAACCACCGAGGACCTGCGCAGCGCCGCCAGCGCCCTGGATTCCCAGTACGCCGGTCTGCGCACCCTGCCCGAGACCAACACCTCGATCCCCGGCACCACCGGTACGGTCATCAAGGCTGACACCGGCCTGCCCATGCAGGCCCACGGCGGCTCTGCCATGGCCCTGAAGGAGGGCACCGGCGACGGCTGTGTCAACTATGACCTGGACGGCGATGGTGACATCACCGAGGGCAAGGCTGTTTACCTCTGGTTCGGTGAGGACAAGACCAACAATACCCGCCCTGTGGACGGCGTGCGCTGCTACAGCTCCACTGATTTGTACAACTGGACCGACCGCGGCACCATCCTCTACACCCAGAGCACCATCCTGCCCATTGAGGAGGGCAGCGAGAAGGCCATCATCTCCAGCCCAGGTGCCAGCGGCACCGGCACGACGCAGGACTACAACGTCATGCAGCTCAGCGCCACGAACCTCGAGACGCTGAAGGCCTGGGGCAAGCTGTCCGCCGCACCCGAGGGTGTGACCGAGAGCCAGTTCCGCAATGTCAAGAACTTCCTGCGCGCCTATGTCACCGAGTACGAGAAGGCCCCCACGGACCTGAACGACATCAGCTGGACCGCCAAGAGCTATGACGAGGAGCCAATCACGGCGACGAGCCTGCTCTACCCGGACAGCCAGGATGACAGCGTGCGCAACGTGACCACAACCCGCCTGCAGTTGGCCTTTGAGACCTTGTACGGCAGCTACTGCGTCACTGAGCGCCCCAAGATGATCTACAACGAGAGCACCAAGCAGTTCGTCCTGATCTGGCACGCTGACGGCCCGCTGTACAATAACGATAAGTTGAACAGCTGGGTGGCCGGTGGCTGCGTTGGCAACTGCCCTGCCAGCCGCTACAGCCGCGCTCCTGGTCAGC
>OBVY01001898.1_pt1 | contig 10398 bp, 12 predicted proteins | sample 1538051 | NCBI WGS metagenome assembly OBVY01 (sample SAMEA2580017, study PRJEB22360) | human gut metagenome | biome: human gut; feature: human-associated habitat; material: faeces | place: Denmark | collected 2008/2010 | reverse complement strand
GCGGAAGAGTACTGATTAAAAGTGCTCTAAGCCGGTAAAGAAAGAGTCCGCTGTAATAAATTCTACTACAGCGGATTTTTTTCGTCGATTTTTGTAAATTGTTTTTGAACGGACAAACGGGTGTCTGCATCAATTCGTATAATGAATTTGTAAAGGAAAATTTGAAACACTTTTTTCTACAAGAAATGCAAGGCGTTGAAAAAATAGTCGATATAATTCAAAAAACGACTTGACATAAGAAAAAATGTTGTTTATAATAAGAATATAGTGTTCTTTAAAAAATCATGTTATTAAGGAGAAAAGAAAAATGGCTGATACAAGATTTACTGCGGTGGGTTTGTCTGGTAGTGGGAAGACATGCTATTTATTGGGAATGTACTATGAAATGTGCGTTGGTATTAACGGATTTACTTTGGTCACCACCAATCGAGCTGCAACGAAGTTGGAAGATTGGATGGATCAACTGGATGATGAAACAGGTATGGATCGTTTCCCAGTTGGCACATCATTGACCGAATTTTCCAACTATAGCTTTAAACTGAATTATTATAATGAACCGGTCATGAGTTTTGATTGGGCAGATTATGGCGGTGGTACCATACATTCAAGAAATGATAATCCAGAAGTCTATACAGAATTAATCAACTCTATTAACGAGTCAACAGCATTATACATCTTTATTGATGGAGAACTTCTTTGTAATGAAAATCCAGAAAAAAGAATGCGTAATATAGAGAGAAAATGCAAAGCAAAATTAAATAGTATCATCTCTAATTTCGTACAATCACATGCTGAAGAATTACCTCCGATTGTTTTTGTTATCACAAAGTCGGATTTATGCAGGCAGTATGTAACACAAGATGAAATTAAAAGTATCTTGATAAAAAATTTCAAAGAGTTGTTTGCTCCAGGAAGAACAAACTATATTGTAGCGGTTTCTCTTGGAGAAGAAATTGCAGATGATGATTATTCCGGAGAAGTAGAACCAGTAAACATCCACATTCCATTCTTTATTGGGATTTTCCACGAATTTTTAAATTTCTGTCTTTACATAAAAAGAGAACTCCTAAAAGATGAGCAAAAGCATCAAAACAAGATTTCAGAAAGTCAAAATGCAATTGATTATGAATATGACAGATGGTTCACAAATTATGATAGAATTAATCGTTGTAAAAAACAAATTGAAGAGTCAAAGGAACGTATCAAAAATAATCGAGAAGAGCTGCAAAAGTATCGAAAGCTTTTAATTGCGGTTGCAACAGAATTGGCAAAAGTAAATTCAAAATTCAAGGTTTTTTATGGTGAAGAAGAAAAAGATTTTTCTCCAGCGGACCTTATTTCCGAAATATAAGGAGGGCTTAACATGAAAGCATATCCGTTGATTTACAGTAGAACCAAGAATGTCGATTTCGTTCCGGATTTCCTGACACGACCAAAGGATTTGGACTGTCAAACTGCATTGAAATATGTTGGAAATGCAATGGCAAATCTGGATACCTTGAAAACGATTCGATATAGTGCGTTCTCTGTTGGGGATTATTGTATCTGTGGGGGAGTCTCCTGTATTACAAAATATCTGGTAGAAGAACTGAAGAAATCTGACATCACATTTCCATCTCAACTTGTATCGGAATATTTGAGAGATTGCAAGGGACGTAGCACTGCCTGTTTTATCGGTTTTGCCATTCCAAAATCAGAGGTGCGGAGTGGAAGAATTCCGGATATTCCTCTTTCTAAATACTGGGATGTATATTTGGAATATCTCAAACATCAGTGGGATAAATCCACAACGCATTCTGAAGAATTAAATTTTCCACCAGTTACATTGGATGAAAAAACATATTCTTCCAATTATAAGCCAGAATTTGAACCGATTCAAGGAAAAAAAGTAATTCGTAACCAGAAAGAAAAACTGCAAGAAACACTGGATTATTTCTTCGACCAGATTCTAAACAAAGGCAGCCAGGATTCTTCTTTTATCTCGGATATTGATAGAAATGAGTGGGATGCTCTGAAGTTTACTTATGCTTCTGTTTCAGATGATTTTTATCGTGCCCTGAAAAGCACACCGCAAACCACTGCAACCCAAGAAGATCCTTTCGGCAGCATTATGGGAATGAGAAAATCAGAAAGAAGTGCACCTGTTTCGAATGGTGGTTCGAAGATTGGAAACTGTTTGCCAAAAAAAGTACCTAATCATTCAAATACTTATCCACCTAATTTTTATGAAACAGGAAAACAACATCAGAATCAAAAAAAAACGACAAACAACAACCTGCTTGTCGGGATTGTAACCGCGGCAGTGATAGTGATCCTGATCATCGCGGTAGTCGCAATGACTTTCAGAAGCAAGGGAGAGGCAGCAAATGTCGCTATAGATGCATTAAATTCACAAAAAAATCTATTGTAACAGAGAAGAATAAGAAGAACAAGCATAAAAATATTAAGGAGAGAATAAATAAAATTGGGAGATTTATTCGGAGCATTTCAAAAAGTAAGCCCCCAAAATAAAAACAATTCTTTTGACCAGATTGCAGCATACGAAGAGTATTACATGAAGTTGCTGAAGCGGTATCAGGGGGATATTCAGAATATCGAAGAAATGATGGAAAACCTGAGAAAAGAGCGAAAGGACTTTTATTTGAAGGAATTGCCAGCGATTCAAAAGGCAATGGTGGAAGATGATGTGCTTTCTAACGATTGCAAAGCGAAATGGCTGACGGAATTGCAAGAAAATGTGGAACGCAGTTTTCAGATCAGCGAATCTTTGATTCGGCATTATATCACGAAAAATCTGGACGAGTTCCGGCAGGAATTACGGGAAGCGACAAAAAGGGTGTAATACATGCGATACGAAGAAGATTATCGATTTTGTGTCACTGCTGCATTGCAAATTATGCAGCAGCAACGCAAGAAGTTATATCAGGATTGCGTGGAATACGAACCAACTATTTATTCTGGTTTGCATTCCTCTAATTCAAAATCTGTTCGGCATCTTTATTTTCAATCTTATTTTATAGAGTGGATCAGTCTGCACTGGGAGAGCATGATTGAAATTTTAAACCGTCATGATGAGTATACTGTGGATCAGCGAAAAGAGATGGCACTGTTTTTTGCAAAGTATTTTTCCGATTTGATTTCTGAATGTAGCAAAAACGGATTGCTTTCAAAATTAGCAATTCCAGAACTCTTAAAAGTACAGAAAAGGCAATTAAAAGAGATGATTCTGTCTTCAGAAAAATGGGAAAAGAATACAAATCAACTGCGTGTGCAGATGAAGAAAGGTAAAGAACAGTATCAGAAGCTGATTCAAGAAGCGGAGAAAGAGGAATAAAAATGTTAGAAATGTTTGATAAGTTGGATGACATCATTTATAAGCCAATCGAAACTATCTGCGATTGGGTGAAAGAACCGTTAAATGCACTTTCTGCTGGTCGGGAACGGAAGAAGATGAAAGAAACTGCCAATATCGAAATGCAGATGCGGCAGCAGGAAGCAGAATTGCAAGCCTACAATGAACGGCAAGCAGCAGAACTGCAAGTTGATCAGCGGCGTTGGCATGCGGAAATTGATGCAATGATTGCAGAACAAGAGAGCAAACGACGAGATCAATTAGTAGAATCCATTAAGCGTTATCAGATTGACCTTGCCATGGCAACAAAAGACATTGTCAACAGTATTGGAATGATGTCAATTGAATTGCGGAGAGAAGCAAATGCTTTGATTATGGAAAAGACACAGGAATATCGGCAGTTACAGGATGAGGCAACAAACAATGCAATGCAAAGATTGGATGATATCAATCAACGGTTTGCAAGTAACGAACGAGTTCGATTGAGAATGGAAGACTCTGTTATGAATCAAATGGATGCGGTTGTAGATGCTGCAAACGAATTTATTAAGGAGTTGGCAGTAGATTTTAAGAGATTGAATCAAAATACAGATGATCTTATGCGAATGGGCATGCAGAATGTAAACAAATACTTGGAGCCAATGGCAAAATCTCTACAAATTGATTCTAAAATTGACCAGCAAGATTTAAAGCAATTACCAGATTCTTCTATTGTAGAAGGAGAAGCTTTGGAAGTTTAATGAATGTTCTAAAAGCTTTATGATTGCATATATGATAAAATTGAAAGAAATCCCCTTTTGCTAACCAGTCGGAAGCAAAAGGGGATTTTATTTTTATTGGATTACAAATATAATTATAAATATATAATCACTTATAGTAAATTATGCGGATCGAGTACAACCTTAACGCATGAAAAGGAGTGTTTTCACATTATTTTTTTCTCTTTCTTTCCAAGGCAGAATGGGAAATTGGGAAATTCCTGATCAAATTCTGTCCTTCTGGAGTGTTCTTTATAAATATGCAGAGAGAATCATAGATTGGAGGAAGGTCATGTATTTGACAGTTTATCTTTCCATTTTTACACATAAAAGACATCCGATTCACTTGTGGAATCACTGCTAAAATAAGAGATGGATTTATTTTTTTGATTTCTTTACATAATCTTCGAATGAAATTCCATCGAATCATAGCTCCTTTATTGCCATGAACGATATTTTTGGCATAAATATCTGAAATTTTTTCAGGAAGAAGTGGTATGACACAAATAATGGGATCTCCATTATGCATTTGAACATGATAATGATTGTATTCTAATATATCTTTGATAATTCCGCAGTCATAGTATTTATATATATAAATTAAACGATATAAAACAGCTACAGTGAGTCGTTCCCCCGGCATATATTGGTGATTTTTAGAAAGAAAAGAAATCCAGATTTTTCGTACTTGTAAGAATCCCGGGAACTTGAGTGTCGCATAATTCACTGCATCTGATGCATATTTCTTTACTTCTTCATATATCTCTTGTGTAGACAGAGAAAAAAACGCTTCCTTTTTGTGTGTGAGAAAATATTCTGCAGTGACCTCGCAAATTTTTTCATGGATTTTATCGGTTTCGGATCTACTTGCCATATTGACCTCCTGTTAAAACATTTCCAAATGAGGATGTAATTTTCTGAAATGGCGGATGATTTTTTTTCGTGCAGAATCATCTTTGCAGAGAAGAACCACAGTATCTGTGTCAAATGAGAGAAAGAGAATCTCATCTTTAAATTGTTCTTTTAATCTTTTGGATAAATAATAAAAATGGCTGTTATAATCTTCTAAAGAAATATTCTTTTCTTCTGTTTCTTTTGTCTCTTTAAGGCGAATAAATAACCAGACAGCCTGACTTGCTACATTGGGATAGGATATTGTAATATTTTGTGAAAGCGTTTTTAAAAGAATTTTTCCATGTGCGGCTACAGCCCGATATAACTCTAACTGGATGTTTTTCTTATGACAATCGATGTTAAATTCCTTTCGAATCTTCTCAGAATAAAGAACATATCTAGGAACCTCTTTTCCTTTCTTTTCATACTGGAATTTTAATCTGTCATAAAGTTCCTTCATCGTACTGATCAGTTTTCTATTACCATTCTTGGTCGTATCACGTATTATTTTTTTGCTGTCTTTTACAATTTCATTCCAATTATATTTTGAATTCATTATAAAGCCTCTTTTCAAATATGTAATTAATAATATAACAATTGTCCTTTCTGAGCGAAATCTTTATTGGAACGATTCAATTGCAATCAATCAGAAAGAGCCATTTTCAGAATTTACAATTTTTTTAAACAATTCTAATTCGCTATTTGCAGCTTCAGAGTCCCAAGGGATCCCATGGAAAGAACTTAAAACTGAAAAATAGTAAAGTTTTCTGGTTGGTAATAAGCCCCGAAATTCCGCTGTTTTTATTATAATACAAAACATCATTTCTGTCAAGATTGCAGCCTTTACATTTCCAAAAAGTTGTGCTAAAATTGAAACACACTTGAAAGAACCCTGCAAAAGGTTCAGACAAGTGCAATTCAACAACGGAAAGGAATCAATATTATGCGTGTAATTAGTAATGAGGTTTTAGCTGTCGAAAATGGCACTTATTCAGCGAAGATTGTGACTGTGTTCGACTACGGAGAAGACAAAGTTTGTATGAAGTTCCAAATGGAAGATGGAACCATATTGGTCAAGTTCTTCAGCGGCAAGGAACTGGGGTCTTATCCATGGTCGAATGTGTTTCGGGCACTCGATGCAGACAACACAGATGCTCTGCTGAATCGGTCAGTTGAGATTACAGTTTCCAACAATGTTTCTAAGAAAACTGAAAAGCATTTTTGCAACATCAAAAAGGTTCAACTCTTGCAGTCATAATTTGGTGAGGAGGACATATGGAATACGAAAAAGATTGCAGCCTTACAGATGAGGTTGTTCCTGTAGATTTCACCATCTGCATGAATGAACAGGCTGTGATTTCGGTGTCGGAGTACACACGCTTAAAGTGCAAATCGAGAGAATACAATGTTGGAAATGGCAAGAATATGTGTACCTTTGATTTGGTACATACCTCGGCTGGGATGGTTGACATTGGAATTGGAACGTCTGAACCATTTGCCAGATGGATTGCGGATTCCTTTACTGTTCGAGCGGTTGTCGTGGATGAAAAGAATCGCCATTATGCGGAGATTGAAAAAGACGAGAAATGCGTTCGCATTCCGTTCGAGAACCTATTGCCCGAAAAAATCTGCTCGACATTGTTTAGCAATGGCATTGCGGTATGCAGGACAAACAACGCACATAAAGCATTGTCGCTACATCTGCAACATCTTTTTCACAACTTTGCGGTACAGGATGCAAGTCAGACATTGGGATGGAAATACAAGAATCAGGTTTTGACATGGGATGCATCTAAAACGCTATTGCAGCATCTTTCGGAGCCTTCTTTGGAAGCATACCTTTCCAAATTGAATGCGTTGATACAGGATATGGCAGCATTGCAATTCGTGCTTTGCACAGCAGCAACATCAACTGTGCTTGCATATCTTCACAACACTGAAAAAATTCCTGTAGCTTCGTTTGGATTGTCCTTAGTCGGAACGAGTTCAACAGGGAAGACAACTGCTTTACAGCTTGCTGCCTCGTTGTACAGTTCGCCCGATGATGAAACGGTGTTTTCCGGGTTCTATGGAACGCAAAATGCATTGCTGTATCTTTTGGGTCGGCATCACGGCGTTCCGATTTGTTATGACGATTATCTGGAGTTCAAAATTATTGAATCAAAACTATTCGACATTCCTTTCCATAATTGCTTATCATCATATTTGCATTTAAATGTCAAGATCGCAAAGCGTGCATTTTAATCTTGATATTTAAATGCAAATATGTATAGAATTTCTTATGGAAAGGAATAAAGAAAACCATCCAACTACAGATAACAATTAATCCACCATTCAGAATGGCATCAACAAATCTGCTTTCATCTACACATTCGCAGAAGGAAAGGATAAGCTTCGCTTGAATCAGGACAGCACACTGAAAGAACGAAATTCTTGGTTTTGCACCTGCCTGTTCAGTGCAGAAGAATATCTGGTGGATCTCACTCGCAATGAAAATCTTGGATTGGCAGCCCGCATTTTGACGATGGAGCATTGCACCTATACGAAAGACAGTATGCATGCCGATCAGATCAAAGTGTTTTCCAGCAAAAATTTTGGAATCGTTGGCACATTGCTTGCAGACAATCTGTTGAAAGCAAAATCAACCGAAGTGCATCAGATGTTCCAGTTGCATAAGAATGCCCTGGTAGAACGATTTGAGAAAAGCAAATGCAAGTTGACAGAAAGATTGGTAAACAATTATGCCTTGATTCTGACGACAGCTGACATCTTGAATGCGATTGGATTGCAGATGGATACAGAAGCATTGTGTCATATTTGTGAGGAACTGCACAAACAAACAGCAGTGACCGCTACACCGGGAAAGAACTTAGTAACCAATATTTTCAACTACATCTGCTGTGAGTATCGGCACTTAAAGGGTATCAAATGGACAACGGACAAAACTGGAATCCCTTTGAAAATGGATATGGTTGAAACAACCTTTTCAGCCATCGTTGCAAAATGTGGCATCCCCGAACCGAAAATTGCAGTCAATGCACTCTTAGAAGAAGGGTTCATCATACGACCAGAGAAAGGAAGAAAAAAGACAAAACTCAGCATTGATGGCGTACCATGCTATGGATACCGATTTGATCTTGACAAAGTCAATGCGGCATTTGGTCAGATTGACGATGCAGTGTATTCCAACATAAAGAAATACAAAAACTCTAATCCGTTCAGTGATGCGGTTCTGGATATTGTGAACGATGAGGAGGCTGTAATCCATGCGGGAAATTACAGAGTTGCAGATAGCAAGAAAGCAATTAGCGGAACAGCAGTATTATTACCATGACTGTAAAACAGCAGAAACAAAACATGCGGACACTGCGGAACAACCCTTATTAGACCTTGCAGCGGACGTGCTGATTCAAATTCTGAGAAAGGAAAGCGAAGAATAGATGCGTATATTTGTTATTCGACCGCCATAGCACAGGGCGGAAAAGAGAATGATGATGCCATTGTAAGCAAAGAAAAATCAGAAAGAAAATTAGGATGGAGAAAATTATCGGATATATTCGCTACAGTTCCCATGCACAAGATGATGGAAACAGCGTAGCAGCACAAACAACTTGCATAGAACAGTATGCAACTGCACACGATATGGAGATTGAAAAATTTTACATTGATACAGCGAAAAGCGGACGATTCACAGAAAATCGTCCGGAATACAACCGCATGAAAGAAGAGATTCAGAATGGAACCGTTCAAGCAAAAACCATTGTGGTTAGAGCGTTGGATCGGCTGCACAGAAATGCGGCTCACCAGTTGGAAGACCTTACCTTCTTTGAAAAACAGAACATTCGTTTGATTGCAGTCACAGACGGTACAGATACTGCCAGCAAATCGTATAACAAGCTGATTACAACGGTCAAGGCAGCAGTCGCAGAAGAATATTCAGAAACGCTTTCTAAAAATACCCGGGCAGCACAACTGGAATCAGCGAAACAATGCCGGCATTTAGGCGGACTTCCGCCAACAGCATTTTGAAAAATCAGAAGTACATGGGTACTTATGTATACGACCGCACAGAATCAAAAGATTCTGAGGGCAGGAGAAACTCTCACAAGGAGAAAGCACAATACATTCAGATTCCCAACGGCATGCCGGCAATCATTTCGGAAAAAGATTTTCAAAAAGCACAAGTGACCATGCGAAAGAATGCAACCAAACAGACCTATAGAACCGGAAAAAACTACTATGCTTTGAATGGGTATCTGCATTGTTCCAGTTGCGGAAAGGCATATTCCGGAAATGTGAACTACAGCAATGGACACAAGTATTTGCAGTACAGAAAAAGCTGCGGTTGTGATGGGAAAAGCGTCAGAGCAGACCATTTGAATGATTTTGTATTCCATGCTTTGCAGCAGTGCATTTTCAGTCCAGAGAACAAAGAAAAACTGCTGCAGAAGATCCATGAAAAACTGGCAATCCAAAGACACATCCAATCGGATGAAGAAAATCGTCTGATGAATCAGATCCATGGATTGGAGATGCAGAAAGAACAAGCCCAGGCGGATATTTTGCAGAAGTTGAGCAGCAACGGAGAAGAATTGAATATAAATGGATGAAAGGAACGAATGCGATGTTTTATTTGACATATAACTACACGAATGCAAGACGATCTCGGATGGCGATTGCATGCGTAATCAGATGCAAAAACACATATGGAAAGCAGCTTCGGGTGCGGGACATCATTGAAATGCATCGTCCTGGACTGTACCAGCTATTATCTCGTGGAGATAAATGCAGAGTCGGCAGGGCGATCAGCAGGTTGTACAACCAGGGGATGCTGCCACATCTGAATAGAGGAAAAAAGAAAGGTTCAACGAATACGTACTACTGCTAAGTGGTTATAAGGAGAAAGCTCCGGATTGTCCAAGTGATGGGGAATCCGGTGCTTTTTTGTGCATGAAAAGTTGCTTTTTCCGCCTTGCTGTGATATAATAAGAGAAAAGAATTGAAACTACAGTAAGGAGGGAACGATCATGGGAATTTATTTGAATCCAGAAAATGTTGATTTTCAAGAGGTGTTGAATTCCAAGATTTATGTAGATAAGTCGGAGTTAATTCAGTATACAAACAGCGTTCTACGAACGACACAAAAATATATCTGCGTTAGCCGTCCACGACGATTCGGGAAATCCATGGCAGCAAACATGCTAACTGCTTACTATAGCCGTGGGTGCGATTCCAGAAAACTGTTTCAAGGACTGAAAATTGCAACGCATCCAGATTTTGAAAAGCATCTAAATCAATACAATGTCATTCACTTAAATATGCAGAATTTTTTGAGCAAAACACAAACCATTGAACAGATGATTGCACTGGTCACAAAAGCGGTAGGGCGAGATT
>OBVY01001895.1_pt1 | contig 10417 bp, 8 predicted proteins | sample 1538051 | NCBI WGS metagenome assembly OBVY01 (sample SAMEA2580017, study PRJEB22360) | human gut metagenome | biome: human gut; feature: human-associated habitat; material: faeces | place: Denmark | collected 2008/2010 | reverse complement strand
AGTTGACGCTCCCTCCCCGGCGGGGCGGCCCCCCCGCCACGCCGACGTGGACGAGGAGCAGCTCTGGGCCGACGTCTCCGCCGTGACGGCTCAGGCGCTGGACAACTTCATCGCCATGCGCGCCGCCGAGGGTGCCAAGATGAAGGCCGACGTGGAGAGCCGCCTGTGCTTCCTCGAGGAGCGGGTGGGCAGGGTGGAGACCCTGAGCGCAGGCCGCGTCGAAGCCTACACCAGCCGCCTCTACGAGAAGCTCAGGACCATCCTCGAGGACCGCAGCATCGACGACGCCCGGGTCCTGACGGAAGCCGCCATCTTCGGCGACAAGACCGCCGTGGACGAGGAGACCGTCCGTCTGCGCAGCCACATCGCCCAGTACCGCTCCATTCTGGAGCTGGACGAGCCGGTGGGCCGGAAGCTGGACTTCCTGACTCAGGAGCTGAACCGTGAGACCAACACCATCGGCTCCAAGTGTCAGGACCTGGACATCACCCGCACGGTGGTGGACATGAAGGCGGAGATCGAGAAGATCCGCGAACAGATCCAGAACCTCGAATAAAAACAGTACGGAGGAGTTCAGATGAAGCTCATCAACATCGGCTTTGGCAATCTGGTCAGCGCAGGGCGGGTGGTGGCCGTCGTCAGCCCCGACTCTGCGCCGGTCAAGCGTCTGGTGAAGGAGGCGCGGGAGCGGGGGATGCTCATTGATGCGTCCTATGGCCGCAGCACCCGGGCCGTGCTCATCATGGACTCCGACCATGTAGTCCTTTCGGCCCTGACGCCTGAGACGGTGGCAAGCCGCGCTGCGGGCCAGCCGGAAGGAAAACCGACAGAGGAGCAGTAAAAAATGGAAAACGAAAAGTACCTGTTTGTCGTCTCCGGTGCCGCCGGCACCGGCAAGGATAGTGTGGTCAAGGCCCTGCGCGAGGCCCACCCCGAGATCGAAAAGACCGTCTCCGCCACCACCCGCGCACCCCGCCCCGGGGAGCAGGAGGGGGTGGACTACTACTACCGCACCCGGGAGCAGTTCCGGCACCTCATCGACACCGATCAGGTGGTGGAGCACAACTTCTACAACGGCAACTACTACGGCACCCTCCGCGAAGAGGTGGATAAGCGCCTCGAGGCGGGCAAGCTGGTGGTGCTGGTCATCGACGTCCACGGCGCGGCCAATATCCGCCGGATGTTCCCGGGGGCTACCACCATCTTCCTGCTGCCGCCCTCCGTGGAGGAGCTGGAACGCCGCCTCCGGGGCCGCGGCACCGAGACGGAAGCCAGCATCCTCGAGCGCCTCGACACCGCAAAGAAGGAGCTGGCCCAGCAGGAGAAGTTCACCCTCACCCTCGTGAACGACGAGGTGGACGCCTGCGCCGAGAAGCTCTACGGCATCATCCGCCAGCGGGCCGGCCTCGACAGATAACAAGGAGCCGCGAATGCCAAAAACGGTAGGCGTTGCCGTGAGCAACGCGACCTTCCACTTCGACAAACTCTATACCTACGCCGTCATGCCCGACCAGCAGGAGGCCGTCCGCCTCGGCAGCATGGTGCTGGTGCCCTTCGGGCGGGGGAGCAAGGCCCGGATGGGCGTGGTACTGGCCTGCGACGAAGAGCCGGAGCATGCAAAGCTCAAGTACCTCTTCGACGTAGCTCCCGCCTCGGCCTGCCTGACGCCGGAGCTGCTGCGGCTGGTGCATTTCCTCAAGGAGCGCACCTTCTGCACCTACTACGAGGCCGTCAAGGCGGTCATCCCCTATGGGGCGCAGTATAAGCCCGCCCTCGCGGCGGACGGGGTGACGCCGGTGCTCCAAAAGCAGCTCACCCGCCACACCGAGAACAGCTATAAGCTGGTGGGGTCTTTGCAGCAAAAGCCCAGGCCCACGGCCAAGCAGCTGGCGGCAGTGGCCCTGCTGAGCGGGGGAGAGCGCACCCAGAACGAGATGGAGGCCCACGGCATCACCAAAGCCGTGCTGGACAACCTCTGCGCCAAGGGCGTCGTCGAATGCAGCAAGGTGAACAAATCCATCGACCTGTATTCGTCTATCCCGCTGAAAAACGAGCCTATCACCCTGACGGCAGAGCAGCAGGCGGCCTATGACGCCCTGCTGCCCGGCCTCGAGGACACCGCCCCCCACTCGGCGCTCCTCTACGGTGTCACCGGCAGCGGCAAGACGCTGGTGTTCTTAAAGCTCATCGAGCGGTGTCTGGCGCTGGGCCGCCGCGCCCTCGTGCTGGTGCCGGAGATCAGCCTGACGCCTCAGATGATCCTCCGCCTCAAGAGCCGGTTCGGGCGGCGGGTGGCCGTCCAGCACTCGGCCCTCAATCACACCGAGCGTCTGCTCCAATGGCAGATGATACAGGACGGCGGCGCCGACATCGTGGTGGGGACCCGGAGCGCCGTCTTTGCCCCGCTGGAAAACATCGGCCTCGTCATCATCGACGAGGAGCAGGAGCACACCTACCGCTCCGAGTCCGCGCCCCGGTACGCCGCCCACGAGGTGGCCCGGCAGCGGGCGGCGGAGAACGGCTCCCTGCTCCTTCTGGCCAGCGCTACCCCCAGCACCGAGAGCTTTTACGCCGCCCAGAATGGCCGCACCCAGCTCGTCCGGCTCACCCAGCGCTACGGCGGCAACCCGCTGCCCAGCGTCCAGATCGTCGATATGCGGGCAGAGCTGGCCTCGGGCAACCCGAGGGAGATCAGCCTTGCGATGGAGGACGCCATCCGGCGCAACCTCGACGCGGGCAAGCAGACCATCCTGCTGCTCAACCGCCGCGGCTACCAGACCATGGCCCAGTGCGACGACTGCCGCGAGGTGCTGAAATGCCCCAAGTGCAGCGTCCCCATGGTCTACCACAAGGCGGGCCATAAGCTGCTCTGCCACTACTGCGGCACCCAGCTCGACCCGCCCCCCAAGACCTGCCCCGCCTGCGGCGGCAAGCTGCTCTACCGGGGCTTCGGCACCCAGAAAGCCGAGGAGGAGCTGGCCCAGCTCTTCCCGGAGGCAAGAGTGCTGCGGATGGACCAGGACTCCACCGCCGCCAAAGACGCCCACGAAAAGCTGCTGGCGAAGTTCGCCCGGCATGAGTACGACATCATGGTGGGGACCCAGATGGTGGCCAAGGGCCTCGATTTCGAGGACGTGACCCTCGTGGGCGTCCTCGGCATCGACTCGCTGCTCTTTGCGCAGGGGTTTCGGGCCTACGAGACGGTGTTCAGCCTCATCACCCAGGTGGTGGGGCGCTCCGGCCGGGCGAAAGACCCGGGCTTCGCCATCATCCAGACCACCGACCCCGACAACCCTGTCCTCAACCTCGCCGCCGCCCAGGACTACGACGCCTTCTTCGAGCAGGAGATCGCCTACCGCAGGCTGGGCCTCTACCCGCCCTTCTGCGGGCTCTGCGTCGTGGGCTTCTCCGGCCCGAAGGAGATGGAGGTGGCCCGGGCCGCCGCCCGGTTCTCGGCCCTCTTGGGCCGTCAGGCCGCGCAGCAGCCGGACCTGCCCCTCCGGGTGCTTGGCCCCACCCCCGGCAACATCGAAAAGATCAACGAGAACTACCGCTACAAGCTCACCATCAAGTGCCGCGCCGACAAACGCTTCCGCGACCTTGTCCGCCAGACCCTCGGCCTCTACGAGCAGGAAAAGCTGCCCGCCAAGGCCACCGTGGTGGTGGATATGCATTCTGACGGTGATATTTGATAAGATCATTTGGAGGTATACTTCATGGCTATCCGCAACATTGTAAAAGAGGGCGACCCCATCCTGAACAAGGTCTGCCGCCCCGTGACCAGCTTCGACGACCGTCTGGCCACCCTGCTGGACGATATGCGCGAGACGATGATCGCCGCCGACGGCGTGGGCCTCGCAGGCCCCCAGGTGGGGATGCTGCGCCGCGTCTTCGTGGTGTGGGACACCACCGACGCCCCCGAAGAAATTCCCGAAAACTACGAGTACAAGTTCATCGACTTCGTCAACCCGGAGATCCTCGCCGTGTCGGAGGACGAGGAGACCGCCTACGAGGGCTGCCTGTCCTTCCCGGGCCACAACGGCGCCGTGACCCGCCCCGTGGCCGTCAAGGTCCGCGCACAGGACCGGAACGGCGAGTGGTTCGAGCTGGAAGCCGAGGGCCTGCTGGCCCGCTGCATCCAGCACGAGAACGACCATCTGGACGGCATCACCATCATGGAGTCCAGCGAGTTCTTCTATGAGGACACCGAGGAGGGCCGCGCCGCTGCCGCCAAGAAGAAGGAGAACGACTGATGCGCATTCTGTTCATGGGAACGCCGGATATTGCGGCGGACTGCCTGAAAGCCCTGTATGAGGCGGGCCACGACATCTGCGGGGTCTACACCCGGCGCGATAAGCCCGTGGGCCGCAAGCAGGTGCTCACCGCACCCCCGGTGAAGGAGGTGGCGCTGGCCCACGGCACCCCCGTCTTTCAGCCCCGCACCCTGCGGGACGGCGGCGAGGACGAGAACATCCGGGCGCTGGCTCCTGAGCTCATCGTGGTGGTGGCCTACGGCTGCATCCTGCCCAGCTCGGTGCTGGAAGCGCCGAAATACGGCTGCATCAACCTCCACGTCTCCCTGCTGCCGAAATACCGGGGCAGCGCCCCCGTGCAGTGGGCGGTGCTGAACGGCGACGCCGAGACGGGCGTCTCCATCATGCAGATGGACGAGGGGCTGGACACCGGCGACGTGCTGGCCTGCGAGAGAATCAAAATCGACCCCGAGGAGACCAGCGGTCAGCTCTTCGACCGGGTGACGGCCGTGGGCGCACGGGTGCTCTGCGAGACCCTGCCTGCCATCGAAGCTGGTACGCTCAAGGCAGAGCCTCAGGCCCACGAGAACGCCTCCACCGCCCCCATGCTGAGCAGGGAGATGGCCCAGTTCCATCTGACCGACAGCGCTGACCACATCCACAACTGGGTGCGGGGCATGAACCCCTGGCCCGGGGCATGGTTCGTGACGGCGGGCGGCAGGAAGGTCAAGGTGACGGAGTGCCGGGTCGCGGAAAGCCACGGCGAAGCCGCCGGCACGGTCCTCGCCACCAAGCCCCTGACCGTGGCCTGCGGTGAGGGCGCTATTCAGCTTTTGCACGTCGTGCCGGAGGGCAAGAAGCCCATGGACGGCACCTCCTTCGCCGCCGGTCTCCGCCTCAAGGCGGGGGACAGCCTGTGAGCGGCCCGAACCCCCGCGGGGCGGCGGTGGCGGCGCTGGTGCGGCAGGAGCAGGACGGTTTTTCGAACCTCATCCTCGACGCAGAGCTGCGCCGCCAGAAGCTGGAAGGCCGCGAGAAAGCATTTGCCAGCGCGATATTTTACACCGTGCTGGAACATCAGGGAACGCTGGACTATATCCTGAGCCGGTTTTTGCCCAAAGGGCTTGCCAGGCTCGACCCGCAGGTGCGGGAAATTCTCCGCGCCGCGCTGGCGCAGGCCCGCTATATGCAGGTGCCTGCTTCGGCGGCGGTCAACGAGGCCGTCAAGCTGACCCGCACCTTCAAAAAAGCCAGCGCCTCCGGCCTCGTGAACGCCGTGCTGCGCCGGGCCATCGGCTATGACCTCGGCTCTGCCGTCTTCGCCGACGAGGTGGAGCGGCTGATGGTGCTGGGCTCGGCGGGCCGGGACGTGGCAGCCTTCCTCCACCAACACTACCCCGACGAGGCGCTGGACATCCTGACCCACACCGCAGACGGCGGCCTGACCAGCCTCCGGGCCAACCCCCTGAAGGGGACGCCGGAAGCCCTCTGCGAAAAGCTGCTGGCCTCGGGCGCGAAGACCGCCGCCCCGGGCCTTCTGCCGGGCAGCGTCTTAGCCCGCTTCGAGGGGAGTCCGGCGGAGAGTGATTTATTCCGGGAAGGTTTCTTCCACGTGGAGGGGCAGGCCAGCCAGCTTGCCGCCCTCTGCGTGGAGGCAAAGCCCGGCGATACCGTCCTCGACCTCTGCGCCGCCCCCGGCGGCAAGAGCCTGCTCCTCATCGAGGAGATGGGGGACGAAGGGCGGCTGGTGAGCTGCGACGTCAGCGAGAACCGCGTCCAGCTCATCCGCAAGGCCGTGGAGCGGATGGGGTTTGCCCACGTGGAGCCCCGCGTCTCCGACGGCACTAAGCCCGACGCCGACCTGCCCATGGCGGACGCCATTTTGGTGGACGCCCCCTGCAGCGGCCTCGGCATCCTCGCCAAGAAGCCGGACATCCGGTACAAGACCCTCGAAAAAGCGCGTCACGATGAATTATTGGCCACCCAGTCGGCCATTCTGGATACAGCCGCCGCCCACCTGAAAGAGGGCGGGCGTCTGGTCTACTCCACCTGCACCATCGACCCTGCCGAGAACGAAGAGCAGGTGCGGGCCTTCGTGGGCCGACACCCGGAGTTCCGGGTGGTGACGCCGGACGTCCGCTTCCCGGCCGGGATGACGGTGGGGGACTGGGGTGCGCTTTCCGTCCCCACCCGCACCGGCATGGACGGCTTTTTCCTCTGCGCGATGCAGAAACGTGATTCCTGACAAAAGGAGATTTTCATGGAGATGAAACGCTGTATATCCTCCCTGACGCTGGAACAGCTGACAGCGGAGCTGAAAGCGATGGGCCAGCCCGGCTTCCGGGCAAAGCAACTCTTCCACTGGGTCCACCAGAAGCTCGTGACCGACTTTTCGGCCATGACCGACCAGCCCAAAGCCCTGCTGGCAAAGCTCGAGGAGGCATTTTACATCGCCGCGCCCATCATCGAGCGGCGGCAGGAGGCCAAGGACGGCACCGTGAAGTACCTGCTGCGGATGGCCGATGGCAACTGCATCGAGACCGTCGTCATGCGCTACCACTACGGCAACACGGTCTGCGTGTCCACTCAGGTGGGCTGCCGGATGGGCTGCCGCTTCTGCGCCTCGACCCAGGCGGGCCGGGTGCGCAACCTCGAGGCGGGGGAGATCTGCTCCGAAATTTACACCGCCCAGAAGGACATCGGGGAGCGCATCTCCCACATCGTGCTGATGGGCATCGGGGAGCCGCTGGATAATTTCGACGAAGTCATGCGCTTTCTCGAGAACATCTCGTCCCCCGAGGGGGTGAACATCGGGATGCGGAACATCAGCCTCTCCACCTGCGGCCTCGTGCCGAAGATCGACCAGCTGGCCGAGAAGAAGCTCCAGCTCACCCTCTCCGTCTCCCTCCACGCCCCCGACAACGACATCCGCAGCGGCATGATGCCCGTGAACGACGCCTACCCCGTGGAGGTGCTGATGCAGGCCGTGCGCCGGTATCAGGAGACGACGGGCCGGAGAGTGAGCTTCGAGTACTCCATGGTGCGGGGGGTCAACGACTCCGACACCTGCGCCAGGCAGCTGGCCGGCCTCATCCGGGGGATGGGCGCTCACGTCAACCTCATCCCCATCAACCCGGTGGACGGCAGCCCTTATTCGGCTACCGACGCCGCCAACGTCCGGCGCTTCCAGCAGAAGCTGGAAAGCCTCGGCGTCAACGCCACCGTCCGCCGCCGTCTGGGCAGCGAGATCAGCGCCGCCTGCGGCCAGCTCCGCCGCGACGAGATGAACGGCAAAGCTTGAGAAGGAGAATCCTATGAAACTTGCAGGAAAAACAGACGTCGGCAGCGTCCGCCCCGAGAATCAGGACGACTACCGGGCAGGGGAGCTGAACAGCGACGCGGCCTGGGGCCTCGTGTGCGACGGCATGGGCGGTGCGCGGGGAGGCCGTGAGGCTTCCGTGAGCGCCTGCGACGTCATCGAGCACATCTTCCACGAGCAGTACGCCCAGTGCCTGCCCGGCGACGAGGAAAGGTTTTTGAAGCGGGCGCTCATCAACGCCAACCGCTTCGTCTTCCAGAAGGCCTCCCGGGAGGAGGAGCTGGCGGGCATGGGCACCACGGCGGTCTGCGCCCTCGTGCGGGGCGGCAGCGCCTTTATCTGCCACGCAGGCGACTCCCGGGCCTACCTCGTCCGGGACGGCAGACTCACCCAGCTCACCCACGACCACTCCTATGTGCAGGAGCTGGTGGACTGCGGCACCATCACCGCCGAGGAAGCCGAGCATCACCCCCAGAAGAACATCATCACCCGGGCGCTGGGCGTGGACTACCGCCTCGACCCCGAGTTCACCAGCCTGCCGGTGCAGAGGGGCGATATGATCCTGCTCTGCACCGACGGCCTCACCAACGTCCTGCCCAAGGAAAAGATCGAAGAGATCTTCACCAAGGGCGGGTTCTACGACATCCCCGACCGGCTGGTGGACGCCGCCAACGCGGGCGGCGGCCCCGACAACATCACCGCGCTGCTGCTGGGCGTGGAGCCGCTGGAGGTGAAGCATGGATAATCTCATCGGCAAGACGCTGGACGGGCTCTACACCATTCAGGAGCTCATCGGCGCAGGCGGCATGGCCAACGTCTACAAGGCCGTGGTCTCTGCCCCCGGCGGGCCTGTGCCGGAAGGCACGGTGGTGGCCGTCAAGGTGCTGCGTCAGGAGCTGATGCACGACGCCGACCTCGTCCGCCGCTTCAAGAACGAGTCCAAGGCCATCTCCCTGCTCAACCACCCCAACATCGTCAAGGTCTACGACGTCTCTGTCAGCGAAAACCTACAGTATATCGTCATGGAGTGCGTGGAGGGGATGACCCTCCGGGAGTACCTCAACGAGCGGGGCGGCAAGATCACCAGCCGGGAGACCGTCCACTTCATCGCCCAGATCCTCCGCGCCCTCGACCACGCCCACCGCAACGGCGTCGTCCACCGGGACATCAAGCCCCAGAACATCATGCTTCTGGACAACGGCCAGCTGCGGATGATGGACTTTGGCATCGCCCGCATCTCCCGGGCCGAGAACCAGATCCAGAACGGCAAAAAGACCATGGGCAGCGTCCACTACATCAGCCCCGAACAGGCGAAGGGGGAGGAGACCGACCCCAAGAGCGACATCTACTCCGTGGGCGTCATGATGTACGAGATGCTCTCGGGCAGGCTGCCCTTCGACGCCGACGACATGGTGGAGGTGGCCCGCAAGCAGATACGGGACACCCCGAAGCCGCTGGCAGAGCTTGCCCCGGAGGTGCCGACGGGCCTCGTCCAGATCACGGAGCGCGCCATGGCCAAGCTGCCGGTCAACCGGTATTCCAGCGCCGCAGAGATGCTGGAAGCGCTGGACGCCTATGTGCAGGACCCCTCCGTCACGTTCCAGTATCAATATGTAAAGGAAGAACCCGAAAAGGTGGTGAATGAACCCATGCCGCAGAAACGCAGCATCCGCAGACCCCCGGAGAGACCGGCGGCGAATCCCGCCCGCCCCAAGACGAAAAAGAAGAAGCGCAGCGGCTTTATGCCGGTGCTGCTGGGCATCACGACGGCCTTTGCGCTGGCCTGTGCGGCCCTGTGCTGGACCATCCTGAACGATTCCAGCAACATCATGACCGACCGCGCCGACATCGTGCTGGGCGATTTCAGCGGCATGACCCAGGACGAGGTGAACGCCTCCCAGCAGGTGGCCTCCGGTCAGGTGGTCGTCAACTGGGAAGAGGAGTACAGCAACGACTACGCCGCGGGCTATGTCTACAAGCAGTCGCCGGTGGCGGGCCGCACCGTCCGCGAGGGCCAGAGCGTGACCCTCACCGTCAGCCTCGGCATCCACTATGTCACCGTCCCCGACCTGACCAACTATGTGCAGGCCGACGGCGAGCAGCAGCTGAAGGACCTGGGCGTGTCGGTGCTGGTCACTCAGGCCGTGGATGAGTCGGTGGCCGCAGGCTCCATCATCCGCACCGACCCCGCCGCAGGCAGTCAGGTGGCCGCAGGCACCACGGTGGTGATCTACGTCAGCCGCCCGCAGGTGGCCACCACCACCAAGGTCCCCAGCCTCATCGGCATGAGCGTGGAGGACGCCCGCACCCTGCTGGTGCAGCGGAAGCTGGGTCTGGGCAGCCAGACCGAGCAGTACAGCGACCAGCCCGTGGGCAGCATCATCAGCCAGAACCCCGGCGAGGGCGCATCGGCCAAGCTGAACACCCGGGTCAGCGTCGTGGTCAGCGCAGGCCCCGAGCCTGCACCGGAGCCCGAAGCACCCAGCGAGAGCACCGGAAGCAGCGACGGCTCCGGCGGCTGGCTGGGCGGCCTCTTCGGGGGCAGCAGCTCTTCCAGCGAGAGCACCGGCGCCAGCTCGTCTTCTTCCACCACCGGCGGCGGCGGTCTCAGCGACTGGTGGACGTCCTGGCTGGGCTGAGGGAGTAGGTATGACAGGTTATATCACAAAAGGCATCGGCGGATTTTATTACGTCAAGACGTCGGAAGGCATCGTGGAGTGCAAGCCCCGGGGCATCTTCCGCAAGCAGAAGATCACCCCCGTGGCGGGCGACGTGGTGACGCTGGAGACCGAGAACGGCGGGGCGGTCATCGCGGTCCACGCCCCCCCCGGGGGCCGGTGGCGTA
>OBVY01001892.1_pt1 | contig 10431 bp, 8 predicted proteins | sample 1538051 | NCBI WGS metagenome assembly OBVY01 (sample SAMEA2580017, study PRJEB22360) | human gut metagenome | biome: human gut; feature: human-associated habitat; material: faeces | place: Denmark | collected 2008/2010 | reverse complement strand
GTCAGCTTTCGCTGACCAGAATCACGCACCAAGTCTCACGTGCGTTCGACTTGAAGTATATAGAGCCGCAGTGGCATGGCAGTTATCTGATTAGTACAGATAATACCGTTGCCACGGCGGCTTCTTTTATTGCGGCACGCTTTCTTGCCGGGAATTGTGACTATTCAGGATGCGATTGTGCGAATCGGAGTTTTTGTCACTCTGGAACCGTGCGCAATCGGTTTCCACTCTACTTTCTTGAACATTGCCATGAAAGCGATGGGAATATAAGTCAGCATATAGATCGGAAATGTGAACATATAGCCGATTTTTCTGTACCATGCCATATGGATATGTTTCCACTCAGTTAATGTGGTATAGATTCCAAGTACCAGCATTGCAGCAGAGGTATTGACCGTGAATTTTCCGACACAGAGCAGGGCAGATGTGAAATCCTGAGCGGTCAAAAGTGCCAGAATGGTTAGGGTAAGTCCTGCAAAAGTAGCTATCATAGTCAGAATAAAGGCCGGTAAATTGGACATCAGCATGTCAAAACAGGAGAATCCTCCTTTTTTGCCGACCTTTGATAATAACTGTCGGCCATACTTTTTATATACCTGAAAATAACCTTTTACCCAGCGCATACGCTGATGCCAGGATACGGAAAGTCTGGTCGGCTGCTCATCATAGAATTCTGCGCGCTCACAGTAACCAATCGTTACACCGTTTGCGATGCAGTCAGCGGTAAATTCAATATCTTCCGTTAACAGGAAGAAGTTCCATCCATCATTTTTCTCAATGAGTTCACGGGAAATCATATAGCCGGTGCCGGATACCATACAGCTGTTGCCGATACGCATTCTGCCGCGGTTTAAAAACTGTGCTTCATGTAAAAACCAGAGACCGTAACCATGGGAAATCCAGTTATCACCAAAGTTTTTGGAATTACGGTAGCTGGTGACGGCATCATATCCGTCATTGAAGGTCATATTCATTTCTTTTATGTAATTTTCATCCAGCAGATTATCTGCATCAAAGATAAAAAATCCGTCGTAATCTTCCAGATTATCACTGAGGGAAATCTGATCCAGCAGGTACTTTAAGGCATATCCTTTTCCAATCTGGACCCGGTTAAAACGTTCATATACATAGGCACCGTGTGCATAAGCAATTTCAGCAGTGGTATCGGTGCAGTTGTCCGCAACGACGTAAATATCCACCAGTTCGGACGGGTAATTCTGTGCGCGAATGCTGTCAAGCAGTCCACCAAGGACATTTTCTTCATTTCTTGCTGCAATCAGTACGGCGTAACGGTGCATCTGCAAAGGCTTGTGTGTTTTTTCTTTTTTAATATAAGGTGCGATCAGGTAGACAATCTGATAAGAAAAACATGCGATAAATGCAAATAAGATTGACCAGTTGATCACACGGGTGATAGTAACCAGCATAATTGTTTCCTCCCTGTACGTTTTTTCGTTGTATCTAATATAGCAGGCAAATGTTAGGATTTATAATTGCAATCATTAACAAATCATTAAGAAACCCTGTTGAAAATATAAAGACTTTATCCTTTTGGTTATCTTCATAAATCGTTAAGAATTTGGCGTGGTTTCCGGAAAGAATTGTCTGTTAAAGTGTCAGCATAAAGGAATTGCGGGAAACATTCCTTTTCGAATGCATGCAAATCGAGTATAATGACGGGGAGGTGAAAAATTATGATAAATATTTTAGTATGTGATGATGACAAAGATATCGTAGATGCCATTGAAATCTATCTGGCGCCGGAAGGGTACCGGATCTTAAAAGCATATGATGGTATTCAGGCAATCGAGATGATGCGGAAAAATGATATACAGCTTTTGATCATGGATGTGATGATGCCGCGTATGGATGGTATCCGTGCAACCTTAAAGATTCGTGAAGAGTCCAATATCCCGATTATTATCCTTTCAGCCAAGACGGAGGATACGGATAAGATTTTCGGATTGAATGTAGGAGCCGATGATTATGTGACCAAACCATTTAATTCACTGGAGCTTGTGGCAAGAGTGAAATCACAGCTGCGTCGTTATACAAAGTTGGGGACAATGATGCAGGAACCGACGTCGAATGTTTATAAAACGGGTGGTCTGGAGATCAATGATGATATGAAACAGGTGATGGTCGATGGCGTAGTTGTAGAAAAATTAACACCAATTCAATATAATATCCTTCTTTTCCTGACAAAAAATAAGGGAAGAGTATTTTCTATTGAGCAGATTTATGAAAATATCTGGAATGAAGATGCTATCAATGCGGATAATACAGTGGCGGTACATATCCGGCATATCCGGGAAAAAATCGAAATTAACCCTAAGGAACCACGTTATCTGAAAGTGGTATGGGGAATCGGCTATAAGATGGAGGATATTAAAGTCGAGTAGAACAGGAGATCCTTATGAAGAAAAAACATTTTTACAGCATGTGGGCGAAGATGCTGACAACAGTGGTCCTGCTGGTGGCTGGCGGGCTGACCGCTGTCTGCGCCGGATGGTCCATTCTTGGATTATATGAGGGCATGAATGTGCAGGAAATTATGAATCCGGTTTCTTATGTGGACAGCGAGCAGGCCCAACGCTATGTGCGACAGGAAGTATATAGTCAGCTGGACAACTTTGCATCTGAAAATAAGATTTTGAATGGAATAGCCTATAACGGTGATCTGACCGTAGATATTTCAAATTTAGATGATGGCGTGAAGGCGGAAAATAAAGATCCGAATCTGGAATACAAATTGTCCGATCTGGATGCGTTTTATAATTCGGATGGTTATCCGTTCCTTCGCTGGCTGACCGAGACGAAAGATGAGTATGTGTATGATGAATACGAAGAAAATGATGTCGTAGATTCCGAAGATGATGAATCATCTGTGGCTGCAACGGAAGCGCAAACAGAATCTGCTGTGGATGGTTCACAGCCGGTTAATATAGAGACAGTGGATATCAGTGACTGGTTCAGTGAAAGTGATGATGGCAGTACCGCTGATAACAGACATCCGGAAGCATATAAGTCCTATCAGGTGAAATGTTATAACAATGGTGCGGATGTGTTGTATGGAAACGGACTTGAGATAGAGCAGAAGTTTATTAAGAATATCAACGGAATGACACTGGCAGAGTATGCCAGGACAAGTGATCAGATGAATCTGCTTTCGACTTATTACGACAATCTGCTGGATGCAGCCCGTCAGGTGCATGCACTGGTAGAGCAAAGCCAAAATATTGAAAAACAGTTTGCAAATACGAATGTATATGTATATTTGGTAAATGAAGAAGATGGCAGCGTATTTACCAATGTGCCGGCATGGAAAACAGAGCAGGCAATGTCTTTGACCCAGGTGGAAGAACAGTATCTGACAGAAAATTATTCTGCACCGGATCAGATCTTTTATTTGATGATCGATGAGGCAGCCGGAAAGGTTTCTACTCCGGTGCATTATATGAACGAAGAAATGAAAGAAATCGTCAGTGATGTCCTGGGAGACGGTAACTGGAAGATCTTTGTAGGGCTGGATACAAATTATCATTGTAAGACATCACCGTCTTATTTTGATTCCATGTTTTATGCATTTTATAAAAATACTTCCGAACAGCTCACATTTCAAGGTGCATCGGGAGAAAAGCAGATCAATGTGTTTGTTGCTATGTGGGTGTTCCTGGCTCTTGCAATCGTGATGCTGGTTCTGGTTGCACTGCAGACCGGACGGAAACCGGAGGATGATAAGATTCATCCGGTACTTATGGACAGATTTCCGATAGAACTTTTGATGCTTAAGGATATCATTCTGTGGACATTACTGGTGGTTTTATATGGAACCGGATTTGCTTGTGTCAGCCGTAACAGTAGTTATTATTACAGCATGCTGCCGCAGGTAACGGAAAATGTTATGGTAAGATGTGCCATTTGCGGAGTCCTGGCAACCGCATTGTTTGCCTGGAATCTGAAGAGTTACGGCCGAAGAATCAAAGAGGGTAAACTTGGCGGAAGTATCCTTGCAAGTATTGCGCATGCAATAAAAAGAACTGTGGATGCATCCAGAAAAACCATTCAGAATTCTTATCGTGCACAGAAAGCAAACAGACAGCTTCTGATCGCCTATATAGTATTGCTTGGCGTGCAGACGATTTTTATGTGGATCATCTGTGCATTCGGTTTTCATTATGCGGGCGGAATGGCATTTTTCTTCTTCCTTCTGATGATATTGTTTGATATTTTTGTATATCTGAAAATGTTGAAGAGCACCAGTGGAAAAGAAGCCATCAAGGACGGTATTCAACAGCTGGCAGCAGGTAATCTGGATTACCGTATCAATACCGAGCACATGTCGGGAGAAAATCTGGAACTGGCAGAAGAAATCAACAAAGTCCGTGATGGTGTGGAGAAAGCTGTGGATAATCAGATGAAGAGTGAACGTCTGAAAACAGACTTGATCACAAACGTGTCTCACGATATTAAGACACCGTTAACTTCCATTATCAACTATGTGGATATTCTGAAAAGAGAAAATATTCAGGATGAGCGGATTGCCGGTTACATTGAAATTTTAAACAGAAAGGCACTGCGTCTGAAACAGTTGACAGAGGATCTGGTGGAGGCTTCTAAAATCAGTTCCGGAAACATTACACTGACTATGCAGGAGATCAACCTGAAGCAGCTGATCAAGCAGACAAACGGTGAATTTGAAGAAAAATTTGCCGCAAAAAATCTGAATCTGATCTGTGATCTGCCGGAGGAGCAGATGCTGATTCGGGCAGATGGCCGCCGGATGTTCCGCGTTATTGAAAATCTCTACAACAATGCAGCAAAATATGCGATGACCGGAACGAGAGTTTATGTAACTGGAAGTGTGGAAGGCGATACCGTTGTATTTTCCATGAAAAATGTGTCCGAGAGTCCGTTAAACTTCAAAGCAGATGAACTGCTGGAGCGTTTTGTACGGGGAGATGTCTCACGAAGTACCGAGGGCAGCGGTCTGGGCCTTGAGATCGCCCGTAACCTGACAGTAATGCAGGACGGAACATTTGATCTGTACTTGGATGGGGATCTGTTTAAAGTAACGATCACATTTAAGAAGATCAGCAAAGCAGAGCCGGGACCGAAGAACAAACAGACAGAAGTATAACAAACATAGTATAGAAAGACCTGCATATTTTCTGTTCAGGATGTAAGGAACGTATAGGGACTTTCTTATTCTGTGAAATTATGTCGAAATTTTACGATGAGATTTTCTTGAGAACTGTCATGATTGTGCTACAATCATTGTAACAGTAATAAAGGAGGATTCTATCGTGAAAAAAGTACGATACATGATTTCAGATGCGGCGAATATGATGCAGGTAGAGTCGCATGTGTTACGTTACTGGGAAGAGGAACTGGAGCTGGATGTCCCCCGCAATGAGATGGGACACCGTTACTATACTGAAGAAAATATGCAGCAGTTCAGACAGATCAAGAAATGGAAGGAAGAAGGATATCAGCTGAAGGCCATTAAGATGATGCTTCACAATGAAAATCCGAATCTGGAAGAAGCAAAACAGCAGGAGCACACCACTACTATGTCCGGTGAGACAGAATCTGAGCCGGAAAAGGACGGACAGCAGATGCATGTTGCAGTTTCACATACCAATGCGGCACCGGCAGGGCTGACAAAGCTGGAACAGTTTCAGTTGATGATGAACGATATCGTGCGAAATGCCATCGCAGAAAACAATCAGGCATTGGGACAGGCTGTATCTGAGCATGTCGGAGAGAAAGTGATCAAAGAGATGAATTATCTGATGCAGGAACAGGAGGAGCAGGAAGAAGAGCGGTTCCGGAAACTGGATGAAGCAATCCGCAGCAGACAGATGAGTCGAAAAGAAAAAAAGCAAAAAGAGAAATTGTCCAGAAGAAAGGAAAAAGCCGGGAAACGACACTTTAGGACAAAAGAAAGTACAGTTTAGAAAAGATAATTTTATTCTGCTTAAAACGAAAAATAGTGTAGCAGCAAAATCGGAGAATTTTTCCACATCCGGCGATCGTGGAGAAATTCTCCGATTTCATCTCAGTCTGAGTTGAGACTCCCACTTCTACAAGGTGAGTAATAACAAATCTTTCTCAGTGGGAGTTCAATCTCCGACTGAGATAAACGCTCCGCGAGGATGTGCAGTGATTCTGAGAAGAATATGTCAGCTTTCGCTGACCAGAATCACGCACCAAGTCTCACGTGCGTTCGACTTGAATTTGTATAATTACAGATATCCTCCATCGAAGGATATGATCTGTCCGGTGAGGTAGGATGGAGCATCGATGAGCTGCTGCACAAAGTCTGCCACCTCAGATGGTGCCGCAAATCTTCCGGCAGGGATTTCATTTTCCAGTTCTGACCGTTCTTCCGCATCGAAGCAGGCATTCATACGGGTATCGATGACACCGCAGGCGATGGCATTTACCTGGATATTGCTTGGGGCAAGTTCCTTGGCCAGTGCCTGTGTGAACAGGTTCAGTCCTCCTTTGCTGGCGGAGTAAGCCACTTCACAGGAAGCACCGGAGCATCCCCATATGGATGAAATATTGATGATCTTTCCCTGTTTGCGGGTGATCATATCCGGGATTGCGTATTTACTGCAGGAAAAAGCCGAAGTCAGATTGGTGTTCAGTACCTGATTCCATTCCTCGATGCTCATATCCTGGAGCAGGCCGATATGGGAAATACCGGCGTTGTTGATCAGAATATCGATGCTTTCACCCAGAGCACAGATTTCTTCAAACATGGCATGTACCTGTTTATGATCTGAGACATCATAAAAAAGCGGGGTACATGGAACATGATATGTTTCTGACAGTTTGACCGCATACTCATATAAGGTTTCCTTAGAAGAGCGGCAGTTTAAAAAGAGCCGCATACCGCAGGCGGCAAGTTTTTCGGCAATGGCTTTCCCGATTCCGTGGGAAGCACCGGTGATCAATATTGTTTTCATAAAAACCCCTTTGTTAAAAAAATAATCGTATCGATTTTTTATGATTTTGATGCCAGTTTATCATAGAAACAGTCGAATGTAAAATCATGGATGAAAAACTGTGCATCTCTGCAATTCTGTGAAAGCTGTATCAGTGGACATTAGAAAATAATTAATGAATCAATACAATGAATCAATACAAATGAGAGGTTATGATGTGCAAGTGAACGGTAGGTGTGCAAACGTTAAAATGATATAATTAGTCAAAAAAACAGGGGGATTTCGTAATGGAGTGTTATGAAATAGGTTCAGTGGTGCGATCTGCGCGGATCCGGCATGGAATGACGCAGGAGGATCTGGCTTTTGGCATTTGTGCAGTGAGTACATTGTCGAAGATTGAGCGAGGTATTTGCAGTCCGAAAATCGGAACTTTTGAGGCTTTGATGGAGCGGATGGGAGAACTTCCGGGGCGTTGTATTCTGCTTGTGGGGGAACAGGAATTGCAGCGTCAGCGAATACAGGAAGAAATTGCACTGGCAATCCGGCTTGGGAATCGTATGCATCTGGTGCAGCAGCTGGAGTTGTACCGGGAACTTTCCGGGGATAATAACCGGCAGGAACAACAGTGGCTCAGTCTGGGAGAAACAGTACTTCACTGGTGGTCTGGCGGGGAAGCTGTTAATATTGAACAATTGTTGCAGCGCATATTGGAGATGAGCGGAATGCCGTTGGCGGATGAGGATAGCGGATGTCAGGCAGTCGGAAGCTACACAGCATGCGAGATACTGATCCGGCAGCTTCTGGTTGCCTGTCGGAGCGGACTGCGGGAGTTTGACGGAGATATCTTACAGCTTCGCAGGCTGTTGGAGTACCTGACTGCCGCTGATCTGAATCTGAGGTGGCAGAAACAGGCGTATATTTCAGTCTGTTATCAGCTTGCGGATCTCAGTTCCCTGATCGGAGAATACCCCGGTTCTATCAGATATTGCAGGGATGCATTGATTCTTTGTGTGCAGACGGGAGAATTTCGTTATGCTCCAATGCTGCTGTCCCTGTTGGCCTCCGGCATGACAAAACGCGGGGATACAAAAAGAGCAGGAGAGGCAAAAGCCTTTGCCTGTGTGATTGATAAAATGTTAGCAGAACAGAGCTGTCTGCTGAAGTTTATAGAAGGAATATTATAGTAGTTTGTAGTTATGTTCCATAGCATAACTGGAAAATCAGAAAAAATTATAATATTTTATATTTGCGGCATTCACAAATAAAAAAAATGTGCTAAACTAAGAAGAAGTGCAATGGCGCAGATACGGTTCTGGGCAGTTGCCTTCAGATATAGAAAAATAATATTAAGGAGATTAATATAGTATGAATATTGTAGTTTTAGCTGGTGGACTCAGCACGGAGCGGGATGTTTCACTGAATACAGGAACAATGGTAAGTAAGGCATTGCGTTCCAAAGGACATAATGTTATCATGCTGGATGTTTTTATGGGATATCATGAGGAAGAGGAAGATATCACGGATATTTTTAATCATACAGAAGAAGCAAGTGCAGATGTTGTGCAGATTCCGGGTGAAGCACCGGATATTGCACAGGTAAAAGCAATGCGAAAAGATCAGTCAGCATGTTTCTTCGGACCGAATGTAATTAAAATCTGTCAGGCAGCAGATATTGTATTTATGGCACTGCATGGAGAAAACGGAGAGAACGGCAAGATACAGGCAGCCTTTGATCTGTTTGGTATCCAGTATACAGGCAGCCGTTATCTGGGAAGTGCCCTTGCCATGGATAAAGGAATTTCAAAAAAAATGTTTGAGGCAGCTGGTATTCCGACACCGCACGGTATTGCAATGAGTAAAACACAGCGTCATACTCCGTTTTCAGAGACCGGGTTAACGCTTCCGTGTGTTGTAAAACCATGCTGTGGCGGCTCCAGTATCGGTGTTACGATTGTCCGTACTGCAGATGAATATGAAGCTGCACTGGATGAGGCTTTTAAATATGAAGACAATATCGTGATCGAGAGTTATATCTGTGGACGCGAATTTTCCGTAGGTGTCATCGATATGCAGGCACTTCCGGTCATTGAAATCGCTCCGGTAGAAGGCTTTTATGATTTCAAAAACAAATACAAAGCGGGAAGTGCGGTAGAGACCTGTCCGGCAGATCTGCCGGAAGAAGTAGCAAAGGAAATGCAGAAACATGCAGTGGCAGTCTGCCGTGAACTTGGTCTGGATTCCTATGCGCGGATGGATTTCCTGTTGAATGAGAACAATGAGATGTTCTGCCTGGAAGCAAACACACTGCCGGGGATGACAGCTACCAGCCTGCTTCCGCAGGAGGCAGCCGTGATTGGCATCAAGTATGAAGATCTGTGCGAACGATTGATTCAGATTTCACAGGAAAAATACGGAGGAAAACATGAATAATCATACATTACAGCAGATGACACTGGAAAATATCGCACGAGCATGCGGCGGTACTTATGTGGGAGAGGATACCCTGCGTGGCAGTGAGATCACCGGCGCAGTCATTGACAGTCGTCAGGTGGAACCGGGCTATCTGTATATCCCGATCCGCGGCGAGCGTGTGGACGGTCACCGTTTTATCCCTGATGTATTTGAAAAAGGCGCGCTGGCAGTTTTGTCTGAGGAACCGTTGGAAAATCCGGCAGGACCGTACATTCTGGTAGCATCCAGCGAGCAGGCGTTAAAGGATATTGCAGAATTTTACCGCTCCACGCTTGCAATCAAAATTATCGGGATTACGGGAAGTGTTGGAAAAACAAGTACAAAAGAGATGATTTCTGCTGTTTTGGAACAGAAATATAATGTCCTGAAGACAGAAGGAAACTTTAATAATGAAATCGGACTGCCGCTGACAATTCTGCGCATCCGCAGAGAGCATGAAGCAGCTGTTGTTGAGATGGGTATTTCCGAGTTTGGCGAGATGCATCGGATTGCTAAAGTAGCAAAACCGGACATCTGCGTTATGACAAATATCGGTCAGTGTCATCTGGAAAATCTCATCGATCGTGACGGTGTGCTCCGGGCGAAATCAGAGATTTTTGATTTCCTGAAACCGGACGGACATATCGTGCTGAACGGAAATGACGATAAACTCATTACGGTCTCCGAGACACATGGTGTGAAACCGATTTTCTATCATGTAGAAGACGGAACCGCACCGGCAGCGGATATTACATATGAAGTGACAGCTGACGAAATCGAGAACAAAGGATTGCGTGGATTGAATGCAGTACTGCATTTTCCGGAAGAAGATTGTCAGATCCATGAACCGATTCCTGGAGTACACAATGTATATAATGCCTGTGCGGCAGCCTGTGTGGGACGCATCATGGGACTTACAAATGAGGAAATCTGCGAGGGTATCAGTCATGCAAAAACCATTGCCGGACGTATAAATCTAATTACGGTGGGGGGGGTGCGGGGGTTTTTTTGAGGCAGCGTTTTG
>OBVY01001886.1_pt1 | contig 10488 bp, 6 predicted proteins | sample 1538051 | NCBI WGS metagenome assembly OBVY01 (sample SAMEA2580017, study PRJEB22360) | human gut metagenome | biome: human gut; feature: human-associated habitat; material: faeces | place: Denmark | collected 2008/2010 | reverse complement strand
GAAATCGGTTGGTCGTGCGGACGGACGAAAACCTGTTGCTGCCGCTGCTCCATGCGTTGCCGGAGAAGGCCGGCGGCATCAACGTGACGATGGGATACCCGATCAAGACGACCCTTGCCTACGCCTTTCTGGAACGGCTCGTCGAGTTGCAAGCGCACCGGCGCGAAGGGCGGGAGGGGACGTCGTTCTATCATGTCGATGCGGCGGGTATCCTCGCGCATCCCTATGTTGCGCGGAGTGCGCCGCAAACGATCGAGCAACTGCGCCGGACGATGCTCGCCGACCGCCGTATCCGGATGACCGCCGACGAGCTGGGGCAGACGCCGCTGTTGAAGACGCTTTTCACTCCGGCGGCAGAGTGGCGGGAGTTGTCGGACTATCTGCTGCGGGCCGTGGCGGCCGTCGCCCGAGAGCCCTACGACGGCGACGACGCCCGGCAGCGGGTGGAGTTTCTGGCCGTCATTTCCGAGCAGTTGATTCGATTGCGCAATTCGCTAGAAGCTTGTGATATAGAAATAACTACCTCGATCTATACATCGCTTCTGCGGCGGCACCTGCAAACCGTGCGGATTCCCTTCGAGGGCGAGCCGCTCGAAGGGTTGCAGGTGATGGGAATTTTGGAGACCCGCAACCTCGATTTCCGCAACGTGGTGCTGCTCTCGATGAACGACGACAATTTCCCGGGCAACCGCGTGGCGCAGGCTTCGTTCATTCCCTACAACCTGCGGGCGGCTTTCGATCTGCCGACCCCAGCCCATCACGAGGGGGTCTACGCCTACTATTTCTACCGGCTCGTCCAGCGGGCAGAACGTGTCTATATGCTCTATTGTGCCCATGCCGACGAGAAGACGACCGGCGAACAGAGCCATTACATCTACCAGCTCGATTTCGAAACCGGTTTCCGGTTGAAGCGCGTCGAGGTGGGGGTCGACGTCAATCTGGCGGAGAATCCGCCGATCGAAGTGGCGAAGGAAGGCGACGTCTGGGAGAAGCTCTCGCGTTTCGTCGACCCCGAATCGCCGGCGATGCTCTCTCCGACGGCCTTTTTCCGTTATGTCGCCTGTCCGCTGCGTTTCTATTTCTACTCCGTGGCGCGGTTGAAGGCCGACGACGATCTGACCGAGGAGGTCGACGCTCCGATGTTCGGAACGATTCTCCATGCCGCCGCGCAGCGGCTTTACGAGCGGATCGCGGGGGAGGAACATCCGGGCGGGACGCTGCGTGCACTGGTCGGAAGCGGGGCGGTCGAACGGGCCGTCGCGGCGGCGATCAACAGCGAGTACCTGCAAAACGAGGCGGCCGACGTGAAGGAGTATCCGGGAAACCTGATGCTGGTACACGGCATCGTCTCCAAATACCTGCGTCACGGCGTCGTCGCCTACGATGCAGCGCACGACGGGTTTCGCGTCGAGGGGTTGGAGCGTCCCGTCGAAGACTCCTTCCCCTTCGTCTCGGCCGGCCGTGAACTGCGCGTCCGGTTCGGCGGCATCGCCGACCGGATCGATCGGTTGGACGACGGCCGCCTGCGGGTGGTGGACTACAAGACGGGCGAGTCGCAACTCGAATTCGCGGGCGTCGAAGCGCTTTTCAACGGCGAAGCCAAACAGCGGCAGTCCAATGTCTTGCAGACGTTGCTTTACGCGATGATGCTGACGCACTCCGAAGGTTGCGAGGCGGTGCCGGCGCTCTACTACGTGCGGCGGATGAACCGTCCCGATTACAGCCCCGAACTGGTGGATCGTTCCACGGGCGGCGTAGGGGAAGGCTATTCGGCCTATGCGGTCGATTTCAAGCGGCTGCTCGGCGAGAAACTCGCCGAACTGTTCGATCCCGCCGTGCCGTTCCGCGCGACCGACGATGCGGAGCACACGTGCCGTTATTGCGATTACAGGCAGATCTGCCGGAGATAATTACCCGATAAAGATTGAAAACGATGGGCGGAACGATCCGCTGCCGCCCCGTCCGCATGTCTGCGATTCTGTGTATTGCAGGGAATTGCCTGCGGCAGTGTGGTGCAGGAGAGGATATCTCTCCGACCGGTGCGGGCGAACCTTCCCGAAAAAGATGATTCTGCGGCTCAGAGCTTCACGACGAAATAGGCCGCTCCGCTGCGGCGTGCCGCTTCGATGCCGACGGCCGAATCCTCGAAGATGAGCGTTTCGTCGGGCGTCGCTCCTTCGATCTCCATCGCTTTGAGGAAGCAGCCCGGATCGGGTTTGCTCTGCGGTGCGTCGAGCGCCGAGATGATGCCGTCGACACCCGCTTCGAGGTGCAGGTGGCGCATCACGTTGTCGATGTTGGCACGCTGGCCCGTCGAGACGATCCACACGCGGCCGCCCTGTTTCCGGAATTGCTGACAGAACTCCCACAACGGACGGTTGAGTGCAACGAGGTCGAAGTAACGGGGGTAGAGTTCGATCTTGCGCCGCCGCAGCCGGTCGATCTCCGCGGGATCGTCGATGCCGATCGACCGCAGGAATTCGGGGCAGCGCACCCCGAAGTGGCGGGCGGCGTACTCCTCTTCGGTCATTGCGTAGCCCACTTCGCGCAACGTTTCGACATAGGCGCGGGCATTGGCGCGGCGCGTATCGACGAGCGTACCGTCGAAATCCAAAAGAATCAATCGAATGCGAGACATGATCTCAAACGTTAGTCGAACGATTGCATACCGGAACGAGCGATGCGCATCATCCGCTGGTAATCGTCGGGTGAGAGCTCCATGAAAAAGTAGTGGATCGGATCGACGCGCATTCCGTTGCAGCGTACCTCGTAATGCAGATGCGGAGCCAGCGACAGTCCGGAGTTGCCCGACAAGGCGATGATGTCGCCTCGCCGCACCCGCTGTCCGCGTCGCACGCCGATGCGGCCCAGATGCGAATAGAGGGTTTCGTACCCGCCGCCGTGGTCGATGACGACCGTCTGGCCGGAGGTGCTGTTGCGCAGCGACACCTCCTTGACCGTCCCGTCGGCCGTAGCGAAGACGCGCGAACCTTCGGGAATGGCGTAGTCGACGCCCTGATGCGAGCGCAGCACCTTCTGGAACGGATTGATACGCATGCCGTAGGAGGTGGTGAGCAGCGTCAGCTGCTTGTTGATGATCGGCTGGATGGCCGGTATCCGGTTGCGGTAGGCGCAGCTGTCGATCGCCGCTGCCATGCGGCCGTAGGAGTCCGCCAGATCGGCGACGGCGCGCTCGGTGGCGTCGAGCCGTCGGGCGAACTGCTTCTGCAACTCGATAGTCGACTGCGACAGCAGTCCTTCGTAGAAATTCCAGCGGTTGGCGGCGTTCTCCTCCTCGAAATCGTAGGGATCGGCTTCGAAGAGGATGTGGAAGACGTTGCGGTCGCGCGCGATGACGTTCTCCATGACGCGGTTCAGCGAGTCGTACCGCCCGGTGAGCGTCGCGTACTCCCGCCGCAGCCGGTCGGTCGAGTGTTTGAGCCGGTACTCCACCGGCGTGTCGAAGAAGATCGAGAAGGCGAAGTCGTAGAGCACGGCGGCGCCCGTCCAGACGAAGAGCTGGATGACGACGCGCGTGACGTTGTTCCAGAATGTCTTGCGGCGGCGGACTTTGGCTATGTATCGGCTGTCGGGCATGGCGTCAATCGGTTTCCATGGTTGTTTCGTGCATCTCCTCCATGAGCTTGTTGTACTCTTCGGCCGTCATGTCCTTGTTGAAGTAGTTGATCGGATTGACCACCTGCCCCATGTACATCACCTCGTAGTGGAGGTGCGGGCCGGTCACGCCGCCCGTGCGTCCCGCTTCGGCGATGAGTTGTCCGCGCACGACCGGATCGCCCGGTTTGACGAAGACCTTGTTCAGATGCGCATAGCGGGTCTTGTAACCGAATTCGTGGTTGATGATGACGAAGGTGCCGTATCCGTGGCGTGCGCGGTTCAGGTCGACTTTTTCGACCACGCCGTCGCCCGTGGCGTAGACGGCGTCGCCCACGTTGCACGCCAGGTCGATCCCCTTGTGCATGATGTAGCGGCCGTAGATCGGGTGGCGGCGCATGCCGAAGGCGCCGATACCGTTGCGCAGCTTGTTGCGGTCGATCGGCCACGTGGCGGGGATCGCCGAGGAGAGTTTCTCCTTGTTCTTGGCCAGGATCTGCAACTGGTCGAACGAGACGGACTCCAAGTAGAGCTGCCGTGCCAGCGCATCCATCTGCTTCCATGTGCCGATCATCAGCGACGAGTAGCTGTCGTCGGCCATGGGACGGTACTTTTCGCTGGGGTATTCCGTGTAGATGCCGTCGAGCGAGAGCGTGTCGGTCGAGAAGAGCGCGCGGTAGACCGACTGGTCGCGGTGGCGGATCTCGGCGATCTTGCGTTCGGAGGCTTTCAACCGGTCCTGCATGATGCGGTACTTCATCACCAGCTCGCGGTTCGCACGGTTGATGCGGTACATCTTCGGCGTATAGAAGAAATAGGAAAAGAGGACGTTGGCCACCGAGATGAGGATGAATCCGATGAGTATTTTGCGCAGCAGGCGGTAGGTACGCAGCCGGAACGGAGCCGTGATAACTTCGTAGGTAAGGGTCTGCGGATTGAATCGGTGTTCTTTTTTTGCCATGCCTGAAAAAACTCAGCGGGAACGCGCAAATTTAGGTTAAATTGTGTAATTTTGCAACCTGATAAAAGCAAACGCAGAAATCGGATAAATATATATGGAATCGAATGAAATTCGCCAGGCCTTTCTGGACTTTTTCCGGAGCAAGGGACACGAGATCGTTCCCTCGGCTCCGATGGTAGTCAAGGGCGATCCTACGCTGATGTTCACCAATGCGGGCATGAACCAGTTCAAGGACATCTTTCTGGGCAACGCTCCGCGCAAATATCCGCGGGCGGCCGACACACAGAAATGCCTGCGCGTATCGGGCAAGCACAACGATCTGGAAGAGGTGGGGCACGACACCTACCACCACACCATGTTCGAGATGCTGGGCAACTGGTCCTACGGCGATTACTTCAAGCGGGAGGCGATCGAATGGGCGTGGGAGCTGCTGACCGAGGTCTACAAACTGCCTGCCGAGCGGATGTACGCCACCGTCTTCGAGGGATCGGAGGAGGACGGCGTGCCCTTCGATTCGGAGGCCTACGACGTGTGGGCGCGGTTCCTGCCGGCGGATCACATCATCCGCGGCAACAAGCACGACAATTTCTGGGAGATGGGCGAGACGGGTCCCTGCGGCCCCTGTTCGGAGATTCATTTCGACCTGCGCGACGAGGCGGAGATCGCTGCTCGTCCGGGGCGCGAAATGGTCAACACGGGCCATCCTCAGGTGATCGAGATATGGAACCTCGTCTTCATGCAGTTCAACCGCAAGGCCAACGGCACGCTCGAACCGCTGCCGGCGAAGAACGTCGATACGGGTATGGGCTTCGAGCGTCTGTGCATGATTATGCAGGGCAAGAAGTCGAACTACGATACCGATGTGTTCCAGCCCACGATCGGCCGTCTGGCCGCGCTGTCGGGCAAGAGCTACGGGGCGGACGCCAAGTGCGACGTGGCCATGCGCGTGGTGGCCGACCATCTGCGCGCTATCGCCTTCTCGATCGCCGACGGCCAGCTGCCGTCGAATGTCAAGGCGGGGTATGTCATCCGCCGCATCCTGCGCCGCGCCGTGCGCTACGGCTACACCTATTTAGGTTTCACCGAGCCCTTCATCTGCAAGCTGGTGGCGGGGCTGGTGGCGCAGATGGGCGACCAGTTCCCCGAACTGCGGGCGCAGCAGACGCTCATCGAGCGTGTGATCGAGGAGGAGGAGAGTTCGTTCCTGCGGACGCTGGCCACGGGTATCACGCTGCTCGACGGCGTGATCGCCGAGGTCAAGAAACAGGGCGGGACCAAGATTTCGGGGCACGACGCCTTCGTGCTCTACGATACCTACGGTTTCCCGATCGACCTGACGGAGTTGATCGCCCGCGAGCAGGACGTGGAGGTCGACCTGAGTGCTTTCGAGACGGAGTTGCAGGCGCAGAAGGAGCGTTCGCGCAACGCCGCCGCGGTGGCTACCGACGACTGGCAGGAGTTGTTCCCGCTCGCGCAGAGCGAGTTCGTCGGTTACGATACGTTGACCGCGCCGGTGCGCATCGCGCGCTACCGTCGCGTCTCGGCCAAGAACCGGACGACCTACCAGTTGGTCTTCGACCGGACGCCCTTCTACGGCAATTCGGGCGGTCAGATCGGCGACGTGGGCTTCATCGAGAATGCCGACGAAAAGATCGACGTGGTGGCCACCGACAAGGAGAACGGTCTGATTATCCATATCGTCGACAAGCGCGAGCGGACCCCCCCCGCCGATTTCACGGCGGTGGTAGATCCCGCCAAGCGGCAGGCTGCGGCCAACAACCATACGGCCACGCACCTGCTCGACGCTGCGCTGCGCAAGGTGCTGGGCACGCATGTCGAGCAGAAGGGTTCGTTCGTGACGCCCGACTACCTGCGTTTCGACTTTTCGCACTTCCGGAAGGTGACGCCCGCGGAGCTGCGCGAGGTGGAGCGTCTGGTCAACCGTGAGATCCGTGCCAACCATCCGCTCGTGGAGCGGCGCGATGCGACGCTGGCCGAGGCACAGGCCGAGGGGGCGATCATGCTCTTCGGCGAGAAGTACGGCGACCGCGTGCGCATGGTGCGTTTCGGCGATTCGGTGGAGTTGTGCGGCGGTACGCACACCTGTGCTACGGGTACGATCGGATTTTTCAAGATCGTGAGCGAGAGCGCCGTTTCGGCCGGCGTGCGGCGCATCGAGGCCGTGACGGGCGAAGGCGCCGAGAAGGTGCTCTACGCTGCGGAGGATACGTTGCAGAACGTCGCCGAGTTCCTGAACAACACGCAGGTCGTGCAGGCGATCAAGAAGATCGTCGAGAGCAACGACGCCCTTTCGAAGGAGGTCGAGGCGATGCGTCAGGAGCAGGTCCGCGAGTGGGCCGACCGTCTCGTGAAGAGTCTTCCCGAGCAGAACGGCGTGATTCTCATGGCCAAGCAGTCCGAGCGGATGCCGGCTTTCATCAAGGATCTGGCCTATAACCTGCGTGCGCGCGTGCACAATCTGGTCATGGTCGTCGGTACCTGTCAGGAGGGGAAACCGAGCCTGACGATCATGCTCGGCGACGACGTGGTCGCCAAGGGCGTCAACGCCGGCAAGGTGATCCGCGAAGCGGCCAGGGAGATGAACGGCGGCGGCGGCGGTCAGCCCTTCTTCGCAACGGCCGGGGGCAAGAATCCCGACAAGTTGCAGGCGGCGATCGACAAGGCCGTCGAACTGATTATGGATGAATTGAAATAAACTAAGATAAAACAATGAAACAGAAAGTATTGCTTATGATTCTGGACGGTTGGGGTATCGGCAACCGATCCAAGGGCGACGTCATTTCGACCGTCCATCCCGCATATATTTCGGCGATGACCGAAAAGTATCCTCATGCGCAGCTGCATACCGACGGCGAGAACGTGGGGTTGCCCGACGGGCAGATGGGCAACTCCGAGGTGGGACACCTCAATATCGGTGCGGGCCGCGTGGTCTATCAGGATTTGGTGAAGATCAACCGCGCCTGCAAGGACGGTTCGATCATGGAGAACGCGGAGGTGAAGGCGGCTTTCGAGTACGCCAAGGCGAAGGGCGTGAACGTGCACTTCATGGGCCTCGTGTCGGACGGCGGCGTGCACTCGTCGATCGACCACCTCTACAAACTCTGCGACATAGCCAAGACCTACGGCATCGAGCATACCTATGTGCACTGCTTCATGGACGGCCGCGATACCGACCCGCACAGCGGCAAGGGTTTCATCGAGGCGTTGGAGCGCCATACGGCGCAGTCGACGGGCGTCGTCGCGTCGATCATCGGCCGTTACTATGCGATGGATCGCGACAAGCGCTGGGAGCGTGTGAAGGTGGCCTACGATCAACTCGTGAACGGTGTCGGCGAGCCGGCGACGGACATGGTCGTCGCCATGCAGAAGTCCTACGACGCCGACGTGACCGACGAGTTCGTCAAGCCGATCGTGCGTGTCGACGCCGAGGGGAAAGCCGTCGGGACGATCCGTCCCGGCGACATGGTGATCTTCTTCAACTACCGCAACGACCGCGCCAAGGAGCTGACCGTCGTGCTCACGCAGGAGGACATGCCCGCCGAAGGGATGCACACGCTGCCGCTCTATTACTGCTGCATGACCCCTTACGATGCCAAATTCCAGGGGTTGCACATCCTGTTCGACAAGGAGAACGTGCAGAATACGATCGGCGAGTACGTCTCGGCGCTGGGCCTCTCGCAGCTGCGCATCGCCGAGACGGAGAAGTATGCGCACGTGACCTTCTTCCTCAACGGCGGCCGCGAGGAGAAATTCGCCGGCGAAGACCGCATTCTGGTCGCTTCGCCCAAGGTGGCGACCTACGACCTTCAACCCGAGATGAGTGCCTACGAGGTGAAGGACAAGCTGGTCGAGGCGCTCGATTCGCAGAAATATGATTTCATCTGCCTGAACTTCGCCAACGGCGACATGGTGGGGCATACGGGTGTCTACGACGCGATCGTCAAGGCCGTGAAGGCTGTCGACGAGTGCGTGGGAGAGGTGGTCGAAGCCGCCAAGCGCAACGGCTACGAGGTCGTGCAGATCGCCGACCACGGCAATGCCGACAACGCGATCAATGCCGACGGTACGCCCAACACGGCGCACTCGCTCAATCCGGTGCCCATCGTCGTGGTATCGGACCGCGTGAAGACCGTACACGACGGCGTGCTGGCCGACGTAGCTCCTACGGTGCTCAAACTCATGGGGCTCGAACAGCCTGCCGAGATGACGGGCAAGGCGCTCGTCGAGCTGAAATAGCCCTCCTTTGCGGAGGATATGAGGGTCTGCTCGTCCGGAGCGGGCCCTTTTTCATTTGCGTAATGTTGGGCCGCAAGTCCCGATACCCTTCATCGTAGTTCCTTCCGATCGAAAGTTCGTCTGGTACTCCTCGGAATTTACGCAACCTGCTAATAAATTTGGTTCTGCCCTCGGCTTGCACACTTTGCGGAGGACAAGCCTCCGCTTAGATAGGCTGCGCCTCGGCAAAATGCAAACAAGTTTGCTTTTGCGCTCGGCTTGCACTATCTTTGTTTCGAAGAGCCGTTGTTTTTAAAACGAATTGAAAATGAAGATCGCTATTTTGGGCGCAGGCAACATGGGCAGCGCCATTGCCTGCGGGTTGGTTCGCAGCGGAAAGTTCCAGGCCGAAGAGATCGTTTGTACGGCACGTACCGAGGCGACGCTCGAACGTTTGCGCACACAGTGCCCGGGTGTGCGGACGACGACCGACAACGCTGCGGCCGTGCGGGATGCCGCGGTCGTAATGCTGGCCGTCAAGCCGTGGCTTACCGAAGCGTTGATCCGTGAAATCCGACGGGAGATCGATCCCGACCGGCAGTCGGTGGTTTCGGTGGCGGCCGGTGTTTCGCTGGCGCAGCTCGCCGAGTGGATGACGGCTGACAGCGCGGTGCGACCGGCGTTGTTCCGCGTGATTCCCAACACGGCGATCGCCGTGCGGCAGAGCATGACCTTCGTCGCTGCACGGGGTGCGGACGAGGCTTGTACGGAGCGGGTGTTGGGAATCTTCCGCGAACTGGGCGAGGCGATGCTCGTCGACGAGCCGATGTTGGAGACCGGAATGATCCTCGCCTCGTGCGGAATCGCCTTCGCTCTGCGCTATGTGCGGGCGTCGGTCGAAGGAGGAGTGGAACTGGGTTGCCCGGCAGGGCAGGCGACGCATATCGTCGCCGCGACGCTCCGCGGTGCGGCCGAACTGCTGTTGCAGCGGGGCGAACATCCCGAAACCGAGATCGACCGCGTGACCACGCCGGGAGGGATCACCGTCCGCGGTCTGAACGAAATGGAGCAGGCCGGATTTTCGGCAGCCGTGATCCGCGGGTTGAAGGCCTGCAAATAGGCGGAGGATGATCCAGCAACGGGAAGCGTCCGGATCGATTTGCCATCCGGACGCTTCCCGTCTGTTGTTGAAAGGGTTATTTTTTCAGGTATGCTTCGATGTTGCGGGCTACGCAGCGCACGAGCGTGTCGATCGCTTCGCCCGTGGCCCATGCGTTGTGGGGCGAAGCGAGCAGACGGTAGGGGTCGCGCAGGGCGAGCAGCGGGTTGTCGGCCTTGACCGGCTCCGACGAGAATACGTCGAGTGCGGCGCCGGCGATCCGGCCGTCGTCGAGCGCTTCGGCCAGCGCGGCTTCGTCGACGATGCCGCCGCGGGCGACGTTGACGAGCAGGGCCGATGGTTTCATCCGGCGGAGCTGCTCGGCGCCGATCAACCTCCGCGTGTGAGCGTTGAGCGGACAGTGGATCGACACCACGTCGGCCCATGCGAGCAGTTCGTCGAGCGGAAGAGCGGGGTAGGCCTCCTCGCGTGCGACGCCCGACGTGGAGTGGTAGCTCACCTCGCAGCCGAAAGCCGCAGCCAGCCGCGGCCCCTCCCCGCCGGTCGGGCGTGAACA
>OBVY01001875.1_pt1 | contig 10554 bp, 7 predicted proteins | sample 1538051 | NCBI WGS metagenome assembly OBVY01 (sample SAMEA2580017, study PRJEB22360) | human gut metagenome | biome: human gut; feature: human-associated habitat; material: faeces | place: Denmark | collected 2008/2010 | reverse complement strand
CGTCTTGTAGGCCGGCGGCATCTACCGCGACGTCAGCCTGCTGGTCGTCAACCGGAACCACATCGCGCTGGATTATCTCGGCGGCCCGGGCGTGCAGATCACGCCCACTGTCAACGGCGCAAACGCTGACATCGAGGTCAAGACCTGGATGGAGGGCGACGGAGAGGTCGAGTTCTCGATTTACGACGCCGCCGGTGCCGAGGTGCTGACCGGCAAGGGCCGGGACACGACGGTCACGCTGGAGCACCCGCACCTGTGGAACGGCGTCCGCGACCCGTATCTCTACACCTGCGCGGTGCGTCTGGTGCTGAACGGCGAGGTACAGGACGAGGTACGCCAGCGCTTCGGCGTGCGCAGCTTCTCGGTTGACCCCAAGCAGGGCTTCTTCCTCAATGGCCGCCCGTATCCGCTGCACGGCGTCTCCCGCCATCAGGACCGCAAGGGTCTGGGCAATGCCATCACGCGCGAGATGCACGACGAGGATATGCAGCTCATCAAGGAGCTGGGCGCGAACACGATCCGTCTGGCGCACTACCAGCACGACCAGTACTTCTACGACCTCTGCGATGAGGCCGGCATGGTCGTCTGGGCTGAGATCCCCTACATTTCCGAGCACATGCCCAACGGGCGTGAGAACACCATCTCGCAGATGAAGGAGCTGATCGTCCAGAACTACAACCACGCCTGCATCGTCTGCTGGGGCGTCTCGAACGAGATCACGATCTCGACGAAGGACAACCGCGACATGCGCGACAACCATCATGTGCTGAACGATCTCTGCCATGAGATGGACAAGACCCGCCTGACGACGCTGGCCTGCTACGCGATGTGCGGACCCTTCAACCCGGTGGCGCATATCACGAATCTCGTCAGCTGGAACCTGTATCTGGGCTGGTACGTGCCGGGCCTCTTTTTAAACGACCTCTGGATGGACTTCTTCCACCTCTGCTACCCGAACCGCGCGCTCGGTTTCAGCGAGTACGGCGCCGAGGGTATGCCGAACCTGCACAGCAGCCATCCCCGCCGCGGTGACCACACCGAGGAATACCAGGCCATCTACCATGAGTACATGCTCCGCTGCTTTGACCGCCACAAATGGCTGTGGGCGACCCACGTCTGGAACATGTACGACTTTGCCGCCGACGCCCGCGACCAGGGCGGCGAGCCGGGTATGAATCATAAGGGACTTGTCACCTTTGACCGCAAGACCAAGAAGGACAGCTTCTACATCTATAAAGCGTGGTGGAGCGACGAGCCGTTCGTGCATATCTGCTCGAAGCGCTATGCGGACCGCACCGAGAATGAGATCGAGGTCAAGGTCTACTCGAACCAGAAGAATGTTACGCTTTACGTGGACGGCGAAAAGCTGGCCGAGCAGGAGGGCGAGCACATCTTCAAGTTCCGTGTCAAGCTGAACGGCGAGACGAAGGTCCAGGCCGTGGCAGGGGACAGCATCGACGATGCGGTATTCCGCAAGGTCGATGCCCCGAACCCGGACTACAAGCTGACTAAGAAAAAGTCCACCAGCGCAAACTGGGTGTAAATTTCGCCAAGCTGTAGGGGCCGCACATGTGCATTCTCGGTCCAGGCGGAGGGCCCGCCACAGGGGCGCCCCGCAGCCGAATGGCAAACGAGCATTTGCGGGAAAGCCGCGGGCCGGGCATGCCCGGCCCCTACAAACCTCCCGGAAATCGCATCGTATTCTTTTGAAACACGCCGCACCGTGCGGCTGTTTTATATAAAACAAGGAGAAAAAGGTAATGGATGATCTGAAAATGCAAAAGCAGACCTTGAAAAAGGCCTACAAAAAGACCAAGCGTAAGCACATTACGCCGTGGAAGATTCTGGCAATCATCTGCGCCGTGGTGATGATCGTTTCGATCCCGCTTAGCATCCTTCTGCAAAAGTTCGACAACACCATGGCGGCCCGTTTCGGCGGCAGCTTCTGGAAGCTGCAGAACGAGGACGCCAACGCCCAGTATTACACCAGTGACTTCAACTCCGCCGAGGAGATGGTCAACTACGGTCTGGCTTTGACCCAGCAGGTCGAGGCCGAGGGCGCTGCCCTGCTGATGAACAACAACAATGCGCTGCCTCTGGCTGCCGACGCTAAGGGTCAGCACCTTCTCCAGCAGCAGCGTCAACCTCGTGTACGGCGGCACCGGCTCCGGCAATATTGATGCCTCCACCGCCGACACCCTGCGCACCGCCCTCGAAAAGGTCGGTGTCACCGTCAACCCCACCCTGTGGGACTTCTACACCGTCGGCGCCGGCAAGGACTACGCTCGCTCCAAGAGCGGCATGGTCGCCACCTCCAGTGAGGTCACCGCCGAGGTGCCTTGGGATGTCTACACCGACGAGGTCAAGGACAGCGTTGCCCAGTACGGCGATGCCGCTATCGTGACCCTGTCCCGCGTCGGCGGCGAGGGTGCTGACCTTTCCTACGGCGAGGTCAACTATCTGGCGCTCGACGAGAACGAGAAGGCTATGCTGCAGAACGTTGCCGAGATGAAGAAGAACGGCACCGTCAAAAAGACCATCTTGCTGATCAACTCCGCCAACGCCCTGCAGGTCGATTTCCTCAAGAACAACGAGTACGACATCGACGCCGCACTGTGGATCGGTGACGTGGGCATCTCCGGCATCAATGCCGTGGCCGAGATCCTGACCGGCAAGGTCAACCCCTCCGGCAGCCTGGTCGATACCTACTGCTACGACAACTTCAGCGCTCCCGCCATGTGGAACTTCACCCCCACCACCTACGAAGGCTATGTCGAGGGCGGCGATGTGTCCGCCAAGGCTAAGTCCTACATGATCTACCAGGAAGGCATCTATGTGGGCTACAAGTACTACGAGACCCGCTACGAGGATTTCGTCACCGGCAACGGCAACGCAGGCGACTACGCCTACGGCGACATCGTGGCTTACCCCTTCGGCTACGGCATGAGCTACACCGACTTCGACATCAGCGACATGAACGTCAGCTACAATGCCGCCGATGACATCTACACCGTCACCGTCAAGGTCACCAACACCGGCGACATGGCCGGCAAAAAGACCGTGCAGGTCTATGTCCAGAGCCCCTACACCGACTACGACAAGGAAAACGGCGTCGAGAAGTCTGCCGTTTCTCTGGTCGGCTTCGGCAAGACCGGCATGATCGAGCCGGGCGCTTCCGAGACGCTGTCCATGACCGTCAACAAGCGCGATATCGCTTCCTACGACACCTACGGCGCCGGCACCTACATCCTCGACGCCGGTGACTACTACTTCACCGCCGCCACCGATGCCCACAACGCTGTCAACAACATTCTGGCTGCCAAGGGCTACACCGTGGAGTCCACCAACGGCAAGATGACCGCCGACGGCAACGCCGACCTGACCTACACCTGGACCGAGGAAGCCCTCGACACCACTACCTATGCCACCAGCGAAAACGGCACCGCCATCACCAACCAGCTGTCCTGCGCCGACCCCAACCTGTACGAGGGCATTGAGGAGACCGTGACTTGGCTGAGCCGCTCTGACTGGAACGGCACCCTGCCCACCGAGACCGTCAAGCTGGCCCTGACCGACCTGCTCAAGAAGGACCTGAAGGACATCCGCTACGATCCTGCCGACTACGAGAGCGTTGATATGCCCACCCTCGGCGCCAAGAATGGCGTCAAGCTGTACGACATGATCGGCCTGGACTACAACGATCCCAAGTGGGATGAGCTGCTGGATCAGATGACCTTCGACGAGATGAACTCCCTGATCGGTGACGCCTTCCACTGGACCATGCCCGTCAAGAGCGTGGAGGCCCCCGGCACCCGCGACGAGAACGGCCCCCAGGGTCTGACCGCCAGCCTGCTGGGCAACGACAAGAGCCAGCTGACCGCCACCGCCTTCACCTCTGAGGACGTTATGGCTGCCACCTTCAACACCGAGATCATGACCGAGATCGGCAAGGTCATCGGCAACAACTGCCTGGAAGCCAACATTGCCTGCCTGTACGGCCCCGGCAACAACATCCACCGCACCCCCTACGGTGGCCGTAACTTCGAGTACTACTCCGAGGACGGCTTCCTCTCCGGCATGATGTCCGCTTACGAAGTCAAGGCAATTCAGGACAAGGGCGTCCATGTTGTGATGAAGCACTTTGCCCTGAACGACTGCGAGCAGGATCGTATCGGCCTGGGTGTCTGGGTCAACGAGCAGGCTGCCCGTGAGGTTTATCTGAAGGCCTTCCAGGCTCCCGTCGAGGTCGGCAACGCCAACGGCGTTATGATCGCCTACACCCGCTGGGGCGCTGTCTGGTCCGGCGGCAACTACGGTCTGGTCACCGGCATCCTGCGCAACGAGTGGGGCTGCGAGGGTATGGTCATCACCGATAACGTTCTGACCCAGTATGTCAACGGTCCCGACGGCGTGCTGGCCGGTGTGTCCATCTACGATGCCATGATGTCCTTCGTCACCGACACCCTGCCCCAGTACAAGAACGACCCCGTCATCGTCACCGCCATGCGCGAGGCCTGCCACCACAACCTGTATGCCATCGCCAGCTCCTGCGGCATGAACGGCGTGGGTGCCGACACCACCATCAAGGTCACCCGCCCGACGGTTGTCACCATGAGCATCATCATTGCCTGTGCCTCCTCCTTCTTCTGCCTGCTGGGCATCGTGATGTGGATCATTGGCGGCATCAAGTTCCGCAAGACCGAAGAATACAAGGCCTACAAGGATTTCAAAAAATCCCTGAAAGCCGCTAAGAAAGCCTGATTTCTACAGAATTTCCGCAAGCTCCCCGCCGGCCCCGGCGGGGACTTTTGAGTAAGATTTCTTTTTCCACAACAAGGAGCAGCCCATGAGCGAAAATGCAAAAGCGTCCAGCGTCAATCGCGCCAAACTCTACCAGCTGGTACTGTTTCCGCTGAACAACGGTGCCACGAATGTTTATTACGTCCTTGTGCTTTCCTACATTGCCACCTTCGGCAGCAATGTACTGGCGCTGGGCACTCTGTTTGCCTCGGCCATGGTCACGGCCATGCGCCTGTGCGATGCCATCACCGACCCGATCATCGGTGCGCTGATGGACCGCACGAACGGTAAGTTCGGCAAATTCCGCCCGTTCATGGCCATCGGCAACCTTATCATGGCCGTCAGCATTCTGGTGTTGTACGGCATCACCCCGACGATCCCCGATACGATGATGTGGGCACGCTATGCCGCGTTTGTGGGCCTGTACTTTGTCTGGGTCATCGGCTACACCTTCCAGACCAGTTGCACCCGTTCCGGTCAGACGGTTCTGACCAACGACCCCAAGCAGCGCCCGCTGTTCACGATCTTCAACACCGTCGGCAGTCTGCTGGGCATGGGCGTTATGCAGTTCCTGGCTCCCATTCTTGCCAAAAACTATGAGGGCGGCTATTCCTCCGCGGGCTTCTTCCGCACGCTGGCCCCCGTGGGCATTGTGATGTCCATTGCGCTGACCATCCTGGCCATCATCGGCATCTGGGAGAAGGATCAGCCCAAGTACTTCGGCATCGGCGGCGAAAAGACCGAGAAGGTCAAGGTCAGCGAATATCTGCAGATCATCAGGGAAAACAAACCCATGCAGCGTCTGATGATCGCGGGCGCGGGCACGAAGCTGGCGCTCTCCATCGCCAACAACACCACGGTCCTGTGCATGCTCTACGGCTGCATGATGGGTGCTTACGATGGGCTGTACCTGCCCATGATGGTGCTGGGCTACGCCTGCAGTGTGCCGTTCTTCATTCTCTCTGTGCGCACCAGCCAGAAGAAGGGCCAGAAGGCCAGCCTGACGAAGTATGTCAGCGTGGCGCTGGCCTGCTATGTCGGCGTGCTGGTCCTGCTGCTGCTGTGGGGTCGCGGTGATGCATTCCATCTGAGCCTGCTGGGCGAGAATGGTCTGTCCATCAACCTGTACACGATTCTGTTCATCCTGTTCTTCGGCATCGGTTACGGCGCATACTACGCTACTGCCGACATGCCCATTCCGATGGTTGCCGACTGCTCCGACTACGAGACCTACCGCTCCGGCAAGTATATTCCGGGCATCATGGGTACGCTGTTCAGCCTGGTGGATAAGCTCGTTTCCAGCCTGTCCGCCACCGTCGTCGGCATTGCCGTGACCTTTATCGGTCTGAACACCCTGCCCACCCAGTATGACCCGTACACTCCGGGCATGAATGTGGTCGTTATCGTCCTGTTCTGCGTCATCCCGATGGTCGCCTGGGCAGCCACTCTCATCGCCATGAAGGGCTACAGCCTGACCGGCGAGAAGATCCAGGCAGTCAACGCCTGCCGCCGCGACGCGGTTGCGAACGGCATGAAGCTGAAAGATGCCATGGAAAAGTGGCAGACCGTCGACCAGCTGCCCGCGGAGTACCGCGCCTAAGCTTTAACCCTGCGATTCTCTTTGTCCTTCCATAAACGCAAAGCCCCCCGGCATCGTGATGATGCCGGGGGGCTTTGTTTAGTCTGCGTGGCAGGAAAAAAGAGAACCCCCATGGCGTATCCCGCCATGGGGGTTCTCTTTTGGTGCGGAAGATGGGACTTGAACCCACACGTCATAGACACACGCACCTCAAACGTGCCTGTCTGCCGATTCCAGCACTTCCGCTTGTTGCATTGACTGCAAGAGATATTCTAGCACAAACACCTCGGAAAAGTCAAGGCTTTTGCCGAAAAAAGATTTTGCAAAATCCCTGCCTTGTAAAGACTTGTTGGGAATGGTAGAATAAAGGCAGCAAAAAAGGGGAGAACTGCCATGCAAAATTTAATTTTCAGCCTGAACGCGACCCTGCCGGTGTTCCTTGTCATGGTGGTGGGGTACGCGCTGGGGCAGTTCGGCTTTCTGCCGCCCGCGTTCTGCAAGGCGTCGGACAGGCTGACCTTTAAGGTGACCTTGCCGCTCATGCTGTTTCTGGACATGGGCAGCGTGGACATCCTGCACGACTTTCAGCCCAGGTTTGTGCTGTTCTGCTTTGCCGCTACACTCGTCGGCATTCTGACCGTCTGGGTGGGGGCTAAACGTTTTTTGAAAGACAAGGCGCTGGTGGGCGAGTTCGTGCAGGCGGGCTACCGCAGCAGCGCCGCCGTGCTGGGCGTGGCGTTCATCCAGAACATTTACGGCAGCGCCGGCATGGCCCCGCTCATGATTTTGGGCAGTGTGCCGCTTTTCAACATCTTTGCGGTGCTGATCTTGATGCTGGAATCGCCCGAGCAGCGCGGCGTGCCTGACCCGAAGCAGCTCTTGTGCGGCGTGGCCACAAACCCGATCCTGCTGGGCATTGTGTTCGGCACGGTCTATGCGCTGTTGCCGTTCACGCTGCCGCAGATCGCAACCAAAACCATCAGCAGCATTGCGTCGTTGACCACGCCGCTGTCGCTCCTGTCCATCGGCGCGTCGTTTGAGGGGACAAAGGCCATCAAAAAGCTCGGCCCCACGCTGGCGGCGGCGTTCATCAAGACCGTGGGCCTTGCGGCGGTGTTCCTGCCCTGCGCGGTAGCGCTGGGCTTTCGGAATGAGGAACTCGTCGCACTGCTCATCATGCTGGGCAGTCCCACGACGCCGAGCGCCTATGTCATGAGCAGGAACATGGGCCATGAGGGTGTGCTGACCTCGAGCTGCATTGCCCTGACGACCCTTCTCTCCGCCTTGACGCTGACAGGCTGGATCTTTGTTCTGCGGAGCGGGGGATACTTATAACGGAAAAAGGCTTCCCCATCGGGGGAAGCGGACTGATGAGGGCCGCGTTGCCGGCAATATCCCGTTTACGGGAAACAGCGCAAACTTCGCCCTCATCCGACCTCGCTTCGCTCGGCCGCCTTCCCCCGATGGGGAAGGCTTTTTGTTTTTTATTGCTTCTCCTCCGGCTCGGCTACGGGCACGCCGCGGTGCTCCACGGGCGTCGAAAAGACGATCTGCGTCCGGGTGCGGCCAAACTGCTGCAGGTGGTTGATGAACTGATCCAGCTCCTGCGTCGTACCGAACAGCACCTCGATCAGCATACTGTAATCGCCGGTGACGCAGTTGCATTCCACCACATGGGGGCAGCTCTGAATATAGGGGTAAAACTCCGGCTTACGCTGGGGGTCCATGTCCAGATTGATGAACGCCTTGACCATGTAGCCCAGCTTCGGCGCGTCGACCTGTGCCTGGTAGCCGGTGATGGTGCCGGAGCTTTCCAGCCGGGCCATGCGGGCCGACACGGCGGGGCTGGACAAAAACACATGGTCGGCAATTTCTTTTAACGGTGCGCGGGCGTTGTTTTGCAGAAGGTCGATGATTTTACGGTCAATGTGATCCATGGTAACACCTCGTTTTAGGCAAAAAGCTCCCGTTCGTGTGCGCCATTGCACCTGAACGAGAGCTTAGTCAGCTTTACTATGCAAAGAATTTTACCATACGGAAAGCAAAAAGTAAAGTGATTTGCAAAATAAATTAAGTCGACAACTCGGCAGCAGCCCGTCTGCCTTGTGCCTCACATATCCGGGAACACATTCCGCGCACTGATAAGTGCATTGTTATAGTACATCTCAAAATGGCAGTGGGGCCCCGGGGCAGCGCCGGTAGCCCCCACATAGCCGATCAGCTGCCCCTTTTCCACGGTCTGCCCGGCCTGCACGACAAAGGACGACATGTGGGCGTACAGCGTTTTGTACCCGTTGCCGTGGTCGATCTCCACATAGTAGCCCCAGCTCATGGTGGGGTGGTTGTGCCATTGGGCGGCAATGACCGTGCCCGCGTCGGCGGCATAGATCGGCGTGCCGTAGGGGGCCGTGATGTCCACGCCGCGGTGTCCATAGGGCAGACTGGCCCACCGGCTGATGCCCGAATACCCCGGCACCGGCCAGAGAAAGCTGCCTGTGCCCAGCCTGCCGATCATGCCGCTTTTCAGCCGCGTGCCGCGGTGGATGACCTCCGGCACGGCGGCCTGCACAAGCTGCACATCCACTACGCGGGTGCTGACGACCTCGCCCGCCACGGTTGTGATCTCGCTGGTGACAAGCTCGCTGCCGTTCTGCCCGGCCTGTACGGTCTCGGTTTTGCCAAAATCCAGCCCCGCGTCCTCGATGGTCTGGGTCTCAAACGGCAGCTCCCGGGTCACGGTCTCGTACCGCACGGCCTTGACCTGCAAAAGGTCGTCCGCCCGCAGTGCGGCGGTCAGGTCGCGGTACGGTGTGATGGCCTCGGCAGGGTAGATGCCGTCCACCAGCCGCAGGGCGTGGACAAAGTCGGTCTGCACACCGTCGGTCTGCCACGGCGCACGCACGGCGTACAAAAACTGCCGCAGGTGGTCGCCCTCGTCGGTGACGAACCGCAGCGCGCCGTCCAGATAGACGGCGGTGCCCTCGGTGATCTCGCCGCCTGCGGCGCGCAGGATGGCATCGGCGGTCTCGCGCTCGGGCATGGGGCGGGTGTCGGCGTCGGCCATGACAAGGGTGTACGCGGGTTGGACGTCCCAGTCGGCCACGCCGGTCAGGCGGGCCTGTACGTCGGCGCGGGCTGCGTCGAACGCCTGCTCGTCTGTGACATAGCCCACGACCTGCCCGCCGACCTCGACCCGCAGCACAAAGGGCCGCGCCAGCGCGGTGCGCACGAACCATGCCAGCACCCCGGCGGCCAGCAGCGGCACGGCGTACCCCGCCAGCTGCCGCGGATGGGGGAGCGCTGCTTTAAAGCTGTCCGCCGCCCGCACTGCGGGCCGCAGCACCACAGCCAGCAGTGTAAGTAACGCCCGCGCCGCGCCGTGTGCCAGCGCCGCCAGCCCGCGTCCAACGCGCACCGCGGTGTATTCCACATGGAAGCCTGTGTAGTATAGAAAATCTCCGAAGGTCAAAGCAATACACGTTCCTTTTAGCTTTCCCGTAGGGGCCGGGCATGCCCGGCCCCTACGCGGCATTTAATGCGTTGGCACAAACCCCAGCGGGTCCACTCTGCTGCCGTCCACGCGCAGCTCCAGGTGCAGATGATACCCGCCGCCCGCGCCGTAGACATTGCCGGTGTTGCCCACATACCCGAGCAGGTCGCCCTTCTGCACGGCGGCCCCCTGCGCCACGGCGATGCTGCTCATGTGAGCGCACAGGCTGTCGTACCGGTGGCCGTCGTCCGCGGTGCCGTGGCTGACCTGCACGCAGTTTCCGTAACTGTTCATCGTCCGCGCGGCGCTGACGACACCGTCCGCAATCGCATAGATGGGCGTGCCGCCCGGCGCGGCAAAATCGGTGCCGCGGTGGGGGATGCCCCAGGGGTCCGGCTCGGCAAACTGCGTCGTGATGCGCCCGTAGCTGTCCAGCGGGCAGCGGAAGTCAAGGCTCGTCAGGTGCAGGTCCGCCGTTGTGTAGCGTCGGCTCTGCTCCCGCACATAGGCGTCCAGTGCGGCGGTGGCGTCCTCATAGGCCTTTTTCGCGGCATCGGTCACGGCGGCCTGTGCCTGTGCCGCGGCCTGCTGGGCGGTCAGTGTGCTGTTCGCGTCGAGCAGTGCGGCCTCCAGCGCGGTCTGCGTGTCGGCCAGCGCTGCCTGCTGCTGCTCAAGTGCCGCCTTG
>OBVY01001870.1_pt1 | contig 10562 bp, 9 predicted proteins | sample 1538051 | NCBI WGS metagenome assembly OBVY01 (sample SAMEA2580017, study PRJEB22360) | human gut metagenome | biome: human gut; feature: human-associated habitat; material: faeces | place: Denmark | collected 2008/2010 | reverse complement strand
CGGCCTGCCCCTCAAGCGGTTCTTCAACACGAGCGGCCTAGTCTACAAAAATCTGGGCCTGAAGGACAAGCTGCCGACCATGACCGAGGACGAGCAGCTCGCCCTGCTGGCGTCGGACGGTATGCTCGTCAAGCGCCCGCTGCTGGTGGGCGACGATTTTGTCCTGCCCGGCTTTAAGCAGGCCGAGTGGGAAAACGCTCTTTTGTAACCTGTAGAGGCGGATTCCATATCCGCCCGTGAAAGCTTCCGCTGCCGCGAACTGGCACGGGAGCCCGATGCCCGCCCCTGCATCCTCAGCATAGTAAAATATTTTATAATAAGGAGAAAACTATGTCCGAAATTCTAAAAGAACGCAGTGAACTGGACCCGCAATTTCAGTGGGACCTGACCCCGATGTTTGTGAGCGACGCCGCGTGGGAGACCGCGCTGGACAGCCTCGACGCGGACATTGAAAGCCTGGCAGCCTTCGCCGGTAAGCTGACCGATGCCGTCACGATTGGCGCATACCTCGACGCTTCCACCGAGGTGGGCCGCAAGGTCGAGCGCCTCTACTGCTACGCCTCTCAGCGCCATGACGAGGACACCCGCGACGACAAGGCCCAGAGCATGTACGCCCGCATCGGCAGCAAGTACGTCAAGATGGCCGCCGCGCTGTCCTTTGCCCAGCCGGAGATCCTGTCCCTGCCCGAGGAGACGCTGACCGCCATCGTCAACGATCCCGCCGTCGCGGACTACAAATTCAACCTCGAGGATCTGCTGCGCGGCAAGCCCCACACCCTGACCAAGGCCGAGGAAAAGCTGCTGGCCAGCTTCGGCGAGGTCATGTCTGCGCCGTCCGAGATCTACCACAATCTGGAAGACGCCGACCTGCTGTTTGATGCCGTCAAGGACGGCAGCGGCGAGACCGTCGAGGTCACCGGCTCCAACTTTGTGCCGCTGGAGATGAGCACGGACCGCACCCTGCGAGAGAACGCCTTCCACAGCTACTACAAGAGCTACCGCGAGCACATCAACACCTTCGCCGCGTCCTACGCCGGTGCCATCAAGGCTGCCACCGCCGAGGCCGCCGCCCGCAATTACCCGTCCTCCCGCGCGATGGCCATGGCGGGGGAGAATGTGCCCGCCGAGGTCTACGACAACCTCGTCGCCACGATCCGCAAGCATATTCCCGCCATGCACCGCTATGTCCGCCTGCGCAAAAAGATGCTGGGCGTTGACGCGCTGCACTTCTATGACGTCTACGCTCCGCTGGTCGGCGATCTGAAAAAATCCTACAGCTACGAGACCGCACAGGAGATGGTCCTGAAGGCCGTTGCGCCCTTGGGCGAGGACTACCAGGCAACCGTCCGCAAGGCCTATGCCGAGCGCTGGATCGACGTTTACCCCAACCGCGGCAAGCGCGGCGGCGCGTACTCCGGCGGCTGCTATGACTCCAACCCCTATATCCTGCTGAATTTCAGCGGCACGCTGGACAGTGTCTCGACGCTGGCACATGAGATGGGCCACACGATCCACAGCTGGCGCTCCCGCCAGCATCAGCCGCCGCAGTACGCGGACTATACGCTGTTTGTCGCCGAGGTCGCGTCCACCGTCAACGAGAATCTGCTCATCGAGCAGCTGCTTGCCGACGAGAACGACCCCCAGACCCGCCTCTATCTGCTGAACCAGTATCTGGAAAACTTCAAGGGCACGGTCTATCGCCAGACGATGTTTGCCGAGTTCGAGCGCGAGGCCCACGCCATGGTCGAGCGCGGTGAAGCCCTGAACGCCGCCGCCCTGAACGCCCTGTACAAACGCCTTGTCACCGACTATTTCGGTAACGATATGGTCATCGACGACGAGATCCAGTATGAGTGGGCGCGCATCCCGCACTTCTACCGCCCGTTCTACGTTTACAAGTATGCCACCGGCTACTCCACCGCTGTCGCCCTGTCCGAGGGCATCCTGAAAGAAGGCGAGCCCGCCGTCAAGCGCTACAAAGAGTTCCTCTCCATGGGCGGCAGTGCTTACCCGCTGGACGAGCTGCGCCACGCCGGTGTTGACCTGGCCACCCCGGCCCCCGTGGACGCCGCCCTCGAGAAGTTCGAGCGCATCCTCGACGATGCCGAGGCCACGCTGGCAAAGCTGCAGTAAACCCCATTTACCCGTTGCCCCTCTTGGCCCCCTCTGCGAGGGGGCTCCGCCCGCAGGCGGTGGGGGGGAGAGCCTCCCCACAGGCAGCCATCTGCCGTACACGCGCGAGCCGGGCATGCCCGGCCCCTACGTGTCATATAGCAACAAAAAAGCGGAGCGCCTTTCCCGGCGCTCCGCTCCTATTATAATAAGGTAGAATTACTTGCCCAGCACGGCCTTGATGTAGGCGGCCTCACGTGCGGCGATCTGATCCTGATACGCCTTCACGGCCTTCGCATAGGCGGCCTCGCGTGCATCGGCCTTGGCCTGTGTGGCCTTGCCTGCGGCAATTACCGCGGCGACGCGCGCGTCAGCCTGGGACTGGGCAGCCTTGCCCGCGGCGATGACGGCCAGACAGTCTGCATCGGCCTTCGCCTGGGCAGCCTTGGCGGCCTTCAGAATTGCGGCGCTGTCGGCATCTGCCTTGGCCTTTGCATTCTTGGAATAAGCATCCACCGCTGCAGTGTAGGCGGCTTCCTTCGCGGCGATCTGAGCCTGGTAGGCCTTGACGGCGGCGATATAATCGCTGTTGGCATCTGCGAAGACAGGTACAGCGAAGGCGGATACCATGCACAGGGAAATCAGGATAGCAAGCAGTTTCTTCATTGTCAGGACCTCCTCAAAATGTAGCGTCAGAACTTGCATGGCCGGAACTGTTCCGGTTTTGTCTGTATCTTCATTATAGCAAAGCGGGGTACACAATGCAACAGAAATCGACTCGTCAAGTCCATGAATCTGACGGCTTGTTTTTGTGCAAAATGTATATTTGTCTCTGGCAAATAGACAAAACGCGCACGGGCGGCAGCCGGACGCGCGGCGGCAGGGGGAGACGGTCCGCTTCATTCTATGCGCGGACTTACCAAAATGCAATGCTGCCGCCCAAACCGGCGCAAGATTTGCACATTTTGCTTCAGAAATGAAAAATTCTCCGTATTGCACGATTTTTTCAAGATTTTTTTGGCAATACTCTTGACATTCCGGCCAGGATGCTGTAATATAATCATTGCGTGAGATGCGGGGTGTAGTGCGGCCATCTGGCCGGACGACCTGCAAAAAGCGCGTGAATAAGTGAAGAAAGGAGAAAAGAAATGCCTACTTTTAACCAGCTCGTGCGCAAAGGCCGTGAGGTTCTGGTCAAAAAGAGCACCGCGCCTGCCCTTCTGAAGAGCTACAACTCCCAGAAAAAGGAGTACACCAACCTCAACAGCCCGCAGAAGCGTGGTGTCTGCACTGCCGTGCGTACCATGACCCCCAAGAAGCCTAACTCTGCTCTGCGTAAAGTTGCCCGTGTCCGCCTCACGAATGGTATCGAGGTCACCTCTTACATTCCCGGTATCGGCCATAACCTGCAGGAGCACAGCGTTGTTCTGATCCGCGGCGGTCGTGTCAAGGATCTGCCCGGTGTCCGTTACCACATCATCCGTGGTACTCTGGATACCCAGGGTGTTGCGAACCGTAATCAGGCCCGCAGCAAATACGGTGCTAAGCGCCCCAAGGCCGGTGCCAAGAAGTAAGGAAACATCTTTTCGCCATAAAATAGGCCAACGCCTTTTTTGTGGCACAACGGGAGTTTCTTAACTTTCGAGTACCGATGATATCATTTATGTGAAGGAGGGAAGAAAGATGCCCAGAAGAGGTAATGTCGCGAAACGCGAAGTTCTGGCCGATCCTATTTACAATTCCAAGGTTGTCACCCGCCTGGTCAACTACATCATGCTGGATGGCAAGAAAGGTGTTGCGCAGGAGATCGTTTACGATGCATTCGACATCGTGAAGGAAAAGACCGGCAACGACCCGCTCGAGATGTTCGAGAAGGCAATGGAGAACATCATGCCTAACCTCGAGTGCAAGACCCGCCGTGTCGGCGGCGCTAACTATCAGGTTCCTCTGGAAGTTAGCCCTGCCCGCCGCGAGACCCTCGGCCTGCGCTGGCTGACCGCTTACAGCCGCGCCCGTGGCGAGAAGACCATGTCTGCTCGTCTGGCTGCTGAGATCATCGACGCCACCAACGGTGTCGGCGGCTCTGTCAAGAAGCGCGAGGATACGCACAAGATGGCCGAGGCCAACAAGGCTTTTGCCCACTATCGTTATTGATTCGCTGTCGAGGAGGTATAAGCCATGGCTACGCCGAGAGATGTATCTCTGCAAATGACCCGTAACATCGGTATCATGGCCCACATCGACGCAGGTAAGACCACCACCACCGAGCGCATCCTGTACTACACCGGTATCAATCATAAGATCGGTGAGGTTCATGACGGCGCTGCTACGATGGACTGGATGGAACAGGAGCAGGAGCGTGGTATCACCATCACTTCCGCTGCTACCACCTGCTATTGGAGCCATACCGAGACCCAGCACGATCCGGCTCTCTTCAAGAAGAACCGCCATCGTATCAACATCATCGACACCCCGGGTCACGTTGACTTCACTGTTGAGGTTCAGCGTTCTCTGCGCGTTCTGGACGGTTCCGTTACCGTTCTGGCCGCTAAGGGCGGTGTTGAGCCGCAGTCTGAGACCGTTTGGCGTCAGGCTGACGAGTACAAGGTTCCCCGCATGGTGTACGTCAACAAGATGGACACCATGGGTGCCGATTTCTACCGCTGCGTTCAGATGCTCCATGATCGTCTGCACGCCAACGGTGTGCCCATCCAGCTGCCCGTCGGTCAGGAGGATACCTTCAAGGGTATTATCGACCTGATCGATATGCAGGCTGACATCTACTATGATGACATGGGCAATGACGTCCGCGTTGAGCCTATCCCCGAGGATATGCTGGAGAAGGCTCAGGAGTACCATGACAAGCTGATCGAGGCTGTTGCCGAGACCGACGAAGAGCTCATGATGAAGTACCTGGAAGGCGAAGAGCTGACCAAGGATGAAATCAAGGCGGCTCTGCGTAAGGCTACCATCTCTAACGAGATCGTTCCCGTTGTCTGCGGCTCCTCCTACAAGAACCGCGGCGTTCAGAAGCTGTTGGATGCCATTGTTGACTATATGCCGGCTCCTACCGACGTTGCAGCCATCAAGGGCACCAACCCCGAGACCGGCGAGGAGGAGGATCGTATCTCCTCCGACGACCAGCCGTTCGCAGCTCTGGCCTTCAAGATCATGACTGACCCGTATGTCGGTAAGCTCTGCTTCTTCCGTGTGTACTCCGGTACACTGGATGCAGGCACCACCGTCTACAACTCTGTCAAGGATAACAACGAGCGTATCGGCCGTATCCTGCAGATGCACGCCAACAACCGTAAGGACATCGACACCGTTTACGCGGGCGATATTGCGGCTGCTGTCGGTCTGAAGAATACCACCACCGGTGACACGCTGTGCGACGAGAAGCACCCCATCATTCTGGAGTCCATGAACTTCCCGGAGCCCGTTATCCGCGTTGCCATCGAGCCCAAGACCAAGGCCGGCTCTGAGAAGATGGGCATTGCGCTGGCAAAGCTCGCTGAAGAAGACCCGACCTTCCGCACCTGGACCGATGAGGAGACCGGCCAGACGATCATCGCCGGCATGGGCGAGCTCCATCTGGAAATCATCGTTGACCGTCTGCTCCGTGAGTTCAAGGTCGAGGCCAACGTTGGCGCTCCCCAGGTTGCTTACCGCGAGACCATTCGCAAGGAAGCCAACCAGGAGACCAAGTACGCCCGCCAGTCCGGCGGTAAGGGCCAGTATGGTCACGTTAAGATCAAGCTGGAGCCCAACCCCGGCAAGGGTTATGAGTTCGTCAACGGTGTCGTTGGCGGCGCTATCCCGAAGGAATATATCCCCGCTGTTGACAATGGTATCCAGGGCGCGATGAAGTCCGGTGTTCTCGCCGGCTATCCCGTCGTTGATGTCAAGGTCACCCTGTGGGATGGTTCTTATCATGAGGTCGACTCCTCTGAAATGGCGTTCTCCATCGCTGGTTCTATGGCATTCAAGGATGCCATGAAGAAGTGCGATCCCGTCATCATGGAGCCCATCATGAAGGTCAATGTTATCGTGCCCGATGAGTACATGGGCAACGTTATCGGCGACCTGAACAGCCGCCGCGGCCAGATCACCAACCAGGAGTCTCAGGACGGTACCGCCCGCGTGACTGCTATGGTTCCTCTGTCCGAGATGTTCGGCTACGCCACCGACCTGCGTTCCAAGACCCAAGGCCGTGGCCAGTACTCCATGGAGCCTGATGAGTATCAGCAGGTTCCCAAGAGCGTTGCCGACAAGATCATGGCCGAGCGCGCTCACAAAGTCTGATTTTATAAGTCATACTTCATAAAATAGACTTGCAATTTCTCTTTAAATTTTGTATGATAGTCTTACGCAAGACTACCAATATGTTTTAATTAAAGGAGGACACTTCCAATGGCTGAAAAGGAAAAATTTGACCGCTCTTTGGAGCACGTCAACATTGGCACCATCGGTCACGTTGACCACGGCAAGACCACTCTGACCGCTGCCATCACCAAGACTCTGGCTCTGAAGGGCGACGCCGACTTCATGGATTACTCCAGCATCGACAAGGCTCCCGAGGAGAAGGCTCGTGGTATCACGATCAACACCGCTCACGTTGAGTACCACACCGAGAAGCGTCACTACGCCCACGTTGACTGCCCGGGCCATGCTGACTACATCAAGAACATGATCACCGGTGCTGCTCAGATGGACGGCGCTATCCTGGTCGTCGCTGCTACCGATGGTCCCATGCCCCAGACCCGTGAGCACATCCTGCTTGCTCGTCAGGTCGGCGTGCCCAAGATCGTTGTCTTCATGAACAAGTGCGACATGGTCGACGACGAGGAGCTGCTGGATCTGGTCGAGATGGAGATCCGTGAGCTGCTGAACGAGTACGACTTCGATGGCGACAACACCCCCATCATCCGTGGTTCTGCTCTGAAGGCTCTGGAGTCCACCAGCACCGATCCCAACGCCCCCGAGTACAAGTGCATTTGGGAGCTGATGGACGCTGTTGACAGCTACATCCCCACTCCTGATCGTGCTGCTGACAAGCCCTTCCTGATGCCCGTTGAGGACGTCATGACCATTTCTGGCCGTGGCACCGTCGCCACCGGTCGTGTCGAGCGTGGTACTGCCCACGTCGGCGACCAGATGGAGATCGTCGGTATCAAGGAAGAGAAGATGACCACCACCATCACCGGCCTCGAGATGTTCCGCAAGAGCCTGGAGTTCGCTCAGGCTGGCGATAACATCGGCGCCCTGCTGCGTGGCGTTGACCGTGACCAGATCGAGCGTGGCCAGTGCCTGTGCCAGCCCGGCTCTGTTCATCCCCACACCACCTTCGACGGCCACGTTTACGTCCTGAAGAAGGAAGAGGGCGGCCGTCATACCCCGTTCTTCAACAACTATCGTCCTCAGTTCTACTTCCGCACCACCGACGTTACCGGCATCATCACCCTGCCCGAGGGCACCGAGATGTGCATGCCCGGCGACAACGTCGATATGCATGTTGAGCTGATCACCCCCGTTGCCATGGAAGAGGGCCTGCGTTTCGCTATCCGCGAGGGCGGCCACACCGTTGGTTCCGGCGTTGTTTCCAAGATCGAGAAGTAATTTCTTGCTCTGATGAAGAACGGAAGGGGGGTGCCCCGCAAGGGCAGCGCCCTTTTTTGGTGCGCCCCTACATCATAAAACACATTGCGTCGCGTTTGTGCACTCTACACAAACGCGGCGCAACTATTTTGCAGAAAAAGGCAAATAAAAAGCATAAAACCTATTGACATTCTAGGTAAATGGGTATATTATACTGGCATCGGGTTTGAACAATGCAAACCAAAATCAGGAAAGGGGAATACCGCTATGTTCGCTATGTGTTGTTGTCGTATGCGCTCTCACCGGGCATGGTCTGTGGGGCCTACCAGAACCCCCATGTGTTGAACCTGACCTTTGTCCGGGAACCTTCGCAGAGAAGGCCCGGATTTTTTTGTAGCTAAATTTGTTCGTGACCCGATAGGGAAGGGGAGACTTTTGTGGATTGGAATGTGGTCGCACAGTCCCTGCCGCTGTTTGAAAAAGCGGCGTGGCTGACCCTGCGTCTGGGGCTGGCAGGTATCGCGCTGGCTATTTTCATCGGGCTGGTCTGCGCACTGGTCCAGTATTATAAGGTGCCTGTGCTGCGCCGCATCGTCGGCTTTTACATCCAGCTCAGCCGCAACACGCCGCTCCTGGTCCAGTTGTTTTTCATCTATTATGGTTTGCCGAAGATCGGCATCAGGACTGACGCTGCGGTCTGTGGCATTGCAGGTCTGGCGTTTCTGGGCGGCAGCTACATGGCGGAGGCGTTCCGCAGCGGGCTGGAATCCATCGAGCCGATCCAGACCGAGAGCGCCTACAGCCTCGGCATGGACCGGATGCAGACGATGCGCTACGTCATCCTGCCACAGGCCATGTCCACCAGCGTCCCGGCGTTCGTTGCCAATGTCATTTTCCTTTTAAAGGAAACCAGCGTGTTCAGCGCTATCAGCCTGATGGACCTGATGTTCACGGCGAAGGACCTCATCGGCCTGTACTACAAAACCACCGAGAGCCTGTTCCTTCTTGTGATCTTTTACCTGCTGATCCTGCTCCCGGTTTCGCTGCTGGGGTCTCTGCTGGAAAGGAGGCTGCGCTATGCCGGATTTGGGGCTTAACGTACTGCTCAAGGGCAAAAACATGGCCCGCCTGCTGGGCGGCCTGTGGGCGGCCCTTCGCATCAGCCTGCTTTCCGTCGCCATCAGCATCCCGCTGGGCATCCTGCTGGGCGCGCTGATGAGCGGCAAAAATTCCGTTGTAAAAGCCATCCTGCGGGTTTATCTCGAAATCATCCGCATTATGCCGCAGATGGTGCTGCTGTTCCTTGTGTTTTTCGGCACGACCCGCGCGTGGGGCTGGGACCTCTCGGGCGAGACGGCATCCGTCATCGTGTTTGTGCTGTGGGGCACGGCAGAGATGAGCGACCTTGTGAGAGGCGCGCTGATCTCCATCCCGAAGCACCAGTATGAGAGCAGCGAGGCGCTGGGCCTGACGAAGGCGCAGACCTATTGGTACATCATCATTCCGCAGACGGTGCGCCGCTTGATCCCGTTGAGCATCAACCTGATCACCCGCATGATCAAGACCACCAGCCTTGCGCTGATGATCGGCGTCGTCGAGGTGCTGAAGGTCGCGCAGCAGATCATTGAGGCCAACCGCATGGCCAGCCCGAACGCTGCATTCGGCATTTATCTGGTCGTGTTCCTGCTGTATTTCTTCGCCTGCTGGCCCATCAGCCTGCTGGCATCGTACTTAGAGAAAAAATGGAGGTAAGGAACCATGGCAGAACCGATTTTGACCGTAGAGCATCTGGTCAAGGGCTATGGGGAAAATACCGTGCTGGATGACGTCAGCTTTTCCGTCCGCCCCGGCGAGGTCGTCGTGGTGGTAGGCCCCAGCGGCTGCGGCAAGAGCACGCTGCTGCGGTGCATCAACGCGCTGGAGCCCACCCAGAGCGGGCGCGTCCGCCTGGGCAATGAGACTGTCGCCTACGGCGGCAAGGGGCTGACGAGTCTGCGACAGCGCATCGGCATGGTATTCCAGAGCTATGAGCTGTTCCCGCATCTGACCGTGCTGGACAACGTTATGCTGGCTCCGCTCAAGGTGGCCAAGCGTCCCAAAGACGAGGTACAGAAGGAAGCCGAGGCCCTGCTGGACCGCGTGAACCTGCTGAACAAGGCCAGGAGCTACCCGCGGGAGCTGTCCGGCGGCCAGAAGCAGCGCGTTGCCATCGTCCGCGCACTGGCGATGCACCCTGAAATTTTGTTGTTCGATGAAGTGACGGCAGCCCTTGACCCCGAAATGGTCCGCGAGGTGCTGGACGTTATGCTCGATTTGGCGAAGCAGGGCCGCACGATGATCATTGTCACCCACGAGATGCAGTTTGCCCGCGCGATTGCGGATCGTGTCATCTTCCTGGACGGCGGCAAAATCGTCGAGGAAAGCACGCCGGAGGCGTTCTTCGACCACCCCAAGACAGAGCGCGCGCAGAAGTTCCTGCGCACCTTCACCTTTGACAGTGTGAAGTAATGGACTTGGCCGGACCATTTCGGGGGCCCCCGCGAAGGGGGGGGGGGAGAGAACCTCGCCATTACCCAAAACATTTAGAACTGTGGCAAAGTTCAACCCTTCCGGCTCTTCGAGCCACCTCCCCTGCTAGGGGAGGCAAGCGCCCGCTTCGCGGGGCATACCATAGATTCCCTTTTGTGGAAAGAAATACATAGAGGAACACGAAAGACGAAAAAGGAGGATATCACCATGAAAAAAGCAATCAAATTGACCGCTGCGGCCTTGGCCGCAACCCTGAGCCTGTCTCTGGCCGCCTGCGGCAGCAGCGCCTCCCCGGGCACCGCCCCGCCCCCCGGAATGACATC
>OBVY01001863.1_pt1 | contig 10589 bp, 9 predicted proteins | sample 1538051 | NCBI WGS metagenome assembly OBVY01 (sample SAMEA2580017, study PRJEB22360) | human gut metagenome | biome: human gut; feature: human-associated habitat; material: faeces | place: Denmark | collected 2008/2010 | reverse complement strand
GCTTCCCTGCGGCGACCCCGGATCGTCTCGCCGCAACGGCGGCAGACGAGCGTCTGTTCGACCATGCGCCACCCCTCGGCACGCAGCACGATCCGCTCGCCCTGCGACCGCAGCGCGAACCACCGCTTGCAGCGCGGACAGCGCAGCATACGCACGACGGCCACCAGCGGCACGGCGACGCATCCGCCTACGATCAGCGCGATCACCCACCAGGGCGTGTCGTCCTCCTGCGGAACGGCGTCCGGCACGCCCGTTTCGAGTTCGCTGCCCGCGAGCACGGCCGCCACGGCTTCGACGCCGCGCACCATGCCGCGGTCGTAGTCGCCTTCGCGGAAGGCGGGCAACATATAATTCGTCTGGATGCGTTTGCAAAGCGCGTCGGGCAGCACGCCCTCGACGCCGCGCCCCGTCACGAAGCGGATTTCGCGCTGCTCCCTCACAAGCAGGATGCCCACGCCGTTGCTGTCCTCGCGGCGGCCGACGCCCCACTTCGAGAAGAGCTCGTAGGCGAACGTGAAGGGATCGCCGCCCGCAATGGCGTCGACGGCCACCACGGCCACCTGCGCCGCACCGCGCTGGCGCAGGCCGTAGCAGATCGAGTCGATGCGCGCCACGGCCGCCTGCGAAAGGATCCCGTCGGGATTCGACGTGAAGCGCGTGCGGTCGGCCGACTGCACGTTTTCGATCTGTTCCACCGCGTAGGGATGCGCCGCGGCGGGCAGCCACGCGCACAGGCAGACCAACAGGAGGAGATTGCGTATCATCGTCTCAAAGATAAATCAAATTTTCCGAACCGCCAAGCCCTCTCCGAGCGATTCGGGCGCCCGTCGCAAAACCCGAACCGATGCACGACAAGCCCCGGACCGGATCACTCCCGAATCAGAATCCGGTAGCTCCACGGCGCCATATCCTGCTCGACGCGATAAGGCACGACGATCCGGTTGCCCGTCAGCGCATCGGCGTATTCGCCCTGATAGATGCCCGTATTGAAATCGGCGTGGATCGTATAGGGCGAGAGGTTCATCACGCAGAGTACGCGGTTGCCCTCCACCTCGCGCACGAAAGTCATCAGGCAATCCTTGGCGTTGTTCTCGATCTCGACGAACGAACCGCCCCGCTCGCCCGCCTGCAACGCGCGGTTGCGGTGCTTCAACAGACACAGCAGCCGGTACAGCTCCGTGAAGCGCCCCGGACGGGGATCGACCATCGGATCGCGGTCGAAGAAGGCGAACGAATGGTCGTAGCCGAACTCCTGCCCCGTATAGACGAGCGGCATCGACTGCGGCAGCACGAACGTCAGCGCGGCCATGATTCCGGCCGCATCGCCCAGCCGGCGGAACTCGCTGCCGTTCCACGAATTCTCGTCGTGATTGGAGGTGAACATCAGCCGCATGGCCGAACGCGGATAACGGTCGCGGTCGGCGTAAAGGTAGTTGCGCAGGTCCCACACGCGGCGGCGTCCCTGCGCGATGTCGTTGACGATATGGTGGAACTCCCACGCATAGCAGGCGTCGAACGCACGGTCGAAAAGATCCGCCTGCTCGGCTTCGGCCAGCATGAAGAGATTGTGCTTCACTTCGCGCAGCTGCGCCGCAGCCTCCTGCCAGAAGGCCGTGGGCACCAGCATGGCCATATCGCAGCGGAACCCGTCCACGCCGTGCTCCGCGAGCCAGAAGCGCATGGCGTCGATCTGCCCCTGCCACACGGCGCGGTTGGCGTAGTTGAGCTTGGCCGTGTCGTCCCAGCCGTTGGGCACGACCGGCTCCCCCGCCGCGTCGCGCTCGTACCAGTCGGCCGGACGCTCGGTCACCCACCGCGCGTCGCGCGCCGTGTGGTTGGCCACCCAGTCGAGCAGCACTTTCAGCCCCAGCCCGTGCGCCGTCGACACGAAGCGGTCGAAATCGGCCATCGTCCCGAATTCGGGATTGACGCCGCAGTAGTCGCGCACGGCGTAGTAAGAGCCCAGCATCCCCTTGCGGTTCGTCTCGCCGATCGGGTGGATCGGCATCAGCCACACGGCGTCGATGCCCAGCTCGCGCAGGCGGGGGAGATGTTTTTCGGCGGCGGCGAAAGTCCCTTCGGGCGTCAGTTGCCGCACGTTCAATTCATAGATCACCGCAGGATAACTCCATGCGGGATGCGGAATATGTGTCGTTTCGTCCATTTTTATCCGATTCAGACCGCAAAAATAGGAAAATTCGGCAACATCCGAAATATTTTACTTTTCAACCCTTCCCGCGGCGGATTATCGGAAAAAAAGTAATATCTTTGCGCAACCATTCAAAACATTAAAGATTAAGTCGACATAAAACCCATGAAACATCTCGGGATTTTCATACTCGGCGCATTGCTGCTGGCATCGTGCGCCACCAACAAACGCGCGGCCTACATCCAGCAGGTACAGACCGACATTCCGACCGCCATCGAACAGGACTACCAGATCCGCATCAAACCGCTCGACCGGCTCACGGTGACCATCAACAGCAAGGACCCCGAACTGGCAGCCCCGTTCAATGCGGCATCCTCCTACAACTCGCTCAACGGACTCTCCACCTATTCGAGTTCCTCGAACGGAAACCTGCAAATCCTCACCGTCGACAAAGAGGGCAAAATCCAGCTGCCGATCATCGGCGAGATCGATTGCGACGGACTCACGCGCAACGAGCTTGCCAAAAAGATCGAAAACACGATCCGCGAAAACGGGATGGTGCACGACCCGATCGTCATCATCCAGTTCGCCGACGTGAAATTCTCCGTCCTGGGCGAGGTCGCCCGCCCCGGACAGTTCTCCATCACCAAAGACCGCATCTCGCTCTTCGACGCCCTGGCCATGGCCGGCGACCTGACGATCTACGGCCAGCGCGAGAACGTGGCGCTGATCCGCGAAGAGAACGGCATGAGGACGGTGCACTATTTCGACCTCAAAAACCCGGACATCCTCACGTCGCCCTACTTCTACCTGCAACAGGACGACGTCGTCTATGTCACGCCGAACAAATACAAGGCGCAGGCGGGCGAAATCAACCAGAACCGCACATTCTACCTTTCAATTGTTTCGACGGTCGTCTCCGTAGCGACTCTCATCGTCACCATTACCAAAATCAAATAATCCAGCGTTCCCATGGAAGAAAATCGCAATGTAAACAACGCCTCTGCGGAAGGGAACGAGGACAGCATCAACTTCTCGATCCACGACCTCATACAAATGGTCATCGGCAACTGGTTCTGGTTCCTGTTGTCGACGGTCGTCTGCCTTTCGTGCGCGCTTTTCTATATCTACACGGCGCCGAAAGTCTACAACCGCACGGCTACGATCCTCATCAAGGACGGCAAGAAGGGCAGCGAAACGGATATCGCCGCCTTCGGCGACCTGCTGGGAGCCACGGCACGCCGCAACGTCGACAACGAGATCATCGTGCTCAAATCGCGCAACCTGATGACCGAAGTGGTACGGCGGCTCAACCTGCACGTCAACTACGTCGTCAAACACGGGCTGCGCACCGAGAACCTCTACCGCCGTTCGCCGATCGACGTCACCTTCATCGACGACAACGAGCGGCAGGCGCTGGCGTTCGAACTGACCCCCGTCGACAACGAGAAGTTCTCGCTCACGAGGTTCGTCAACCGCACCTCGGCCGATTCCGACAAGGACAAGGATTCGGAGATCTACGAGGTCGAGATGACGGGGCGGTTCAACGACACGATCACCACGCCGTGCGGACTGCTCGTCGTGACGCCGACGCTCTACATGTCCGACGACTACTTCGGCGACCCGATTTCGGTGAGCAAACAGATCGTGAGCAGCGTGGCCTCGGGTTATAACAAGCGAATCGCCATCGAGTTGGTCGAGAAGCAGGCCAACGCCATCTCCATTTCGCTCGACGACAACATTCCCCGCCGTGCGGAGGACGTCATCAACACGCTCATCGCCCGCTATAACGACGAGTCGATCAACGACAAGAACCGTATCGCCGACTACACGGCCGACTTCATCGACAAGCGGCTGCGCATCATCGGTTCGGAGCTGGACGCCGTAGACCGCAAGATCTCCACCTATAAGAAAGACAACGAGATGTACGACATCACGGCGCAGGCCACGCAAAGCCTGACCGAGAGTTCGCAATTCAAAACCGCAGGTCTTTCGGTGGAGAACCAGATCAGCATGGCGCAGTACATACGCGACTATCTGCTCAACGACACCAAGCTGCGCGACCTGATCCCGGCCAACGTCGCCATCACCAACGTGTCGATCTCCGACCAGATCAAGAACTACAACGAGCTGATGCTCCGCCGCGACAAACTCGCCGGCAACGCATCGAGCAACAGCCCCGTCATCCAGGATTTCGACAGCGAGCTGGCCGCGCTGCGGCGGGCGATCATCGCCTCGCTCCAATCGCATATCTCGACGCTCGAAATCCAGCTGAACAACATCCGCCGCGAGGAGAGCCTCGCCCGCACGCGCATCGCTTCGGCGACCCGCCAGAGCACCGAACTGCTCGACAATACCCGCCAGCAGCGTATCAAGGAGGAGTTGTACCTCTACCTGTTGAACAAGCGCGAGGAGAATGAACTGACCAAGGCCATCGCCGACAACAACGCCCGGATCATCGATCCGGCCTACGGCAGCAGCACCCCCGTGGCGCCCCGCTCGGTCATCATCCTCTTCATCGCACTGCTGTTCGGTCTGGCCACGCCGTTCGGCATCATCTACCTGATGGAGATTCTCGACACCACCATCCGCGGCCGCAAGGACATCGAGGACAAACTGAGCATTCCGTTCCTCGGCGACATCCCCGAATACCACGGTTCGACCCGGCAGGGATCGGTGGTGGTGCGCGACAACGGCCGCGACAGCGTCTCGGAGGCATTCCGGCTGATCCGTTCGAACCTGGGCTTCATGAGCGTCAAGTCGGGCAAGTTGCAGATCATCATGGTCACCTCGTCGAATCCCCATGCGGGCAAGACCTTCGTCACGACGAACCTGGCCATGACGCTCGCCCTGGCCGACAAGAAGGTAGTCATCGTCGACCTCGACCTGCGCCGCCGCACTCTCTCCAAACAGATGGGTCAGCGCGACAACCGAAACGGCGTATCGGGCTACATCTCCGGAACGATCGCCAACCTCAACGACATCGTCTTCCAGAGCGGCCTGCACGAGAATCTCGACATCATCTTCGCCGGTCTGCAACCGCCCAACCCGGCCGAAATGCTCCTGTCGGAGAAGTTCGACGAATTCATGGCCGACCTGCGCAAACGTTACGACTACGTCGTCATCGACAGCGTGCCCGCCATGGCCGTGGCCGACGCGCTGATTACCGACCGCCTGGCCGACCTGACGATCTACGTGATCCGCGAAGGACTGCTGGACCGCCGGCAGCTGCCCGACATCGAAAAACTCTACCGCGAGAAGAAATTCCACAACATGAGCATCGTGCTCAATGGTTCGACCGGAGGCGCACGCCGCGGATACGGTTACGGATATGGCTACGGATACGGGTATGGTTACGGCTATGGATACGGCTACGGCGAAGACGAGAGCCAAAAGTCCTCGGCCGTCATCGACAGCCGCTACAACCTCACGCAACGGCTGAAAGATTTCTTGGGTCTGAACGATAAAAAGTAATACCGCAATGGCTATCCGGGATGCAATTATCGCCGTCGACTTCGACGGTACGGTCGTTACGCACGCCTACCCCCATATCGGCAACGACATCGGCGCCGTTCCCGTGCTGCGGGAACTGATCGGCAACGGTTGCCGGGTGATTCTCTACACGATGCGCAGCGGGAGACTGCTCGACGACGCCGTAGCATGGTTCGCCCGCAACGACATTCCGCTCTACGCCGTCAACGAGAACCCCGCACAGCGGGAGTGGACCGACTCGCCCAAGGTCTTCGCCGACCTCTACATCGACGACAGCGCGCTGGGATGCCCGATCAAGTTCGAAGACGGCATCAAACGCCCGTTCGTCAATTGGGTCAAGGTGCGGCAGCGTCTCGTCGAAGAGGGCTTTCTCGACTGAGCCGGCCGGCATGCGGGAAACCCGCAGGGTACCCGTCTCATCTGCTCCGAGGGTGTTCGTAACGAACGCCCTCGGCGTATTTCGTAAAATCCTCCCCGATGCAGACGAACTCCCGAAACGGACGGAAACCGACTTTTCCCGGAGGTATTCTCTTCAAACTTTCAGCCCACAGCCGATGATATTCTCCGCCGGCTGCGGGCTGTCGCCTTCCGGTTTTGCCGAAAGACGACAAACCATGCTCGACGACACAACAAAATGGTACCGTTTTTTTCGACCGAGCACCCTATTTTTCCGATTTCTCCGTTATTCAGGCAGCGCCGCAGATACGCTCTCCGGACAAAATGCGAACGAGCTTGCTTTTGCCTCCGGCTCATCCGTCTTTGGCTGACGCCTCGGATACTCGCGCCCGGCAAAATGCAAATAAATTTGCTTTTGCGCCCGACTTTTTCGTATCTTTGATGTAGTCTGTATGTATTTAGTTGACTACAAGTAGATTAAAAGGAACTCGCATGAGAATGGGCAATGGATAAGAAATAGGCCAAGTACTTTGATACACTATATTTCTCATGCTGTCAAACAACTCCATTACGATACTGCAAAGATAGTTTTTTTTTAGGAAATCACAATATGAAAAAAATGTTTGACTTCAAAATGATCCCTATAACAAACAATGTCTGAAAATAATGCACTATTTTTGCAAAAATAAAAAGCCAAGAATATGGAAAAACTTGATGTATTCGATTGCTCGAATGTGCTTATAGCGAGTTTTTTTACCAATGACCGGGGATGCGCCCATGAAAATCGGGAACATACGCTTATTTATCTGTGTTCCGGAGAATTGGAAATCGAGGAACGCGGAAAGAAAACGCTTTTGCATCCGGGGGATTGCGCTTTCATGCGACGTGACAACAGGATGTGGTTACAGAAACATGTAAAGGATGGGGAACCCTATCACTCTATCACGTTGAAATTTTCAAGGGCTTTTCTTCGGGAGTTTTACCAAACACTCAACCGTCAAGAGATTCCTGCTGATTCAAAGCGCGAAAAGATGAGTCTGCGTGTATTGCCGAACAACCGACCGGATATCCGCTCTCTGTTCGAGTCGGTCGTTCCTTATTTCGATGCCGGAGAGAAGCCTTCGGAGGATATTCTGAAATTGAAGATGATCGAGGGCGTCTATGTCTTGCTCAACACGGACAGGAACCTTTATGCTTCGCTGTTCGATTTCGTCGAACCTTGGAAAATAGACATCCTCGATTACCTGAACGAAAACTATATGTGCGACTTGTCGATGGAGGAAATCGCAAGTTACACGGGGCGCAGCCTGGCCACGTTCAAACGGGATTTTGCCAAAGTGAGCGACCTGACACCCCAAAAATGGATCATCAAACGGCGCCTCGAAGCTGCTCATGACTTGATCAAATCGGGGAAAAAGAAGGTAACGGAAGCCTGTTTCGATGTAGGTTTCAAAAACTTGTCGCATTTTTCCAAAATATACAAGGAAGCATACGGGGCAGCTCCATCTTGGTAAAATGAACCTTCAAACAAAGAAATTTGAGCTTTGCAGCAAAGTCGTTGCAAGGCTCGTTTCGTATCTTTGCATTTGAGAATCGAATGCCGATCTCTATAAAAGTAGAATTAAAATCAAACGGTATGAAAACAAAAGTAACTTCATTGGTTTTATTATTAACTTTAATATTTCCAATCATGGCAAGATCACAAGTAAAAATCAAGCAAACAGCCGGACGTGACACACTCGGCGAGTTCGCTCCCGAGTTCGCGCACCTCAATGACGACATCCTTTTCGGGGAGGTCTGGAGCCGCAACGACCTGCTTTCGCTCCGTGACCGTTCCATCGTAACGGTGGTTGCCCTCATGTCGCAGGGATTGACCGACTCTTCGTTCAAGTATCACCTTGAATCGGCCAAAAAAAACGGAGTAACCAAAACCGAAATGGCCGAAATCCTCACCCATGCCGCCTTCTATGCAGGATGGCCCAAGGCATGGGCGGCTTTTCGTATGGCAAAAGAAGTTTGGACCGAAAATGCCGATAGTACCGCAGTCGGTTCGCTCGAAGGATATGCACAAACCATCATTTTTCCGGTTGGCAAGCCGAATGATGCCTATGCCAAGTATTTTATGGGGCAAAGCTATGTTGCGCCCGTAGTGACGGCTGGTGTGCCTGTCGTAAATGTCACTTTTGAGCCGGGTTGCCGTAACAACTGGCATGTACACCACGCCACGAAAGGCGGCGGGCAGACGCTCGTATGCGTGGGAGGTCGCGGTTATTATCAAGAATGGGGAAAAGAAGCGGTCGAATTGCGACCCGGCGATGCCATCCACATTCCGGCCGGCGTGAAACATTGGCACGGGGCTGCACCTGACAGTTGGTTTTCCCACCTTGCCATAGAGGTTCCCGGCGAGAATAGCAACAACGAATGGCTTGAGCCTGTAAGTGATAAAGAATATTCAAAATTAAAATAAGATGAAACATATAATATTGATAATTATGAGCCTTATCGGTTTCAGCGGTGCGGCAAATGCGCAGCAACAAGTCACGGACACCAATGTATCATCGGACAAGAAAATTCTTGTCGCCTATTTCTCCTGTACCGGAACAACTGAAAAAGTAGCGGATGCCATTGCCAAAGCAACCGGCGGTAAACTTTACCGGATAACTCCCGCTAAAGCCTACACATCGGCCGACCTCGATTGGAACAACAAGAAAAGCCGAAGTTCGGTTGAAATGACAACCGAAAACTCACGCCCGGAATTGGGCGGTGAATCTGTTACCCCGAAAGATTACGACGTGATATTCGTGGGGTATCCTATCTGGTGGGACTTATGTCCGCGTCCGGTCAATACGTTCCTTGAAAAATACGATTTCTCCGGTAAAACCGTCATTCCGTTCGCCACTTCCGGCGGAAGTTCGATAACGGGCAGTGTCAAACAGCTCAAGAAACTCTACCCGAAAATCGTGTGGAAAGAGGGCCGGTTGCTTAACGGAGGTATAAAACAAGCCGGAGAATGGGCGAAACAGGCAAGCAAGTAAGTTTATGGAAGAGTTGAGAATCGACTGTCGGAATCAGACGGCAGAGGAACTGGCAAAAGCAAAGGAGTTGCGGCAAAATATCTTCCGGTTGAACCATACGATGCCGGATACCGAAGAGTACGATGAACTGCTGCATAAGGTGTTCCCGAATCTCGGTGAGGGATGTCGCATCGAAACTCCGTTTTCGGGTGTCCGGACTGTCAACGTGAAATTCGGGAGCAATGTAATCATTATGCCCGGTTGTCTGATGATGTCGGCAGGAGGAATTACTATCGACGATGACGTCCAGATAGCCGCAAATGTTCAACTTATCTCCAATAACCACGATTTGGAAAATAGGTCGGTAATTACCTGCAAGCCTGTACATATCTGCCAGCGGGCGTGGATCGGAGCCGGCGCGACCATTCTTCCGGGTGTTACTGTCGGTGAGAATGCGGTAGTCGGAGCCGGCAGCGTTGTAACGCACGATGTAGAGCCTGACACTATTGTTGCCGGAAATCCCGCCAGAGTGATCAGGCATATAAACCCCGGCATGTAATTTTAACGGAGTGAACTTCCCAACAAAGTATTTTGAGCCTCGCAGCAAAGACGCTGCGGGGCTCTCTTTTTAACTTTGCAGCAGAACATTAAAACATGAAGATTTATGGAAACAATGAATGGAAAAGTAGCAATGGTAACTGGTGCGGCGGCCGGAATCGGTCTTGCTTGTGCCGAAGGATTCGCAAAAGCCGGTGCAACGGTTATTCTGGTAGATATCAACGAACCGAAAGAGCAGGCCGAAAAATTAAACTCGGAAGGTTATGAGGCTGTTTCGTATCGTTGCGACGTATCGGACACGCAAGCCGTAAAGACGATGATAGACTGGATCGTTACGACCTATGGCCGACTCGATGCGGCACACAACAACGCGGGCATCCAAACCCCGCAACGTCCGATGGCAGAGATTACCGACGAGGAGTTCGACCGCACGGTGGCTGTCGATCTGAAAGGCGTATGGAACTGTATGCGCTACGAGATTCTCCAAATGCTGAAACAGGGCGGCGGAGCGATTATCAATACCTCGTCACAAGGCGGTGTGACGGGATTTCCCGGACAGGCAGCCTATATCGCCTGTAAACATGCCGTGATCGGTCTGACCCGTACCGCGGCCATCGACTATGCGGCAAAAGGGATTCGTATTAATGCGGTCTGTCCGGGTGCTATCCGCACCCCGATGGCAGAAGAGCTGATCCGACGCAATCCGCAAGTGGAAGTCGATTTGCTTCGTGATATTCCTGCCGGGCGTCTTGGTAAACCCGAAGAGATAGCCAATGCCGTCCTATGGCTCTGCTCCGAGCAGGCAAGTTTCGTGGATGGTCATGCTCTTTTGGTGGACGGTGCCTTTTCTATTCACTAATCACAAAAACGTAAAACAATGAAAGAAGATAATAAAATGAACATCAGCCGCCGTGGATTTCTTAAAACGGCGGCACTGGCGGGAGCTGCGCTAGGTGTGGCCGCCCGACGTTTTTCATTGG
>OBVY01001853.1_pt1 | contig 10678 bp, 16 predicted proteins | sample 1538051 | NCBI WGS metagenome assembly OBVY01 (sample SAMEA2580017, study PRJEB22360) | human gut metagenome | biome: human gut; feature: human-associated habitat; material: faeces | place: Denmark | collected 2008/2010 | reverse complement strand
GTCAGCCTTGCTCCTGACTGCCCAGCTGATGGCTGCGGGCGAAGCCGGTGAACAGAGCCACAGCATAGTTGACGTCGCTGGTGAGCTTGTTGCCGGTGCTGATGAGTCGAAACAGCACATTGTCGTTCCCGATGTACTGAAAAATGCCCTCGGCCTTGTTTGACAGGTCTTTGATTCGCGCTCTGCGGGCTAACGGATTACTCATCTTCCTCACCTCCGTCATATTCCGGCGGCTGACGGCAGAGCCGGGCCGCTTCCTCACGGATGCTGTTCAAGGTTTCACATAAGCTGGCAAAGGTCGTTTCCAAGTCCTCGCCGACCAGGCGGGAGTAACTGCCCTTTCCGGTGTCCCATGCACGGCGGCAGGAGAAGGCGATGCTATTGGCGTTTTCGAAATCTGCCTGTGCAGCGTCGCTGATTTTGGAGTGGAGGGCCGCTACCTGCTTTTTCAGGTCTGCGTTGTCCTTGGCAAGCTCTGCGTTCCGGGCATCTGCAAGGCCCCGTGCCTTTTCTGCAGCGCGACGGTCAACTTCTTCTTCGTCGATGACGCCCACGATGGGCTGGTGCTTCAGGGCCTCTTCTGCGTCGTTTGCCCGCTGCGACATCTGAGCGCACTGCTCTTGTAACCCATCAATGTCGGCGTGGGCGGCTTCCAGCTGGCTCTCGGCGGTTTTGGCACGGGCTTCGGCCTTGCTCTGCATCTTCCATGCTTCCTCTTCCCGGGCCTCAGCGGCGTCTAACCGGCTTTTGAGCTGATCGTTCTGCTCGGTCAGACCTTTAATGTCAGCATTTGCGGCTTCCAGCTGTGCATTTGCGGTATTCATTGCGTCCCGCGACTCCTGCTCCTGAATGCAGGCGCTCTTCAATCTGGCCTGCGTTTCGTTCAGCTTGTACTCTTTGGCCTTGAGCTGGGCTAAAAGCTCCTGCACCCGCTGGCTGTCTCCGGCGGCTTCGACCACCTGCGCGACACACCCGCTGCGGGCGATGAGGTTCAAATCTTTGCGGGTCAGCTCGGGCAGCTGTTTTAATTCCGCAACTGTTGCGGAATTAAAAGCGTCACCGTTTTTGACCATCGTGCGGGCGCTGCCTTCGCTGAGTCCCTTGCTCTCATACCACTTTGTCCATGTACCGCCGCCATACCGGCCCGCCTTGGCAGTCAGAGCGTGGATCCGGGCGAGGTAGATGCAGGAGATCAGGTATTCGTCCTGCGCCGCGCCGTAATGCAAATCAAACTGCTGGTCGGCTTCGGTGGCCTGCTGGGACAAATCACCCAGAGCCGAGAAGTCAAAGCTGGGGGCAGCTGCGGATGCAAAAGAAGTCTCCGCAGGAACAACAGGGGCCGATGCGCTGCTCTGCGGGGACAGCGCGGGGGTCAAGCCGTTTGCAGCCGCCTCGCTCGCCGAGGTGGTCGGTGTTGCCGCCGCCGAACTGCTGGCAGCAGGGCTTGTCATGGTCGCAGCAGCATCCGCATTCTGGGCAGGTGTACATGAGAAAATCTCCTTTGCTTTTTTGATGTCAGCAAGAATCTTTTCCATTTCCTGCTGTGGTGTCATGTCCTTGCGGCTACCATTCGGAGTAAAGAACTGATCAAGCAGCTCTCTTTTTGCGGCAACGCCTTTCAGATTCTGGGTGCAGGTGATAGTCAGGCAGTAACGGCCATCAGATCCATAGTCCGATGCACGAATATCTTTGGAAAACGAGCCAAAAATCTCTCTGTCTGGATAAGAGTCTTTGATCCATGCGGAGACCTGAGACAGAAAGTCGAAGTCCAGACTATGCACTCGACAAGTGCATTTATCCTTGATAGAGCCAGCGAACTCTGACGCATAGGTGAGGGTCTTACTCATCCGGCATTCGTAGCCCTGAGTCTCCCGGCTGACAGTTCTAGCACTTTCATCCCATTGATAGTTTCCGTATGGCATGGCGTAGGGGCATCCCCAGCACTCATGGCCGGGTGCATAGCCGGATAGGCGGTTGCCAGTGGTACTGGCATCGGTGGATTTCTTTACTCGCCGTCCGCATTTGCAGATATAGGTAGTCACACTCTCACCTCCGTGTCCTTCAGGCGGTCCAGCATCTCGGCCTGCAGGTCTTTGCTCAGGGGCTGGAAGCGGTTATTCCGCCAGCCGTAGCAGAGGATAGTGCCATAGATGGGCTGGCCGCGATAAGTACGGTTCAGACCCTTGCCGTAGATGGCGTACACCAGCACCGCCGGGGTGCGGGGCAGAACTTTCTGCTCGCAGGGACACTGCAAAAGCGCTTCCATGCCCTGCAGCGTGTCCGGCAGGGTGGTCACGACCGGGTCTTTGCCCGGCTCGATAAGAATACCTTTCATCTCTTGCTAAAACCTCCAAAGTGTGTTATTCTTCGGGGTGATGGGGGTTCAAGCCATCATCCCTTTGCAGGCTCGCCGGTGTTCCAGCACCGACGGGCTTTTTGTTTACTCGTCATGTGCTTCACTCCAGCACAAGGCTTTTGACATACGGCAGCCAGTCACGCCAGCATGGCTTGGAAAGACTGCGGTTGACAGCGTAGTAATAGGCTGCATTGCTGATTTTGGAAGAGCCTTTCAACCGCTGCTCTTTGACCATGTGGTTCACCTGATTGCGGGACAGGCCCATGCCCATCAGGAGCTTTTTCATGCGCTTGGTCTTCATGCGTCCCTCCGGTTCTGCCGGTACTCCGGCTCGGCGTTGCGGGCGTGGCGGCGGTCGATGTACTTGCGGCGCTGAGCCTCGCGCTCTGCGGCATGGTCGCCCAGCCGGGCAAAGAACAGTGCCAGCAACAGCAGCACCATCGCGGTGATGAAGTCGGTGCCGGAGATGACCCCGATGGCTTCGATGCTGCCTGCAAAGCCAAGTGCGTACAGCATCCCGACGGCACCGCTGGCCACCGCCAGCCAGTACCAGACGCCAGATTTGATTCTCATGCGGATGCCTCCTTTTTATTTCTGCGGCACACCCAGCTGCACCAGCAGGGCGGGGACGTTGATCATGATGCACCGGCCACTCTTGAGGTGAGGAATGGTGCCTTTAGCAAGCTCTTTGCGCAGGTAGTATTCCGAAAGCCCGGTGGCCCGGGCAGCATCGCGGACATTCATGAACGGGGTGGTGGGAACAGGTGGTATACGTTTTCTCATGGTATCAACCCCACTTTCACGCTGCGCCGCCGGGGCGGCTGTCCAGCTTCTTGAGGCTGTTGACGAGCTGGATGCTGCGGGCGGCGGTCTCCATCTGGTCAAAGTCCTCCGGGGTCATGCCTGCGCACATATCGTGGAGGCGGACGAGCCGGGTGGCTTCGTCCACGGTCAAGCCGTAGGCGGCGGGGTTAAGTGCAGACTTCTTCATAAAAAATCACTCCTTTTTCTCGGTGGTGAAGATGTCGGCCATGATCTGGTCGAACGCGGGCAGGCCAAAGGCGACGATCCTCAGCTGGTCAATGCGGCTGCCAAGCTCGACGGTGCGTACCTGCCCAAACTCGGGGTTGGAGAAGATCTGTAAGTCGTTCATGTGATTTTGTGCCTCCTTGTGGGTGGCTCCCTTTCCGTGCTATACTGGCACAGGAAGGAAGTGTAAAAATGCTTGATGAAAAAACGCTGAAAGTGCTTGAGTTCCTGAATGAACACCCGGATAAATGGTTCTCGCTCGAAGAGCTGTGTGAAAATGGAGTGCCTGCGGATTGGGAAACATTAAAATGGATGCAAGAGCGCGAAATGGTCAGAAAACAGGAGTCCGATGACCCCGTAGGCAGAGCATTAGGGGAAAGAACTTACATTTACCGTTTTGGTGCGGCAGGAAGAGTAACTCTGGAGGAACATAAGCATTCCGTTCGAACGGAAAGGCGTGCGAACATTGCTATTGGTATATCGCTGTTAAGCTTGTTCGTCTCAGTGTTTACCGCGTTAAGAGGATAAAGACGCTGATTGCGACCGCGAAGCCGGACAGTGCGAACGAAATTAAGAATTTATCATTGGTGCGTGTGTTGATTTCGTCTTCTTTTAAGCGCATCAAGTGATTGGTTGCGTTAATTTCGCGCCAAAGCTTTTCCCAGTTACTCTCATCGTTATTGATGAATTTCGGACTGACTACGGATTGATTAGAGCCAAGGGTTCTGTGGTCGCGCTCAGTTTTTACGGATGCAGAAAGCAGACTAATGATTCGCTCTGCGTCCGAAAAACTGACATTTTCGCTCTTGAGCTGCTCGAACAGCTTGAGGGCGATCTTCTTTAAGCGCTCGGCGTGCTCGCGGCGTTCTTGGATTTCTTTCTGGATGTTGTTGTCCATGTGGTTCACCTCCTTTCGCTGAGATTATGTTGCAATTTGTTGATTGCATGACAAGTATAAGCCATTAAACAACATTTGTCAAGGACGGATTTGTTGATTTTTCCAACAAAATGTCTTGACGTGCTGATTGGTACCTGCTATAATGATGGCAAAGGAGGTGAACAAAATGACGATAGGCGAACGAATTAAAGAAGTCAGAAAAAATGAAAAGCTGACTCAGCAAGAGTTTGCTGACCGGCTGAACCTTAAACGGAACACAGTCGGCAGCTACGAGGTTAATGTTGTTGAACCCAGCGACCGTACTATTAAAGACATCTGCGATAAGTTCGGCGTCCGCGAGGAATGGCTGCGCACCGGTGAAGGCGAGATGATGGCGGCAGATACCCAGTCGGACAAAATCGCCGCGTTCCTTGGCGACCTGACCCGGGATGACGATGGCAATTTCCGAAGGCGCTTTGTCGAGATGCTGGCCGACCTCAGCCCCGCCGATTGGAAGCTGCTGGAACGCATGGCCGAAAAATTGACACAAAAAAAAGAGCACCCGTAGGTGCTCAAAGGATGCGATATGTCAGCTGATCAGGCGGCTTGCGTATATCCACACAAGCCGCAGTTTGCGAAAATCCGCTTTCTCAAGCAGTCGCATAATAGCATCGATGTAGTCTTGACGTGTCATTGTCTGCTTGCCTCCCGCAACACGTTGTTTTATTTGCCTATATTATACAACCAAATAGTGTTTCGCGCAAGAACAAATACTTGAGCAAAAATCGAACAAAAATTGAGCTTTTTACAATGAGGAGGGAAAAACATGAAAAAGATGGTCTCTTTGATGCTGACCGTGGTGCTGTGCCTTGCGTGTGCAGTGACGGTGTTTGCCGACACCGAGTACAAAGTGGGGCGGGATGTGGAGTTTTCCGGCCAGACGGATTTCGACTACTTCTATACTTATACAGACAAGGACGTGAATTATAAGTGTTTCTCTGTCGTGTCTGCGGAAGGCCAGCGCTTCTATGCGGCGGTCAAAGAAAATCTGTACGAGTATTACAGAGCTACGTTTGCGGGCCAGAGCCTTACACTGAATGGTGCCTATCAGCGTGCGGCAGATGATGGCTCTCCGGTTATCAAGATTCGCACGCAGATTACGTTTGATGAGAAAGGCAAGAAGGTCTCCACCTTGCTGGATGAGTTGCTCGTGCCTGTGCTGAAAGCAAATGCGGATTCCCTTGACTTCCAGACTATCTATGATGTCTTTGATGACAGCGCACTTACCGTTGCGAATGACGGTTCTTATATCACGTTCGATACGAATCCGTATAATTTTAAGGATAGTTTTCTTTTCACGGATGTTGTTTTGAGAGAAATCAAACTCGCAAACCAAATTTATGGCCTGCCGGACTGGCTTTATGAGGAGATGGTCAGCACAAAAGCGCTGGATGGCCGTCAGAAGGAGTCTTTTGACCGTCTGACAGTCACATGGACTTACTCTCCCAACACTGGACTTGAGGTCACCTATCGTAAAAACAACTGAGTCAACCGTCTTGTTAATTGAATATACAAAAAACTCCCCCGGTGCTACCAACACCGGAGGAGTTTGAAGAATGGCTTGCTCACGAGGAACAATACCAGCCTAGACAACTGTATTGTACCACCTCCGGGCAGGCTTGTCAAAGTGTACCCATATGGGGGTGTATTTTTATGGCGAGTTTCAAGGAGAAACTTGACAAAAACGGAAACCGCATCTACGAGGTGCAGGCCAGCAATGGGCGAGGGCGGCGTGTCTGGCGCACCTTCCGCCCAGAGCCGACATGGAGCAAGCGCACCATTCAGCGGGAGCTACAGAAATTCGCCGCTGAATTGGAGCAGCAGTTGGCGGATGGGGAAGTGCTGACCCGTGAAGAGACTGCGCAAAAGGCCGCTGCGGAAGCCGTAGAGGCGGCCAAAATCAAAACCTTCCGGCAATATGCCGAAGCTGTCTATCTGCCTGAGAAAGCCGCCACGCTGGCGGAAAAGACCCGGGCCAGTTATACCCAGCTGTTGGAGCAGCATGTCTTTCCGGCTCTGGGCCATGTGCTGCTGCCGGAAATAACTCCGGCCATGATAAAGGCGTTACTTTCCAGTCTGTCAGAGGAGCTTGCCTTCGCCAGCGTGACAAAGGTGTATGCTGTACTGCATAACCTGTTTAAGGCTGCCTTGCTGGATGATACGATAGACCGGAATCCAATGGATAAGGTTCCGCGCCCCCGGAAGTCGAAGGATGCAGCCCTTCCTACAGAGCACAAGGCTTTTACTGCAGAGGAGACGCGGTATATTCTGCGCTGTCTGGATGGCGAGCCGCTCAAGTGGCGGACGTTTATCCTGCTGCTTATCGATACGGGCTGCCGCCGGGGCGAAGCCTGCGGGCTGCAATGGCAGTCGGTGGATTTTGATACCAACACGATCACCATCGAGAGGAATCTACAGTACACCTCCGAGCGGGGCGTGTACGAGACCCTGCCCAAAAACGGCAAGACCCGCGTTGTAGACATCTCGTCTGACGTGGCCGCGCTTTTGCAGGAGCTGCGGCAGAGTCAGCTGGTAACGGTGCGCTGGGTGTTTACGCAGGACGACAGCCCGGAGCCTATGCACCCAGACACTCCAACTCGTTACTTCCAGCGATTTGGCAAACGGTATGGGATAGAGCACTTCCACCCGCACAAGCTGCGCCACACGTCCGCCAGTCTTGCCATCACCAACGGTGCCGACGTGGTAAGTGTCGCCGCACGGCTGGGACACTCTGACAGCAGCACCACGCTGCGGATGTACGCTCATGCCAATGAGGATAGCATCCGCCGGGTCGGTCAGACCGTAAGAGAAGCCTTGAAGCAGCCAGAAAAGAGAAAGGCTTGAATTTAATGCTGCTTCGTTGCGTCTCTTGATGACTCATATTCGTCCTATAAACAGGATGCTTAAAAACCGCAACTTGACCGCAACAAAAACCGCAACATCCTCGAAAAATCGAAGTAATTAACGAGATTGCACGATACAGAATCAGACGAATAAAATGATTGCATCACGCAATTTATTTGACAATGAAACAACATGACACAACACGTTAGAAGTCCCTTTTATAGCTCGTAATGAGCAGGTCGTCCGTTCGAATCGGATCAGTAGCTCCAAAGTAAAATCCCCGAAAAGTGGCTTCGCGCCTGACTTTTCGGGGATTTTTGTTTGGCTGGGAAAATGCCTTTCGAGGGGGATGTGGGCGCTGATTGCCCCCATTTTGCGGAAAGCTTTTTGAAATGCAAGCCAAAAAGGGCAAGAAACAAGTCGGCCGGGTGCTGGCAGAGAAGGCTGCGTTATTTTCCTGACTTGCGATAAAACGGGAAGAAAACGATACCGCCAACCGGTATATGACTCATCCAAGGGGGTATTTTATTACTCTTCGTTGAATGCTTCCTCCTGCGCATGGAACCGCTCGAGGAAGCTGTGCTCCACACCCTCGGACTTGTAGCCGGGCATGGTATCCAGCGCCACTGCGTGGATGCTGCGGAAGATGCTGTTTTCGATGTTGGGGTTATCCCGCTTGAGGCGGCGGAGCAGAATTTTTGTCTCCTGCCGCTTGGAGCCGCCGCCGCCGTTGTCGCACATGGTGCAGTTTTCGGTAAAGCGGCAGGCGCACTGGATGAATTCCAGCTCATTGTAGCGCTTCCACGCCAGAATATCTTCCTCGCGGATGCAGTACATCGGGCGGATGAGGGTCATGCCGGGGAAGCTGGTGCTGTGGAGCATGGGCGGCATGGCCTGCAGCTGGGAGCCGTAGAACATACTCATAACGGTCGTCTCGATGACGTCGTTGAAGTGGTGGCCCAGTGCGATTTTATTGCAGCCCAGCTCCTTGGCCTTGCTGTAGAGGTGGCCGCGGCGCATCCGGGCGCAGAGATAGCAGGGGTTCTTGTCGGTGTTGTTGGCCACAGAGAAGATGTTGCTCTCGAAGATGGTCACAGGGATGTGGAGCAGCTCGGCGTTGGACTCGATCTTCTGGCGGTTTATCTCGTTGTAGCCGGGGTCCATCACCAGAAAGACCAGCTCGAACGGCACATCGCTGTGGTGCTGAAGCTCCTGCATCAGCTTTGCCATCAGCATCGAGTCTTTGCCGCCCGAGATGCAGACGGCGATCTTGTCCCCGGCCTTGATGAGCTCATAGCGCTTGACCGCTACGATGAAGGGGGTCCACAACTCCTTGCGGTATTTTTTGATGATGCTCCGCTCAATGAGCTGGTAAGGTTCCATTTCGCGTTTCATGGCTCTGTCCTTTCTTTTTTCTCACAGCTGGGTCAGCCGGGTGCAGCAGGCGTCAAAGGCGCGGAGAAAGCCGTCCAGCTCCTCCTGCGTGGTCAGGTGGCTCAGACTGATGCGCCACGAGGAGAGGGCATTCTTCCGGTCGCGGCTGACGGCGAACACCGCCCGGGAGGGCAGGCCGTCCGACGAGCAGGCCGACTTGACCGAGACACAGACGCCCTCCGCGTCCAGCTCCCGCTGGAACACGGTGCCTTTGACGTTCTCAACGCTCAGGTTCAGGATGTGGGGGATGGCACTCTCCGGGCTGTTGATGCGGACCTTTGGGTACTTGCTCAGAGTGGTGCGGAGATACAGGTTTGCCTCTTTCACCCGGGCAGAACGCTCCGGCAGCTCATTTACCGCAGAGCTCAGAGCCGTCTCGAGGGAAGCCGCCAGAGCTACTGTAGGGGTGCCGCTGCGGTAGATGGTGGTGCTTTCGCCGCCGTGGATGAGAGGCTCGAGCGCCAGCCCCCCCCCCCTTCGCACCTCGTGGAGCCGCCGCCGCTTGAGCAGCAGGCCGATGCCGTTCAGTCCGTAGAACTTGTGGGCCGTCAGGCTCATGGTGTCCACGCCCTCGAAGGAGACGGGGATCTTGCCCACGGCCTGGGTGGCGTCTACGTGCAGATGGCAGTTGGGCCATGCCTGCAAAATTTCTGAAATTTCTTTCACCGGCTGCACGACGCCCAGCTCACTGTCCACCAGCGTCACCGCCACAGCGATGGTGTCGGGGCGGAGAAGCTCTTTCAGGTGCTCGAGGTCGATGGTGCCGTCCCGCCTGATGTCCACGAGGTCGATTTCATAGCCCTGCTCCTGCAGAGCGGTCAGGGTGCCGCTGACGGAGGAGTGTTCCAGCGGGGTGGAGATGATGTGCCTGCCCAGATGGCGGGAGAGCTTTGCCAGCCCCTTGAGAGCGAAGTTGTTGGCCTCGCTGGCTCCCGAGGTATAGATGACCTCGGCGGGCTGTGCGCCCAGCAGCCCCGCGATGCTCTGGGTGGCGTGGTCAATGACCCGTTTTGCGTCCCGGCCTGCCTGATGGCGGGAGTTCGCGTTGCCGGGGCAGCTGCGCTCTACCTCACAAAAACGCTCCAGCACCCGGGAGTCTGCGGGAGTATTGGCCGAATAATCCAGATATGTCATAAGTGTCCTTCTATAATAAGTGGTACAACTGCTGTCGTTTCGGATGCCGCCGGCCCAGTGACCAACTGCGGCAATAGGTTATATTATAGTGCGGAATGCGGCATATTTCAAGGCCGTACGGCCTCTGCCGACAGAAAATCGCCGCAAAATACAGGGAAAAGGTTGTCAGCGTCCTTCTTTTATGCTATACTATGCCGAAGAATGAAAGGAAAGGGGAGAGCGGGATGCTGAAAAAGAAATCGTCTTTTGCACGCATCGGCTGTATTTTCCGTTTCCGATTTGGTCCCGATTTTTGAGGCATTGCCGCTTTCCCGCGGCAGTGCCTCTTTTTTGGGCCGCAGATAGAAGGAGGAAATAATGAGTCAGAATATTGATTACTCCAAGGGCATTTACGACGCCCGCCAGCTGGGTGCCGGACGGATGCTGATCCTGGGCGTCCAGCACATGTTCGCCATGTTCGGTGCCACCGTGCTGGTCCCCCTGCTCACCGGTCTGAGCGTTTCGACCACCCTGCTCTGCGCAGGTCTGGGTACGCTGCTGTTCCACTTCATCACCAAGGGCAAGGTCCCGGCCTTCCTCGGCTCGTCCTTTGCCTATCTGGGCGGCTTCTCCATCGTGGCTCCCATGCTGGCCGACGCCGACGGCAATCTGACCATCGCCAACACCCGGATGCTCCCCTACGCCTGCGCAGGCGTGGCCTTCTCGGGTCTGGTCTATCTGGCCGTCAGCCTGCTCATCTCCACCTTCGGCATCCGGCGCATCATGCGCTTCTTCCCGCCGGTGGTCACAGGCCCCATCATCATCGCCATCGGCCTCATCCTCGCCCCCTCGGCCATCAGCAACTGTCAGGCAAACTGGCTGCTGGCCTTTGTGGCTCTGGGTACGGTCATCGTCTGCAACATCTGGGGCAAGGGCATGGTCAAGATCCTGCCCATCCTGATCGG
>OBVY01001846.1_pt1 | contig 10702 bp, 8 predicted proteins | sample 1538051 | NCBI WGS metagenome assembly OBVY01 (sample SAMEA2580017, study PRJEB22360) | human gut metagenome | biome: human gut; feature: human-associated habitat; material: faeces | place: Denmark | collected 2008/2010 | reverse complement strand
TCGAGGATGCCGAGTCCGCAATCCGATTCATCAACAAGCGGTCCCGGCCGTTGGCTGCATATGTGTTCTCGCGCGATCACGAGGTTCGGCTGACTTTCGAACGTCAGACCAGCTCCGGAGCCTTGGGATATTCGCTGCCGTTGGGCCATCTGCTGTCCAGCCGGTTGCCGTTCGGTGGCGTGGGCGCGTCCGGCATCGGCACCTACCACGGCAAAGCAGGCTTCCTCACCTTCAGCCACGTCAAAACCGTGGTTACCAAGCCGCAGTTCCCCGACACTCTGCGCCTCGTGTACCCGCCCTTCAATGAAGCCAAGGCCAAACTGTTCGACATCATCGCCAAATTCAGCTAGCGTGATATCGCTCGCTGATATTGGGTGATGGCGTTGTCATAGTGACGTTCGCTGTCCCGGTAATTACGTCAATCGATTGATTCGTGTACCGGGCCAGATTTTTCTGTCCTAGTATTTGATTTCGGGTCATTTTTGCTTACCGGGACAAAACTGACGCCGGAAGTATCGTCCGCGTATTACGAAAATGGCGGAATAGTGCGGTTTCGTATGGAAGGGAATTTCAAATATTCCTATATTCGAGGGGTTCAGCTGTCCTGGTTTGCGAAAAAGAGCCGAAATCGGCTACCGGGACAGAAAAATCTGGCCCGGTAGCCACGTCAATCGATTGACATGTCTGCCAGGCCAAAAATATGCAGCAGATGCGCCGCTTCTGTTACTTCAGGGCTTTGAAGCCGATGTCGTGGCGGTAAAACAGTCCGCGCAGCTCGAGCTTGTCGATGATTGCGTAGACCTTGTCCTGGGCGGACTTGATGTCCGGAGCGGAGGTTTCGACGAGCAGCACGCGGCCAGAGTTGGCCACAAGGTTACCGTGCTCGTCAGAGGCGACGCCGGCGTAGTAGACGTGCGAATCCTCGTCGACTTCGATTTCGGGCACACGGGCACCCTTGATGACGTTCTCCGGGTAGCCGTTGGAGGCGATGACCACGCCGAGGGTGGCGTTGGACTCATCCCAGGTGAATTCGGGGGTTTCGCCGTCGAGAATGGCGGAGATGCCGGCACCGAGGTCGGAGGTGAGCTTCGGGAGCACGACTTCGGTTTCCGGGTCGCCGAAGCGGGCGTTGAATTCGATGACCTTCGGGCCGTCGGCGGTGGCGATCAGACCGGCGTACAGGATACCGGTGAATGGCGTACCTTCCTCGGCCATGCCTTCGACGGTGGGGCGCACGATTTTCTCGATGGCCTCGTCGACCACGGACTGCGGAATCTGCGGCACCGGGCTGTAGGCACCCATGCCACCGGTGTTCGGACCCTCGTCGCCATCGTGGGCGCGCTTGTGATCCTGGGAGATGGGCATCGGCCAGAAATCGGTGCCGTTGACAAAGCTCATCAGGGAGAATTCCTGGCCGTCCAGGAAGTCCTCGATAACGACCTTGGCACCGGCGGAGCCGAAGCGATGGTCGATGAAGATGTCTTCGAGTGCGCGCTGGGCGGTGTGCTCGTCCATGGCCACGGTCACGCCCTTGCCTGCCGCCAGACCGTCGGCCTTGATGACAATCGGGGCACCGTGCTCGTGTACGTAGTCCTGCGCCATCTCGAGATCGCTGAAGGTCTTGTATTGGGCGGTCGGGATGTTGTGTCGGTCCATGAGCTGCTTGGCGAAGTCCTTGGAGCCTTCAATCTGGGCGGCGGCCTTGGACGGGCCGAACGCCTTGATGCCGGCGGCGGCGAAATCGTCCACGATGCCTTCGATCAGCGGGACTTCCGGGCCTACGAACACCCAGTCATAACCATTGTTCTTCACGAATTCGATAAGTGCGGCGTGATTCGACTGGCTCAGCTGCGTGGTGTGGATGCCGTCCTTGAGCATGCCCGGGTTGCCGGGAGCCACGGTGACTTCGTCGATGCTCGGTGCCTTGAGCAGCGTGTAGGCAATGGTGTGCTCGCGCGCGCCGGAGCCGATAACCAATACTTTCTGACCCATGTTGTTCCTTTCCTGCGGAAAGCGAGTTACTTCAGTACGATTTGCGTGCCGGTGGTGTCGGCTGCGATCTGGCCGAGCACGTAGGCGGGCTCGTTGTTGTCGGCGAGCAGCTTCAGCGCCTCGTCCTTGCGAGCGAGGTCGATGGCCAGCACCATGCCGATGCCCATGTTGAAGATGTTGTACATCTCCTTATGATCGATGTTGCCAGCCTTCTCCAGCACGTCGAAGATCGGGAGCACGGGCCAGGTGCCGAGCTCGATTTCGGCGGCCAAGCCGTCCGGAATCATGCGCGGGATGTTCTCGATGAAGCCGCCGCCGGTGATGTGGGCCACGCCTTTGACCACGCCCGCCTTGAACAGGGGAGAGAGGGCCTTGACGTAGATCTTGGTGGGGGTGAGCAGCACGTCGCCGAGCTTTTCGCCGCCCAGCTCGTCGAGTTCGGTGTCCACGGTGTAGCCGGCCTGCTCGAACAGGGCCTTGCGCACCAGGGAGAAGCCATTGGAGTGTACGCCGGTGGAGGGCAGGCCGATGAGCACGTCGCCTTCAGCGATGGTGGAACCGTCCACGATGGCGGACTTTTCGGCAACGCCGACCGAGAATCCGGCGAGATCGTATTCGTCTTCGTCGTACATGCCCGGCATTTCGGCGGTTTCGCCGCCGACCAGCGCGGACCGGGCCTGTACACAGCCGTCGGCCACACCGGCCACGACCTGCTCAAGCAGTGCCGGGTCGTTCTTGCCGCAGGCGATGTAGTCAAGGAAGAACAACGGCTCGGCGCCCTGGGCGGCGATGTCGTTGACGCACATGGCCACGCAGTCGATGCCGATGGTGTCGTGCTTATTGGCCAGCTTGGCGACCATGAGCTTGGTGCCCACGCCGTCGGTGCCGGAGATGAGAACCGGCTCCTTGTAGCCCAAGGAGGCCAGATCGAACAGGCCGCCGAAGCCGCCGATGCCGCCGACCACGCCGGGGCGGTTCGTGCGGGCCACGTGCGACTTGATGCGCTTGACGACTTCGTACCCGGCTTCGACGCTCACGCCGGCGTTCTCATATGCTTTTGGCATTTGGTTGGCCTTTCTACTTATTTTGGCTCCCCTCTGGAGGGGAGCTGTCGGCAAAGCCGACTGAGGGGAGGCAAGCGCCTCTGGTTCAAAGAATTGTTATTGAGTGGATTGGTGGTGAGCTATTCGGCATCCGGCTGCACGGTGTTGTACTCGTTGCCGATGTACTTGCTCTTGTACAGCGCGAATTCAGGCAGACGCACACGGTCCTCGGGCGTGAGGGACTTCAGGAAGTCGGCCTCGTAGTCGTCGAGCGCAGTGGGGTAGTCGCCGTTGAAGTAGGCGACGCACAGGCCACCGTATGGGGCGTCGGCGTTCAGTCCGATGGATTCGACCAGACCGTCGAGCGAAAGGTAGGCCAAGGAATCCGCGCCGATGTATTCACGGATTTCCTCCACGCTCATCTTGGCTGCGATGAGTTCCTTGGTGGTGGAGATATCAATGCCATAGAAGCAGGGGTACTTCAGCGGCGGGGAGCTGATGCGCATATGCACTTCAGCGGCGCCGGCTTCCTTGAGCAGCTGCACGATGCGCTTGGACGTGGTGCCGCGCACGATGGAATCATCGATGACGATAACGCGCTTGCCTTTAACCACGCTGCGCACAGCAGAGAGCTTCATACGCACACCCTGCTCGCGCAGTTCTTGCGTGGGCTGAATGAAGGTGCGGGCCACATACTGGTTTTTGATTAGACCCATTTCGTTGGGCAGGCCTGCTGCTTCCGCATAGCCGGATGCGGCGGACAATGAGGAGTTCGGCACGCCGATAACCATATCGGCCTCCACCGGGGATTCGGCGGCGAGACGTGCGCCCATGCGCTTGCGGGCGGAGTGCACGTTGACGCCATAGATATCGGAATCCGGGCGGGCGAAGTAGATGTACTCCATCGAGCAGATGGCCAGCTGCGTGTTGTTGGTGTACTGCACGATCTTGTAGCCGTGATCGTTGACCACCACGATTTCACCCGGGCGAATGTTGCGCACCAGCTCGGCGCCGACGACATCCAGTGCGCAGGTTTCGGAGGCGAGCACGTAGGCGCCGTTCTTCATCTTGCCGAGGGAGAGCGGGCGGAAGCCGTTCGGGTCGAGTGCGCCGATCATGGCGTCTTCGGTCATCAGCAGGTAGGCGAAACCGCCATGCACCGTGTTGAGCGCTTCCTTGAGCTTGTCCATAAAGGTGCGCTGCATCGAACGGCGAATCAAGTGCATCAGCACTTCGGTGTCGGAGTTCGAATGGAAGATGGCGCCTTCGTCTTCAAGCTTGCGGCGCAGTGACGGGCAGTTCGTCAGGTTGCCGTTATGGCACAGAGCCACGTCGCCGTCATGGAAGCGGAAGATGAACGGCTGGATGTTGTCTGTGGTGCCCGAGCCGGCCGTTGCGTAACGCACGTGGCCGATGGCGCAATTGCCCTTCAGTCGTTCGATTTCGCGCTCATCGCCGAACACCTGGGTGAGCAGGCCGAGTCCGCGATGACCGATGAGATGACCGTTATCGTTGGAGACGATGCCGGCACCTTCCTGACCGCGATGCTGCAGCGCGTGCAGGCCAAAATAGGTGAGTCGTGAGGCGTCGGGGTGGCCCCATACGCCGAAGATGCCACATTCCTCGTGAATGTCTTCGAGTTCAGCCGACAAGCCAAAGCTCCTTTTTCAAACAGGGGATTAACTATCTATCAACCCTACCAATCGGCGGCTACATCGCGTGTTGTGGGGTGGTGGAACTTGTTGGGGTTTGCGGACGCGGTTTAAGCACCAGATCAGTCAAGTATGAATAGTGGCTTAGGATTTTGGCCTTTCGCTGTTTGTGGTGGGTGGTTGTGGTGTGGGGTGATGCCGACGGGTAGGTTGGAAGCATGGATACCTCTTACCTGTTCACCGCCGCATTACCTGGTGCTCCACTTTGTGCTCAAGCGTGATACCGAATTGTCGGTGTGACGTGATCGGTTGACTTTCGGCAACGCAATTTGAAAGGCTCCGACGGTATTATCCGTCGGAGCCTTTCGTCGTATGAATCCGGTGCTTGTTTTTCGGCTTCGTCTCAGTGCCTGAAATGGCTGAAGAACTCGATGGTCTCGGGATCCTGCGACTCGTCCATCACCTCAGCGGGTGTGCCGTTCTCGGCGATGACGCCGTGCCGGAGCAGTACGATGCGGTCGGCCGCTTCGTGGGCGAAGCTCATTTCGTGCGTGGCCATGAGGATTGTGGTGCCTTGGGCCTTTAACTCGGCAACCATGTTGAGCACTTCGCCGACCAGCATCGGATCAAGAGCGGATGTGATCTCGTCAAGCAGCAGCAGTTCCGGGTCGGTCATCAGTGCGCGCGCAATCGCCACGCGCTGCTGCTGGCCGCCAGAGAGCTGATCGGGGTAGGCACTGGCTTTATCGCGCATGCCGATGCGTTCAAGCAGTTCCATAGCGCGGGTTTCGGCGCGATCCTTGCTCCAGTGGTGAACCTTGATTGCGGCAAGGGTCACGTTCCTGAGCACCGACATGTGGGGGAAGAGGTTGAACTGCTGGAACACCACGCCGATACGTGCGCGAATCTTGTCCTGGTCGGCACGCGGGTCGGTGATATCGGTATTGCCCAGCCAAATCTGGCCGTCATCGACCTGTTCAAGCAGGTTGACGCATTTCATCAATGTGGATTTGCCTGAACCGGAAGGCCCCAGCAAAGCCACCACCTCATGTTGGTGAATGTCAAAGGAAATGCCACGCAGCACCTGCGTGTTTCCAAAGGATTTGCGCACGTCATCAAGACGCAGCACCGTCTTGTTGCTCACGGGGGAGTCACTCGCCTCGGTGGTGATATTGGTCATTTCGCTCATACCGTTCCTCCGCTGAGTTCGCGCTTACGCAGACGTTCCGTGTACCAGTCGTTCAGCAGGATGAACGGCACGCTCATCAGGATGAACAGCAGGCTGGCGACCACATACGGCGTGAAGTTGTAGGTGCTGGCCACGTCGATCTGTGCGGCGCGCACGGCATCCACCGCACCCAGCACGGAAATCAGGCCGACGTCCTTTTGCATGGAGATGAAGTCATTCATCAGTGCGGGCGCCACTTTGCGCAATGCCTGAGGAATGACGATCAGTCGGGTCGTCTGGCCGGAGGTCAGGCCCAACGAGCGGGCCGAGGCTCGCTGAGAAGGATGTACGTCGTTAAAACCGGCACGCAGCACCTCGGAGACGTAGGCGCTGTATCCCATTACCACTGCAATGGTGCCGAGTACCGAGGGATCGATACGGCCGAACAAGCCTAGGCCGGGAATGCCGAAACCGATTAGATACAGCACGACGATAATAGGCACGCCGCGCATCACAGTCGTGTAGATCAATGCCAGGATACGCAGCGGGAACAGAATAGGGGAGCGGCTGGTGCGCACCAGCGCGATCAGCGTGCTCAGAATCGCCACGCCGACCACTGCGACGAGCAGAACGCGGATGTTGAGCCATAGGCCGTCAAGCACATGGGGAAACGATTTGACGAAGTATTCGCCGGAGAAGAAGGTCTCCTTGACTCGTGGCCAGCCGGGGGAGAGCTTCAAGCCGATGACGATGACCACCACGAACACAATGGTGCTGATCAGACTGGTAATCGTCGATTGAATTTGCTGATGAACACGATATTGGCGTCGTTCGAGCTCGACCTGACTTACCTCGTGTCCGTCAGGGGCATTGTGCTGCCTGGTTTCGGTTGGTGCTGCGGTCATGTGATGAATGTCGCTCGCTTCCTGAATGCCGGGATGGCCGGGTGCCACAGGAAAATTCCCGCAGCGCCCGGCCAAGGTGTTGTGACCTTATGATGTAAGCCTACTTCACTTACTTCTTCAGTTCGGTCAGGTCGGTGGTGTACTCGGCCAGCCACTTGTTCTGAAGCTTCTTGATGGTGCCGTCGGCGTTCAGGTCATCCACTGCCTTGGTCACGGCTGCAGTCAGCTTGGAATCCTTCGGCAGCACGATGCCCATGCCGCTCTTGTCTTCGGAGTCAGGCAGACGGCCGAGCACCTTGGCGTCCTTGACCTGCTCGGACTGCACCATGTACACGCATTCCACGGTGCTGGTGACCAGTGCGTCGATCTGACCGGCGTCAAGTGCCTGAGCCAGTGCGGCATCATCATTGAACGTCTGGATGTCGTCCTTGATGTTCGCCTTGGCGTAGTCGTAGGCAAGGGTGCCGACCATGACGCCCACGGTCGCATCCTTCAGATCGGATACCTTGGTGGCGTTGGCGAACTTGCTGTCTTTCTTGACCACGACGGACTGGCTGTCGTTGTAGTAGCTGGACGAGAAGTCAACGGCCTTCTTGCGCTCGTCGGTGATGCCGAACTGCTGGATGTTGAAATCCCAGTCCTTGGCGCCGGGAGCGATGGCGGTGTCGAATGCGGTGCGGGTCCACACCACGTCGCTCTTCTTGAAACCGAGCTTGTCGGCCACTGCGTAGGCGACGGCCGCCTCGTAGCCCTCACCGCTTTCCGGCTTGTCGTTCATAACCCACGGCTCGTAGGCCGGCTGTCCGGTGGCGATGGTCAGCTTGCCCGGCTTGTACGTCTGCTGGGTGATGTCGTCCGAATCGGTGGAATTGGATGCGGTGGACTGGCCGGAACCGCAGGCTGCGGTGAACGACAGAGCCAGGATGCTGACGGTGGCCGCAATGGTACGGACGATGTGTTGCTTATTGAACATGGGCTTCCTTTCCTCAAGTGTTCGTCATGCACACGGTTCAAAGCCGTGCTTGATGCATGCGCGCCAATTGTATGGCTATTGGGTTACTACAAAACAGCGATATTTTCGGATGCTGGTTATCTCCATTGCTTATGGCCGGCTAGAGCCGCGCAATCTGGCGTGTAAGCGAACGGATGTCTCATATTGGCGCAGAGCGAAATGGCGTTCACTGTTCGAGTGTGAAGCCGTCGAATACGAATCCCGGACTGACCACACAGGAGACCAGCGCATCGCCCTGGCCTGGCACTGTGCGCTGCCAGACGCCAGCCGGTACGACCGCATGTCCCGATACGGTTACGTCGGCCTGATCGGTGGTGATGCCGGAACCCAGGGTGATTACGGTTCGCTTGGATTCTTCGGATTCCGGAGTCTCGCCGCTGCCGCCGAGTTCCAGCTTGACCGATGCCGGGCCATGCCACAGCCAGACCTCATCCGCATCGACCTTATGCCAGGCGCTGGCATCTCCCTCGGGCAGCAGGAAGTAAATCAGTGACGATAGCGGTCGGCTTGAGGCCTCATCCGTGTGCGGGGATTGCCAGTCACGCGTGTACCAGCCGCCTTCGGGGTGGGCTTCCAGTCCAAGGCGTTCCACTATGGACCGGGCGTATGGACTCATGTCTCGCAAAGCGACGCTCATAATGAGATCTCCTGTTCTTGACGGGTTTGCTGGTTTTTGGCTTCTTGATATCAGGTCAGGTCAGGTCAGGTCAGCGGTGTCACCAGGCGTTGTTGTAGGCTTCGCGCCCGGATATCACCGTGGCTCGGTTCGTGCCTGCGCCGTGCCTCACCAGTGTTTCCAGCGTTTCTTCGATGCCGGCCGGAGATGATGTGTCGACGGGGATGTCGAAGAACGCGAAATCAGCCAATGCGCCCGCGTTGATTTGTCCAATGCGGTTGCGGCCCACGTGCATGCCCATGGAGGCGGCGCCGCCCAGCGTCATCATACGAATCAGGCGATGTGTCAGATCGTCGCTGGCATAGCCTTGTTCGCGGGCCAGGTCGTAAAGCATCGACACATCATCAAGCAGATCGAGGGTCGGCGTGCTGGAGAGCGAATCGGTGCCCACGCTTACCAGATTGCCTTCCTCGAGGTATTCGCGCACCGGTGCATCTTTGCCGGTGTTGGTAATGCGATTCGATCGGGGGCACAAGGCCACGCCCACGCCGCGCTGACGTAGAATACGCCGATCCTCGCCATTGGCCCACACGCCGTGTGCAATGTGCACATCCGGTCCAAGCGAGCCAAGCTGATCGACGAACTGGATGGCGGAGGCGCCTTTGCCCACTTCCTTGAGCTGCCGGTAGCTTTCCCAATCGTGGTCACTCCAGTCGGCCGCCGAATAAGTGGTGAGCACCGGCGGATAAGTGCCGGCCTCGAGCGGGGTCTCCGCCAGATGGATATGCAGTCGCATGTTCAGCTGACGAGCAATGTCTGGAAGATCAACGAACGGTTCGGACTCCAGCGTATACGGAGCATGCGGGCTGATGCCGAGGTTTGGCAGCTGCTCCTCGTTCATCCGGCGCAACTGCCGGATGAGCTCAGTGCGGCCCTTTTCCATCCATTCGGCGTTGTGCCAGCCCATTACCTCCCAATAAGCGATGCCGTGCATGCCCTGCGAAGCCAGCGCGCCGGCGGCGTCCAAATCGGTGACGATGTCTGCGGCGGCCGTCGTTCCCGATTCGACCATCTGGCGAGCGCCGTCCTCGGCCCACTGCTTCCATGGCTGGGTCTTCTGCGCCTCGGCGTACACCTCGTTGAATGCCAGTTCCCAGGCGCGGAACCGATCGTAGGTGCCTTGCCCGACCTGCACCATGCCGCTGTACTGCAGATGAGTGTGCGCGTTGATCAATCCGGGGGTGAGCACCCCATCCCAATGCCGTTCATGGATGGTGCCGTGAGCCGTCATTTCCTGCTTCAGCGCCTTCAGCACCCAGCGGCGTTTACCTACATGAACCACGCGGTCGCCATGTATGGCAACTGCGCCATCGATGATGACGGGGCCCGTCACGGGGATGATGAGTTTGGCGGAATACAGTGTCACATCATCGATAAGCTCGGTATCGACGGTCGGCCAGGTGTTGTCGGTCATATTCTCCTCGCTGCGTTGTGTTCGGTGCCGTGTCTATGGCTATCGGTCGGCGTTCTCTCGGTCGTTTTCCGCGAATCTGGTCAGTCGCCAATTGTAGCCGTTGTCCTCCACGGCATGGCTGGCTCGGTATCCGCGCGCCTTGAGCGCGCTGGCGGCGATGCGCTGGTCGGTCGCTGCGTCAAGTCTGATAAGCGTGTGATCCAGTGTGCCTCGATGTTCCAGAAGATATGCGACGGCGCTGGCCTGTACGGCGAAGCTCAGATCCATGATCTCGATTGGATTGCCGCCTCCCACCGTGTAGTTCACGCCATCGCCGTCGGCGATTAGCGTGAGCGTTGGTCCGTCGGGAACATTGAGTTGCACGGTGTCCCTGTTGACCTGTGGGGTGAAGTCGCTTACCTCGTCCAAGGCGATTTCGTTGGCGATGCCGCCGATCACTGCGAGCGCCGCGCCCTCGTGCATTGCGCGCATGTGCTCAAGTGTGACCGTATGTCTCACGCCAGTGGCGGACACCACCATATCCGCGCAAGGGAGTGCCTCGTCAATGTCTTGTGCGGCGAAGCCGTCGAACCCCGCTTTGAGTGAAGCCACTGGATCGATATCGCAGATGGTGACTTCGGCGCCAAGCGCGCGAATGCGCCGTGCGAAGCCTTGGCCGACCGGGCCGTAGCCGATGACGGTGACGTTCTTACCGTCGAATGCATGCTCGCCGAGAATGCGCTGCATGGTGGTCACGCATGTCTCCCCAGTGCCGTGGGCGTTGTCGAATCCGGTTTTCAGCACACTGTCGTTAACGGCTACGACCGGGGAGGGGGGGGGCCCCCCCTCCCATATTGCGGC
>OBVY01001843.1_pt1 | contig 10731 bp, 10 predicted proteins | sample 1538051 | NCBI WGS metagenome assembly OBVY01 (sample SAMEA2580017, study PRJEB22360) | human gut metagenome | biome: human gut; feature: human-associated habitat; material: faeces | place: Denmark | collected 2008/2010 | reverse complement strand
CAGCCGCCGCAGACATCCGATCCGTAAAACATAACACATTCAAACAATGAAGCGAATCATATATTCTTTGTTATTTGCCGCCGGTGCGCTCTTCGCGGGCTGCTCCGACGACGATACGCAGGCCCCGCTGAACACCCCGATCCAGGAGGGGAACAATCTCTACGGCGTAGTGACGGACCCCAACGGCGCTCCGGTCGGAGGAATCGTCGTGAGCGACGGCTTCTCGTGCGTGGCGACCGATGCCAACGGCGTCTACCAGATGCCGCGCCATGCCGACGCCTTCCATGTCTTCTACCGCATCCCCGCCGACCGTGAAATCCCGATGTCGGAGGGCCGTCCCTGCTTCTGGCAGCGTCTTTCGAAGACGCAGGAACGCTACGACTTCGTTCTGATGCCGCAGCAGGCGGTCGAAACCGACTTCAAACTGGTCTGCATCGCCGATCCGCAGGTACAGAAAGACACGGATCTGGCCCGTTTCAAGGAGGAGTCCGTACCCGATATCCGCGCGCATGTCTCGACGCTCGAAGGTCCCGTCTACGGCATTACGCTGGGCGATATCATCTTCAACGAGAAGAACAAGGACGTCACCAACCAGATGATGCCTCCCATCGCGCTGGCCATGCGCGAAAGCGAGATCGGATTGAAACTCTTTCAGGTGATGGGCAACCACGACAACTGCATGACGCCCACCGTCACCGACGAGAGCAGCAACTTCGATCTGGCCGGACGCCGCAACTTCGAATACAAGTTCGGCCCGTGCGATTACTCCTTCGATCGGGGCAACGCCCACATCGTCGCCATGGACGACGTCCTGCTGACGGACGAGAAACACAACCCCTCGGACTACGAAGGGGGCTTCACCGATGCGCAGGTCGAGTGGCTGCGGCAGGATCTGAGCCTCGTCCCGAAGGAGAAGCTCATCATCTTCTGCGTGCATATTCCGCTGCGCAACGCCACGTCGTTCAACCGCGAGACCGTGCGCAACCTGCTCAAAGAGTTCGACAACGTCCACATCATGGCCGGACACACGCACTACGCCCAGAACTATATCGACGGCGACGTCTACGAACATATCCACGGTGCCGTCTGCGGCGCCTGGTGGAAATCGACCATCAACGTCGACGGTACCCCCAACGGTTACGGCGTCTACGACATCTCCGGCAGCAAGATCGAGAACTGGTACTACAAACCCACGCGGCTGTCGAAGGATTTCCAGATCCGCATGTACCGGGGCGAGACGACCTTCGCGGGCGGCTACAAGTTCACCTACACGGCCTCCGACGAGATCGTGGCCAACATCTGGAACTCGGACGACAGGAACTGGAAGGTCGAAGTGTATGAAAACGGCAACAAAACCGGCGAGATGACCCGCGAGAAATCGCTGGACGCATGGGGTGCGGGCTATCACGTGGGAGTCCTGAGCGCGAATCCCGATTCGCACGGCAAGACCACCTACGACCACTTCTACCACTACAAACTCAAAGATGCCAAAGCGGCCGTCGAGATCCGCGCAACCGACTGTTTCGGCAAGGTCTACACGCAGAACGTCTTCACCACGGCCGCAGAAACGGACTATCCGATGGTGGACAACTATCCTGCGGTCGCCGAATAGCCGGTCAGGTCATTCTGCGAATTTTCATCTTGGGCTGACGCCTTATCCCGCAAATGCAATGTCGAATTTATTCTGACATTGCATTTGCTTATTTTTATTTCAGCTTGCGCCTTAGATGCTCCCGCCCGGCAAAAAGCAAATAAATTTACATTGCGCCCGGCTTATTCGTATCTTTGGCTTCGCCTTAGATACTCCGTCTCGGCATAATCAAACATGAATGTTTGCTTCTGCCCTCGACTTTTCGTATCTTTGCGAAGTCCGGCCCGCTCCATGCGGCCGGACTTCACGAATTTACGCAACCGCACTAAAATTACATTCATGGCTACAATCGACTCCTACCGCTCGCCCTTTCCGCACGAGGAGCTTCTCGAACGCGCCCGCCGCATCCGGCACGTGGCGCTCGATATGGACGGCACCATCTACATGGGCATGTCCCTCTTCCCCTGGACCAAGCGGTTCCTCTCCGACCTGACGGAGATGGGCATCGGCTACTCGTTCCTGACGAACAATCCTTCGAAGAGCATCGCCGACTACCTCCACAAGCTCGAAACGCTGGGCATCGAAGCCACGCGCGAGGAGATGTATACCACGGCGCTGGCCACGATCGACTACATCCGCTCGCACTACCCGACGGCCAAACGACTCTTCCTGCTGGGTACGCCGAGCATGATCTCGGAGTTCGAGGCCGCCGGCTTCGAATCGACGGCCGACAGCGCCGAGGACGTCCCCGACGTGGTGGTCGCCGCCTTCGACATGACGCTCACCTACCCGCGCCTGTGCCGCGCCGCATGGTGGGCATCGCAGGGCATCCCCTACATCGCCACGAACCCCGACCGCGTATGTCCTACCGATCAGCCCGTCGTGCTGGTCGACTGCGGCTCGATCTGCAAGTGCCTCGAACACGCCACGGGACGTACGCCCGACATCGTGCTGGGCAAACCCGATCCCAACATGCTCACCGGCATCAAGGAGCGTTTCGGCCTGCGCGCCGATGAGATCGCCATGGTGGGCGACCGCATCTATACCGACGTAGCGATGGCCCGCAACGCCGGCGCATTGGGCGTACTGGTACTCTCGGGCGAGACGACCGAGGAGGTCGCCTCGGCAGCCGACCCGCAGCCCGACGTCACGGCGCTGTCGCTCAAAGAGTTCGGAGAACTTCTCAAAGAGGCGCACGGAAAATAGAATTTTCCGCCTGCCGTTTCGCACGAAGGTAGCATTCCTGAAAAGGGATGCTATTTTTTTTACAAATATATCTTCTTTTACATTTGATTTTTATTATATTTGCACTAAGAGCCAATCTAATTAAAAAACATACGCCTATGAAACCAAACAAAGCTCTTTTCGGAGCGTTTGTCATCTCCGTTACACTCATAATCGGCGCCTGTCAGCAAACCGAACTGTCCGACTCCGCCCCGACGCCCTCTCTCCCCGCACCGGCGGCGGAATTCGTCGCAGACGATTCCGATCTGTCGGCAGGCGACGCGGCGGCGGTCGCCCGCATTTTCCGCAACGGCAACCGTCCGACCCGTGCCGGCAGCGGTGCAGTCGTCCGCAACGTCGTGACGATCCGCGACGCAGCAGGGCGTCCGGCAATCTATGCGGTCAACCTGCAAGAGGGCTACCTGCTGGTCTCCGCCACCAAACGCTGCTATCCTATCCTGGCGCAGATCGACCGCGGCACCTTCACACTCGACCGCGAACCGAGCGGGCTGGACGTCGTCTTGCAGGAGATGACCGAGACGATCGAGGCCGCACGCGACTCCGCCGTCGTCTTCGACTGCCGCTCCGCATAGCTTCCCTACGAAGAGCGCACACGCCCCGAACGGGTACAAACGCGCGCACTGAGCGATGAGTTTTATGCCATGCAGGACGAATGGTTTCAGAAGTGGTACGACGAAGGAGCCGATACTTATTTCCTATATAAACGGCCTGAAAATTTACCGGAAGATATTTATCAACGATTCTGCGAAACCGCCGAAGGCGACGATGCTTGGGACGAAACGGAATACGACTGCATGAATACGGCCGTGATCACGGAAAAATACATCGAAGAAATCCATCCCGACGGGCCCTTCATCCAATCCGAATGGGATCAATATGGGCCATACAATGAATATGTCGGTCAAAATCGGCCCTTAGGCTGCGTCACCATCGCCGTCGGCCAACTGATGCGCTACTACCAACATCCGGCATCATTCAACTGGTCGGATATGCCCTATCATGGTACGACGTCGACGCTCTCTTCCTTTTTAGCACAACTAAGAACAGAATTGAAGGTTACGGATGATGGGAACAGCAGTATTAACGAAGCACAACGAGTTCTGACCAATTATGGATATAATTGTACAAAAATTAACCACAATGAATCTGCCGTTAAAACTTCTTTGCGAAATAGAAATCCTGTTTATACACGAGGATACGATAATATCGCACAGGAAGGACACGCATGGATCATCGACGGCTACAAACTGGTTTACGCCTATACGGAATACAAACTATATACGGCCAACTCCTCGCACACCGCATACAACGAGATGGATTCCCATCGTGTATACCATGCCACTAATGGGTATTTCCATATAAATTGGGGATGGGGTGGAACTCACAATGCCTGGACTATCGAATCGCTTATGGCTCATAACTATACCTCCAGCCGACAAGATATAATTATAAACAGTTATTATTGATTATGAAAAAGATATTCGCCATGCTGATTGCGCTGTCGGCACTCTCGAACTTCTCCTGTAAGGAAAAAGAAGAGGAGTACACCGAAGGGGGTCTTGTCTTCGGTGGAATCTATATGCTCGACGGGCAACAGCTCGTGGAAACCGACGGATACATTCTCGAACTGCCGGCCGAACAAAACACCGTCGAGTTACGAATCGTTTCGAAAGGTGTTCAAGAGTTCGGTATCGGAGGATACCCGATGTCCGGACTCGGAGAATACAAGGTCGAAGGATTCACCATAAAGGTCACCCCCGATCCGGCATCGGAGAAGTTGGAAATCTACGACCACATCGACGTAGAATACAAAGGCGAACAGCACCGTATTCCACGTTATCTCCAAACGCTCCGTCTCGGCGCCGACACGAACACCGGACAGCAAAAGGAGATCCGGATACGGTTCATCACGAACATTCCGAACTATTGGATGGAGTGGAGTCAACTCACCGTCCGGCAGGCCGGTGCGAAATAACGGACACCTATTATGAAACCGATTATAAAAAAACAGATAACACTCCTTATTGCCCTGACCGCCCTGCTCGGCTGGGGTTGCGAAGAGGAAATGGTCGGCGGCGATTGGTGCTACAAAGATGCAATGATTCTCGTCGGTCAGGAGTTGATCTATGCGCACAACCATACGGTCGAACTCCCCGCGCAACAGTGCTCGATCGATCTGCAAATCGTCTCCGACGGGATATTCGGACAGTCATCGATAGATGCCGACCACTTCGGCCAGAACCTCCCCGATGCATTCTCCCTCACGCTCCTGACGCCTCGTGACGAGGCCGAGATATACGACTACACCGTCGATTCCTGGGGCGTAGAACACAAAGACTGGCCGCGCTACATGCAAACCATCCGGATAAGCGCTACGGAAAACCGATTTATCATCCCGCGAATCATGCGGTTCCGCCTTTGGACGGAAAATCCCCAGGTCGGTGCCGCCGACATCACCATCCGGCAGGCGGGCAGATAAAGGAAAAAGGAGTCTTGCAACTCCTTTTTTCATGCTGCAAACAGATCGTTCCCGACCTTTTCGTCGAATCTTTTCTCCGTCTTCTCACCTCGGCAGAGCCCGCGCAAGCGCAGCTCTGCACCCGCCTTAACGAAACCGGCCCTTACCGCAGCACGATGTCGCTCTGACCGGCCAGGCGGCCGTCGGCATAGACCTCGACGCGGTAGGTTCCGGCCGTGAAGCCGGCGCCGTCGTTGTAGTAGACGCCCACGGCCAGGTCTTCATTCTGGTAGTCGACGTCGCGCGAAGCGGTGTAGGTCAGCCGCTCGCCCTCGAACTCGAAGGTCGCCGCCGATGCATTGGACTGCACGTACCCGTCGGGCGAGGTGATGCGCACGTAAACCGTCCGTTCGCCCGGCTCGGCCAGGTCGTTGCCCGCCAGCGTGAATTCGACGCGCAGGCGCGAGGCGTTCTTCACGCGCGACACCTCCTTGTCGCGCGCGTTGAGCGGCACGAGCCGGATGCCCCGTGCGCGGATCACCGCACCCTGACGTACCTTGGTGCTCAGCTCCGAAGCCTTCTCCTCGGCCACTTCGGCACGCAGGTTGGCCGACGAAATCTCCTTGCGGTAGGAGACGTTCTCCTTGATCAGGTTCTTGTTGAGCGTATTGAGCGAATCGATCTGACGCAGATAGCCGCGCATGATCGTCCGCATGGTTCCGATCTCCTTCTCGTACTTCTTGATCTTGGCGTAGCTCCACGAACGCTCCTTGGTGAGCCGCTCCATGAGCGAATCGGCGCGGCTGCGTTCGAGACCGAGGCTCTGCGAAATGCTGTCGTTCGAAATTTGAAGGTTGTCGAAATCCTCCATCAGGTGCGAGAGGTTGCTCTTGATCGAATCGCGGTCGACCAACAGCAGATCGTACTCCTCCTGCTGCTGACGGTGGATATTGAAGTAGAGGATCGACAGCGCGGCCAGGATGACGGCCAGGATGACGATGATCGTCTGGTAACCGCGGATCGATTTGGCGCTCTTCGGAGCCTCCATTCGATCGTCGTCCTCGTACTGCGACGGATTATAGTCTTTATTCTCTTCCATAACGATACGGTTTTGGTCTCAAAGATAGAATTTTTTTCGGAAACGGAGAAATCACACCGTCCCGATCGTCGCATCGAGCCACATCCTCAACTCCCCGACAAGCGCTTCGCGCCACGCGAACTCCCGTCGCAGGCCGAATCCGTGGCCGCCGGAGGGATAGAGATGCAACGCGGCGCCCGCACTCCAGCAGGCATTCGGCATAACGGCACGCGCCGAGCGGCGTCACGGCGCCGTCGTCGGCCGCCGCGGCGAGAAAGGCCGGAGGCGCCGCCCGATCGATCCGGTAGAGCGGGGAACGGCGTTTGGCTTCCAGGCCGTGCAGCTCGCGGCCGAACATGCGCAGCATCGAAGGACGATGCGCGAACTCCTCCTCCATGCTCACCACGGGATAAAACAGCAGCTGAAAATCGGGACGCCGCGCCGCAGGCTGCGCGAGTGCCGCGCAAGCCGCCAGATAACCGCCGATCGAGGCGCCCAGCACACCGGTCTTCACGCCGTCGAAACGATTGCGCAGCAACTCCGCGGCCCGTTCGACATCCTGCTGCGGAAGCGCCGGATCGCCTTCGGGCAGACGGTACTTCACCACACCGGCGGCGATGCCGTGTGCAACGAACCATTCGGCGAAGGCAACCCCCTCGTGTTCCGTGTTGACCTTACCGAATCCGCCGCCCGGACAGATCGCGACGGCCGCGCGCGGCACGCTGTCCGGGTCGAAAAGCAGCAGCGTACCGCCGCACGCCTCTTCCGCGCGTGCGACCGCTTCCGATGCCGGCATCTCCCGCTGCGATCCACCGCGGCCCTCCGCCAAATCGATCTGCGTCAGTTTCATCTTCACCTGATTTTGCTGGTCAACGGATATTTCAGCCCCTTATACCCCGTGATATAGGCATTGACGCTTCCCACGCGAATGGGCGATTCGAGGTGAAGGGGAATCTTGTTCTCGTCGTCCGACAGCCAGATGAAGAACTCCGATCCGTCGGTGAACGAGAAACTCTCGGAGGTGCCGATCTGGCAGGCGAACTTCAACGTGTTGAATTTCCCCATGTTGCGGATTTTCTTCACCTCGCGCCCCTCGAAGCGGTAGCGCAAATGGCGGATCGTATCTTCGAGCACCATCTGCAAGACACGCTGCTCGCCGACGCGGAACGACGCTGCGTCGGCGCTGCGCATGTTGAAAAAGAGCGACACGGCGTCCATGCTCACGTCGGTGAGCGCCATCTCCTTCCGGTTTTCGGGCAGCGTGCGCCGCTGCCAGCGGGTCGCCACGCGCCGCGCCGGCCAGTCGTAGTCGAACCGGCTGCGGAAGGTATAGCCCCCTTCGTGGATATCGCTCGTGAATCGCACGGTGCGCAGCGTCGCGGTATCGACCCAGATGTTGTACCGGTCGTCGAGCGAGAAGAACCACCGGAACGAGGCCAGCGTCTTGCCCTGTCCGAAGACGTTATAGACGGTCTGTCCGTCGAGTTCGACCTCGGAGGTACGCACCACGACGGTAGCCACCTCCGTATTGGGCACCAGCTTGGCGCGGTAGCTGACACGGTAGAACAACTCTTCGCCGGGCACGTAGATCTGTCCCGCGGCGGAGAATATGCCTCCCGTCAGCAGAAAAAGTATGAGGATTCGTTTCATCGTAAGTTGTTTCATCTGTCATTCACCGTTTTCGTTAAGCCGAGTGCAGAGCCGCGCTTGCGCGAGCTTTGCCGAGGCGAGAAAACGAAGAAAAAATTCACCGTTTTCGTTAAGCCGAGCATAGAGCCGAACTTGTTCGGACTTCGCCGAGGCGGGAAAGCGTCTGTTAATAAACAAACGGGTTCCGCGCCGCTTTTATTTTCGCGGCGTCAGGAGATCATCGAGAAATCGATCGACTTCTCCCCTGAATAGCGTCGTTTCAGTTCGCGCAATCCGGCGTGCTCGGGCGCCGCGAGCGCCGCATCGGCGGCGAGCACCCCGCCGGCCGCATCGCGCGTAAGTTGCAGAATCTGCACGTCGAGCGTCGGATTGGCTATCTTCAAATCAAAGGCCATACCGCTCTGCTGCGTACCGGCGATATCGCCCGCGCCGCGCAGTTTGAGGTCGAGCTCCGCAAGGCGGAACCCGTCGTTGGTCTGGCACATCGCGTCGAGACGTGCGCGCGCCTCCTTCGAGAGTTTCTCGCCCGACATGAGGATGCAGTACGACTGCTCGGCGCCGCGCCCCACGCGCCCGCGCAGCTGATGCAGCTGCGACAGGCCGAAACGTTCGGCCGACTCGATGACCATCACCGTGGCATTGGGGACGTCGACACCCACCTCGATAACCGTCGTCGAGACCAGTATCTGCGCCTCGCCCGACTTGAAGCGGCGCATCGCCGCCTCCTTGTCCTCGGGCTTCATGCGGCCGTGCACCACCTCGACGACGTACTCCGGCAGCGGAAAGTCGCGCGAAATGGCCTCGTAACCATCCTGCAAATCCTTGTAATCCATCGATTCCGACTCTTCGATCAGCGGGTAGACCACATAGGCCTGACGGCCCCGGGCGATCTCCTGCCGCACGAACCCCCACACCCTGAGCCGCGCCGCATCGGTGTAGTGCACCGTGCGCACGGGCCGGCGTCCGGGCGGCAGCTCGTCGATCACCGAGACGTCGAGATCGCCGTAGAGCGTCATGGCGAGCGTCCGCGGAATGGGCGTGGCGGTCATCACCAGCACGTGGGGCGGCTGCTCGTTCTTCGTCCACATCCGCGCCCGCTGTTCGACGCCGAAACGATGCTGCTCGTCGATGACGACCAGCCCCAGGTTGGCGAAGCGCACCCTGTCCTCGATGAGCGCATGGGTGCCCACCAGCAGCTGCACCTCGCCCGAGGCGACCCCTTCGAGTGCGGCGCGGCGTTCGCGAGCCTTCGACGCACCCGTGAGGATCGCCACCCGCACGGGCAGCCCGTCGAGCAGGCGCGTGAGCGTGGCGTAGTGCTGCCGCGCCAGAATCTCGGTGGGAGCCATCATGCAGGCCTGAAAACCGTTGTCGACGGCCAGCAGCATCGACAGCAGCGCCACGAGCGTCTTGCCCGACCCCACGTCGCCCTGCAACAGCCGGTTCATCTGGCAGCCCGTCACCGTATCCTGCCGGATTTCGCGCACGACGCGCTTCTGCGCCCCCGTAAGCGGAAAGGGCAGCTTCTCCCTGTAAAACGTATTGAACGACTCCCCCACGCGGGCGAAATAGAAACCGTCGTTTCGGGCCAGACGCTCCGAACGGCGCGCCATCACGTTGAGCTGCACGCCGAGCAGCTCCTCGAATTTGAGGCGGTACTGCGCCTGCCGGAGCGCCTCCGGCGACTGGGGGAAATGGATATTGTAGAGCGCTTCGCGCAGGGTCGCCAGTCCGTACTGCCTGCGCATCTCGGGAGGCAGCGTCTCGCCGATGCGCTCGCCCGCGATCCGCCACGCATTGCTCACGATCGTATGAAACCCTTTGGTTCCCAACACCGACGACAGCCGCTCGGTCGAGGAGTAGATCCCCTGCAAACCGCTCTCGGCACGCCGCGACAACGCCTTTTCGACGGTCTCCACTTCGGGATGCACCAGCGAGAGTTCGTTGCGGAAGAACGACGGGCGGCCGAAGACGAGGTATTCGCGCCCCACTTCGATGCGCTTCTCGATCCACTTGATCCCCTGGAACCACACCAGCTCGGCCTGTCCCGTGGCATCCGCGACATAGGCCGTAAAGCGTCGTTTGCGTCCTGCGCCGGCATAGGCCACGCCGGTGACGCGACCCCGGAACTGGACGAGCGTCTGCCCCGAAGCGCCGATTTCGGCGATCCGGTAGATCTTCGTGCGGTCGATATAGCGGAACGGGAAATGGTAAAGCAGATCGCCCACGGTCGCTATGCCCAACTCCTTGTCGAGCAGTTTGGCCCGTGCCTCGCCGACGCCGGCGATGTATTTCACGTCGTCCGTATACCAGTTTCCCATCGCGGCGTTACAATTCGTTGAGCACCCGCTTGGCCTCGGCCAGCCGCTCGTGCAGGTCGGCGGCCGGCTCGCGCGATGCGAAGGGGGCGATGATCGCTTCGAGCCGCGCCCGTTTTTCGTCGGACCCGGCCGAGTTCCCGCTGCCCGGTTCGGCGCGCAGGATACGGATCTTCTCGGCATCCTGAATCCCTTCGCGCAGGCGCTCGAAACGGATCGACGACAGGCCGCCCGGATAGACGACGTAGGTATCGCCCGCGGGCCACGTGCGGAAACGCGAATCGCGCAGCGGGTCTTCCGTCCACGAGTTGTAGGCCCAGCGCAGGAAGCCGTCGTAGCCGTTGGCCACGGCGTACCCCGCCGCCACGGTCGCCCCGGCCGCTGGCGAAGA
>OBVY01001836.1_pt1 | contig 10765 bp, 3 predicted proteins | sample 1538051 | NCBI WGS metagenome assembly OBVY01 (sample SAMEA2580017, study PRJEB22360) | human gut metagenome | biome: human gut; feature: human-associated habitat; material: faeces | place: Denmark | collected 2008/2010 | reverse complement strand
GCTGCAAGTTGCTGAGCCCGTAGCCGCCGCCCACGCCCCCGAAGGCGCGATCTTCAACCCCGAGGCCGCCCGCGGCAACCTGCACCTGGGCATCGACGTGGGCTCCACCACCGTTAAGCTCGCCGTGCTCAACGACGACAACCAGATCGTCTACGCCAAGTACCAGCGTCATCACACCGATGTCCGCGCTTGCGCCCGCGACCTGTTCGCGGGCGCTGCGACCGTGCTGCCGACGGCCCAGATGACCTGCGCCATTACCGGCTCGGGCGGCCTGCTGCTGTCCCAGTGGCTCGACCTGGAGTTTGTCCAGGAGGTCATCGCCAGCAAACGCGCCGTCGAGACCCTCATCCCGGCCACCGACGTCGCCATCGAGCTGGGCGGCGAGGACGCCAAGATCATCTACTTTGACAACGGTATCGAGCAGCGCATGAACGGCACCTGCGCCGGCGGTACGGGCGCGTTCATCGACCAGATGGCAACCCTGCTGCACACCGACGCGAGCGGCCTCAACGAGCTCGCGGCCAACGCCATCACCATCTATCCCATCGCCAGCCGCTGCGGCGTCTTTGCTAAGACCGACGTTCAGCCGCTGCTCAACGAGGGCGCCCGTCCCGAGGACGTGGCCGCCTCCATCTTCCAGGCCGTCGTGACCCAGACCATCTCGGGCCTGGCGTGCGGCCGTCCCATCCGCGGCAACGTTGCCTTCCTGGGCGGCCCGCTGCAGTACCTCTCCGAGCTGCGCCACCGCTTCTACCTCACGCTCAACCTGGACGAGGAGCACCGTATCGTGCCCCAAAACGCTCACCTGTTTGTGGCGAGCGGCGCCGCCATGGCGCACGAGTCCAACAAGCTCAGCACGTTCCCGCAGCTCATCGATGCCATCGATAGTCTAGGTGACACACAGGGTGCCGAGGTCGAGCGCCTGGATCCGCTCTTTGCCACCGACGAGGACTTTGCTGAGTTCAAGAACCGCCACGACAAGGAAGTCGTCCCCAAGGGCAAGCTCGACGGCTACACCGGCCGCGTGTTCATCGGCATCGACGCCGGCTCCACCACCATGAAGGCCGCACTTGTGGGCGAGGACGGCCAGCTGCTGCACACCTGGTATGGCAACAACAACGGTGACATCCTGGGCACGGCCAAGGTCATCATGGCCGATTTCTACAACCACATCCCCGCCGGCTGTACCATCGGCCACGTGACCACCACGGGCTACGGCGAGGCGCTGCTCATCGAGGCCCTCAAGGCCGACTCCGGCGAGATCGAGACCGTTGCGCACCTGCGTGGCGCCAAGGCATTCCTGCCCGGCGTCGAGTTCATCCTGGACATCGGCGGCCAGGACATGAAGTGTCTGCGCGTTAAGGACGGCGTGATTGAGCACATCATGCTCAACGAGGCCTGCTCATCGGGCTGCGGCAGCTTTATCGAGAGCTTCGCCGTGTCTATGAACATGGACGTGCGCGCGTTCGCCAACGCCGCCATCCATGCCAAGGCCCCGGTCGACCTGGGCAGCCGCTGTACGGTCTTTATGAACTCGCGCGTCAAGCAGGCGCAAAAGGAAGGCGCCACGGTGGGCGACATTGCGGCCGGCCTGTCCTATTCCGTCATCAAGAACGCCCTGTTCAAGGTCATTAAGCTGCGCGACCCCAAGGAGATTGGCAGCCAAGTGATCGTCCAGGGCGGCACCTTTATGTCCGACGCCACGCTGCGCGCGTTTGAGCAGCTCACCGGCGTTCATGCCGTGCGTCCCGACATCGCCGGCTGCATGGGCGCCTACGGTGCGGCCTTGCTCGCCCGCGATCGCGCCGGCGCCGACGGCACCTCGACCATTCTTTCTGCCGAGGACATCGCGCACCTCACCGTGACGCAAAAGCATGTCCGCTGCGGTCGCTGCTCCAACAACTGCCAGCTCACCGTCAACGACTTTGGCGGCGGTAGGCGCTTCATTACCGGCAACCGCTGCGAGAAGGGCGCCGGCCACAAAAAGCAAAAGACCGAGGCCCCCAACCTCTTCAAAAAGAAAAACGAGCTGCTCTTTGACCGCGAGGTACTGAGTCCCGACGAGGCCCCGCGTGGTACCGTCGGCATCCCGCGCGCGCTCAACATGTACGAGAACTACCCCTTCTGGCATGCGTTCTTTACGCGCCTGGGCTTTAGCGTACAGCTGTCCGACCAGTCGAGCAAAAAGACCTACCAGGCGGGCATCGAGTCCATGCCGTCCGAGAGCGTGTGCTATCCGGCCAAGATGAGCCACGGCCACGTGATGAACCTTATCGACCACGATGTCGACTTCATCTGGATGCCGTGCGTGCGTTGGGAGCGCAAGGAGGACCCGACCGCCGGCAACTGTTACAACTGCCCCATCGTCATGAGCTACCCCACGGCGTTGGCACTCAACATCGACGAGATCCGCGAGCAGAACATCGAGTTCCTGTACCCGTTTGTGCCCTATCACGACAAGACCGAGCTCAAGCGCCGTCTGTACCAGGTGCTCGCCGTCGACCGTGTGGCCGATGCGCAAGCCGGTCGCGGTCGCGTGCGTGGACCCAAGATCACGCGCTCCGAGGTCGATGCCGCCGTCAACGCTGCCTTTGAGGCCGATGCACGTTTCCACGAGGACATCCAGACCATGGGCGAGGAGGCTCTTAAGTGGGTCGAGGACCACGGTGGCCACGGCATTGTGCTCGCCGGCCGCCCCTACCACAACGACCCCGAGATCAACCATGCCCTGCCCGAGCTTATCTCGAGCTTTGGCTTTGCGGTCTTTACCGAGGATTCGCTTGCGCACCTGGTGAAGCCCGAGCGTCCGATTCGCGTCGTCGACCAGTGGATGTACCACAGCCGCCTGTACGCCGTCGCCCGTTTTGTGACGATGCGCAACGACCTGGACCTGATCCAGCTCAACTCCTTCGGCTGCGGCCTCGATGCCCTGACCACCGACCAGGTGCAGGAGATCCTGGAGGCCAGTGGCAAGATCTACACCGTGCTCAAGATCGACGAGGTGTCCAACCTGGGTGCTGCGCGCATCCGAATCCGCTCGCTCATGGCGGCGCTCAAGGACCAGGAGGCCGAGCGCTTGGCCGAGGCTACGGCAGCGGGCGAGGCCTACGAGCAGGGCGACGCCGCGCCGGTGGCACCCTCCATGGATGCTCCCGCATTCGCGAGCCGCAAGTACACGTTCGAGGCGCAGCGTGAGAGCGCCTCGACCGCATGGCCCAAGGTGCCCTTTACCGAGCAGATGCGCGAGGAGGGTTACACCATCCTGTGCCCGCAGATGGCGCCGATCCACTTTGACCTGGTCAAAGAGGTGTTCCGCGGTGCCGGCTACAACCTGGAGCTGCTGCCCTCGACTGACCACGATGCCGTCGAGGCCGGTCTGCGCTATGTGAACAACGACATCTGCTATCCGTCGATCCTGGTGACGGGTCAGATCATGGAGGCCATCGAGAGCGGTCGGTACGACCTGTCCAAGACAGCCGTGGTCATCAGCCAGCCCGGCGGTGGCTGCCGTGCCACCAACTACATCGCGCTTATCCGCAAGGCCCTGCGCGAGAGCGGCCACCCCGAGATCCCGGTGATCTCGCTTTCGGCCGTGGCGCTGGGCGAGGACAACCCCGGCTTTAAGATTACGCCGGCGCTGCTTAAGCAGGCAGTCTACGCGGTGCTCTTTGGCGACGTGATGATGCAGATGCTCTATCGTTGCCGCCCGTACGAGGCAACGCCCGGTGCGGCGAACGCACTCTACGAGGAGTACATGGCGCGCGCCCGCAAGCTGGCGCCCAAGTTCAACAGGCATAACTACACCAAGCTGTGCCGCGAGGCCATCCGCGCGTTCGACTCCATGCCGCTCGTGGGCGAGGGCACCAAGCCGCGCGTGGGCGTGGTCGGCGAGATCTTGGTCAAGTTCCATCCCACGGCCAACAACCACGTGGTCGACGTTATCGAGCGCGAGGGCTGCGAGGCCGTGGTGCCGGGCCTGCTCGACTTCTTCCTGTACTCCATGAGCAACGCCGAGCTGCAGAAGGACGAGCTGGGAAGCTCTCCCACTACGCGCGCGGGCATGCAGGCGCTCATCAAGCTGGTGGACTGGATGCGCACGCCGGTGGAGGAGATGCTCGAGAAGTCCCGCCGCTTTGAGGCGCCCGAGCGCATCGGCACCATGGCCGACAAGGCCCGCACAGTGCTTTCGGTGTGCAACAACATGGGCGAGGGCTGGCTGCTCACGGCCGAGATGCTCGACCTGATCGATCACGGTGCGCCCAACATCATCTGCACGCAGCCCTTCGCGTGCCTGCCCAATCACGTGGTGGGCAAGGCCGTGATCAAGGAGCTGCGCCGCCAACATCCCGAGAGCAACATCGTCGCGGTGGACTACGACCCCGGCGCGTCCGAGGTCAACCAGCTCAACCGTATTAAGCTCATGATCAGCGTGGCCAAGGAGAACATGCGCGCCGGTAAGGGCTTTAAGCTCGAGAAGGTGGCGCCGCTCGCGATGGACGAGGTCACCGGCCAGATGCGTGCTCATGACGGCTGTGTGAGCTGTGGCTCGGCCGACGAGAGTGCCGTGGCGTCGGTCGCCGAGCACCTGGGACGCGGCATTAAGAAGTAACTGGCCTGCTATGGGCTAGATATGGGACAAACGGGTGGCAGCCGTACCGGTTACCACCCGTTTTTACTGGACATCTGTTGCGTAAACGGTCCAACTATCACCCCCTGCGAACTTGGATTTCGGAAGTATGCGGCAAAATTTGAATAGGCCGAGCACACTGGATATGCCCAAGCTTTGTACCTGCGGTTTTATTGGTGAAAAACCGGGGTGTGCTCGAGGGCTCCGGAATTTGCCGCATACTTCCGAAAACAACGTCTCGGTGGCACCAAAAATTGCCTCCAGAACCCTGAGATAATGAACATATGTAGCCGTTCGCCGCAAATTATCGTCCGTTCATGGAACCTATCTCCAACGAGTTGTAACCATATGGTTTGATGTTGGAAACATATGATTGCCGGCAGGCCGTAGGTGACGTTTGCCCTGATATCGGAGGTACCAAGTATGTTTCGTGCTCCGTTAAACAAGTATCGGGCTGGCTAACATGAGCCGCCGTTTTGTCTCGATAACCCTTGCAGTGGTCTGCCTGGCTGTGCTCCTGGGCGCTACGGGGATGTTTGCTATAAGTCGAGAAACATCCTATATGCAGGAATGTGCTTCCGAAGGCTTTGTCATTGATGGTTACTATCGGGATGACAAAACGAGTCGGGTAACCCTGGCTTTTCTTGAGGAGGACAACTGTCGATGGCAGCTGGTCGACCAAGACGGAATCTGCACAGACGGGCAGTTTAAGCGTACGGATGACCCCAACATCCTGATATTAAAGAAGGAAAACGGTGAAGAATTCGGTACGGTCCACGTGGCGTATATATCGCGCCGGCGCAATCAGGGGCAGATTTACCTAATTAGAAATACTAAGGTGACCCGATTTTATCTTGTGAGCACCGATCCGGCGTTTACGGTGGAGTCTGGCGATGTCGATCCGGCCAGTTGATTCACGGCAATAAAACAGCGAGCGGGGCGCAGGTATGAACTGCACCCCGCAATTTGCTCGCGTCCGTATCGCGTCTGCGCCTCGTCGTAGCTTGCGTCCGTGCGAGCATTCGTCCCGCTCCGGCATCACTTCACATCGAACTCCACGCGATCGAGTTCGGGTACGTTGAGGTCGATGAGCTTGCGGGCGACGTGGCGGTCGTGCGCCCCGAGCGCCTCGCTTGTCGTCACATGGGCGACAACCTCGCGCTCGACCATGCCTTCCTCGTCCCCTTCGGTAGCCGAGGTCTCGACGGCGACGGTGTAATCCTTAAAGCCCGGCAGCACCGCGGCAAGTTCGCGCGTGGTTTCGGTGACGCCGTAGCCGTCCTGCACGCCGGCCTGCGCCGAGCCAATGGCCCCCGCGGTCATAACGATGCAGGGGATGGCAAAGATCACCGTACCCACGATGATGCGACGGCGCACCTTGCGCGATAGCTCGTCGACCTCGGCATCTTCTTCGGCGGTCACAATGCCGTCGCCGTTGAGGTCGCGCTTGAGCGGCACGCGCAAAAGAAGTAGTACGGCTTCGGCCGCCAGCGCGATAAAGACGACGTTGATGCCAAACTCGTAAAGCGCCGAGAGAAACAGCGACCCGCTCGCGATGGCGATGCCGTAACCAGCTGCGCACAGGGGCGGCATGAGCGCGGTCGCCACGGCTACGCCGGCGATGAGCGTGGCGGGTTCCTGGTCGCGAGAGTTGCCCAGCCCGCCTGCAAAGCCGCCCGCGAGCGCGACGGCAAGGTCCCAGACAGTAGGTGTCGAATTGTCGATAATGGCGGCCGTGGTGGTGCCAAGGGGCGAGAGCTTAAAGTATAACGTAGACGTGACCAGGCAAAAGGCCATCTGCAGCGCGAGGCCGGCGACGGCTTCGACGGTAATCTCGCGGTCGAGCGTGGCGATGCCATATGCCATGGCAAGGACCGATCCCATAAGCGGGCAGATGAGCATGGCGCCCACGATGGCGATGTCCGAGTCGATATCGAGGCCGATGCTCGCGATGAGCATGGCGATGATGAGGATGCACAGGTGAGAGCCGGTCAGGCGTGCCCCGTTTACAAAACGCTTGCGGATCACGTGATAGGGCGCGCGTCCCTCGCGAATGTTGAATGCGCGCTTTAGGAAGCGGGTGGCGTTCTCCATGGCCTCGCTATGGGCAGGGCGGATGCCGTGGCGCCGGTGATGGCGTTCGCGCAGGCGCTTGATCTGTTGTTTATCGAGTTCCATGTCCACCTCGTTCTGGCAAGGGCCGCGTATCCCGCCCGTCGCCCTTACTCTACACCGTGGCGGGTGGGGTGTCTGTTGGATGCGGAATCCGATAGGGCGGATGACGCGGGAGCAAATGCAAATCACAGGCTCAATTCGATCCCGCAAGAATATGATGCGCCAGCTCCTACATATGTGACGAAATTGTGAAGCACGAGAGCGCGAATTTCAAAAAATCCGCTGGTGACCAATGTTGCGCAACAGAATTCAAAAATCAGCTCCTACATTTTGAAGCGTATGGATACATCCGTGTCAAAGGGAGAAAGCCATGGCAAACTACAGTCCACAACACTTTGAGCCTCGGGCTAAGGCCGTCAACGTCAAGGGCGTTGCTAACCGCGCCGTCGCAACCGTTTTGACGGCGGGCCTCATCGCTCAGCCGCTCATGTCGCCGCTGGCGGCAATCGCCGCACCGACGGCAGATAACGGCGATTCTGTTCAGGGGGGGGGTAGTTCTGTAGAGAACACCGTTGTCGCCGGTAACCAAGCAACCGCAAAGACGGCTGCCCAGCTGGCCGAGGAGTCGGCAAAGCAGCTCAAGGACGCTCAGGCCGCCTACGATGCCGCCCAGAAGAAGGCCGACGCGGCGGGCCAGTCTCAAAAGCAGGCGCAGCAGCAAAAGAATCAGGCCACGCAGGCCGTGACCGATAACGCCGCCGAGCAGAACGAGGCCGAGGTAGCCGCGCTTCAGGAGAAGATCGACGAGCTTAAGGCAGCCGTCGAAAAGACCGAGCAGCAGCAGAAGAAGCTGGGCGACCTGAACGATCAGCTCGAACAGGCCAACAAGAGTGTCGAGGATAAGACCCAGGCGCTCAAGGACGCCAAGGCAAAGCAGGATGAGGCCAAGAAAGCCCTCGATGATGCCCAGGCCAAGCTCGAGGCCATGGGTATGGACGAGTACGAGGCCGCCAAGAAGGCCGTCGAGGACGCGCAGGCAAAGCTCGATGACGCCAATAAGGCCGTTACTACTGCACAGGACAATCTGGACCAGGCCAAGGCTGCCGAGGCCAGCGCCCAGCAGGAAAAGCAGAATACCGAGGCAGCTTTGACGACTGCCCAGGCCAAGAAGCAGGAGACTGCCGCTGCTCTCGCAGCCGCAACCACCGCGCGCGATAACGCCCAGCAGAAGTTCAACCAGGCGCAGGCCGCGCTCGATGCTGCCGTCTCGGGTACGGGTGTTGACCTGAGTGCGCTTGAGGCCGCCAAGAAAGCTGCTGCTGGTGAGCTCAAGACCGCGCAGGCGGAGCTCAATGCCGCGACGGATGCCGACGCCACCGCACAGACAAATCTGCAGGCCGCCCAGGCTGCCGTCGCTGCCGCGCAGGAGAAGGCCAACGCCGCCAACGCTGCTGTGGCATCTGCCCAGTCTGCATACGATGCGGCAAACAAGGAGTACAACGCCGCCGCCAGCGAGCGCGACGCCGCCAAGGCCGCATACGAGCAGGCCCAGCAGACCGAAGCAGACAAGAAGGCGGAGTACGACCGACTCGTCGAGGTTCGTCAGCAGAAGAGCAACGAGTTCGATCAGGCTCGTGCTGAAGTAACCGACGCGCACAATGCATACGACGCCGCAAACGCCGAGGTCGAGAAGCTTAACCAGCAGATTGCCGACCTCAAGTCGAACATGACCGTAGACCAGAATGTCATCAGTCAGGGTATGTTCGGCTTCATGAACTACATCATCGGCGGCAGCCAGTTCACAGCCACGCAGAAGTCGAATGCAAGTACTGCCGCGTCGATGCTCATGGGGACGACGGATAAACAGGACTGGTATGACAAGTACGTCGATCAGGACATGTCTCGCGACACAAATCCGCTTTCCTTGGAGCAGATGCGCAACGCCCTGACTTACCTCGATACCCAGAACAACCTCCGCAAGGCGAACGGTCAGTCGGAACTCAGTGTCAGCCTCCGCATGACTGCGGCAGCCGCACTTAATACATCATATTCATCGAACATCTGGGGACACTCGAACTGCTATTTCGATCAAGGTGAGAACCTTGCAGGCGGCGGCGGAGCATACACCGGAGGCGAAACCGAGGATACCCTCGGTTGGCCCTACACCGGCCTCTACACACAGGAGAAGGAGGCATTCGATAAGTACGTCGCGCAGTATGGCGACGCACTTGGAAGCCATCGATATGATTCCTACTATATCTACCAGCACTACAACAGCATCTACCATGAGTGCGGACACTATCTCAACATCATCGATGCCGGCGCGAAGGCTATCGGCATCGCAACCGGTAGCGGTAAGAACACCGATTCCGAGGTAACCATTTTCGACTATAGTGGAAGCACGGGGCAGAAGGACTTCACTGTCTCCGAGTTCAAGAAACTCGTCACCGACTACATCGATTCCGCCTACAATGCAGGCGGCACTCAGGAGCAGAAGGAGCAGCTGAAGCAGCTTCAGAATAAGTTGGCAGAAGCACAGAAGAACTTCGGGACTGCTGGAACGGCTTATTCTAACGCATTGGATAAGCAAGAAAGCGCTCGCGATGCCTATACCGCGGCCGACACGAACATGAACACCGCCAAGGGCGAGTACGAGAAGGCCAAGTCCGGCACCGCCGCCGCGAAGACGGCATACGACGCCGCCGAAGCCAAACTCAAGGGTATCGACGTCAAGACGCCCAAGACCAAGCTCGACGCCGCCAAGAGCGAGGCCGCTACTGCCCAGGCAGCTCTCGATAAGGCAAACGCCACGCTTGCTGACAGTAAGACGAAGGCAGCCGATGCCGCTGCTCACAAGGCGAAGGCTCGCAGCGCCCGCGATGCCGCCAAGGCAAAGTCCGATCAGGCCAATGAGGCGTATGACAACGCCACGGCTTCGGTCAAGGACCTTACCGCCAAGTGCGATGCCGCCAAGACGGATCTTGCGAACAAGCAGGGCACGCTTAACGATGCCAAGAAGGCCGACGGTGCTGCCCAAGCTGGCGTTGACAAGGCTCAGGCCGCAGACGCGCATGCCGCGACCGCTCTTTCGGACGCCAAGCAGGCAGTTGCCGCCAAGACGCAGGCTGTGTCCGACGCACAGGCGAAGGCCAAGGCCGCCGAGGATGAGCTGGCCGGCGCAAACAAGGCCTTCGAGCGCTTCGCCGGCGCCCAGAAGGCGGTCGACGACGCCAAGGCCGCCTATGACGCTGCCGTCGCCGGTGTCGCCGATGCCCAGAAGCAGCTCGAGGCCGCCAACGAAGCCGTCGTCGATGCGAACCTCGAGATCGTCAAGGCCAAGGCCGAGCTTGCCAACGACGAGGCGCTCAAGGCCGATCTTGAGGCTGTCGACCACAAGGCATCCCTTGCCGCGGGCACGACGGGCAACGAGAAGCTGGTCAAGCTGAACGCTGCCTACGCTCGCTATAAGGCCGCCGTCGATGCCGCCGCTGGCCTCAAGGCTGCTCTGAGCGATGCCGATGCCAAACTGTCCGATGCCAACGACGCCTATGCCGCCGCGCTTGCCGAGCTTGGCGATGCCAAGGATGCCCTGGCTGCCGCTCAGGCTGAGTACGACAAGTATCATCCCAAGGCTGAGCCGCAGGCCAAGGCTCAGGTTGCGCAGGCTGCTGCAAAGGCTCCTGCCGCGCTCGCCCAGACCGGTGATGACTCCGCGCTTGCGGGCGAGGTCTTCGTCATCGGCGGCATTACGCTCGTTGCCGCGGGCGTGACGCTGGGCGATCGTCGTCGCAAGCAGATGTAGCGTTTCGAGCGTAGATTCTGCAACGAACTTCGGTTCATAGCAGGAACGCTTCGATAGCTTAACCGATAAGGCCGGCGCGCTGTTAAACGCAGCGCGCCGGCCTTTCTTTGCGTTGGCATCAAAAAGCCCGGTCGGTAGCCGCGAAAGCTACCGACCGGGCAAATCGTAGGCAATATGGTTGCTGTCGAGCAGCCGCCCCGCCTATCCCAGCATGATGATCG
>OBVY01001825.1_pt1 | contig 10843 bp, 13 predicted proteins | sample 1538051 | NCBI WGS metagenome assembly OBVY01 (sample SAMEA2580017, study PRJEB22360) | human gut metagenome | biome: human gut; feature: human-associated habitat; material: faeces | place: Denmark | collected 2008/2010 | reverse complement strand
TTCCGTGGCAGGGTCGTTGTTCTCGGTGAGGATAAAGAACGGCAGAAGCCGGACAGGGGGATTCTTCATTTGGAACATCCCCGCCACCCGCCGTAGCGTATGAAACAGCTCCATTGCTGTGCCGTCCGGCAGTTCCAGATCGCACAAGATCAGTTCTATTTTCTTATCCTCAAAAATCCGGCGTTTGGCCTCTGTAATCGAGGAAACCAGAATCAGGTCAAAGCCCTTTTGCAGCATGGCAGCCCGCAGCACTTCGGCGTTGGTATCTTCCGCATGGACAAAGAGCAGCTTGTGAAAAGTCGGGGCCTTTTCGCCGGATAACTGCCGGTAGGCGTATTCCACCAGCTTATCTTGTAGTAGCAGTCCTTTCATTTTGTCCATGCACAGCGTCGCGCCCCGGCGCATAGCTTCCTGTTCGTAGTCGTCCTTGTCATGACAGGACGCCAGAATAAAAGGCAGCTCCTTGTCTGCGGCCCGCACCTCGTCCAGAAAGTCCATGCCGGAACCGTCCGGCAGGTCGAGATCACAGCAGACCACCAGATTCAAAATCAAGGTCGGGGGCAGTTCCATTGCGTCGCCTCCTCACTTTTGTTGATAAGGTCATTGTAAAACCCAAATGTCCGCGAAATGTTACAGCGGCCAAAAAATTTCATTGAAAATCGGGGTGAAATGTTACAACGCTCGGACTTTTCAAAAAAATTACGACGCAGCCGGGAATGTCTATCCGCCGTGATAAAAATAGGCACTAATACTTACCACAATTTATGGTAACAGAATGTGTAGATTAAGCTAAGTGAAACAAAGCACTAATGATTATAGGTTGAATTGTGAGCATAATTACAAATGAGTAGAGTATAAAGAGCAACAATTCTGTTCTCTCATTGATTTTATAGGAGTGAAATTTTGATAAAAATTCTTTTGAAACGAATTTGCATAATAACTGATAAATGAAAAATCCCAAACACGCCCCAACCGTATTCGTTATTAAATCATTTATATCTGTTGCTCCCCTACCGAACATCTGAATAATTTCAATAGATAGCGAAAGAAGAAAACTGACCAATGCAACACTGCCAATATGGCCATATTTCTTATACAGTAACGGTAGGAAAAATCCCAGTGGGACAAATAGAATAATATTGAGCATAGTATCTATCGGCCCGCTTATCATATCGAGAAAAGGAACAAGTACTAATGTTGGCTCAAATGCTTTCAGCTTGCCAATACCTGTCATTGTCAGAATACCAATCAGGTAATAGCAAAATATAAATGCTGTTGTAATATGAAATGGTGTTTGCTTTTTAGCAAATTGTCTTAATAACAAAAAATACAATATAATTCCCGGAATGATAAAAATGTACCCACTTATTGAGCGAATTAAAATTTCCATAATAGACATATTTATTTACCTCCTTCAATCAATAAAATAACTCCTATTAGCAATATTATAGCCAATAGGAGTTATTCAAACTTTAAGTGTTAGTTGATGATTTCCTAAGAAAATCCTAAGGGAACATTGATGTTTGATTATGAAGGAAGTGTAATAGTAAAAATTGTAATTTCATCCTGACTTTCCGCTGTAATATTGCCACCATGTAAATTAACAATATCTTTTGCAATCGCCAGTCCTAATCCCGTTCCCCCTGTATTGGAAGTGCGTGCATCATCAAGACGGAAAAACTTATCAAATAGTGCTACTAGCTTTTGTTGCGGTATGGTTTTACCTTGATTTCGAAAAGTGATAACAACATTTGCTTGCACTTTTTTTCCGCTGACAATAATTTCTGTATCTGGATAACTGTAATAAATTGCATTTTTTAGAATATTATTAAATACCCTCGCAAGTTTAACTGGATCAGCATATACCGTCAAATCTTCATCTGCTAATAGCTGTATAGTATTTCCATGTTCTGATAAGAGCGGATAGAACTCATCTGAAAGTTGAACAAACATATAGTATAAGTCAATCATTTCCTTTTCAAGATCAATTTGATGCAAATTATAACGGGTAATATCAAAAAACTCGTTGATCATTTCCTCCAATCGTTGAGCTTTCTCAATAGAAACATGCACACATTTTGCTTTTTCCTCCTTAGACATATCTGGTGTATCATTTAGCAAGCTCAAATAACCGATTATTGAAGTTAAAGGAGTTTTTAAGTCATGTGCTAGAAAGGAGATCATATCGTTTTTTCGTTGTTCAGCATTTAACGCTGCCGTTTTGCTTTCTTGAATATCTGACCGTAATTCATTCAAATAGTTTTCAATCGTCTTTAACTGCGATGGTAAAGTTATCATTTTATTTTCTTGTCCATACATACTGGAAGTGGCAATCAATACATCATTTAGATAGCTAAATGGCTTTTTCCAAAAGTAAATAAGAATGATTATATATCCAACTATGATATAAGTAAAAAATCCAATCACTCTATTGACTTCTATCCAGTTTACAAGACTATAAAAAATTTCAATGTGTTCAAGTATTTGTCGAATACCAATGTATGCAGCAATTCCTATTACGGTATATAGAATAGCGACTATGACCATCTGGAAAAATAATTTGCGATATAATACTTGCAAATCTCTTTCTTGTTCAAAAAATTTATTTTTCAATTTTATATCCACACCCCCAAATCGTTTTTATGTACCTTGGTTCATCAAAGCTATCCTTCATTTTTTCACGCAAATGGCGAATATGAACTGTAATTGTATTGTTTTTTTTACTGTAATATTCATTTTTCCAAATATGGTGAAACAGTTCTTCCGAACTAACCACATTTCCCTTATGCTCTAACAGAAATTGTAATATAGAAAACTCAGTAGGGGTTAGTACAAGAGGCTGTTCATTCAACAAACATTCGTGTGTCTTTATATTCATTACAAGTCCAGAATGGGAAAGCACTTCACCTGTACTATCATCCGAATGTGTTGGATTGTATTTTTTGTATCGGCGCAACTGTGCCTTTACTCTTGCGATTACTTCAAGAGGACGAAAAGGTTTTGTAATGTAATCATCTGCACCGAGAGTAAGGCCTGTGATCTTGTCTGTTTCCTCGTTCTTCGCCGTCAACATGATAATAGGAAAGTGATGATGCTCCCTTATTCGCTGGCATAATGCAAGGCCATTCATATCGGGTAGCATAATATCTAAAATAGCAAGATCAAGAGTGGTGGTGTTAATACAGTCAAGAGCTTCTTTCGCTGTATAAAACTTGAAAACAGTATAATTTTCGTTTTTAAGATAGATCTCGATTAAGTCAGCGATTTCAATTTCATCATCAACAAGAAGTATTCTATCAGGCATAAACTTTTCTCCTTTCGTAGGGTATAAACTTTATTATATCAAATTACAGGTTTTTACATATTGTTTTTAAAATGAGAAAATATTAAGATTTCTCTAAGACTATGCTTTTTCCATCTATCTGCTGGTTTTCCCGATTCTTGAGGAATAAATCAGACATGTTGCATGTTCACCAAATCAGGTATATGTCTTGTAATACACAAATAATCTATCTTCCGAAATGTTCCCTCATTTTTTTGCATCCTCTTTCAATATCATATAGTCCATTTTACATTTCTACAAAGTATATTATAGTTTTGTATCTCGTACAATGCAAGAAACATAATATGAATTATAAAATTTAATCTTCCTGCATATAGCAACATTCCATTGAGAAAATATGAAATATACAATGTAGATGGGTGGTGCTATATGGCAAATATCAAAGATTGTCCCGGCTTTGAAACTTTCGGCGCGGATGTAAAAGCGGCGCGGAAAGTCAAGCAGTTATCGCGTAAGACGCTGGCGGAACAGGTCAATATCGACTGGCGCTATCTTGCCAACATCGAAAATGACGGCACGATTCCCAGCCTGCCGGTTATCATACAGCTTATCAAAATCTGCGGGCTTCCCGTGGAACGGTATTTTAACCCGGAGGTCATGCGGGAGGAAAGCGCACAGCGGCAGCGGGTCAGCCACAAGCTGAAACTCTGCCCGGAAGAATTTCTGCCGATCATCGAGGGCGCGATTGACGGGGCCATTCAAATTCAACAAAAGAATGACGAAACGGAGGGTGCATGACAACCCTCTGTTTTGTTTTTGGGAGGACGCAAAGCTGCGCCCTCTCTTTTTTGTGCAGTTTTCAGAAAAACCGGGATTTTGCGGGTATTTCCTTGGGGTCAGAACGCTTTTTAGGGGAAGAAGAACAAAGACAGCAAGCATAGGGAGTGTAGCCACACTCCCGGCAAACGGCTTCCCGTTTGTATCTTGGGGAAGTCCCCAAATCCCTGAATGAATGGAGGTGAGAAAGTGGCAAACCGAAAACGGAAGTTTGTGCTGCGCGTCCCGGTGACGCCGGAGGAACGGGCGCTGATCCAGCAGAAGATGGCCCAGCTTGGCACAAAGAACTTCTCTGCCTACGCCCGGAAAATGCTGATTGACGGCTATATCGTCCATATCGACACCGGCCCCGTCCGGGCGCAGACCGCAGAGCTGCAAAAGATCGGCGTCAACATCAACCAGATTGCGAGGCGTATCAACAGTACCGGGACTGTGTACGCGCAGGACTTGGAGGACATCAAGGGGGCGCTGGCACAGATATGGCAGTTACAAAGATCCATCCTATTAAGTCAACGCTGAAAAAGGCGCTGGACTACATCGAAAACCCGAACAAGACCGATGAAAAGCTGTTCGTTTCTTCCTATGGCTGTTCCTATGAAACGGCGGATATTGAATTTCAAATGCTGTTAGATCAGGCGTACCAAAAAGGCAACAATCTGGCCCACCACCTGATACAAGCCTTTGAACCGGGGGAAACCGCGGCGGAGCAGGCCCATGAGATCGGGCGGCAGCTTGCCGATGAAGTGCTGCAAGGCAAGTACCCCTATGTGATTACCACTCACATTGACAAGGGCCATCTGCATAACCACATCATTTTCTGCGCCGTGGATATGGCGAACCAGCGCAATCATTTCAAGGGTTGCTACAATAACAGATACAATGCAGGAAGTCATCGGCCCCCAAATAAAGCCGCCCAAAGTTACAATAACATCGGATGGATCATACTTTAAGAATAGAATAATAGGAATCCTGCCAACAACCATAGTGACATAAGTAATCGCACATAGCATACCAATAACTGTGATTCTTTTTGTTTTACTGTTCATAATTGCTTTCCTCCGTGGCAAAAAAATTAACACCCAAAAGAAAATGTCTTTCAGGTGTTAGCATTATAATTAGGCCACAGAAAAGAAAGTAACCCTCTCAAAATCTGCGGAAATCTAACCATATCTTCTTTCATCCAGACTATACTGTTGGTTTTGGAATTACACCAAATCGTGCGTTTTACGCTCGCGGACTTTACCGCCAATCGGGAATTTCACCCTGCCCCGAAGACACTTTTATTCAGTTGTTTTCCCTGCAATTATAACATCAACTATTTTTGGAAGCAATGAATTGAAGAAAGTTCGGAAGCATTTCGGAAATCAAGGGTTTTTCCGCATGGTCGGCAGGCAGGTAGATAAAGTTATCCTGTTCCCCTCAAAACAGGGTTCTAAATGCGGGAAAATGGACAAAAAAGAAGCGCCGGGACAAAGACAGCTTTTTAGGTCTTTGTCCCGGCTGAATTTTGACATGGACACTGATTTTGTGCAGTGCTATAATTTGAGTAAATAAACGAGATCGGGGTGATTATCCATGAATGAAAGAGAAAAGATTATCCGGCGTTGGTTTGATATGTGGTTGGAGCAACAGGATTTTGGAATAGATGAAATTTTTACAGAGGATGTTCTATATACAGAAAGTTGGAGTCCCCAATATTGCAATCGAAAAACTGTGAAGCACTGGTTTCAGGAGTGGAATACCCGTGGCAAAGTCGTTGCTTGGGAAATTAAACAATTCTTCCACAAGGAAAATCAGACAATCGTTGAGTGGTATTTCAAAAATGAAATGGACAATGGGAGCATAGAAGAATTTGACGGAATCTCTTTGATTGAGTGGACAGACGAGAACAAAATTAAGTCATTAAAAGAATTTGGGTGCAATCTGAATCATTATAATCCCTATGAGCATAGTGATACGCCCCAGTTTAGAAATGAAAAGGCAAGCTGGTTTTGATTTGTGCTTTGTTGCAAAAAAGAAGCGCCGGACGCAGAGGCTTTGACAGCCCCCGCGCCCGGCGTTTTTCTTATTCGTCTGTGAAGTGGAACCGCTGCGCCGCAAAGTCGGCGTCGCTCATGGCGTCCAGCTTATCGGCGGTCTGGCAGGAAAGCGCCGCCATTTCCTTGTCCATGTCCGGCAAGACAGAGCATCAACTGTATGTGACAGGCTTTCATTGTGACCCGGAGACAGCCTGTATGAGCATGGAATTAACCAAACGATTGTGGGAGCAACCCACGGATAAGGGAGTTTTGGCCTACCACATCATACAAAGTTTCAGCCCCGGTGAAAGACGATTGGGAAGGCATAATCGGAAACTGTGACACCCTGCTTTACCTCGGCGGTAACGAATACGGTACCTACGAATATCTTTCCAAAATTCTCGGCAAGGAAACCGAACGCACCAAAAGCCAAAGCATTGGCAAAGGCATTAATTCCATCCCCAGCGCCAGCCTGCAAACGGCGGGCCGTGAACTGTGTATGCCCGATGAAATCCGCCGTATGCGTGACGATGAGTGCCTGCTGCTGATGCGCAGCGAGGACCCTGTCATCGACAAAAAGTATAATCTGCTTCATCACCCGAATGTAAAATATACACCCGATGCAGGAGGTGAGCCTTATGTAATGCCGCCCGACTATATGGGTGACGCCGTCACTATCACAATGGATGCTGTTGCCGCAGCGACAGCACCCGAAATCACCGAAGAAATGTATGAACAGCTCGACTACTTAGAAAAACACCCGGAGGAAAATTATTATGAAAATGAAGAAAACTTCTCTCAATACGACCAAGGTGACTGACCGCAAAATCAAGCGCATTTATCTGACGGCGGCGACGGTGGTTGCCGCTGCTTTTGTTATGGCCTTGCCTGCCTTTGCAGATGATCCGCTGACGACCATCAACAATCTGAGCGACTTTGTGTTCAGCGCCATCAAAGCCATCGGCGCGATCCTGCTGGGGTTCGGCATCGTGCAAATCGGCCTTGCTCTCAAAGGCCACGATGCCAGCCAGCGGGCGCAAGGCTTTATGACGTTCTTCGGCGGCGTAGTCATTTACTTTGCAAAGGATATTCTTGATATGATTCTGTAAGCGATGCCGCCTCGTTGACTTTTATGCTAAATAAGCGTATAATGTTTAGCGTAAAAGTCAATTTAAGAGAAGGTGTGTGCTATGGATTCTACAACGAAGATTATAGAGTTGGCTTCCCAAAATAATGGCATCGTAACTGCTGCTATGATTTCTTCTGCCGGAATATCACGCGGAAGTTTGAAATATTTGGCCGATACAGGCCGATTAGATCAGGTCTCCCGTGGGGTATATACCCTGCCGGAAGTTTGGGAGGATGAATTTGTATCCATTCAAGAGCGATATAAGCGTGGTGTATTTGCATTGGATACCGCACTGTTTCTGCATGATTTGACTGACAGGACACCACACAAGTTTCACATGGCATTTCCCTATGGATATAATACATCCAGTCCAAAAGCAGCGGGAATTTTATGCTCTTGCAAGAAAGAGCCTTATTACAGTCTTGGAATCGCGCTGGTTGACACCCCTGCCGGAAATACAGTCCGGGTCTACAATGCAGAAAAAACCCTATGTGAAATTCTAAAGCCCATCAGCCACACGGATATTCAAATCATTACAGATGCATTCAAGCGGTACGCTGGCCGTAAAGATAAGAACATTCCTTTGCTTTCGGAATATGCTCATCAACTACGCGTAGAAAAACGGCTGCGTCCTTATTTGGAGGTACTATTATGAAAAACGCTATGCAGCTGAAAGCGATTATGAAAAAACTGGCGAAAGAGAACCAGATTTCCGCACAGCTTGTTCTGCAAAATTATATGCTGGAACGATTCTTGGAGCGGGTATCATTATCCCCGTATCGGGATAATTACATTATCAAAGGTGGCTTTTTAATTTCCTCTATGGTGGGGCTGAACTCCAGAGCGACAATGGATATGGATGCAACCATAAAGGGTTATCCAGTTACGCAGGATGCCGTCCAAAAAATGATAGAGCAGATTCTCACCGTTCCTGTTGACGATGACATCACATTTACATTCAAAAGCATTGGTGAAATCCGGGAGGGTGATGAATATACTGGATACCGCGTAGCTTTGACAGCCGATTTTCCGCCTATGGCAGTTCCCTTAAAGCTGGACATTACTACTGGCGATAAAATCACACCACGCGAAATTCAATATGACTACAAGTTGATGCTGGAAGATCGTCATATTCAAGTTATGGCATACAATTTGGCCACCATTCTGGCGGAAAAGCTGGAGACTGTAATATCTCGCAGTGACCAGAATACCCGGCCAAGAGATTATTATGATGTCTATATCCTTACCAAACTGCAAGCAGAAAATATAGACTTTCCCGCTTTAGGGGCGGCACTGATGGCTACAGCCAGTAAGCGAGGCTCTGATTCGATTTTGCAAGATTATAGAGCAATTGTGGAAGCGGTGCGAAACAGCGAGATTATGCGTAGGCAATGGGATAATTACCGAAAAGATTTCGACTACGCTTCCACCATCAGCTTTGATGAAGTGTGTGATGCAGTTGCTTCTACAATGGACACCCTAATAACAAACAATTTTTTTAATTAAGCTATGCAGTCGGCAGACTTTCTGTCGGCTGTTTTCTTTTATCTGAAAGTGGGTGAAAACTTGAATCAAAACTGGATCGTTGAGAATCTGAACAATGCTTTTTCCACATGGAATGGAAAGCTGGGCGAGTTATGGGGGCTGGTGACAACCGGCCCCCAAACTTTTAAGGGCGGCGCAGTGTGGAGCGTGATGCAGACACTGCACAATGGTATGGTTGGCATTGGCTATGCACTGGTCGTGCTGTTCTTTGCTATATCGCTATGCAAAAACACAATGAATTTTCACGAGTTAAAACGCCCCGAAGCTGCTATCCACTACTTTCTCCGCTTTGTGGCGGCAAAGGCACTTGTGGGATATGGCATGGACATTATGCTGAATGTGTTTTCCATCTGTAACGGCATCTCTACCTGCTGGCTGCAGTCTGAACCCGTTCCTTTTGTGGTGTCAATGACCCACATATAGCCCTTTTTATTCTGCCCGGAAACACCTACAAAGGCAACATGATCCCGGCGACCGCTGCCGGTAGGGTCAAAGGACACCGCCTGCATCAGCTTGTAGTTGGGGTTAGAAAAAGTACCGCTGCTGCCTGATTTTTTCTTTGCGAAGGTTTCCAGCGCCGATTCTGTTCCCATAGAAAAATAGGATGCCTGCCGAACCCTATTGTCCCAGGCATTCAGATACATCAGCTCGTTCTGTTCTACCATCAGAAACGGCTCGCCAATGTCATAGCCGTAAGGGTTGGTGGTCGTCGTATAGCCGCTGGGCTGTACGCTTTCCAGATTCATCAGATTTGTACCTGAAAAATCCGGGGCTTGCGTCGTGTCCTCCGCAAAGATTGACAGCGGAAAGCAAGCCGCCATCAAAATAACCGACAGCAGTATGGCAAGCCCTCGCTCGAATATAGATCTTTTGTCCATCTTGTGATCCTCCCGCTGCATTTTCATAGTCCGCAATGGCAACTTACTATAATCTATTTTACTATATTATTCGTCTTTTTTCTGTGTCGTTTAGGGGCAAAATCGTGTCGTTTAGCAGGAAACAGCGCTTCTCTTCTTGTGCGCGTTCTGTGTTTTTGCTACAATTAAGGTAACAAGGAGGTGGGACGGTGAACACCCAAAAAAGAAATCTCTGCGCTGCCGGAGTGCTACTGACCGCAGCGGCAGCAATGGTCGTGCTATTTTTGTTTCGTCTGTCGCAACCGGACAAAGCGCAGCAATCCATCTATCTGAATTGCACGGCATCAGATCAGGGTGGCTGGACATTTTACACCGAAGCCGGGCAAACCGAACCTGTGTTCGGTTTTGGTGGCTACATCGACGGCGTACCGGCGGAAGGCGACGGTCCTGTTGTAGCGGAGCGCGTCATGGAGGAACCAGGCGAACGATGCTTTTTGCAGTTTAGCTGCGTCAATGCGGGTCTGCAGGTGTTTTTGGAGGATATACTTCTCTACACGGATTTTCCGCAGCAAGAAAACCGCGTCGATGTATTTTTGCAGAATGCAGATTTTGCCGGCATTAACTACAACGGGCTTTGCATCCCGCTGCCGCAAGACTGCGCGGGGAAAACACTTCGCATTGTCACCTACGGACCGTCCCTAAACGGGCTGCGCGTACCTGTGTTTCCCTCACAGGCAAGCCGTTTTTCCGATGCCGTGGTGCAGACCACCGGCGTTGTTTGGTGTATGACCGCCGTGACGATAAGGCTTATGTTGGCGCTAAGCCTGCTTTTGGTGCTGGTGCTTGGTGCTCAGGCCGGACAGCCGCTGTGGAAGCTATTGCCCTTGAGTGGATACTTTTTATTGGCGGCAGTGTCAGGCGTTTGCAACTCCTTTCTGGAAAGTGCTTCGGGGCTGAATGCCGACAGTGGTCTGCTGAACTGGGTCTACCTGATCCACATGGACTTTCTGTACATTTATTTGGCAGCCGAACTTCGGGGCAAAAAACGTTGGGGCTTGGCTGCCACAGCCCTGCTGCATATTCTGCTTTCTGCCTTGCGGAGTTTTGCGGCGGTGCCGCTTCTTACCGAAAAAGTCGGTGACTGGCTCCGGTTCTTTTTTTTGTATACTGCGCA
>OBVY01001821.1_pt1 | contig 10867 bp, 7 predicted proteins | sample 1538051 | NCBI WGS metagenome assembly OBVY01 (sample SAMEA2580017, study PRJEB22360) | human gut metagenome | biome: human gut; feature: human-associated habitat; material: faeces | place: Denmark | collected 2008/2010 | reverse complement strand
CTCGTCCTGACTGCTCTTTACACACATGGGGGCCCCCCCCCGCCGTATGGCTGGAGGAGGGGCCGATCATCACCGGCCCGAGAACGTCGAACAGACGCATGAGATGTACACTTCCTTCCGTTTTGCAGCGCCCGGGGTCCCATTCGCTGACAAAAGAACAGATTTTCTTTCTTTTTATTATACCGCTTTTGAGCTTATTGTGCTATAATAACTTTATAATGTTTTGAATCTTGCCCTTTCAGGGGGCAGCACGGAGGGTAGAACCTATGAAACTGGTAAGCGTGGAAACTCCCGAAAAGAGTGTCTGCAAAATGACTTTCAGCGCTTCGGCTGAGGAGCTGGAAGCTGCGTCCAACGCCGTGTACGAGCGCACCCGCGCAACGTACACCATCAAGGGCTTTGCCAAGGGCGAGGCTGACCGCGCCCAGATCGAGGCCGACCGCGGCGAGCACACCTTCTGGTACGACGCCATCAACGATTTGATGGACAAGGACGTCCCGGCCCTGTACGATGCAGCGATGGCAGAACACGGCTTCCACGCTGTGGACGAGCCGGTCTACGACCTGGTCAGCGTGAAGAAGGACGAGGGCTTTGTGGCCACTGCCACCACCGCCCTGCAGCCTGAGCTGAGCCTGACCCAGACCACCGGCTTCAAGACCGAGTGCGTCACCCCGGAAGTCACCGACAAGGAGATCGACGCTGTGCTGGAGCGCCGCCGCGCCATGGCTGCTGAGCTGGTGCCTCACAAGGGTCCGGCCGTCAAGGGCAACATCGTCCACATCGACTACGAGGGCCTGCTGGAAGGCAAGCCCTTCAACGGCGGCGCCGCCCAGAACCAGACCCTGCAGCTGGGCAGCGGCCGGATGATCCCCGGCTTCGAGGAAGGCATCCTCGGCCACAAGGGCGGCGAGGCGTTCGACATCTTCGTCACCTTCCCGGCCCGCTACCACGTCAAGGACCTGGCCGGCAAGCCCGTGGTCTTCAAAATCAAGCTGCACGACGTCTGCGTCCGCCAGCTGCCCGCTCTGAACAGCGATTTTGCCAGGAAGGCTGCCAATGTGGACACCATGGATGAGTTCCGCGCCCAGATCCGTCAGCAGCTCCACGACAGCAAACACGCCGCTGCCCTCAACCGCGCCAAGGACGCCATCCTCACCCAGCTGGCCGCAGCCGCTGAGGGCGAGCTGCCCAGCGTTCTCGTCGAGAGCGCCTATCAGCAGGAGATGGAGCGGGTCCAGCAGCAGCTGCAGATGCAGCGCCTGAGCCTCGACCGCTACCTGAGCCAGATCCATCAGACCCGCGAGAGCTTCACTGCCGCCGTCCGCACTGCCGCGGAGAAGAACACCCGCGCCCGGATGGCCCTGCTGCAGATTGCTCAGAACGAGGACCTCGTTCCCACTGAGGAGGACATCGACAAGACCCTGTCCGAGCGCGCTGAGCGCACCAAGAAGACCCTCGAGGAAGTCAAGGCCGCGTCCAACGTGGAGGCCATCCGCCGCAACGAGGGCATCCGCCGCGCTGCCGACTATGTCATCGAGCACTCCACCATCGAAGAGAAATAATTTATCCTGCTTTTGCGCCTGCACCACTGTGCAGGCGTTTTTTATTGTTCATTTTTTCTCTCTTGACTTTTTTTCTCTGCTGCGGTATTTTTAGGGTGAGAGATTCTATCCGGGCCGCAGCTGCGGCCCGGACGGATAAAGTAAAATCTTCTGCGGGACATTCCGCTCATCTATTTTATTGCGACAGGAGGTTTTCCTTATGAAAAAGTTTCTTCTCGCTCTTCTGACAGCTGTCACGGCGGCTGCGCTCTTCTGCGGCGCGGCGGCATCTGTGGCCACTTACAGCGCCAGCTATGACGCACCGGCCGGCATCAACGCCATCGTGGTGCAGGACAGCAGCGCTGCGGTCATTCTGCAGGCCGCCGACATCGACCACATCCGCGCCGATTACACCTACACCTCGAGCTACGCCTTTGAAAGCTCCAAGCTCTACGACTTCGCGGTGGCGGGCAGCACCCTCACCGTGACCAAGACCCAGGAGCCCAACGCTTCCCTCCTCATCCAGAGCCAGGACACCCGCAGCTGCACCCTGACGCTGCAGGTACCCCGCCAGACGCTGGCAACCATCACCGTCAGCACCACCAACGACAGCATCACGCTGAACGGCGTTTCGGCACAGACCGCCAGCCTCACCACCGACAATGGCCGCATCGAGGTGTCGAACTTCAACGGCTCCACCCTGAGCGGCACCACCCGCAACGGCAAGATCACCATGAGCGGTGTCACCTCCCAGAATGTGGCCGCCACCATCCAGAACAGCGGCACCCTCAAGCTGGAAAACATCTCTGCCAACGTCTGCAACGCCAAGGTGCAGAACGGCAGCATCACCGGCTCCGTGATCGGCAGCGGCAGCTCTTACGGCCTTGAACTGGCCGCAGGCGGCGGCAAGATCCGCGTCTCCGACGCCAGCGACAAGAACTTCCTCTTCTTCGGCAAGGACACCCTGCAGCAGAATGCAGATGCCCCCAACAAGCTGAACCTCGCCACCAAGAACGGCGACGTTGATGTCGAGTTCGTCCGTTAAAAGAACATTCAAAATGCCTGTGCAGCATCTGCCGCACAGGCATTTCTTTTTGTCCCGATACGGTCAGCTGAGCCAGTTGAAGCCCATGACCACCACGCCGAGGATAAAACGTTCATGCTTCTCCTTCCAGAATGGCGTCCAGATTCTCATTTATAATGTCCATCGTCTCGAAGAACGCCTTTCGCTGTGCTTCGTTGGTGTGCTCCAGCAGACGCGCACCAAATTCCTCCTGCAAAGCCCGGCCCTGCTCAATGATGGGGCAGGCTTTTTCGGTGCAGCGCAGCAGGGTGCGGCGGCGGTCGCCGGGGTCAGCCTCGCGGACGAGGTAGCCCTCCTGCACCAGACGGTCTATATTCACCGAGACGAGGTTTGCTTTCAGTTTGCGCACCTCTACCACGTCGCTGGCGGTCTGGTAGCCGGGGTTGTTGGCGAGGAACATCAGGATGTCAAAAGCCGTCTGGGGCAGATGGAGCTTCTGGCACAGGGGCTTGCAGAGGGCGGCGTAAGCCGCCGAGGTCTTCCGCCCGAATTCGATGCCCGGGGTATTCATGGGACGCCTCCTTGTGGTTCAAAATTATATCATTCAAATTTGAAGTAATAATAGCACAAAAACGCAGCGATCGTCAAGAGAAAAGGAGCGGCCCGCATCTTGCAGGCCGCTCCCTGTTTCCGTTTTCTTTACAGCATCATGATGAGCCGCGTGCCGAAGGCCGCCAGCCATGCTACGATGCACTGATTTGCCACCATGATAAACGCCCACTTGCCGCCCAACTCCCGCTTGACCGAGGCCACCGCCGCGATACAGGGCGTATAGAGCAGGCAGAACACCAGCAGGGGTGCAGCCGCCGCCGGGGACAGCGCGGCGGCAAAGGCCGCAGAGGAGCCATAGAGGATGGTGAGGGTCGAAACGACGCTCTCCTTGGCCATAAAGCCGGTGATCAGGGCCGTAGACACCCGCCAGTCGGCAAAGCCCAGTGGCGCAAACAGCGGCGCGATCCCGCTGGCCAGCCATGCAAGGATGCTCTGCTGCGGGTCAGCGGTGAGGCTGAGCCGCAGGTCGAAGCTCTGCAGGAACCAGATGATGATGGTCGCCACAAAGATGACCGTAAAGGCGCGCTGGAGGAAATCGCGGGCCTTTTCCCAGAGCAGCTGGACCACATTCTTGAGGCCGGGCAGGCGGTAGTTGGGCAGCTCCATCACAAAGGGGACGGCCTCGCCCTTAAAGACACTGCTCTTCAGCAGGATGGCCATCAGAATGCCCACCGCAATGCCGAGGAAATAGAGGCTGACCATCACCAGAGCCGCGTGCTCCGGGAAGAAGGCCGCCGCAAACAGGCTGTAGATGGGCAGCTTGGCCGAGCAGCTCATAAAGGGGGTGAGCAGGATGGTCATTTTGCGGTCGCGCTCCGAGGGCAGGGTGCGGCTGGCCATGACGCCGGGGACGGTGCAGCCGAAGCCGATGAGCATTGGCACGATGCTGCGCCCCGAGAGGCCGATGCGGCGGAGAAGCTTATCCATCACGAATGCCACGCGGGCCATGTATCCGGTATCCTCCAGCAGAGAGAGGAAGAAGAACAGGGTCACGATGATGGGCAGGAAGCTCAACACACTGCCCACACCGGTGAAGATGCCGTCGATGACCAGCGAGTGGACGGCTGCGTTGACGTTCCACGCCGTGAGGGTGGAGTCCACCGCGGCGGTCAGGGCATCAATGCCCACTTCCAGCAGGTTCTGGAGCGCCAGACCGATGACGCCGAAGGTGAGGTAGAACACCAGCGCCATGATGCCTACAAAGGCCGGGATGGCGGTATAGCGGCCCGTGAGGAACCGGTCGATCCGGGCCGAGCGGAGCTGCTCCTTGCTCTGGCGGGGCTTCACGACGGTCTGCTCCACCAGCTGGTGGATGAAGTGGAACCGCATATCCGCGATGGCGGCGGCGCGGTCCAGACCCCGCTCCTGCTCCATCTGGACGATGATGTGCCCGATCATCTCTTTTTCGTTCTGGTCGAGCTTCAGGGCCGCCTCGATGCGCTGGTCGCCCTCCACGAGCTTTGTGGCCGCAAAGCGCACCGGGATGCCTGCGGCCTCGGCGTGATCCTCGATCAGGTGGATGATGCCGTGGATGCAGCGGTGGACTGCGCCGCCGTGATCCGCCTCGCCGCAGAAATCCATCCGGCCCGGCCGCTCCTGATACTTTGCGACATGGAGCGCATGATCCACCAGTTCGTCCACGCCCTCGTTCTTTGCCGCAGAGATCGGCACGACCGGGATGCCCAGCATGGCCTCCATCTTATTGATGCGGACAGTGCCGCCGTTGCCGCGCATCTCGTCCATCATGTTCAGCGCCAGCACCATCGGCGTATCCAGCTCCATGAGCTGCATGGTGAGGTACAGATTCCTCTCGATGTTGGTGGCGTCCACGATATTGATGATGCCCGTGGGCTTCTCGCCGATGATGAACTGCCGGGTCACAATCTCCTCGCTGGTATAGGGCGACATGGAGTAGATGCCGGGCAGGTCTGTGACCTCCGTATTCGGGTTATTCCGGATCGCACCGCTCTTGCGGTCCACCGTCACACCCGGGAAATTGCCGACGTGCTGGTTGGAGCCGGTGAGCTGGTTGAAGAGGGTCGTCTTGCCGCAGTTCTGGTTGCCCGCCAGCGCAAAGGTAAGGGTCGTGCCGTCGGGCAGAGGGTTCTCGCCCTTTTTGGTGTGGTAGCGTCCGCCTTCGCCGAGGCCCGGGTGCTCCACCGGCTTTTCACTTTCTGCCGCCGCCTTTTTCACCGCCGGGGCTTTGGCCAGAGTGACCCCGATGCGGGCGGCATCGTCCAGCCGGAGGGTCAGCTCGTAGCCGTGGATGCTCAGCTCCATCGGGTCGCCCATCGGGGCAAATTTGACCAGCGTGACCTCCTCGCCGGGGATCAGCCCCATATCCAGAAAATGCTGCCGCAGAGCGCCTTCGCCGCCCACGGTCCCGACCACGGCAGTCTCGCCGATGTTCAAATCTTTCAACGTCATATGGAATGCTCCTCTCGAGCGCGTTTGTTAGTTTGCATTAACAACAGTAATATAGGCTAACTTTCCGGCGTTGTCAAGAGAAACGGGGCTGTTCTGAACTGTTCTCTGAAAAAAATCATGCCGCCTTCCTCAAATATCAGAAAAAGTGCAAAAAATAAGAGCCTGTACCCGGGAATTACCCGCCGTACAGGCTCTTATCGTCTTTTATTCAGTTCGCGGTGTGGTAGCCGTCAGGGTTCTTCTTCTGCCAGTTCCAGCTGTCGGCGCACATCTCCTCGATGCCGTACTCAGCCACCCAGCCAAGCTCATTCCTGGCCTTGGTAGGGTCGGCATAGCACTCGGCGATGTCGCCGGGGCGGCGGGCCTCGATGACGTAGGGGATGGGCTTGCCACAGGCCTTCTCGAAGGCGTGGATGACATCCAGCACGCTGTAGCCCTTGCCGGTGCCGAGGTTGCAGATGAAGAGGCCGCAGTTCGTTTCCAGCTTCTTGATGGCGCAGACATGGCCGCGGGCCAGGTCCACGACATGGATGTAGTCGCGGACGCCGGTGCCGTCGGGAGTGGGGTAGTCATTGCCGAAGACATGGACCTTTTCCAGCTTGCCCACAGCCACCTTGGCGATGTAGGGCATGAGGTTGTTGGGGATGCCGTTGGGGTCCTCGCCGATGAGGCCGGACTTGTGGGCGCCGATGGGGTTGAAGTAGCGCAGCAGAGCCACGTTCAGGGCGGGGTCAGCCTTGCAGACATCGGTGAGGATGCGCTCGGTCATGGCCTTGGTGGTACCGTAGGGGTTGGTTGTGGCACCCACGGGGAAGTCCTCGGTGATCGGCACACTGGCGGGGTCGCCGTAGACGGTGGCGGAAGAGCTGAACACGAAGTTGTGGCAGTTGTGCCTGCGCATCACATCCAGGATGACCAGCGTGCAGTTGAGGTTATTGTAGTAGTATTCGATGGGCTTGGACACGCTCTCGCCGACGGCCTTATAGGCTGCGAACTGGATGACCGCCGTGATGTCGGGACACTCGGCGAAGATCTTCTCCACATCCTCGTGTTTGGTCATATCGGCCTGATAGAAGCGGAAGTCCTTGCCGGTGATCTGCTTGACGCGGTCGAGGACCACAGGGGATGCATTGTAGTAATTGTCCGCCACGACAATGTCGTAGCCGGCATTCAGGAGCTCGATGCAGGTGTGGCTGCCGATGTAGCCTGCGCCGCCGGAAACCAAAATAGCCATGTCCAGTACCTCTCTTGTTCCAGATGTTGCTTTGCGCAGAGCCCTTGTGCTCTGTCTGACTAAAGGATACCGCTTTTTGCGCAGAGAATCAAGTACCGGCTTTTTTATTAAAATGTATTTTTGTTGCATCTTTTCAGCCAGTCTGATGAACTGCAAGGATTTTTAGTCCGCAAGGCATGGAGAGGACACGCAAAAAACAGCAAAGGGCAGCTCCCGCAAGAGAGCTGCCCTTTGCTGCGGCTGATATTTGCTTACAAACGGCCGCACTGACGGCCGGTGAAGAAGCGGAGCGTAGTGTTAGCCCGGAAGACTTTGCCTGCCCGCAGCACCGTCGTCGGGAACTCCGGGTGAGAGGGGCTGCAGGGGAAGTGCTGGGTCTCAAGGGCAAAGCCGCCGTACTTTTCCAGAGGGACGCCGCCCTTGCCGGGGGAGGGGCAGTTCTGCAGGAAGTTGCCGGTGTAGAGCTGGATGCCCGGCTGGGTGGTGTACATCTTCATGCTGATGCCGGTCTTGTCGCTGGACGCCCAGGCGCAGAGGCTCTGGCTGGCGCCCCGGGGCCGGTCGAGGACATAGCAGTGGTCGAAGCCGCCGCCCGCCATGGTGGTCTGGTAGAAGCCGGTGTCGAGGTCGCGTCCCAGAGGCTTTCCGGTGCGGAAGTCCATCGGCGTACCGTCCACAGGCAGGATCTTGCCCGTGGGGCAGGTCTCGTTGTTGCCCTCGAGGTAGTTGGAAGCGTAAATGCGGAGCTTCTGGCCCAGTACATTGCCGCCGCCGCCGTCGAGGTTGAAGTAGGTGTGGTTGGTCAGGTTGATGATGGTGTCCTCGTCGGTGGACACACGGTAGTCCATCCGCAGGGTGTTGTCCGGCGTGAGGATATACCGCACACTGACCTTCAGATTTCCGGGGAAACCGTCTTCGCCCGCCGGGCTTTCGGTCTCCATCAAAAGGGTGTCGCCGAACATCTTCACATCGTAAATTTTGCGGGGGAAGGTGCCGTGCAGGTGATTTTTGCCATTGTTGGCTTCCAGCTTGTAGGTCTTGCCGCTGAGAGAAAATTCCGCATTTTCAATGCGGTTGGCGTACCGGCCCACGAACGCACCGCAGCAGGTGCTGCCGGATGAGTTGAAATCCGCCTCATAGTCGGCGAGGGTGTCGTGCCCGACGACCACATCCACCATACCCGTTTTTGTAGGGACGAAGAGATTTTTGATCACACAGCCATAGTTCAGCACGCTGATCTCAAGTCCACCGGGATTGGAGATGATGTATTCATCCACCTTATCACCGTTTTGGGTCACACCAAAGGGCTTGGAGCGGAACTGTGCCATAAGGCTCGCCTCCTTCTTCATTATTTTCGGTCAGGGCAGCGCAGCCCCGGCCTCATCCATAACTATGATTATAGCACAGTTTTCAGGCCTTGTGTGAGAATGATTTTAGATTTATCTTCCAAAATTTCGAGAGATTTTTTGGACATATTGCCTCCCTCTCAGGCGCTGACGCGCCAGCTCTCCCAAAGGGAGAGCCATTGGCATGACGGTCAGGTCTGAGCTGCCCGCTTGGGGGCCACTGTGGCGCAAAAGAGCGGGCCCTGCTATCCCCGATAGGCGGTGCTTGCCCGGCGCGCCCCGGACGCTGCTGCTATCAGGGAACAAAAGAAACCGCCGCACATCAGACTGTGCAGCGGTTTCGGGGCAGATGCTTATTCTATGTGGGCTCAGAAAGCCCGGACCACGGTGGGCGGCTTATTTTTCGTAGATGACGATCATGTAGCAGTAGGTATCACCGCCGTCCTGCACACGGTGGACGGCCACCTTTACGCTCGTCCAGTCCGAAGAATAGTTGGTATAAACTCTCACGCCGCCTCGGGAGCAATGGAGCACATAGGAAGCCTGAGTGATGGCACTGCCCGCCGACTCGGGCATTTTTGCCGCATAAAACTGCACGCTGACGCTGGTGCTGTAATCCTTCAGCGCCTCTTTCAGCATGGCAACACCGGCAGCGCTGGAGTTGTAGAAATACTCGCCCGCAGCGTTGCTGGCCAGATAACCGGTAGATCCGTTGAACCATTTTGCCTTGTTTGCCCGTAAGTCCTCATCGATCTTCTCAAGGGCAGCCGGGGAGACATCGTAGGTCACCTTCAGGTCAGGTTTTCCTATCTGGCCCCGGAGATAATCTCCGTAGGCCTTTTCCATGGCACGCTCGGTCACCTTGCCGCCGCCGCAGCCGGTAAGCAGGGTCAGTGCCATCATGGCCGCAAGGGCCAGAGACAGGATACGGTTGAGTCGTTTCATAGTATGCGTCCTCCTTATAGTATGGCGGTGTTCCAGCGAAGCATCGACACCTTTTTCTTATTATCCCCCCCCCCCCTACATAATTGTCAATAGGCTGTCCATGAATGCTCCCGCCACCGACATGATCCTACCCGGAGCGAGACGGAGAGGGCCTTCCGGGACAGCGCTCTATCAAAGAGCCTTCCTATCGCCGTGTGGGCGGCCCACCGGCAGCGGGCTAGCCCTCTCAGGCGCTTTGCGCCAGCACCGGGTTGCGGCGTGACTGAGAGGGCTAGCCCCCCAAAAAGAAACCGCCGCACATCAGACTGTGCAGCGGTTTCGGGTCAGATACTTATTCTATATAGATAGGAGACAGCCTCAGGCCTCCGGCTGGGCGGGCTGAGCCGCGGCGGCGTTCGACTGCGCGATATACTCGGCGGCGTCATCGGGGATGTCGTCCATCCCGTCGTCACCCACATCGACCACCAGCGGCGGCTTCTTGAAGAGGATGTCGTAGAGGATGGGGACGATGTACAGGGTCATCAGGGTGGCATAGCTCAGGCCGCAGATGATGACGATGGCCATGCCGCTCATGAGCTGGCTCGCCATATCGTTGCTGAACACCATCTGCAGCATGGCCAGAACGGTGGTCAGGGTGGTCATGAGGATAGGACGCATACGGGTCTTGCCGGTGGCGACAAGGGCCGCATGGCGCTCCAGACCGCCCAGACGCAGCTGGTTGGCGTAGTCCACGAAGACGATGCCGTTGTTGACGACGGTACCCATCAGGACGATGAAGCCCATCAGGGAGATCATGGTCAGCTGCTGGCCGGTGACCAGCATACCCAGCAGGCCGCCGGTGAAGGCCAGCGGCACCGTGAACAGGACGATGAAGGGGGACAGCAGGCTCTGGAACTGAGCCACCATGACCAGATAGACGAAGGGCAGGGCCAGAGCCATCCACTGCACCATCTCATCGACCATCATGTTGACGGTGGAGGACTCGCCGTCCAGCGAGAAGGAGCAGCCCTCGGGCATCTCATCGGTGAGGGCGAAGGCGTCCAGCTTCTTCTGCAGCACGCGGGACTGGACCGTGGTGTTGTAGCCGTCCAGCGTGTCTGCCGTCACCGTGATGTAGCGGGTCTGGTTCTCGCTGGTGATGGAGTCGGGGGCAGTACCCGTCGTCCAGGAAGCAATATCGCCCAGCGTGCAGGTGCCGGTGGTGATGGTGCCGGTGGCGTCCATGACGCTGGTGGTGAAGGTCATGTCCATCATGTTTTCCTTGGTCACAGGGTCAAGATTATCGCTGATCTGGACTTTCATGGTGGAGCCGTCTACCGTGACGGGCGTCTCCGCCGTCGTGGTGGTGGTGAGCTTGGCGGCGATCTGCTGGTAGACCTGCGCAACCGTCAGGCCATAGGCGCGGACCTTGTCGCGGTCGATGTCCAGATTGATGGTCGCATCGCCCTGGCCGAGGCCGGTGGCGGCATTGGTGAAGCCCTCGGTGTCGTTGACCAGCTGGACGACCTTATCGCCCAGTGCGGTAATGGTATCGGCGTCGGGGCCGTAGATCTTGACAGAGAGGCCGCTGCTCAGCTGGCTGGTCAGGTCCTGCATACCGCTGATCTCAACGGTGCCGGTGCAGTTCTCGACGCCGGAAACGGCATCTTTCAGGGCCTGCTCCACGGCGGCGATCCGGGTAGAGGACAGTGACTGGTCCAGCATGACGTTGAACCGGTAGCTGGCGGCCCATGGGCGT
>OBVY01001820.1_pt1 | contig 10870 bp, 10 predicted proteins | sample 1538051 | NCBI WGS metagenome assembly OBVY01 (sample SAMEA2580017, study PRJEB22360) | human gut metagenome | biome: human gut; feature: human-associated habitat; material: faeces | place: Denmark | collected 2008/2010 | reverse complement strand
GTGGGCGATACAAGATTCGAACTTGTGACCCCTTCCGTGTCAGGGAAGTGCGCTACCTCTGCGCCAACCGCCCGAAGCGAGTGCTAACTTACGTGGATTCTTGGCAGAATGCAAATCGTCGGCGTGTCGCGGTGGTGTTGCGAGGGAGCGACACGCCGTCAATTAGCGATCGAAACCACTGGAATTTCCATGGTTTTCGCGTCTGGATCGGATTTGACGAACGATTCTTCAGAAGGGGATTGCGTCAACGTCAAGCGCATCTGATGCCATGCCGCATTGCCGTGCGTCGAAGCAGACATGCCTTCGTCCACGAATCCCAGACGGGCGTAAAATCCGACAAGGCGTTCCTTGCATGTCAGCACAATGCCTTTGCGCCCGGCAATCGTCGAATCAAGAATCACACGACGCAGCAGATAGCTGGCGCAACCGCGATGCTGGTAGACGGGAGCCACGTCCACGCCGAAAATCATCTGCCAAGCGCCATGCTCGTCGTGCAGGGAAACATCCTCATACATGACGTCAGCCAAATCCTTTTCGTTGGTCGTCATGCCGTTGACGAAACCAACCAATGTGCCGTCTTTCACAGAAGCTGGGAAGCAGGCATCGTCATCAGCGTCAGTGTTGATCAAAAGCCAGAAATGATCCGGATACGTGGCAACGCGTGCGGTCAGGCTCTCGTTCGTTGCGGCCTCCGCAGGTGGGAAGCAGGCAGCCTCCACAGCCTCAATCGCGTCCAAATCCTCCATCGTTGCATGTCGAATGAGCATGTGCATACTTTCTCGCAGGGTATACCCAATCTTCACATTTCGATATGGGCGAACAGTGGAAACGCCAGCGTGCAATACTGTGAAAGGATTGCCGGAAGCGTTGCGTAGGCTTCTGCCGGCTTCGGTGAATCTGGCGACACGAATCGTGAAAACGACATCGCTGGCCGTGCTTCTCGGTGTGGTCGAGGGCGGCAAGCTCTGACAATCGCCTGACCTGACGGCAACCTGCCGTCCGTCAATTCTGTTTCCAAGCCTTCCGTGGCATATGCCGCGGGAGGCTTTTCATATCCTGATAACCATTCATAAAAAAGAATTATTACGATTTGCGCCTTCCATAAAAATCGCATATAGCCACGCCGTCATAGGAAAGGATTTTTACCGATATCTTGTGATTATCGCTTGAAAGAAGCCATACGAAAACACACATGAGAGAGGGGGCGGCGTATGAAGTACGCAGTGATCGGTGCAGGCGGAATGGGTATCCAATACGGTGTGCTACTGCAGGAATTCGCGCACAAGGATGTCGATTTCATCGATACGTGGAAGCCAAACGTCGAGAAGATTCGCGAGCAAGGCGGCGCCTACGTGTCTCAAGATGGTGAAGACCGCCATCTCGTGCCGATTAACGTGTACTACCCGGAGGAATACGCCGGCCAGCCAGATGTGTGGATCGTGTTCCTCAAGCAGATGCAGCTTGACGGCGTGCTCAAGCGTTGCGCCCACCTGTTCAACGAGAAGCAGATTGTGTTCTCCGCCATGAACGGCTATGGACACTTCGAAAAGCTCAACGAATACTTCTCCAAAGACCGCATCTACGGCGGCACCGCACTGATCGGTGCCTACGTGTACGGCCCCGGCGATTTCAACTTCACCGGCGGGGCACATGCCAAGGCCATGAACCTGTGTGCCTACGCGGATGATGTGACTGATGAGGTGCGCAAACACGAGCAGGCGCTGTACGAGGATTTCGCAACGGCCACACTCAACCCAACCATCGTGGACAACTTCATCGGCATGTGCATGGCGAAAATCGTATTCAACTCGGTGCTGAACACGCTATGTACCATGTACCAGATCCGCTTCGGCGAATTTCATGCGCATCCCGACGCGCGTTGGCTCACCGAACAGCTGGTCGACGAAGCTTACAGCGCGGCCGAAGCAGCCGGATACCAACTGTTGGGCACGCGCGAAACGGAAGTCGAAACCATTCTGCACACTGCGGGCGTGGCTCATCCGCTGCACTATCCGTCCATGTATCAAGACCTGACTAAGGGACGTCCGACGGAAGTCGACTACATCAACGGCTATATCGCCAAAGTCGGACGCGAGCATGGCTACGAATGCAAGCTGCACGAATTCCTAACCCGCGAAGTGCATCTCGCCGAACAAGCCTTCGCCATCCACAATCCAGACATCGTCGCACAGGCCAAAGCCGACGTCGAAGCCAGTAAGCCGGTAACGGAATAACCGTAATTTTTCAAAACAAGTGAGAGAAGGAAAACAACCATGACTATCGCTCTTTTCAAGAAGCCAAACGGCATCAAACGAATCGCCGCAGCAGTACTCGCCGCTGCAACACTTATTTCCGTTGCGGCATGCGGTTCCGGCAACAGCGCATCCGCGTCCAACAGTCTGAACACCACGAAGGGCAAAACCACCACAATCACCGTCGGTGTGTGCGCAGGACCATACGGCGACATGGTCGACAAGGTTATCGCGCCACTGCTGAAAGATGACGGTTTCAAACTGAAAACCAAGCTGTTCAACGATTATGTGCAGCCCAATAAGGCACTTGCATCCGGTTCCATTCAGGCGAATCTTTTCCAGCATGGCAATTATCTGAAGAAGTTCACCGCCGACAACAATCTCGACCTGACCTCCCTTGGACAGACGCCGACTTTGGGACTGGGCATCTATTCCAACAAGTACAAGTCCATCGATGACATCGAAGACGGAGCTACGGTCGCAATCGCCAACGATGGCTCTAATCTGGCGCGTTCTCTCGGCGTGCTCCAGCAGCAGGGTCTGGTGACGCTCAAGGGCGAGGTCGATGCTACCAAGGCCACGGTCAACGACATCGCATCCAATCCGAAGAACCTCAAAATCAAAACGATTGATGCGGCACAGCTGGCCCGTTCCTTGGATACCGTTGATGTGGCTCTGGTGCCGGGCAACTATTCTTGGGCTGCTGATTTGAAGCCTGCCGACGCGCTCGCCATGGAAAAGCAGGATGATGGCGTGATCGAAGTGTTCGTGGTCCGCACCCAGGACGTCGATTCCGACTTCGGCAAGGCTGTCAAGAAACTGCTTGCCAGCCAGAAATTCAAGGACGCCATCGCCAAGAGCGAATTCAAGGATTTCGGCAAGCCGACCACGTGGTGACGCTATAGCGTGCGGTAATACAAAGGCCCGTATGAATCGAAGAACGCATACGGGCCTTATGTGCAAACGAGATTCATCGAACAAAACGTATTGAACGAACTTGAACAAGTACTCGAATGAAGCGAGGAACGAACCATGAGCGTTATTGAACTCAACGACGTGTCTGTGACTTTTCATGAAGGCGGGCGAACCGTCGAAGCGGTCAAGCATGTGAACATCAGCGTGGAAAAAGGCGAGATTTTTGGCATCGTGGGTTTTTCCGGAGCTGGCAAATCCACTTTGGTGCGCACCGTCAATCTGCTGGAACGACCAACAGGCGGCCATGTGGTGATCGATGGCAACGATATCACCGCACTCAAAGGCAGCCAATTGAGTGATCTGCGCAAGAAAATCGGCTTTATTTTCCAAGGATTCAACCTGATCACCAACGTTACGGTCGGCAAAAACATTGAATTCGCGCTGAAAGCCGGCGGATATCCGAAAGCGCAGTGGCCGGAACGTGTCCGCGAACTGCTGGCACTGGTCGGTTTGGAAAACAAGATCGATAGCTACCCATCAAGCCTGTCGGGCGGGCAAAAGCAGCGCGTGTCCATTGCGCGTGCGCTCGCCAACAAGCCGGAAATCCTGCTGTGCGACGAAGCCACCAGCGCACTCGATCTGGAAACCACAGAAGGCATTCTGGCACTCTTGCAGCGCATCAACCGCGAACTGGGCATTACCATCGTGTTCATCACGCATCAGCTTGACGTGGCGAAGCAAATTTTCGACCGAGTGGCCGTTATGGAAAACGGTGTGGTAGTGGAGCAGGGCAACACGTTCGACGTGTTCAGTGCTCCGAAACATCCGACCACCAAAGCGTTGGTGGAACGCTACCTTGGCATTGCCGTGCCACCGCAATTGGTGCCATCGCTGCCGGCCGGCACCATCGTGGAACTGCGATACAAGGGCGATGCGGCACTCGAGCCGCTCATCAGCCAGGTTGCGCAGGATTACGGTGTGAGCATCGACGTGCTGCATGCGAATGTGGAATATTTCGGTTCGCAGGCCATCGGCATTCTGATTGTGCTTGTTTCCGGCGCGGGGGAGCCGCTGCTGCAGGCGCTGAACACGTTGAGAACGCATGTGTTCAGCTATCGGGAACTTGATCGTGGGCAGCTGGTTGTGGCCGCCGAAGCTGCGGATAATCAGGAGGCGTGAGAACAATGGAAGAAACTCTGGAAATCCTTCAAGACAATCTTGGTCAAGCACTGATCGACACGGCATATATGGTTGTGGTGTCGGCGATTATCGGCGTGGTACTGGGCACGCTGGTAGCATTGCTGCTGTATTTGACTGAAAACCGCTTGTTTACGCCGAACCATGCGCTGAACGTTATTGTAGGGTTCATCGTAAACGCGATTCGCTCGCTGCCGTTCCTGATTCTCATGGTGGTGCTTATTCCGGTTGTGCAATTGATTTTGGGTGACCCTTACACGCCGACCGGTGGCGCAATCTCCCTGTCGATCGCCGCAGTGCCGTTCTTCGCGCGAATTGCGGAAAGCGCGTTCTCCGAAGTTGATCCGGGCCTGCTTGAGGCTGCCATCTCCACTGGCGCTACCACACGCCAAATCATTGTGGATGCGGTGTTTCCGCAAGCTTTGCCGTCGTTTATTCGCGGCGTGGTGCTCACCATCATTTCGCTGATCGGCTATTCTGCAATGGTCGGCACCATCGGAGCCGGCGGCATCGGCGATATGGCCATTCAATACGGCTATAACCGTTACGAAACCGGCGTGCTTGTTGTGATTGTTATTATTCTGATCGTCATTGTGCAGATCATTCAGTGGATTGGCGATTGGTTCGCGCGCAAGGTGACGCACTGATGGTTGCGTATATGCGTGAATGTGCGCATATACAGTCGTGAGATGATAGGGAGGGTTGATTAATGACTTCGTATGTTTCTCCTGTCGCGTTCACTACGGTGGCGCAGTCGATTCCGCCGAATGTGTTCGCCGATATGGATCGCAAAGTGGCTGCCGCGGTCGCCGGTGGGGCTGATGTGATTGATTTGGCCAAAGGCAATCCAGACGCGTTTCCTGCTGATTTCATTCGAGAAGCAGCCAAAAAAGCGGTTGACGATCCGGCCAATGCCCGGTATTCGCCATTCGATGGCAAGCCTAGTTTTCTGAGGGCTGCCGAACAGTGGTATCGCAATACGTACGGTGTTGAGGTTGATTGGAAAACCCAGCTTTTTGCCGTGGAGGGCGCGGTCGATGGTTTGGCCGCGTTGTTCGCCGTGCTGGTTTCCCCAGGCGACGCTGTGGCGTATGCGGATCCATATTACCCTTCGTACCATTGCATGACGGTGATGAGCTGTGCCGAGGAGATACTGCTGCCATCGTTACCGGAGCGCGGATTCCTGCCGGATTTGGACGCGGTTCCTGCACAGGTGTGGGATCGTGTGAAAGTGCTGGTGCTCAACTATCCGAACAATCCGACGGGTGCGCAGGCTCCGCGCGAGTTTCTGCAGCGTGCCGTTGATTTGGCTCATGAGCATCATTTCGCGATCGTGCAGGATTTCGCATATGCGGGATTGGGCGTCGATGCGCAGCAGATCAGCATACTGTCACTGCCGGGTGCGTTCGATGTTGCGGTGGAAGTGTGTTCGCTGTCGAAAATGTATGCGATGGCCGGCTGGCGTGCCGGTTTCATCGCAGGCAACGACGACATCGTGTCTCATGTGAAGCAGTACCACTATCAGATGGGTTCCATGGTTACGTCCAGCATTCAAGACGCGGGCACTGCGGCGTTGCTGTCGGATCAGAGCTGTGTGGCCGAACTTGCGGAACGGTATGCGTCTCGTCGCGAAATCGTTGCAGGTGGATTGCGTGAAGCCGGTTTGGATGTGTTCGATTCAGACGGCGGCATCTACGCTTGGGTACACGCTCCTGAGGGTCAGACGGGTGAACAGTTTGCCGACACGCTGTTGGAACGTGCGGCCGTCGCCGCGCTGCCGGGCACATGTTTCGGCAAAGTAGGCAAGGATTACGTACGATTCAGCCTGCTCAAATCCGAAGATCAGTTGCGTGAGGCTGTGCGCCGGGTGGCTGCTGTACTAGCGTAGTTTTTCCTGCGTAGCCTTTTATGTATGAACTGGCGATTGCGGTGCGATGCCTTGCATCTCCGCCGTTTGATAGCCGCTTACAAGAAAACGTTATGGCGATTCGCGCGTTCTATAACAAACGTTGATAAGGCGCGGCGCGCGTTGAAACGCAGGATGCGGTTTAGTGGGTACCAGTGACCGCGTGAATGGCATGCGGCAATGAGCCACAACCCGAGGGGGTGCGCACCATGACTAGATTCAACACTCAGCTTGTTCACGGACTGCCGGTCAACGACAACAACACCGGAGCTGTGAACCCGTCGACTACGAAGCACTTGATGCCGCTGTTTCCGGGCACTCCGCCAAGGGACCCGCGCGTGGTTGTCCGGCGAAGGCCGTGTATTTCGAAGTTCTTACCAATCCGTTGCTGCAGGTCAACAATGTGACGAAGATTTCCGAAATCGCTCATCGCTATGGTGCGTTTTCCAGCTATCTGTTGCTGCATCCGCTGGTAAAATCCGTGCATTATCCGGGATTGTCGGGGCATGAGTATGAGATTTGGACATTGTTCAGGAAGTTGCGGATGAGGTGACGGTAATGAAAGACGGCCATCTTGTCGAATATGGAGCTGTCGGTTCCGTGTTACGACACCCTAAAGATGCGTATACGAAGATGTTGCTTGAGGCATCGCCTAAATTTGATGAGATTAATGCCTCGTAAGGAGTGATTTTATGATTGACAATGCGGCAATTGATTTCTATGGAGCCGACTGGTGCGGCGACTGCCATCGAGCCAAGGCAGCATTAGACCGTTTCGGGGTCGCCTACAGCCTTCATGATATCGAGCATGAGGATGGTGCTGCAGAGAAGGCCATTGCGATCAGCGGACAACAGCACATTCCCGTGATTCGGTTCGCCGATGGCTCATGGCTGGTGGAGCCTTCGGCCACGCAGTTGCAAGCCAAATGCAAGGAACTCGGCCTGATCTGATTCAACATTGCGTATGCCATCTCACGAGTCGGACAAGGAGAATTGTCTCCTGTTCGGCTCGTAGACGTATGTGGGTCGGCTTCCGGACGGTCGATGTCCGGCTTCCGAATGGACTTTGCCCAACTCGCGGACATTGTCTGCACGTGATTGCATTCTTTGGTAAGTTTTTGCTTGGGTTCGGCAATGGTTGCAGAACCTACGGAAAGCCGTCAATCAACAGGCTTTCGAGAGAAAACCAAAGAAGGGAGTAATGTCATCGTTCCTTATTACGCTCCTTGTCATTGCACTTATCGTCGCGTTCCTGTTCCTGTCCACGTTGTTTATCGTGCCGCAGCAGCAGGCCTATATTATTGAGCGTTTCGGCAAATTCAACAAGGTGCAGTTCGCCGGCATTCATATTCGAATCCCGTTCGTGGACCGTATCGCCATGAAAACCAACATGCGCGTCAATCAGCTTAATGTGCAGTTGGAGACCAAGACGCTTGACAATGTGTTCGTCACGGTGGTGGCGTCCACTCAGTTCCGTGTTGACCCGAGCAATGTGGCCACCGCATACTATGAGCTGCGTGATCCGGCTGGTCAGCTGCGTTCTTACATGGAGGATGCGCTGCGTTCCGCCATTCCTGCATTGTCTTTGGACGATGCCTTCTCCCGTAAGGACGATGTGGCCTTTGACGTACAGAAGACCGTCGGCAACGAAATGTCCCGCTTCGGTTTCACTGTGGTCAAGACGCTGATCACTGCCATCGATCCGAGTCCGCAGGTCAAGAACGCCATGGATTCCATCAACGCTGCCCAGCGCGAGAAGGAGGCCACCCGTCAGCGCGCCGAAGCCCAGCGTATTCAGATCGAGACCCAGGCGGCAGCCGAGGCTGAGAAGACCCGTCTTCAGGGTGAAGGCCAGGCCAACTATCGTCGTGAGATCGCCAACGGTATTGTCGACCAGATTAAGAGTTTGCAGGCTGTCGGCATGAATGTGAACGACGTGAACAATGTGGTGCTGTTCAACCAGTATCTCGACACCATGCGTAATCTTGCCTCGTCGCAGAACGCGAAGACGGTGGTGTTGCCTGCTTCGACGCCTGGTGGCTTCAATGAGATGCGCGACCAGATCATCCAGGCCATGATGTCCGCGGACGAAGCTGCGAAATAGTCGTACAATAACCGCAACGTCATATTGAATGGCATTGGCACCAAGTGGGGACGTCCCGTAAAGGACGTCCCCACTTGCGTTTGATGCTGATGTGGTGTTATGCGTGAACTTGGCTATCTCGGGGTGTTCCCCTAAGGGATGCGAAGAACGGGGAAACAGTATAAACTCGGTCACGGATCAAGCGCGTTAGACGCCGTATGGGGGCAAAGAGGACTATGGCGAATATTGAAGGTCAAGAGTCGGTGATGGAGACGCGCAGACCCATCATCGAAGTGAAAAACCTGCGTAAGGAGTATCCAGTGCTCGACGAGACCGTCGTGGCATTGGAACGTATCAATCTCACCATTCCGCAAGGTCAGATCTGCTGTATCTATGGCGAATCCGGTTCCGGCAAATCTACTCTGCTCAACCAGCTTGCCGGCATGGAAAAACCAACCAAGGGCGGCGTGCGCATCAGGGGAGTGCCCATCTCCCGTCTTGACGAACGGCAGCTGGCGGAATTCAGACAGAAGCATCTCGGTTTCGTATTCCAGTCATACAATCTGCTGCCCAATCTGACCGCCGTTGAAAACGTGGCAATGCCGCTGATGTTCCAAGGCATGCCGAAAAACAAGCGTGAGGCAATCGCCAAGAAAATGCTGAAACGAGTAGGGCTCGGCAAACGCATGAACCACTACCCGACGCAAATGTCGGGCGGACAGCAACAGCGTGTCGGCATCGCGCGAGCGTTCGCAGCCAGACCGCAAGTCGTATTCGCCGACGAACCGACCGGCAACCTCGACTCCAAAACCAAAACCGACGTGATGAACATGATCTGCGCGTTCGCTCGCGACCTCGACCAAACCATCGTGCTCGTCACCCACGATGACAATATGGCGCAATATGCCGACCGTATCGTAACGCTACTTGACGGACGCATCATCGATGACCGTCTGATGAACAACGCGTGACGGCAGAGAAGAGAAGGAAATTCCATGAGTAACAGCAACCATTCCGCAAAATTCATCAACATGCTCATCGCATTGATGGCGTCCATCGCCATCGCGCTGACCTGCATTGTGCCGACGGCGCTCGCCGAAGACGGTGATGGCACTGACGACAACAACGGCGGCTCCACCGTGCAGCCGGCCGGTCCGGTGCCGAACATCATCATCACCAACTTCACCTATGGCGACGGTTCCGTGGCGGTCGGCACGAATTTCGATCTTGGCTTCACCTTCCAGAATATGGGCAAGGTCGCGGTCAGCAATATGGTCGTGACCGTTGACGGCGGCGAGAATTTCGCCATTTCCGGCGGTACGAACACGTTCTATTACGATTCGCTGTGGGCGGGCTATTCCCTGACCCAGACCGTGCCCATGCAGGTGCTGTCGAGTGCGAAGAACGGCGCGCAGGGCATCGATATCAACTTCAAATACGAGTATGTCGATGGCGGCACCCGCAATTCCAACACTTCGGATATCAAGATTTCCGTACCTGTTTCGCAGCCCGACCGTTTCGAACTGGGCGATCCCGTGCTTCCAGACGCCATCAATGCGGGCGAGGAATCCACCATTTCCATGGAATACGTGAACAAGGGCAAGGGGGATGTATCCAATGTCGAAGCGTCCATCGAGGGTGACGGCATCACCGCCACGCAAGCCACGCAGTATATCGGCAATGTGGCGTCCGGCGCTTCTGGTTCCATCGGATTCGCTTTCACTGCGGATGCGGCCGGCGAATATGATGCCAAACTGAAGGTGACGTACGAGGATGCCGACGGCCAGCAGCAGACCAAGGAATCGCCGGTGAAGATTACGGTGTCTGAGGCACCGGCCCCCGTCGATCCAGGCACGGATGTTGGCCCGCAGGAAAACCAGGGCATTCCGGCTTGGGTGTGGATTGTCGTTGCTGCGGCTGTCGTTGCTGTGATCGCTATTGTGGTCGTAGTGGTTGTGCGCCGCCGTAAGAAGGCGAAGAAGGCGGCCGAGGATGATGATTGGGATTGGGATTCCACCGATTCGCATGCCGGAACTGATACTGATGGCACTGCCGATACGGCTGGCACCACGGCAGGCGCTATTGATGCGCCGACCCAGGTGATTGATTCCGTGCCCTCCGTCAAGGAGTGAGCATGCGTTTTTCGGATATTGCACGTTCGTGCATGCAGAATCTGCTGCGTCGCAAATCACGTACGGTTCTTACGGTGCTTGGTGTGATCGTCGGTTGCTGTTCGATCGTGCTCATGATTTCCATTGGCCAGGGCATCAACGAACAGAACAAGCAGATGCTCAAAAACATGGGCAACCTGAACGACATCACCGTATATGCGGACGGCGGAGGTTCGCATTCCATGGCAACGTCATCCAGCGTGAGCGGTGCTGGCAGTGAACAGGCGAAACTCGACGATGACGCCGTGCAGAATTTCCGCAGCATTGCCGGTGTGGCTGGAGTGCTTCCGCAGAAAACGATGTCATACAGTGTGGATGCCACGCAAGGAGCTGGTTCCCGGTACGTG
>OBVY01001815.1_pt1 | contig 10905 bp, 9 predicted proteins | sample 1538051 | NCBI WGS metagenome assembly OBVY01 (sample SAMEA2580017, study PRJEB22360) | human gut metagenome | biome: human gut; feature: human-associated habitat; material: faeces | place: Denmark | collected 2008/2010 | reverse complement strand
TATATAACTACTGATGAGATACGTGTTCCATACCCATTCTTACTAGACCTTCTACATGATCATCGTTTAGAGAGTAGTATGCAGTTTTCCCTTCCTTGCGATATGTTACAAGGCGTGCTTGACGTAATACACGTAATTGGTGTGAAATAGCAGATTGACCCATTCCCATTGTTTCTGCAATATGATTAACACACATTTCATTTTCTAATAATAATTCTACTATTTTAAGGCGCGTAGGATCTCCCAAGATTTTAAACAGTTCTGCTAGCTTTAGCAATGCTTCTTGTTTGTCGCTCATATAATCCCCCATATCTTAAATCACTATTCATGTTTATGTATCATTCTTATATTACTTATGTTCTTACTCATTTGTAACCCCATGGGGCATACATATAAATATTATATCATTTTTATTATATTAAAAAAGAGACTTTGTTCGAGCAAAGTCTCTTTTTATATCATATCTATACAGGATATGAATTATTTAATGATTAATACAGGGCAAGTGGAGTGACTAGTTACATAGCTACTTACGCTACCCATGAACAAGCCTTTCAATGGACCAAGGCCACGGCTACCCATTACGATAAGATCAGCATTGTATTTTTTAGCTACTGCCAACAATGCAGGACCAGGGGAGCCAACTTCGAATACGCTTTTAACTTTTACGCCTGTAGGAATTTCTTTCACTACATCGTTAAGAATTTCTTTACCAGTTTCTTCCATATCTTCCGCAATTTGTTCAGATACGTAGCCACCGGAAATTGGTGTTTGATCGAAATTGGAAATAGCAGACACAATATTTGCAACGTGAACAATAATCAATTCAGCATGGTTGCGGTCCGCTACAGCGAGAGCATGTTCCAACGCACGTTTAGCATTTTCAGAACCATCAGTAGGTACGACAATAGTTTTGTAGGTAACCATAATAACCCCTCCTATTTCTAATCCCTCAAAGGGGATATGATCAAAGATCGTTTAGCCTATATTATTATATTCTAGACCATCAAGGAAAACTCCTCTTTTTCTAGAGGATTTCTTTTATTATAGCACAAATTATACAGAATTATACAAATAAAAGAATATTATGTGTATATTACAACACTTGCGAAGATTGGTTCGTATTCAATGTAGTAGTCAACTTGAATCCATCGAGCACATCGATAAGCTCTGGTGTGCTAAGGCTTATGCCTGATGGGCCAATCATACGAGCCACGGCTACATTGCCTTCATTACCTAAGATAATAGTAGCTGCGAAGGATACCGGTGCCGCTGCGGATGTATCAGCCGTATTAGGATTCTTCATATGACCTGCCAAGTAGAACATAACATTACCATCGATGATATGCGTTTCGTATCTAGTGATGGTTGCCTTATTCACCTCAACCAATTGTTTAAGATAGTAATCACCTAGCATTTGTTTGCCCATCATCGTAGGCATGCCTGTGCTAACTGCTTGTACTGGAATTGTAAAAGATTCAATATCAAGGCGTACATTATGCTTAGTGAAAGCAATTTTCCCCTTTTCATTAAGACGGGTAAATCCTTTTGGATAATTAAATTTGATGCCTTCAGCTATGCTAATATCACTAGTGCCAGAGATAAATTGTTTAACACCTTTAATCGTACTAGAACCAGTTTTATTTAATAATTCAAAGGACGGAATCGTATGTTCCATCAAGCCTTGTTCCATAAACTCCCCTTGAATAGGAGCATAAGTACTAGCTAAATTATAGCGATGTGTTGGGTCCTTATCCATGATGAATTCCGCTTCAAATACGGATTGAACAGGCTCTGTAGAGGTCATTTCAGCATACGATTTTGGTGTCGTCTTATCCCAACGCGCTGATATAGCACCTTTTTTGTTAAAGAAGCCACCAACGATATCATTATTTTCAAAGGCATTACTATGTTGACGCCAAATGCTCAAGTATTCTTCATCAGACATACCCTTGATTGGCACGCCATACCAAGTCGTATTCCATTCCTTTTGAGATACCCCATCTTGCGGTGTATTATTGCGCTTTGTAAAAGACACTGTATAGGAATCATCTTGTGTAGGACCTGCTAAATTGAAAGAATAGCCTTGAATATGCTCACTTTCACTGCGCACATCCATATCCAGTTTAACACCATCAGCTACACGCCAAGGAAGCGTAAAGGTATAGCCATTTTTATAATCCTTAACCACTGTATTCATCGTAGTAGCATAGGACTTATATTGATCTGGCAAGATAGATGCAGAGTCTTTTTGTGAGTCTACAATAGCTATTGGTGTGCTAGGTGTCCCCTGCAAACCTTCCGCCATAATAGAGGTCGTGCCCATAGCCATTACAGCTAATGTAGCGGCAATAAAACGTAACTTCATAAGACCTCCTATAACATATTCTCCAAGAACGCTTTTGTTCTATCGTTCTGTGGATTATTGAAAATTTGCTCTGGTGTGCCTTCCTCTTGGATGACACCGTCGGCCATGAAGATGACACGGTCAGATACTTCACGAGCAAAGTTCATTTCATGAGTTACGATAATCATCGTCATGTGATCATCAGCCAACTGTTTAATAGTCTTTAGAACCTCACCTGTTAACTCTGGGTCAAGAGCAGATGTTGGTTCATCAAAGAGCATAATTTCTGGATTCATCGCCAATGCACGAGCGATAGCCACACGTTGTTGTTGGCCCCCAGATAAACGGGATGGATACATATCGCGCTTTTCCCATAGGCCAACTTTATTAAGTAATCGCTCTGCAATCGGTAAAATCTCATCATCTTTCATGCCTTTTACCATACGCGGTGCGATCATAATATTATCGAGCACGGTCATATGAGGGAATAAATTGAAAGATTGGAACACCATGCCCATCCGTAATAGCAAGTCATGTTGTGTTTCTTGGCTTGCATAGTTTACAGTGCCATTAGCATCAGTGCTAGCAAGAACAGTGCCATCTACAGTAATAGAACCACCGTCGATAGTCTCTAACTGACCTAAACAGCGCAAGAATGTAGATTTACCAGAGCCAGATGGGCCGATGATAGAAACGATTTCCCCTCTATTCATTTTGAGCGATACATCGCGCAATACAGTTTGATTGTTAAAGCGTTTTTCAATACGCTCCATATTTACAAATGTCATAAGTACCTCTTAAATCGTCGCATCCTTTTATCTAAACATACTAATCATTGAGTATTAGTCCGCTATATGAACAATAATTGGATGTAAAATACGACAAGCAACTACAGAATAGATCAATCTTCGTATACGGCAAATCTTCTTTCTAAGTAGTTGAAGATATTTGTCAAAATAAAGGTAAAGATCAAGTAGAACAAAGCTGCCACCAAGAAGGCAGAGATATCAAAGTCACGTTGTACGATAGATTTTGTAATACGCAAGATATCATTCATAGCCAATACGTATACGAGAGAAGTATCTTTCAACAAGTTAATTGTCTCATTCGCAAGTGGAGGCAATACGCGTTTAAACATTTGTGGCAAGATGATCTTACGCATTGTTTGGGCATAAGTAAAACCAAGAACCTTTGCCCCTTCGTACTGACCACGAGAGATGGATTGAATACCACCGCGGAAAATTTCACATAAATACGCTGCGTAGTTTAATACGAATGTAAGCACCGCTGCTGTAGCATCATCCATTTGGACAGCACCATCTGTAATGATAGGTAATGCATAATACACGAATAAAATTTGAAGCATTAGTGGTGTGCCGCGCATCAAATATACAAAGGCTTCAACGATTTTGTCGAGCACTGTAAATTTAGATAAACGTACCAAAGCAAGTAAGATACCGCCAGGGATGGATAAAATCCATACAATACAGAATAGCGATACGGTTACCTTTAAACCATCAGCGATGGTTGGGATAATCTGCAATAAATAATCTAACATGGAATACTCCTTCAAAACACGACTAGAGAAGAGGCATCTGGCCTCTTCTCTAGTGTACATTTCGTTCTTTAATTATCTGTTGTACAAACTGACCATAGTACTATTAGTATATCACGAATTGTACTATTTAGCATCGCTCTTATCTAGGTCTGCGCTAGAACCTAACCATTTTTCAACGATTTTATCAGCAGTACCATCTTTTTTCATTTCAGCTAAGATACCATTGATTTTATCACGCAATGCAGTGTCATCTTTACGGAAGCCAACAGCGAAGTTATCAACACCGTAATCAGTACCTTCTACGATTTTGTATTTACCAGGTTCTTTTGTCATGAGGTAACGAGCGATAACACCATCTGCGATAACTGCATCAACACGTCCAATACCAAGATCCATGAAAGCACTTACGAAATCAGCATAGGATTTTGTTTCTTTCACAGTTTTACCACTCGGATCATTTTGCAATGCAGATTCACCAGTACTAGCTTGTTGAACACCTACTACTTTACCTGCAAGATCGGCTTTAGATTTAATGGATTCATCATCATTACGAATAACGATGTATTGTTTGTCCTTCATGTATGTGTTGGAGAACAAGATATTTTTCTCACGTTCAGGAGATACTGTTAAGCCATTCCATAAAGCGTCGATTTTTTTAGATTTCAACTCAGCTTCTTTACTGGACCAGTCGATAGCTTTGAATTCTACTTCCATGCCAGCACGTTTAGCTGCTTCTTTAGCCATATCGATATCAAGACCTACGATTTCGCCTTTATCATCTTTAAAGCCCATAGGAGGGAAGCTATCATCTAAGCCGATAACGATTTTTTTAGGTAATTCTTTATTAGCAGTTTTAGTATCACTACCACAACCCGTTACAAATACCATCATAGATACTGCTGCAAGGCCAACGGCCATCATCTTTTTCCAATTCATAACTATCCTCCACGGTGTATTACACCTTTAACTACTTGCTAATATATGCTGTACAGAACTCATGTCTGTACCCGATGATTGTATTATACTTTAGTTCATTAAAGTTGTAAATAGCTAATTTGATGAATTTTAGAATTTTTTAGTTCTCTCATGGTTCATACAGGATTATAGTACTTAATCCTTTGTATATACGCATACATTATGTATCTGAATGCTTATGAATCGCTTCAATCATGGCCATTTTGTCTTTATACCCTACCTGTGCGAGATCTAATGGTATTACATAAATCCCACCATGACCATTCATGGCCTGCAACTCACGCCAACCTTCAGTAAATCCAATGATATGCTCATAATCGACAAAGACAAAATATTCATCGCCATGAAAGAGGCTGTGAAAGTATTCTTTCACAGAAAAAGGCCTTCGCTTTAACACGAGGCCCTTTTCACAGATAAATGCTTGACTTTCACCTAATCTATGAAGGGTCCACAATATTACGAGTAACAACAGGTAATACCATATACGCTCAGCCCAATCAGAGGGCATATATTTTACAATTAAGGCACAAACCAATAGACCGATGATACGACCGGCCCACTGAATTCCACGATGTATTTCTAAGCTCTGTTGTACGGTACCTGATGAAAAGCGTTCCATCGCCTCTTGTTTCGTCATGGCTTACCTCACAAATTGAAAGTCTACTATATGATTTTATTTACGGCACAAGCCCATAGCTTGCTCTACTTTACGATACATTTGACTTGCTTTAGCATGAGCCTTAGCAGCACCTTCATCGAGAATAACATCGAGTTCAGGGCTTGTAATCAACTCATTGTAACGTTGTTGAATTGGCTCAAGAGTTGCCACCAATAGGTCTGCGATATCGGACTTGAAGACGCCATAACCTTTACCGGCATACATTTCTTCGATAGCTTCATAGCTGTCTTTTGTGATAGCACGGTAAATGCCCATCAAGTTAGAAATGCCAGGTTTGTTTTCTTTATCGTAACGCACCGCGTTATCAGAGTCAGTTTGAGCGCGTTTCAATTTTTTCACGATCAAGTCTGGTGCATCCAAAAGACGAATGGTAGCATTTTGATTATCATCAGATTTACTCATTTTCTTAGTTGGCTCTTGTAAGCTCATAACGCGAGCACCACCTTCGCCTACCTTGATATCAGGTACTACGAAAGTTTCGCCAAATCTACGGTTAAAACGCTCTGCCAAATTACGAGTCAACTCAAGATGTTGTTTTTGGTCCTCACCTACTGGAACATAGTTAGTACCATATAACAAAATATCTGCCGCCATCAATGGTGGATACGTAAGCAACGCTGTAGGAATAGAGTCACCTTGCTTTTGAGACTTATCTTTATACTGTGTCATACGCTCTAATTCGCCAACATAGCTGATAGATTGCATAACCCAACCGAGTTTAACGTGCTCAGGCACTTCGGATTGCACAAATAATGTTACCTTTTTAGGATCGAGGCCAACAGCGAGGTATAACGCAGCCAAATTACGAGTATTTTGGAATAACTCTTTTGGATCTTGCGGTACAGTGATCGCATGTTGGTTAACGATGCAATAATAACATTCATCAGTATCTTGATACTCTAAGAAATTACGTAAAGCCCCCAAATAGTTACCAAGTGTTAATTCCCCACTTGGTTGGATGCCGGAAAATATAACTGCCATAATAGTCTCCCTATATTGAAATAAACCAACAGTGCCGAAGCACTGTTGGTTATATATATTATTCTACGGTTACAGATTTAGCCAAGTTACGTGGTTTATCTACATCTGCGCCGCGTGTAATCGCTGCGTAGTACGCCAATAATTGCAATGGTACAACTGCAAGGATTGGAGCGATGAATTTATTTGCACGAGGCACATAGATTGTATGGTCTACGTGTTTAGATAATTCTTCGTCACCTTTCATGCCAATACCGATTACAACAGCTTCACGCGCTTTTACTTCACGGATGTTGCTGATCATCTTATCGTACACATCTTCTTGTGTAGCCAATGCGATAACAGGTACGCCTTCTTCGATAAGAGCCAATGTACCATGTTTCAACTCGCCACCAGCATATGCTTCAGCATGGATGTAAGAAATTTCTTTCAATTTCAAAGCACCTTCCATCGCTACTGCGTAGTCGATAGCACGACCCAAGAAGAACGCATCAGATTTGAAGCCATAATGTTTTGCAAAGGCTTTCATATCTTCGTCTACTTCAAAGATTTCATGAATCAATGTAGGCAAGCTTTTAACACCGCAAAGGATTTCTGCGCCTACAGCCGGATCCATTTTACCATTTAATTGGCCAAGGTATACAGCGAACAACAAGCCTGCTACTAATTGAGTAGTATACGCTTTTGTAGACGCTACAGAGATTTCAGGACCTGCCCACGTATATACAGTATTATCTGCTTCACGGGAAATACTGGAACCTACTACGTTTGTAATTGCCAAAGATTTAGCACCATGACGTTTAGCCTCTTTCAAAGCAGCCAATGTATCAGATGTTTCACCGGATTGACTGATAACGATACATAATGTTTTGTCATCTGTCAACGGATTGCTATAACGATACTCAGATGCAATTTCCACACTTACAGGAATGCGCGCCAAGTTTTCAATATATTGTTTTGTTACAAGACCTGCATGGTATGCTGTACCACATGCAACGATGAGGATTTTGTTGAAAGCTGCTACATCATCAGCTGTCCAGTTCAATTCCTCAAAGTGTACAGTTTTACCATCTTCGGAGATGTGTGTACCAAATGTATCGCGAACTGCTTTAGGTTGGTCATGAATTTCTTTCAACATAAAGTGTTCATAACCACCTTTTTCAGCAGCCTCTGCATTCCAGCTTACGTGGAATACTTCTTTATCGATAGCATTACCTTCACGGTCAAATACGGATACATTATCACGAGTTACGATAGCTAATTCACCATCGCTCAAGATGTATGTATCACGTGTGTAGTTAATGATTGCTGGAATATCGGATGCTACAAAGTTTTCACCTTTACCAAGACCGATAACCAATGGATTTTCTTTTTTAGTACAAATGATTTTGTCTGGCTCATCAGCACAGATGATTTCAAGAGCATACGCACCGTCAACACGAGCGAGCATGCGGCGTACAGTACTTACGAAATCGCCATCGTACATATCCTCTAATAAATGAGCTACTACTTCTGTATCAGTTTCAGATTTGAAATGGTACCCTTTTTCGATGAGCTCTTCTTTTAAAGGCATGTAGTTTTCGATGATACCGTTGTGAACAACAGCAAATTTACCATCTTCAGATGCATGAGGATGGGCGTTCATATCGGATGGACGACCATGAGTAGCCCAACGTGTATGACCAATACCTACAGTCCCTTCATTAGGATCTGCTTTTACAATCGCCTCAAGATTAGCTAGACGGCCAACCTTTTTTTGAATTTTGATTGCATTTTCAGCACCAATAATAGCGATGCCTGCAGAGTCATAACCACGGTATTCTAATTTCGCCATACCGTCCAATAAGAAATCAGATGCTTGATTAAAGCCAATGTATCCTACGATACCGCACATAAGTATATCCTCCTATAACTGGGGGCATTCTAGCCCCAGCCAACAACTAAGGCTAATTAATGTTCTAGATTAATGTTCTAGATTAATGTTCTAGATTAATATTTCAATTATGTATTAATTATTACTTTAATACAATTCATTCAGATACACTTTGTCTCCATTGTTACCAATGGGCTTTTTAGTATCTGTTACGACATGAATGTGCCGGAAGAGCATCCGCTGATTATTCGATCACTCTTCACCTCGTCTACCCTAACGACTGCCTTCGCGGGTACTTGCGCTATTCGCTCTTACGAATTGTGAAACTCCTTTCTATAAGATACGGCAGATCTTTAAAGTATACATCGTATACCAATCTATATTATACGTGATAATGAATGGTGAAAGCAAGACATCCTTATCGACATATCTAAAAATCACGATTAGTATTTCTTTATAAATCCCATGTATCATTCATACTATTTTCACAGATAATTACTATACTTCTTACAATCTTAATTTTACACAATTCGATTTTATCGCGCAATAAATATTTGGAGGTTATTATATATGACACATTCACGTAATTATAGAACTTTAAGACGTCTCATCCTGCCTGCTTTAGCGGGCGGTGCCCTTGCAGCACTAGCCTTTGCCCCTACATTTGGGGCAGAACCAGTACAAGCTAATGTTCCTACCCAAAGCATATCAGCGCCTAAAGGCGATGCACCTAAAGCTGATGTGCCTAAAACCGATGTACCTAAGGCTGATGTGCCTAGACCTGATGATGTAAAGACAGGCGAAATTAACGAACCAACGCCTCATAAGGAAGCTAATCCTAGTACTTTCACAGGTACATCTGTTATTAGTGAAAGCAAAACATTCGAACACCAACGATTTGATAATACTACAAGCGACCAAAATTCTTTCATCGGCAAAAACAAAGCGTCAATCACCATCGATAGTAGTGTATTTGATAAAACAGGCAACACCACTAATGATGACAACAGTAATTTCCGCGGACAAAACGCAGTAGTGCTCGGCATTGAAGGCAGCCAAACTAGCATTAAGGATAGTAATATCACCTCTAATAGCATTGGATCTAATGCAGTATTTGCCACTGGTGAAGGCTCTGTGATCAACGTAGAAAATACTAACATCCACACAAAAGGCGACTCTTCTCGTGGTCTAGATGCAACCTATAAAGGCACTGTAAACGGTAAAAACCTAACTATCACTACCGAAGGTGCTCACTCCGCAACCCTTGCTACAGACCGTGGTGAAGGCACTATCACTGCAGAAGCAGCTAAGCTTACAACCTCTGGCACAGGCAGTCCTGTTATCTACTCCACTGGCAATATTACAGCTAACAATGTGAACGGCGTAGCCAACAAGAGTGAAATTGGTGTTGTAGAAGGTAAAAACTCTATTACCCTTACGAACTCTAATGTAACAGGCTACCACGATAATGGCTTTATGCTTTACCAAAGTTTCTCCGGTGATGCTGAAAGCGGTATTGCTCGTTTAAAAGCGGAAAATAACACACTCACAACTCATGGTACAGGTGCGTTCATCTATGTAAACAACACCACTGCTGAAGCAGACCTTACAGGCAACACAATCTTAATGCCAAACACTACTACACTGGTGAAAGCTGCGGCAGACTCCCGCTGGGGCAAAGACAGTGAAAACGGAGGGCACCTCACACTCCGCGCATCTAACCAAGAACTTAGCGGTAACATCGTAGCCGACTCCATCAGTACTGTCGCACTAGACATGACAAATGGCTCTAGCCTTGTGGGAGCTATCAACACTGACAACACAGCTAAAGAAGTAACTGTGAAACTCAGCAAAGACTCTACCTGGACACTCACAGGCGACAGCTATGTAAAATCCTTAACAAACGAAGACACAACAAACAGTAACATTCACTTGAATGGATACAAACTCGTTGTGGCTGATAAATAACATATATAACAGAAAAGGCAACGTCAATTGACGTTGCCTTTTGCATAATTATTTTACTTAGAATAAAAAAGTACAATACTTACTATAATATTTAATATTAAAAGAACAGCTAAAATATAAAAACTACTCTTCGAGGCCTTAGAAGTAATATCATTATTAACACTTAAACTCTGTGTTGAAAATAGTTCTTGCTGGCTCTTCAATTCTTCTTTTAATTCAAGAAGCATAGAGTTATTTAGCTCATTACGAGCTTTATTAGAATTATTTTCTTCAATTAATGATGACAATTCTTCTTGATATTTAGTTAGATTATTTTGGATACCAAGAATCATAGATTTATTACTCTCATGACTTTTTTTATTAGCATTATCTTTTTCAATTAATAATGGTAGTAGCTCTTGGCACTTATTTAAATTATTTTCTAACTCAAGAATCATAGACCTATTTTTCTCATTACTAGCTTTATTAGCATTGTCCTCTTCAACCAACAATGTAAATTGTGCTTGATACTTATCTAAGTCACCTTT
>OBVY01001810.1_pt1 | contig 10947 bp, 6 predicted proteins | sample 1538051 | NCBI WGS metagenome assembly OBVY01 (sample SAMEA2580017, study PRJEB22360) | human gut metagenome | biome: human gut; feature: human-associated habitat; material: faeces | place: Denmark | collected 2008/2010 | reverse complement strand
GCTCGCACAGCGCCGTCAGCTTGTTCGTCGGTGAGCGCTTCTTCGGTACGGCTTGAAAGTTCAATGGCGAAGGCCAGTGACTTCTCAGCAACTGTATCCACTGCGTCCTGCGGACGGTAGAGGTCAAAGAGCTTGAAGTTGGCGAGCGGCGCCAGACGAAGATCTTTCTTCTTAGCCGCAGCAACCGCATCAAAGAGCTTCTCGACTTCCATTTCCGCAGGCACGACGACGGCCAAGTCGCGGGTAACGGACTGGAACTTGCTCACCGGTACGTAGTTCGGAAGCGGACGATCCAGAAGTGCCGGCACCTCGACTTCGAAAACCACCGGGGCATGCGGCAGCTCATACGCCTGTGCAGCCTTCGGGTGAAGTTCGCCAATAAAGCCGATGCGCTTGCTGCCTAAGTACACAGCTGCCGAACGTCCCGGATGCAGTGCCGGGAACGCTTCCTTGACGAAGCGCAGCTTCATCGGAGCTGCTAAGCGTTCGAGATCGCCTTTGACGTCATAGAAGTCGACGCGGCGAGCGGGTTTTCCCCACTGTTTGTCATCGGCATCACCATAGGCGAGACCCGCAATGTGCTGCGGCTGGCGAACGCCCTTCACCGTCCACGGACCTTCTTCAATCGAAGGATCGGGGAAGAAGACGCGCCCCAGCTCAAACACGCGCACGCGCTCGGCACGGCGGTTGAGATTGTATTTGAGAATATCCACCAAACCGCCGATAAGCTGCGTACGCATCACCGAAAGCTGCGACGCGATTGGATTCAGCAGACGAATGGGGCTGTCGTTTCCTGCGAAAACGCGTTCCCAGTCTTCCGGCACAAAGGAGAAGTTGATGAGCTCCTGGTACCCCTGCTCGGCCATTTCACGGCGAAGCGCATGCTGATCACGTCGCTCTTCGCGGCTCGGCTTCATCGCGCTGCGGGCCAGCGGCGGACGATCCGGGAGTTTTTCGAGTCCGTAGAGGCGGGCCACTTCCTCAATCAAATCCTCTTCGATTTCAATATCAAAGCGGAACGACGGCGGAACGACGGTAAAGACGCCGTCGTCATAGGTGAAATCGAAGCCGAGACGCTTGAAGCTTGTCTCCATCGATTCGACAGGGATTTCCACTCCGACCACCTTGCGGCAGCGATCAACGCGCATCTTCACGGGAGCACGCGTCGGCAGAGCCGTCTGAACATCCGCAACGGGACCTACCGTCGTTTCGGGCGTACCGCAAATGTCGAGCACGAGCCGTGTGATGTATTCAAGATGTTCGGCCGTTGAAGCGAAATCGACGCCGCGTTCATAGCGGTAGGCCGCATCGGTCGAGAAATTAAGTTTGCGGCAGCGGCCCTGAATCGCTTTCGGGAACCAGAAGGCGGACTCAATAAAGAGGTCTGTCGTTTCCGTACTGATGGAAGACGACTCCCCGCCCATGATGCCTGCCAGACACTCAGGCTCATCGCCCGCGCAGATAACGCCGTACCAAGGATCAAGAGCAACGGTTTCACCGTTGAGCAGCTGAACGGACTCGCCTTCGCGTGCCCAACGCACCGTCAAACGATCCGCAGGGATCTTCTTCAGATCATAAAAGTGCGTCGGACGGCCCAGCTCGAGCATGACATAGTTGGAAATATCGACCAAAGCCGAGATCGAACGCATACCGCAGCGCTCCAAGCGCGCCTTCATCCAATCCGGCGTCGGAGCGGCAGCATTCAGGCCGCGAAGAATTCGGCTCGTAAAGCGGCCGCAAAGGTCGGGCGCCTGAACATCCACCGGAAGCGTGCAGGAGCAAGTGGCAGCAACCGGATCCATCGCCGGCAGCGTGAGCGGCGCACCGGTAATCGCATGCACATCGCGTGCGACGCCGACCACGGAGAGCGCATCGCCGCGATTGGGGGTGAGCTTGAGTTCGATCTTGGCATCGTCAAGACGTGCGTACTGACGGATATCGACGCCCACCGGCGCATCATCGGGCAGGATCCAAATACCATTGTGATCTTCGTTGATGCCGAGTTCGCGCGTCGAACAGAGCATGCCCATCGAAACCACACCGCGCAGCTTGCTCTTTTTGATGCGGAAGTCGCCGGGGAGCACGGCACCGATCGTAGCGCAGGCGACTTTGATGCCGGCACGGACATTCGGTGCGCCGCAGACGATCTGCAGCGTTTCGCCGGTACCGGCATTGACTTCGCAGACGTGCAGATGGTCCGAATTCTCATGATCGCGGCAAGAGAGCACCTCACCCACTACGACGCCGGAAAAGGCCGGCGCAATGGTACGAACCTCTTCAACCTCAAGACCCGCCATCGTCAGGGCATCGGCCAGCTCATCCGTGCCGAGCGCCGGATTGACATACTGGCGCAGCCATTCTTCAGTGAAAATCATTTATGCCTCGGGGGATTAGTTGAACTGACGCAGGAAGCGAAGGTCGCCTTCAAAGAAAAGACGCAGATCGTCGACGCCGTAGCGAAGCATCGTCAGGCGTTCAAGGCCGGAGCCGAACGCAAAACCGATGTATTTCTCGGGATCCAGGCCGTAATTGCGCACCACATTGGGATGCACTTCACCGGCGCCCGAAATCTCGAGCCACTTGCCCTTTCGCGGTCCGCTGGTGAACATCATGTCGACTTCGACCGAAGGTTCAGTGAACGGGAAGTAGGACGGACGGAAGCGGACTACGAGATCATTCGTCTCAAAGAAGCAGCGCAGGAAGTCGCTGTACACGCCCTTCAAATCGGTAAAACTGATATCGGTATCGAGCCACAGGCCTTCGACTTGATGGAACATGGGCGAATGCGTCGCGTCGCTGTCAACGCGATAGGTACGGCCCGGACTAATGACCTTGATCGGCGGCTGATGCGTACGGGCGTAGCGCACCTGCATGGGCGAGGTGTGCGGACGCAGCGGCAGCGGGCGGCCTTCGTCATCATTGCGGTCCACATAAAACGTATCCTGCATTGAGCGGGCCGGATGATTGGGCGGGTTATTCAAAGCAGTGAAGCTAAACCAGTCGCTCTCGATTTCAGGACCATCGGCCACATCAAAGCCGATCGAACGGAAAATTTCCTCAATTCGCATCCACGTGCGCATGACGGGATGGATTCCGCCCTTGGTGTCCATGCGCCCGGGGAGCGTCACGTCAATGGACTCCTGGGCGAGTTTGGCAGCGAGCGCTTCTTCAGCGAGCGCTTCGCGTCGTGCATTGAGAGCGGCCTCAACCTGCTGCTTGGCGCGGTTGATTTCCTGACCGCGAGCGCGGCGCTCTTCGGGAGCGAGACGGCCGAGCTCCTTCATGAGCATCGTAAGGCTGCCCGTTTTGCCGAGGTAGCGTGCCTTGGCGTCCTCGAGAGCGGCAGCGGCATTCGCCTCAGCGAATTCACGCTGCGCGGACTCGATGAGTTCGGAAAGTTCCTGCATTTTGAATTCCAAAACTTGAAAAATCTGGCGGACGCCATCGAATGTCGGTGCAGGACCTGCGGCGAGAAAAAGAGAGACTGAGTATCGAGGGATGTAAAAAAGACGCATTGCTGCGTCGTTCCTTCTTTTCCCTGCTCAAAGCCTCTTGAGAGCCCTTCAGGCTCAGATTCCCGTCTCACAGCGCCTCCCGACAGGGAGTCGTCCGTTTTCGCATCTGCAGTTTTCAGCCGCAGCAGTTGAACCGCCCAAGGCCGAAAACGTAAACGCGAAGAACGGCTTCAGATCGATGAGCGCGTCCTAATAGTGACCGCACCCTCCGCAGAAGCCGTCGGAGAAGTTAGGAATTCTACAAGCAATTCTCTGAGAATGCTCGAAAAAAAGCTCCGTGACCCTCGCGGATCCGGAGCTTTCTTCAGCCTTTCTTTGCGCAGAATCAGGCGTTCTTGACCTGAGCAACGAGGGCGGCAAAACCGTCCTTGTCATTCACAGCCATGTCGGCGAGAACCTTGCGGTCGAGGGCGATGCCGGCCTTCTTCAGACCGTTCATGAACACCGAGTAGCTCAGGCCGTTGGCGCGGCTGCCGGCGTTGATACGAGCGATCCACAGACGGCGGAACACATGCTTCTTGTCGCGGCGGTCACGATAAGCATACTGACCGGCACGCATGACAGCCTGCTTGGCAACACGGAAAACGTTGTTGCGGCGCAGACGGTAGCCCTTCGAAAGGGTGAAAATCTTCTTATGACGAGCACGGGCCGTCACACCACGCTTCACACGAGGCATCTTTAACTCCTTTCTTCTGAATTAGGCGTAGGGGAGCATGCGCTTGACGGACTTGATGTCCGACTCATGCACCGTGACCATACCGCGCAGATGACGCTTGTTCTTCGTCGTGCGGTGGGAAAGGATATGACGCTTCGTAGCGTGGGCGCGCTTGATCGAGCCGCTGGCACGCGGCTTGAACCGCTTCGCAGCGGCGCGCTTGGTCTTCATCTTCGGCATTTGGCCGTTACCTCTTATTGGATGAACCGCGGGCGTCCGTTCAGATCTTGAACGGCTCTTGTCTGGCCTGAGGCTCACTTATAGAAAACTCGAGGCCGGCAAAACCTTCCGGCCTCTCGTCAAGGAACGCGATTCTACATCAATGCAAAACCGCGTGTGTGAAATCAGCGCTTCTTTTTGGGAGCGAGGACCATGATCATCTGGCGGCCTTCGAGCTTGGGCGCATGCTCGACCTGAGCAATATCGACAAGCTCCTCACGGACGCGGTCCATGAGCTGAGTGCCGAACTGCTGGTGAGCCATTTCGCGTCCGCGGAAGCGCAGCGTGATCTTGGCCTTGTCGCCGTCCTCAAGGAAGCGCTTCAGGCTGCGCAGTTTCGTCTGGAAGTCGTTCTCATCCGTGGCCGGACGGAACTTGACTTCCTTGATCTGGACGACTTTCTGCTTGGCCTTGGCTTCCTGAGCCTTCTTCTGCTCCTGATAGCGGAACTTGCCGTAATCCATCAGACGGCAGACCGGCGGGACTGCGTTGGGCGCAACCTCGACCAAATCCACCCCTGCATCCTCAGCCATGCGGAGGGCTTCGGATGTGCGGACGATCCCGATCTGGGCGCCATCGACGCCGGTCAGTCGGACTTCAGGAACTCGGATCTCACCATTGATCCGATGCTTGCGATCTTGAGCTATGGCTCTTCTCCCAAAAATTAAGCGTTGTGCGCGCTAAAACACCCGATCAGCGGGTGCGTTCGCGGTTTTCCGTTGAAATGCGTTCGATGAAGGCGTCGAGCGACATCACCCCGAGGTTCTCGCCTCCGCGGGCGCGCACGGAAACCGTTCCCGTCTGCGCTTCCTTTTCACCCACTACGAGGATGTAAGGAAGTTTTTGCAGACTAAGCTCGCGAATTTTATAGTTGATCTTTTCGCTGCGCAAATCCGTCTGAACCCGGAGACCGGCAGCATGGAGTTTTGCAGCAACATCTTTGGCGTAAGCGCCCTGATTGTCGGTAATCGACGTCACAGCGCACTGAATCGGAGCAAGCCACACCGGGAAGGCGCCGGCAAACTCTTCAATCAGCATACCGATCCAGCGCTCGAGCGAGCCCAGAATGGCGCGGTGAAGCATCACCGGAATCTTGCGGGAGTTGTCTTCGGCAACATACTCAGCGCCAAGACGACCCGGCATCTGGAAGTCCACCTGCACGGTGCCGCACTGCCAGGACCGGCCGAGGCAGTCCTTCAGGTGATATTCAATCTTGGGGCCGTAGAAGGCGCCTTCGCCGACGAGCACTTCGTACTTGATGCCGAGCGCATCAAGGCTCGCCATCAGAGCATGTTCGGCCTTGTCCCACACGGCATCTTCACCAATGCGCATCGCCGGGCGAGTCGCCACCTTGTAGGCGATGTCAGTGAAGCCGAAGGTCTTGTAGACCTTCTGCACGAGCGCGGTAAAGGCTTCGCATTCGGCAAGAATCTGATCTTCCGTGCAGAAAATGTGACCGTCGTCCTGAGTGAAGCCGCGCACACGCATGAGGCCGTGGAGCGAACCCGAAGACTCATTGCGGTGGCACTGACCGAATTCACCAATGCGCAGCGGCAGATCACGGTAGCTGCGAAGCTTCGAATTGAAGATCTGGATGTGGCCGGGGCAGTTCATCGGCTTGAGCGCGTAGTAGCGGTTCTCCGACTCCGTCGTGAACATATTGTCGCGGTACTTCGCCCAGTGACCGGAACGCTCCCACAGAGAGCGGTCAAGCAGCTGAGGAGCTTTCACTTCTTCGTAGCCATTATCCTGATAGACGCGGCGCATGAACTGCTCGATCACCTGCCAGAGCGCCCAGCCTTTGGCATGCCAGAAGACCATGCCCGGCGCTTCATCCTGCAGATGGAAGAGATCGAGTTCGCGACCAAGGCGGCGGTGATCACGCTTTTCGGCCTCAGCGAGCATCTCGAGATAAGCCTTCTGCTCATCCTTCGTCGCCCAGGCCGTACCGTAGATGCGCTGGAGCATTTCGTTCTTGCTGTCGCCGCGCCAGTAGGCGCCCGCCACCTTCATCAGGTGATGCACCTTGAGGCAGCCCGTTGAAGGCACGTGAGGGCCGCGGCAAAGATCCACGAAGTCGCCCTGACGATAGAGCGAAATCACTTCACCCGCAGGAATCGAAGAGATGATTTCAGCCTTGTAGTGTTCGCCCAAAGCCTTGAAGAAGTCGATGGCTTCTTCACGCGGCATTTCTTCGCGCACGATCGGAATATTTTTCTTGACGAGCTCATCCATACGAGCTTCGATCGCCTTCAAATCTTCGGGCGTAAAAGCGCGGGTGTAGGAAAAGTCGTAGTAAAAGCCGTTTTCGATCGCCGGTCCGATCGTGACCTGTGCCTCGGGAAAGAGCTCCTTGACGGCCTGAGCCATCAGGTGAGCGGTCGAGTGACGAATAATCTCAAGCCCTTCGGGGTCGCGTGCCGTGATGATCGCAACCGCAGCATCGCCGTCAATCACGTGCGAGAGATCCACCAACTTGCCGTCCACACGTCCGGCTAAAGCTGCCTTAGCGAGTCCGGCACCGATCGATGCGGCAACCTGGGCCACCGTGACGGGACCTTCGTACTCGCGTTTGGAGCCGTCGGGAAGAGTGACTGAAGCCATTTCGAAATCCTCACAAAAATTCTGGGCATAAAAAAAAGTGCGGCCTGAGCCGCACTTCTTTCATGTCGAACAGTGACAATACTGCGCTCACGCCCTGTTAATAATAACGGGGCGCTGTTGTTCGAAATTCATTCGCCAACATCCGCATCGTCGCTGTCCGAAAAAAATTTTGGTAGGCACAATTGGATTCGAACCAACGACCCCCACCATGTCAAGGTGATGCTCTAACCAACTGAGCTATGTGCCTGAGCGTTCACAATCAGTGAGGCACGAATTATACCTAGGTGAATGCTCACAGCAAGCACTTTTTAGAAGGATAGCGCAAATGCGGTATTCACCTAGGCACCTCTCAGTCTTCAGAGACGGCGTGCCGAAAGAACGCCGTGCACGGCGCGCAGCCCTTTGAGCAGCACCTGCATAGCATTGCCGCCCTTGACCTCGAGCGAAAACCGCATGTGCTGATCGCCCTTGAGAATCTGCGTGTTGAGCGCCGTCACGTGCACCTTTTCGCGCTGCATCACTTCCGTCACATCCTTCATGATGCCGGACCGGTCGGAGGCAATCACGAGCACGTCGGCGGGATAGAGCGCATCATCACCGGCGCGCCCCCAACTCACTTCAATCAAGCGGTCATGATCCTGATCGACCATGTTCTTGAGGTTAGGACAGTCTGCACGGTGAATCATCACGCCTCGGCCGCGTGTGACGTAGCCCACAATTTCGTCGGGCGGCACCGGATGACAGCAGCGGGCAAGCTGTGTGAGAAGGGAATCCATGCCGACCACGAGCACCTTGCCCTTACTCGCCGCGCTCGAAGCTCCGCGCAGCACCAAATCATGCTCAGGAGCAGGCGCCGGAGCGGGCTTGGGCGGCTGTACGGCCTGTGCGAGCGCTGTCAGCGTGATTTCTTCCTTGGCAAAAGCCACACAGAGCTCATCAACGGTGCCAAAGCCCAGGCGTTTCGCAAGATCATCGAGCTTAACCGCGGTTTTTCCCAAACGCGCGAGTTCTTTATCCAGGCGGTCACGGCCCTCGGCGATCTGCTGCGCGAGCTGCTCAGCATTGAACCACTGCCGCACCTTGTTGCGGGTACGGGGACTCGCGGCATAGCCGAGTTCGGGATTGAGCCAGTCGCGGCTCGGCTGACCGACTTTTGCCGCAATGATTTCGACGGTCTGTCCGGTCTTAAGCTTGGTATTGAGCGGCACCATCATCCCGTCGACTTTTGCTCCGCGGCAGCGGTGACCAAGCTGAGTATGGATTTGGTACGCAAAATCCACCGGGGTAGCACCGGCGGGAAGCTCAACGATGCGGCCTTGCGGCGTCAGACAGTAGACATGGTCGTCTTCCACGGCCGGCGCTGCCGGCTGCCCCTTCTGCCCCGCATTGGGGACTTGGGCGCTCTGCTCGGCAGCGCCCCCGCCCACATCACTCCTCCAGGCCAGGAGCTGACGCAGCCACGCCACGCGCTGCTCCTCAGCAATGGAGGCGCCGTTGGAATTGCCCGCCTCTTTGTAGCGCCAATGCGCAGCAACACCGAGTTCGGCAAATTCATGCATGGCTCGAGTGCGGATCTGAATTTCAATCGGCCGGCCGAGCTGATCGGTAATGACGGTATGGAGCGACTGATAACCATTGGGCTTGGGATTGGCAATATAGTCGTCATACTCCTTCGACAAAACCGTGAAGTGCTCCTGCACAATCGAGAGCGCTTCATAGCACTGCTCGACGGTTTCGACGATGATTCGAACCGCACGGACGTCAAAGAGCTGATCAAAGCGCAGGTGCTTGCGCTGCATCTTTTTCCAAATGGAATAGATATGCTTCGGGCGGCCCGACACCTCAGCCTGAATACCGTGAGAAATCATCAGCGCCTGGATCTTCTTCACCGCCAAAGCCATGAATTCCAAACGTTCCTCACGAGACTCATCGAGTTCAGCAGCAATCTGGTGATATTCGGCCGGATGCGTAAAGCGAAGCGAGAGGTCTTCGAGCTCCCACTTGATCTGCCAAATACCGAGTCGATTAGCCAAGGGCGCATAAACGGCAAGCGTTTCCTCACCGAATTCCACTGCGCCCGGCGCCTGTGAAGAGACAAACCAGCGCAGCGTCTGCAGGCGGCTTGCCAATTTGAGCAGTACGACGCGCAGATCCTGACTCATCGCCAGGAACATGCGGCGAAGCGCCTCGGGCTGCACCGCCGCACTGGATTCTTTGTTTTCCGAGCGTGCGCGCTTGGAGAGATCATTCATCTTCCCGAGCTCGCGCACAAGCCCTGCCACATTCTCCCCAAAGCTCTTTTCAATCCATTCATCGGGCTTCTGCACGAGCGTGGGCACGCTGAAAAGATACGCCGCAGAAATGAGCTCCGGATCGTTTCGAATGGCCCGCAGAATGTTGGCAACACCGTCGGCATGCGCCATGACCGACTCGCCCGTAGAAAGCGTCCTGCCGTAATAAAGCGGTTCCACCGAGCTGCGTGCAGCAGCCGGATCAGCGGTTTTCGTGAATTGGGTGGCATCCATCGCCGCCTCCAAAATCTTTTTCTTCTTTTGGCTGCTCGGGTTGGTTCCAAACCCGCACAGCACCGTAATGGATTATTGGCCGCAGGCAAACGTCATCCGCACAAGGACTCTTTAAACCTCATACAGCTTCCGTCGCTACTCGGTGAATTGTAGGTAAGCAAGAGCGCCTTGCGCAGAAAGCGGACTGAAAGGAATCAAATCCTTACCGACTGGCCGCTGAAATAGCACAGCCGGAAGGATTAGGGTTTTCACTGTGTTTGCGTAAATTAGAGCAAGTTCAGCCGCCAGGACATCTTCACGGAGCCCCCTGCAGAGCGAACGCTGGCTCCGGCGCGTGAAGCAAAACCGGAAAAATCCAATCTGGAATCCCGCCATTCAATGCCGGCAGCGAGTTCGGCATTCCATTGGAAGCGTTCGGGCTCAGCAGCCGTCATGACAGTTGCTGACGATGTCGAGCCCCCGGCGGGCCCTTGAACCATCACATCGCGGTCGCCGCCGACCGTACTGTTCAACGCTGCAGTCAACGACACATCCAAGCGCCTCGGCTTCACCTGCCCCCAATATCCGGCTCCGGGCGCAAAATGAAGCGCCCCCGTTATGACGCCGCCCGCCGTTGCCGCCACAGCCTGCGCGGAAGCTTCACGAATGGTGAGCACAGCTCCTGCCGGTGAGCGCCATGTTCCTTCAGCCGTATCCACCCGCAGATACCGCAGTCCGGCAAAGCCCGAAATCACCCATGAGCGGTCAGGCCCGCTGCCCGACAACGCGCTGCCGGCGAAAAGCGGCTGCTCATAAAGAAAGCCGCTGGAATAAATGCGCCGCTTGAGTTTTTCCATCTCAAGATACTCACGGGCCGCCCCCATGCGATAACGGTCGTCAGCCTCAAGCCACGTCAAATCTACCGTTCCCCAGCCGCTGCCGAGCCGTCGGCGCACAAAGAATGATGCGGAAGCTTCGTCGGACTCGCTGTCTACCCCGAGTTCCGCTGCCGCTCCCTGTTTATAAAGCGTATCCAGACTTCTTGTTGTGAAGCTCCCCATCAAGCCGACACGCCAATCCTCCCGCCCGAAAATGACAGCGGCGTCAAAAGTGGTGTCTTCGCTTTTGACCGTAAAGCGTTTAGAAACCGGCGTCGATACATCAACCTTGGTGCTGCCGGCTGAAGCGCCAATAAAAACAGGCACATCCTGCACTACTGCCGGCAGATGCTCCTGCAGGTTCGTGCGCCAGGCTTTCAGCCGTTCCGTCCAGTCAGGATCGGCCTTTTCCGAATCAGCAGCTGCTTTTCGGCTAGCCGCCCTTTGCGCTTCAAGCGAACGAATTTCTGCGGCACGCGCCGCCTGCGCCCCCGCCCTTCTTTTATTTCGAT
>OBVY01001809.1_pt1 | contig 10961 bp, 8 predicted proteins | sample 1538051 | NCBI WGS metagenome assembly OBVY01 (sample SAMEA2580017, study PRJEB22360) | human gut metagenome | biome: human gut; feature: human-associated habitat; material: faeces | place: Denmark | collected 2008/2010 | reverse complement strand
ATCCGTCAGGTGGCGGGGCGGGGCCCGCCCGCGCCGCCCCAGCCACTGCCAGGAAGTTGCGACGAGAAATCATCATAATGAAAACTCTCCTTTTATTTTATATAACCGCGTTTTGTTGACGAAATGTGCGCACTTGCACATTTACTGGCTCAAGTATAGCGGGAAGAAACGGCAGATGCAAGCCTTTTCCGATTACAAAACATTTACAAATATTTTATCAAAATTGTAAAAAAATCATACTTATCCCGGAAAATCCGCTCCGCCCGGCCTTTTTCGCGCAGCTGCGTTCAGTCTTCCACGGCCTTGTTGCCTGCCACGTTGGAGGGGCCGAAGCCGAAGGGCAGCAGCTCGTCCATGCTGCGCTCAATGAAATCGTCCGGGCTTTTTGCCATGATGACATTCAGCTCCGGGCCGCCGAACTCGAACAGCGCCTGACGGCAGACGCCGCAGGGCGAGGTGATCTGCTTGTTGACTTCGCCCCGGCGCGCACCCACCACGGCGATGTCGGTGAACCTGGTCACGCCCTCGGCCACAGCCTTGAACAGGGCCGTCCGCTCGGCGCAGCTGGTGGGGGTAAAGGCGGCGTTCTCCACGTTGCAGCCGGTGAAGACGCGGCCATCCTCGGCGCGCAGGGCAGCGCCCACCATAAAGTCGCTGTAAGGCGTGTAAGCCCTCTCCCTGGCCGCAAGGGCCATCCGGATGAGCTCCTGCTTTTCTTCCAGAGTCAGTTTTGTCATAGTCGGTTCTCCTTTTTGCAATTTGTAGATATAGCGTTCTTCGTCCTGTGGGACGAAGCCAATGGATTCAAACATTTTCTGCGACTGGGTATTGAAGGAATAGATGTGCGCGAAGCACTCCGCCAAGCCCCTTTCCCGAGCCAGCTCCAGCATTTTTTCGATGACCTTCCGCCCGATGTGTTTATTCTGGTACTCCTTGCAGATGACGATGGCCAGCTCGCCGGTCGTCCGCAGGCTGACGTCACCACAAAGCACACCCCGATACTCGATATAAAACAGTTCCCCATGTGTGTCCAGATAATGATACATCCGCTTCAGCAGCGGCAAATCATAAACGGAGTCCCTGTTATCTACCTGTTTGCAGAGCTGTGCATCCTGATACCACGCAAGTGCTGTATCGTAGGCCGGATAATACGGAACAAGCCGGATGTTCCCCTCCACAGAAATCGGACTGCGCACCATGTTCACCGTTTCTCTGTTCATCGGCCTCATTCCCTTCTGTGTCGTACATTCTTCTGTGTCGTGTATTTAAGTATAAATCATTCTTTTAAGAAGTGCAAGCAAAGCCGCCGCCTCTGCGTCGAAAAAGAGGGCCGCTGCAACCACAGCGGCCCTCTTTGATCCAAAAAGCTCTTAGTACTCCGCGCCCAGTGCGATCTTCATCATATCGGTGAAGCTCTTCTGGCGCTGCTCTGCGGTGGTGATCTCCGGGGAGACAAAGCTGTCGGAGATGGTCAGCAGGCAGGCAGCGTTCTTGCCCAGCACCTCGGCGTTGGCGAACAGAGCAAAGCTCTCCATCTCCACGCAGAGGCAGCCGCGCTCGTCGCGCAGCAGCTCCCAGTAGGCGGGCTTTGCGTCGGAGGGCTGACGGTAGAAAACGTCGGAGGAGTGGATGTTGCCCTCAATGAGCTTGATGCCCTGCTTCCTGGCGGAGGCGCGCAGCTTATCATTCAGAGTCTCGCTGGGGAAGGTGATGTCGTGGTCGTTGCCGCTCTGGACGCGGGCATAGTTGGACTCACTGACCGCACCGGCAGCCAGCACGGTGTCGAACAGCTTGGCGTCGGCAGTGTAGCTGCCGGCGGAGCCGATGCGGATGATGTTGTCCACATCGTAGAACTTGAACAGCTCGTAGGAATAGATGCCGATGGAGGGCATCCCCATGCCGCTGCCCATCACGCTGATGGGACGGCCCTCGTAGGTGCCGGTAAAGCCCAGCATCCCGCGGACGCCCGTCACCTGACGGACATCCTTCAGGAAGGTGTCAGCAATGAACTTTGCGCGCAGGGGGTCGCCCGGCATCAGGACAGTCTTTGCGAAATCGCCCTTTTCGGCGCTGATGTGAGGAGTAGCCATAATAATTATCTCCTTTTTATGAATTTTATCTAGGCAGCGGAGTCCGCCGCCTTGCGTTACCCAAAAGCTTTTTTCATTCCGCTGAATGTCAGCCGACATGCCAAAGCCTCCCCTTTTTAGAGGAGGTGGCGCGCCGCAGGCGTGACGGAGAGGTTTATTTCTTCCCCGGGAATACGTTCTGCGGGGGAATGTACGAACCATTGAGACGTATCTCGAAGTGGCAGTGGTTGCCGGTGGAACGGCCCGTGCTGCCCAGATAGCCGATGAGCTGGCCCTGCTTGACGGTCTGGCCCGCGCTGACGGTCAAGGACAGGCAGTGTGCATACACAGAGCTGTATCCGCCGCCGTGGTTGATGATGACCGAGTAGCCATAGCCCGTACCTGCACCGGCCTTGTTGTAACCCGCCTTTGCGACGGTGCCGCCTGCGGAGGCGTAGATGGGCGTACCGGCCGGGGCGCAGATGTCCACGCCCTTGTGGCGTCCGCCGTACCAGCGCGAGCAGTAGCGGTAGTTCGGCACAGGCCAGATGAACCGGCCGCTGCCGGTGATGTACTTGGTGCCGGAAGTCACCTTCTTGGTGCCTTCGACCACCTTCTTGTTCACCGGCTCCTTGATGACCTCGGTGGAAAGCACGCTCTGGTCCACAAGGATATTCTTGGTGTCGTAGACGTTCTGGAGGGTCACGCGGCGCAGACCGTTCTCGCCCTCCTGGAGCACCTTGGTGGTTCCCTTCGTATATTCGTTAGATTTTGTCGTCTCCGTGGAGAATGCGATTTCTTCCTCACGGGTCTCGATGCGGGTGATGCGCACCTCAAGGCCAGCCTCTTCTTTGGTGATGACGAGGTGGTCGCCCTCAAGGATGCTGGACGTCTCGCTCAGCGGCTCACCCTTGAACGCCGGGTTGAGGGCGCATAGCTCACGGAAGGTCAGGTCATTGTTATGTGCGATGGACCAGAGGGTGTCGCCCGCCTTGACGGTGTAGACCTTCTGAGCCTGCTTCACGCCCACCAGCTCCTGCCGGACGGTCTCAAAATCCTGCAAGCCTTCCTTGAAGTAGAGGCCGTCTTCCAGCGTGACCTGCTTGTTGAAACCCACGCTCACATCGGGGCCGTTCTCTTCTTCCTCGTAGGGGTCGAGCATGGCGGCGAGGTAATCCCGCAGCGCGTTGCCGTCGCTGCACACCGCCGTCAACTCGCCGTCCAGATAAAGAGCCGTGCCTTCGCTGATCTGGTCGCCGGCGCTCTGGATGATGGCGTTTGCCATCTCGTTTTCGTCCATCATGTGGTGGGCGATGGCGAGGGTGTAGCTCGGCTCGATGGTCCACTCGGTCTTATCGGTGCCGGCGTAGCTGATACGCTCCATCACGTCCTCGCGGGCCGTGTTGAAGACATCCTCATTCGCCACATAGCCCACGGTTTCGCCGTTGACCCGGACGGCCAGCGCATAAGGCTGGTGGATGACATATTGGAACACTGCTGTGCCCAGCGCCAGTGCGCAGATGGGCAGGGCATACATCGCCATGCGGGGCAGCAGACTGAGGTTGCGGCGGACGCCGTTTTTGAAGTAGTGGACGCTGGCCTCAAATGCTGCACCGAAGCCCTGCTCCCTGCGGATGCGGTGGGCATGGATGAGAAGGGACACGATGCCCTTTGCAAACAGCACGATGGGGCCAAACAGGTCTTTGGCCACCTGTGCTGCGCCGGGGAACGCCGTCTCCGCCAGAGCCTTTGCAAAGCGGCGGATGCCTCCAGCAGCCCAGAGAGCGGCGTACTTGACGGCACGTCCCACCCGCACGGCAGCATACTCCGCGCCAAAGCCCAGTGCGTAGAGCACTGCGCCAACGCGCAATACCAGCTTCGACGAGCGCAGCTTCCGGGAGACATTGTCCAGCCGGTGTCTGCGGCGGCGATACCGCCCGGGGGGGGGGCCGAGGTTGTTTCGGCGGAGACGGCCAAAGGGGGGCCGGGTTTGGGGGGGAAGCCGGTGTGCCGCGGCGCACCGGCTGGCTCGTCCTGCCGCGTTTCAGTTGTTTTATCTTCCAGCAAAAAGGATGCTCCTTCCTGTATCTTCAGGAGATTCTGATTTGTCTCTTTTCTCTGTTATCGACACGCTGTCGCATCAGGACAGCTTTTTTGACAGGAATAACTCTATTTATTATACACCCTGCCAGCGCCGAAACAAGCATTGACACAGAATTTGGGCTTAGCTTTCACTTACTTTTCACGAAATACACAAACTCAGTCAAAAAGGGCTGCCATATCCTCCGGCAGCGGGCTTTCCACCGTCACCGGCCTCAGGGTCGTCTCGTCCACCGGCACTTCGATGCGGATGCCGTCCGGCATCCGCTCGCAGCGCGGCACCCAGAACGTCTGTTTTGCGCAGTGGAGCGCCTGCCGCCCGATGCGCGCCCGGCTCCCGCCGTAGAGGTCATCTCCGGCCAGCGGGTGGCCGATGGATGCAAGATGGACCCGTATCTGGTGGGTCCGGCCTGTCACCGGGACGCAGGCCGCGAGGCTCAGGCCGTTTTCGGCTTTCAATATGGTATATTCCGTCCGGCTGGGTTTGCCGTCGGGGGTGACGCACCGCCCGATGATGCTCTCCCCCTGCCGCCCGATGGGGGCGTCGATGACGCCCGGCCCGAGGGGAAGTTCTCCTTCTGCAACGGCGTAGTAGAGCTTTTCCACCCGCTGAGCCAGCAGCGGGGCGGCGTAGCCATTCTGAGCCGCCAGCACGAGGCCGCTGGTGTCCTTGTCGATGCGGTTCACCGGGCGGAAAACGGGGCTTCTGCCCTGACGCAGCGCCCAGGACGCATAGCCGTTCGCCAGCGTATCCAGCGGGTAATTCAGGGTAGGATGCACCGCGAGATGGGGCGGCTTTTCCACCACGAGGGCGAAAGCGTCCTCGTAGACCACATCCACCGGGATGTCGTCCTGCGGCGCAACGCCCTCCCCCTCCGGCGGCAGTTCAAAGGAGATGACCTGCCCGGCCTCCACCCGGTGGTTGGCCAGGACGGGGGCGCCGTCGGCAAAAAAGCCGCTGCCCCGGAATTTCACGGCCCGGGACAGGTCGGTGGAGACACTGCACCTGCGCAGAAAACCGCGCAGCAGCATCCCGTCCGCCTCGGGCGGGACTTTGAAATAAAGCTTCATCTTCCCACCTCCAGCGCGGGCAGCATATAAGATAAGTATAGCAAAATTCTCTTTCTCTTGCAAATCTTGTTTTTTTATGGTATCATGAGGAGCGGAAAACGAGTGGAACATACGGCGGCGGGGCGGCTTTGACCGCTCTGAGGAAAGTCCGGGCCTCACAGAGCACGGTAACTGCTAACGGCAGCCGAGGGTGACCTCAGGGAAAGTGCAACAGAAAGGAAACCGCCGCAGCAATGCGGTAAGGATGAAAGGGCGAGGTAAGAGCTCACCAGCGCATGGGTGACTATGCGGCTTTGTAAACCCTACCGGAAGCAACGCCTATATGGGACGTACAGCGCTGCTCGCGTGTCCCGAAGGCGGCACGAACCTGTCAGCAATGGCAGGTCTAGACAGATCGTCGTTTAATACAGAACCCGGCTTACGGTCTATCTCGTTTTCCATCTTTTGTTTTCAGCGCTGTCTGCGGTGTGCAGGCAGCGTTTTTCGTTTCTTTAACCACACTGTCACTTTTCGTTTGGGCCGGTTTGTGGTATACTGAACAAAACCCCGCAGCGCACGTCTCCGCCGGGGCCTTAATTCAACAGACAGGATGTGAAATCCTCCGATGAAAGATGGTTTTTTGAAAGCAGCCGCCCTCTCGCCCTCACTGCGGGTGGCCGACTGCAATTATAACGCTTCCCAAATCGTATCTCAGCTACAGGACGCTGCGGCCCGCGGCGTCAGGCTGGCGGTGTTCCCCGAGTTCTGCCTCACCGGCTACACCTGCGGCGATCTGTTCTTGCAGCGCACGTTGCAGCAGGGCGCGCTGGACGCCCTGCAGACCGTGCTGGACGCCAGCCGGGAGCTGGATGTCGTGGCCCTCGTGGGCCTGCCGCTGCTGGTGCGGGGCAAGCTGTACAACTGCGCCGCCGTCCTCTGCGGCGGGCGTCTGCTGGGCCTTGTCCCCAAGACCTACCTGCCCAACTACGGCGAGTTCTACGAAAAGCGCCAGTTCACCCCGGGCAGCACCGAGGTGGAAAATGTGACGGTCTGCGGACAGGAGGTGCCGTTCGGCACGTCCCTGCTCTTCCGCTGCCGCCAGATGCCCAGCTTCGTTCTGGGCGTGGAGATCTGCGAAGACCTGTGGAGCGCTCTGCCCCCCTCCACCTTCCACACGCTGGCCGGTGCCACCGTCATTGCGAACCTTTCGGCCAGCGATGAGACGGTCGGCAAGGCCGAGTACCGCCGGGCGCTGGTGTCGAACCAGTCCGCCCGCCTGCTCTGCGGCTACCTGTACGCTTCTGCCGGCCACGGCGAGAGCACCCAGGACATGGTCTTCGCCGGCCACGACCTCATCGCCGAGAACGGCGCCCTCCTCGCCGAGACGTCTCCCTTCGAGGGCGGCTGGGCTGAGACGGAGCTGGACTGCCAGCGGATGGAGTCGGAGCGGGCACGCAACACCAGCTTCGAGCCCAGCGCCGAGGGGTATCTGACCGTCGATTTCGACCTTGCCCTCACCGAGACCAAGCTCTCCCGCTGGGTAGACCCCACGCCCTTCATCCCCCACGACGAGCGCCGCCGGACCCAGCGCTGTGAGCTGATTTTGAAAATGCAGGCCGACGGCCTCGCCAAGCGCCTCGAGCATGCCCACGCCAGGACGGCGGTCATCGGCATCTCGGGCGGTCTGGACAGCTGCCTCGCTCTGCTGGCGGCCGTCCGCGCCATGAAGCAGCTGGGCCGCCCCACCAGCGATGTGCTGGCCGTGACCATGCCCTGCTTCGGCACCACCCACCGCACCCGCAGCAATGCGGAGATCTTATGCGACGAGCTGGCCGTCAGCTTTACCGAGATCGACATCGCCAACACCGTCCACAGCCACTTCAGGGACATCGGCCAGGACGAGAGCGTGCTTGACGTCACCTTCGAGAACGGACAGGCCCGTGTGCGCACCCTCGAGCTGATGGACACCGCCAACCGCACCGGCGGCCTCGTCGTCGGCACCGGAGACCTCTCCGAGCTGGCGCTGGGCTGGGCCACCTACAACGGCGACCACATGAGCATGTACGGCGTCAACACCGGTGTGCCGAAAACGCTGGTGCGCCATATTGTGCAGTACGTGGCCGACACCTGCGGCAATGACACGCTGCGGGACGTGCTGGTGGATATTCTGGACACCCCCGTCAGCCCCGAGCTGCTGCCCACCGCCGCAGACGGCACGATTGCCCAGCAGACCGAAAAACTCGTCGGCCCGTATGAGCTGCACGACTTCTATCTCTACTATGTGCTGCGCTTTGGGTTCAGTCCGACAAAAATCTACCATCTGGCCCGCACAGCCTTTGACGGCCGGTATGAGCCGGAGGTCCTGCTGGCGTGGCTGAAAAATTTCTACCGCCGCTTCTTTGCCCAGCAGTTCAAGCGCAGCTGTCTGCCCGACGGCCCGAAGGTCGGCTCGGTCACGCTGTCCCCCCGCGGCGACTGGCGCATGCCCAGCGACGCCTGCAATACGCTGTGGATGGCAGAATTAGAAAAACTGGAAGTCTGATCGCGTTACCCGCGTATAAAAATGCCCGGAACCACTTGCACGGTTCCGGGCAATTTTTATAGCTTTTTGATTTCGGCGTTCAGTGCGTCGTAGGTGTAGAGTGTGTTGAGCACCTGCAGCAGCTCCTTTTTGCTCAACCGCGGCGGCAGACCAAGGCGGCGCAAAAACACCCGGCGGTTCTCGGCGCTGTTGGCCGTGCCGGAGATGCCCCAGTCGTACAAATCAGTGTACGTGATGGAGCGCGACTGGGTCGTTTTCTGCTGGCAAGCAGTTTTACTTGCCAGGGCGGTTTCAAGGCCCTGTACAATTAAATCGTCGGATACGCCCTCGACGCCGAGCAGTCCCTCCTTGCCGGGCTCGGCCTTGCGTGACTCCTTGCCCGCAATCGCCGGGACGTAGGCCTGCAGGACATGCTCCGCACCGACAAGACCCGTGACAAAGTGGCGAATCTTGAACCCGGCGGCGTCGGAGTCTGTCAAAATGATAAGCCCCTGCGCTGCAGCAATGCGCTTGAGCAGCCTTTGCAGCGTGCCGTCCTTGAACACCCGGAAGCCGTCCGTCGTCAGGATCGTGCCGTCCACGATATTGCTAAGGCGTGCGGCGTCGTATTTGCCCTCCACCAGCAGGACTTGTTCCAATTTCAGCATTTATGCCCTCCCGGCCAGCGCCAGCTCACACAGCGCCTTCTGCATTAAAAGGTCGGCGTCCAGCTTGCTGCTTTTCAGGTCGGTGTCCAGTCTTTGCAGAATGTGCAGGCAGTCCTCCAGCTGGGCACGCTTGAAGCGCAACGCGGTTTTTTCGGTAGAATTGAGGCGGTAATTCCAATTGCCCTTGTAGCCAAAGTCCTTGGCCACATCGCCGAGGCCCCGGCGGCTGCGGCGGCCCAGCAGCACGCGGTACAGATCCAGATAGTTGCTGATGAGTGCGCCGGTAATCATGATCGGCTCGTTTTGCAGCGCCAGCAGCGTTTTCAGCTTTTGCTGGGCCTTATCGGCCTGGCCGCTCGTCAGCAGCTTGACCATATCGAACGTGTCCGCGTCGAGCGTGACCGTGCCGAGCCGGCTGACCATTTCTTTTGTAATTGTGCTGTAGTTGGCCAGCGCAGCCAGCTTTTCGACCTCATTTTTAAGCAGGAACTGATCCTCGCCGCAGCGGGCCAGCAGCGCAGCTTCGGCGCCGGGGGCAAAGTCCGCACCGGCCTCCTTCGCCCAATCACGGGCCATGGCCTGTAAAGCCGCGCCCGTGGGGCGGTTGAGCTGTACACAGTAGCCGAGCTTCTCGCAGCTGGCAATGAGCTTTTGCTCCCGCTTGCCGGGGCGCAGTTTGCCGTAGCTTTCCTCGATGATGCTCGTCAGCACAAAGATGGCGTTCTCGGTGTCGGCCAGCGTGTCGCAAAGCTCCTGCAAATCCTTGTCGGAATAGGTTGACGGACGGATCAGCGGCATGAGTACCAGGCGTTTGCCGCCGAAGAATGAAATCGTACCGGCAGCTAGCACGATCTCCTCCACCGAGGGGGTCGGCCCGTCCAGCACCGTCGTCTCGGGGTCGTCGCGGTTCAGATATTTCAGCGTCTTCTGCGCCGCCGTGTGGACGAGCGCCTCGTCCGATGCGTAGAAATAGTAGAGCGCGCAGCCTGCCTTCAGGCGTTTTTCCAGCTCCTTTTCACTGTACAGCAATCGTCTGTGCCTCCTCCCAAATCATGCTGCGGCCCGGGCGCAGGGTCAGTCCGGGCGTGTCCTCGCCATAGCGCAGGGTGCAGCCCGCAGCGTCGTCCAGCCAGCGCGGTGCGGCAGCGGTGTACAAAATTGCGTCGGGCCGCACGGAATCGGACAGCGTGCCCGGTGCGCAGAGGACATCCACCCGCACCGGCTCTGCCAGCTCGAGCCTGCCTGCCCCCACGGCAATGTGCCGTTCCCCCACGCCCAGCACAGCGAGGTTTGCGCTTTTATTATGATACAGGTCCAGCGTCAATCCGTCAAGCACCGGACGGGTCGTAATGTCGGCAAGCTCCTGCACCGTCACGACCTCTGCCGCGGAAAATTCCATCTGCGTCGGCTTGGCGCGCAGGTCAACGACCAGCGCGCTCCTGTCTGCTGCGCCCGGCCAGATAGTTCTGCACGGCGCTCCAGTTGCTCTCCCCGCCGCGGAAGAACACCACAGCCTGCCCGTTCTGCACGCAGACGACGCAGGGATTGTTGGATGCGCCGACCAGATTGATCTGCACAACATCTCGCTGCATCCAGACACCCAGCCCCACGGCCAGCACTGTGCAGAGCGCCGCCGCGGGCAGATAGAGCCGCAGCCGCCTGGCATGCCAGAAGCAGACCGCCAGCGCGCCCAGCACAGCCAGCGCAAACAGCGTGTACCGCTGCGGCAGACAAATCGACGCAAACGGCAGTGCGGCGCAGCACCGTACCAGCCAGAGCAGCCCCTTGAGCCAGAGACTCAGCACGAGGGCCGTCAGGTTCGTGATTGCCGCCAAAAACGGCACGGCGCTGCATACCAGCAGCAAGATGCCCAGCTGCAGGGCGGGCTGGACCATCCAGACGACCAGCAGGTTGCAGAGCACCCCGACCAGGCTGGCCGCCATGCCGTGGGCCACCAGCACCGGCAGCGTGGCAAGGCTGGCAAGCACTGCCGTTTGCACAGGCTCTGCCACTTGGCATAGCGCCTTGACGGCGGCGGGCTTGTCCTGTGCTGCGCGCTGCTCGGTGCGGGCCAGTTCTGCCGCAGCCTGCACGCCCAGCACGGCGCAGAACGACAGCTGAAAGCCAAGGTCGCACGGCGCATAGGCGTTTTGCAGCCCCAGCAGGATGGCCGCAAAGCTCGTTGAGGTCAGCAGGTCGGGCGGCAGCAGGAAGAAGTCCCCCACCAGCGCCACCAACAGCACGATCCCGGCGCGCGATACAGAACCCGGCATCCCGGTCAGCAGCAGGTAAAACAGCGCCGCCGCAGCGCGCAGCAAAATCAGAGGCTTATAAAATTTCCATTTACGGCCAAAGCCCAGCAGCCCGCAGAGCAGCGCCAGATGCAGCCCAGACACCGCCAGCAGATGCGATACCCCCGCCGTGCGGAAGGCCTGCTGCACGCTGTCATCCAGACGGCTTTTGTCCGCCAGCAGCATAGCGGCCTCGATGCCGTCCAGCTGCCGCGGCAGCCAGAGGCGCGGGGGGGGCGGACCGAGGTGCCGTGCTTCCTAC
>OBVY01001806.1_pt1 | contig 10974 bp, 6 predicted proteins | sample 1538051 | NCBI WGS metagenome assembly OBVY01 (sample SAMEA2580017, study PRJEB22360) | human gut metagenome | biome: human gut; feature: human-associated habitat; material: faeces | place: Denmark | collected 2008/2010 | reverse complement strand
CATTGCCGTCGCCCATCGGGGCGCCCCCCCTGTTCGACAAGCCGGCATTCAAGAACGTGATCTGCCATGGCATCGTGCTTGGCTCCGACGGCCAGAAGATGTCGAAGCATCTGCGCAACTACCCGGATGTGAACGGTGTGTTCAACGATTTCGGTTCTGACGCCATGCGTTGGTTCCTCATGAGCTCGCCGATTCTGCGCGGCGGTAATCTGATTGTGACCGCCGATGGCATTCGTGACACCGTTCGTCAGGTCATGCTGCCGGTGTGGAGCTCGTACTACTTCTTCACCCTGTATGCGAACGCTGCCAATAATGGTGCCGGTTTCGATGCTCGTGCGCTGCGTGCCGATGAGGTTGCCGCACTGCCGGAAATGGACCGTTATCTGCTGGCACGTACCCGCCGACTGATCGAGAAGACGCAGCATTCGCTGGATGACTTCCTGATTTCCGACGCATGTGAAGCCGTGTCCGATTTCATCGACATGCTCACCAACTGGTACATCCGCAACAATCGTGACCGTTTCTGGAACGAGGATGCGAACGCGTTCAACACGCTGTACACCGTGCTTGAAGCATTCATGCGCGTGATCGCACCGCTTGCTCCGATGGAAGCGGAAGCCGTGTGGCGTGGCCTGACCGGTGGCGAATCCGTGCATCTGGCCGATTGGCCGTTCCTTGCCGACGAGCAGACTGGCGAAGCGAGCGAACTGGGCCGTGTGCTTGTTGACGATCCGGCTCTGGTTGATGCGATGGAGAAGGTGCGCGAAGTCGTGTCCGGCACCCTGTCTATGCGTAAGACGAAGCAGATTCGCGTGCGCCAGCCGCTGTCCAAGCTGACCGTTGTGGTAGAAAACACTGCCGCCGTGGCCGCATACGACGAGATTCTCAAATCCGAACTGAACGTGAAGAACGTTGAATTGTGCACGCTTGAAGATGCCGAAGCCCAAGGCTTGAAGATCATCAACGAGCTGCGTGTGAACGCTCGCGTGGCAGGCAAGCGCCTGCGCAAGGACGTGCAGTTCGCCATCAAGGCTTCCAAGTCCGGTGCATGGCATGTGAACGCCGAAGGCGCTCCGGTATGTGAGACTCCGAACGGTGAGATCGTGCTTGAGGAAGGCGAATATGAGCTAATCAACAGCGTGGAGGAGAAGAACGCCGAAGAGGCCGCCAACTCCGTTTCCGCCGCGCTGCCGACCGGTGGCTTCGTGATCCTCGACACCGAGCTGAACGATGATCTGATCGCCGAAGGCTATGCGCGTGACGTGATTCGCGCTGTGCAGGATGCCCGTAAGGCCGCCGATCTGCAAATCTCCGACCGCATCGCCCTGAAGCTCGTTGTGCCCGCCGAAGACGTGGCCAAGGTCGAACAGTTCAAGAAACTCGTCTCTTCCGAAACGCTCGCCACCTCTTTCGAAGTGACGGCCGGCGATGAGCTGAACGTTGAGGTTGCCAAGGCCTGAGGTGGCTGGCTGGGTGGCTGACTTTGGGAGGTTTGTGCGGTTTTGCACTGCCCAAGTTAAGCTGGTCTGCCGAAACTCTGCCGAAGCATTGTGTTGATGCTTCGCTGATTCTCGCGTGAGGGGCTGTCCATTCCTTGTGAATGGGCAGCCCCTTTTGTGTATCTGGGTAATGCCCGAAATGAGACGTAAACAAATGTGTACAAAATAGCGATGAAAAAGCTTTAAATGACCACGATGTGCCGAATTTCATAAGGATCGCAAAAGGGTGATGCGTGGATGTCAGTATTCCTGTAATAGACTTGAAGACGAATTAGAGTTCTACATCAATGGAGTCTTATGAACCGGGAAAATGCTGTTGAAGATTACGCTGTCTCGCTGGATATAGGCAACGCTTCCGTTGGCTGGGCGGCATTCACTCCTAATTATCGTCTTATGCGTGCGAAGGGGCATGAACTTATTGGCGCGAGACTGTTCGAGCCTGCTTCAACGGCGGAGGAGCGCAGAATGGCGCGAACCACTCGTAGGCGTTATTCCCGCCGTCATTGGCGCTTGCGTATGCTTGATTCGATGTTTGATCAGGCGTTGTCCGAGGTGGATCCGTCTTTCCTGATGCGAAGGAAGTATTCTTGGGTTCACCCTGAAGATAAGAACAATGAAGGTCATTGGTTCGGAGGTGTCCTGTTCGACTCGAATGAGCAGGATAAGCGTTTTTACGAGAAATACCCGACTATCTACCATCTGCGTAAGACTCTGATGGAAGATGATGAGCGTCATGATATCCGAGAGGTGTACCTCGCCATCCATCACATGATGAAATACCGTGGCAATTTCCTCACGGAGGGGGAATTGGCTCCTTCTTCGGTTTTCGATGTCGAGGATCTTCTCAAATTACTCACGGAAATTCTGCAATATGCTGATGAAGACGAAACTGGCGATGATCTGGAGCTGCAAGCGGATGCGAATGGGCTGACGGAAGCGCTGTGCACGACCAAAGGCTCTCGCTCCATACGTGCTAAGAATGCAATCTCCATTCTCAAGGAGGATACCGCATTATCGAAGCGCCAAGAGGCTATCATCAGCGCAGTGTTTGCCGGTCTTGAAGGCAATAAGCTTGATTTGACGAAGGTGTTTCCTAATAAGGAGTACACTCCGGAAGACAAGAAAACGCTCGCGCTCTATTTCAACAAGGCCGATTATGACGAGAAGCGCATCGCAATCGGTGATTCTGGTCTGCTGGAAGATAATGAATGCGATTTTCTGGACTGTATCCAGCGACAGTACAGTGCCATCGCTCTGAAACAGTTGCTGGGAGATTCCACGAGCGTTTCTGAGTCGATGTGCGCGAGATATGAACAGCATCAACGGAATTGGGACTTGATCAAGCGCTATTGCCGCGAGGAATCCAATGCCGAGAATATCAACAAGAACTACGGTGCTCTCGTAGGCTGGGAAATCGTTGGAGGACAGCGAAGAAGCATTCGTGGTGCAAAGGATTATGAGAATAAGCGCAAAGCAGCCAATAAGTTCTTCGAGGAGCTGATTAAAGGTTCTGTTTTGTCTGATCAGGAGAAAGAAAGACTTCTCCACGACATCGAAAACGATGAGTTGTTCCCTGTTCAAAGGGACTCTGGGAATGGTGTGATTCCCTACCAGCTTCATCTGAACGAGTTGAAGAAAATCATCCAAAAGCAGGGACGGTATTATCCCTTCCTTCTGGAGACCTATATCAAAGATGGTAAGGAAGTCAATAAGCTAGAAGGTTTGCTTGCTTTCCGTGTGCCTTATTATGTTGGTCCGCTGGTATCGCGTGATGACATGCAGTCGTCCGATAATGGGGAAAACCATTGGATGATTCGCAAGAAGAAGGGCGTGATTACGCCTTGGAACTTTGACGAGATGGTCGACAAGGATGAGTCGGGACGCAAATTCATTGAGCGTCTGGTAGGCACGGACAGCTACCTGCTTGGTGAGCCAACGTTGCCAAAGAACTCCTTGTTGTACGAGGAATTCGAAGTCCTTAACGAGTTGAACAATGTCCGTCTGTCGATTCGTACAGGCAACCATTGGGCTGATAAGCGGCGTGTGAGACTCGGCCACAATGAGAAGCAACTGCTACTTGAAGAACTTTTCGCCAAACAAGCAACGGTCACCAAGAAGGATGCTGAAAAGCTGTTGCGCAGAACATATGGGAACACCTATGAGATTTCCGGCTTGGCTGACGAGAAGAAATTCGTCAGCTCCTTGTCATCGTATGGGAAGATGTGCCGCACGCTCAAAGCCTCCTATGTGAATAGTCATAAGGATGTCGTTGAGAAGATTATCGAGTTGCAGACGGTGTTTGAAGATAAAAAGACTTTGAAACATCAGCTGCAGCTGCTTGGCGAGCTGACGGAAACCAATTGCGAGCTACTCTCCAATACGCATTACACAGGATGGGGCAAGCTTTCAAGAAAACTTCTTGCCTCGAAGGTGGCTGTTTGCAAGATCGGAAATGATTTCGCTCCTGCAAAACACAGCATTATCGAGATAATGCGGGAAACCGATCGCAATTTCATGGAGATCATCACTGACAAGGATCTTGGCGTTGGGGAGTGGATCAGCCAGCAGAACGTTGGCGCTGAAGATGGGAACTCCTATCAGGATATAATCGATGACCTGCGTGTCTCGCCTAAGGTCAAGAGAGGTATCAATCAGGCGATTCGAGTCATTGATGATATCTCGAAGGCAGTAGGCAAGGAACCTTCGCGGATTTTCCTGGAACTCGCGGGAGATGTCCAACAAAGCGCCCGAACGGTATCTCGAAAGAGCCGCTTGCAGGGCCTGTACAAGAGTGCTGGATTGCAGAAGGAGTTCCAGGACCTCGCCGAATCATTGAACGAGTGCAGTGATAATGATTTGCGAGACGATAGGCTGTTCCTGTACTACACGCAGCTTGGTAAAGATATGTATACCGGAGAACCTCTGAATCTTGACAGGCTCTCTTCGGATTATGATATCGATCACATCATCCCGCAAGCCGTGACTCAGAATGATTCTCTGGATAATCGAGTTTTGGTAGCTCGCGCGGCAAACGCAAGAAAGACGGACTCTTTCCAGTATCTGCCCGAAATCGCGAACCGTATGAGGAATTTCTGGCAGGAGTTGTTGGACGCTCGCCTGATCAGTCGTGTTAAGTTCGACAGACTGAATCGGCAGAATGACTTTTCCTCCCACGAGAAGGAGCGCTTCGTTCAGCGCTCGCTGGTGGAGACTCGTCAGATTATGAAGAATGTTGCCACCATCATGCGTAAGCGTTATGGAAACAGCGCCGCGGTAATTGGTCTGAATTCCGAGCTAACGAAAGAAATGCGCCAATATCTTGGTTTCTCCCATAAGAACCGTGATATCAACGACTATCACCATGCTCAGGACGCGCTGTGCCTCGGTGTTGCGGGTCAGTTCGCGGTTAATAGAGGCTTCTTCGCTAATGGCTTGGTTTCCGATGGAGCAGTGAATTCCTACAATCTGTACCTGCAAGATTACCTGCGTGGATACAGGGAGAAAGTGAATGCTGGAGAGCGCAGGAGAAATAAAGCGTTTGGCTTTATTGTTGGTTCGATGAATTCCCGGAATCCAGACAAGCGCATCAATCCTAAGACTGGAGAGATTGTTTGGCGTGAAGAAGATAAAGCTTATCTTCGCAAGGTGATGAATTATCGTAAGATGCTCGTCACTCAGAAGGTGGGCGATAGCTTCGGTGCGTTGTATGACACGACTCGATATGGAGCTTTGTCAAAGAAAAAGATGCGCATTCCTTTTAACAAGGAAATGCGGGATACTGACCTATATGGTGGATTCTCAAGTGAGAAAACAGTCTATGCTGTTCTAATCGAGTCAAAGAAAAAGACGCGCTTGGTGAATATCGCAATGCGAGAATATGCCAAGTTGGGTGATCATCCTTCTGATGATGCGCTGAGAATGATATTGGTTGAGAAAAAACCGGAATACGGGAAGGCGCGTATTCTACTTCGTCATGTTCCGCCTATGCAGTTGATTCGTTACGGTGGCGCCTTAATAACAATCAAGTCTGCAGCCGAATTGAATAATGCACAACAACTATGGCTTCCATATGGAGAGTATTGCTTGTTTGATGATGTGATGAACTCTGCGGATAGCGTCAGTGAGGAACAGTTATGTGGGTTGTTTGATGCGATTGTTGAGTCTATACAGAATTATTACCCGAAGCATCGCTTTGATGAGACTGAACTGGCGGCTTTCTATGCTGCTTTTAACAGGGTCTCACTAGAGGAAAAGAAAGACGTTATCAAAGAAGTGGTGGGAGCGTTGCATGCTGATGCAAAGACAGCGAACCTGAAAAATCTCAAGATGCCGGAGAGTTGGGGAAGGATGAACAATAAATCGGGTTATTCGTTTGCTGATTCTGACGAGTTCATCTTCCAGTCGCCGTCTGGGCTGTTTGAGCAGAGAATCAGTGTTGGCGAGTTGAAGAGGAGAGCGAGATAACAAATAGGGGCTCCCGGCGCTGCCGGGAGCCCCATAGCCATAAGGCTAGGTCTAAAACCTTCTGAAGCTTGGCCCAAGGGTCTTGCTTTATTTCAATATATGCCTGTCAGGTCAAGGACCTAGACATCTTGGATTGCGACCAAACAATCCTTTATAAGAATAACACAATGGAGTGAGTATGGCGTGGCGGAATGTTGTGATTACTAAACATTGCAAGATCTCGACAAAATTAAAATTGTTGGTGGTTCAGACAGATGATGACGTTTACCAGTTTCCTCTTGATGATTTGGGTACTGTGATGATTTCCACGACTCAAGCGGTTGTGACGGCTAATGCGATGGCGAATCTATTAAAACGTGATGTCAAAGTCATCTTTTGTGACGAAAAGCATCTTCCGATTGGGGAGACGAATCCATACGAGACTGAATCGAGTCGTCGCTCATGCATTATTCAGCAGATGTGTTGGTTGGAGGAACGCAGGAATATCCTATGGCAGCGTATTGTTCAAGAGAAAATCGCTCATCAAATGCAGGTGCTGGAGAGGTGTTGTCCTTGTCCTGACGTGGAGAAGATCGGCACGCTTGCTGCAGATGTTAAGTCTGGGGATTCTGACAACCGTGAGGCTGTTGCCGCACATATGTATTTCCCGAGGTTATTTACGTACGAATTCGTCAGATCTGACGACGACAATCAGATAAACGGACTATTGGACTACGGCTATGCGATTCTTATGTCAGAAGTGGCTAGAAAAATAGCTGAAATAGGCTATCTTACGGAATTCGGTATTCATCATGATAGCGAGAGAAATCCTTTCAATTTAGCGTGCGATTTTATGGAGCCCTTCCGCCCGTTTGTTGATCAGAAAGTGTTCGAGCTTAGCGGCAGGTCTCTCGAAAGCGAAGTTAAAGAAGAACTCATCAAGTTGATGAGGACTGATCTGCCTCAATATGGGACAACGATTACGCAATTAATCAATGTATTCGTTCGCGATTCATTACGGTATCTGGCGGGGGAGGGCTGCCTTCCTGAATTGGGGTTTTGGCGGTGCGATACAGAGTCATGAGAGTTATAGTGTTTTTCGATCTTCCGATGAAGACGCCTAATGAGCGCAAAGAATATGCATCTTTTCGGAAGAATCTTATTCAGGAGGGTTTCCTGATGGTTCAGGAATCCGTATATGTGCGAATTGCTACTACTCGAGAATCGGCTCGCTTTCTGGAAAATCGTGTTGCGAGTTTTGTGCCGAGTGCTGGTCTGGTTCAATCGTTGATTGTTACTGAGAAACAGTATGCGTCCATTAGATTCCTGTTGGGAAGAGGGAAGAATGATGTTCGGGATTCGGATGACAGGACGGTGATTATATGATTGACAGTATTGTTTTCTATCCCTTGGATTCCATGTCGCTGGAACCAGGCCTTAACGTAATCGCATGCGAGCTTCCAAGTGTGCTGTACAAATTCGTGCAAGGTCTTCGAGGTGAAGATGATGATGTTGTTCTTGTGGAATGTGATAAAGAGGTTTTGGCGGCGAAGAAGGTGCTATTCGTAGGTGATTGCGCAGGAGTACTAGATTATGATGCTTTGTTTCAAAAGGCTGCAGTTAAGAAGTTAAATGACGGATTTAATCCTGAAGAATTGAGTAGATTATTGTTGTTGCAAACTGAGATAAAGTCGATTATTCAAGAAGAAATATGGAGAGAGAATTTGCCTCTGAGTATTCTTGATGAAGCTGATATAAAGTCAATGATAGCAATGGCTAAACCGCGTGTTGATACCAGTTCTCTGGGTTCTCTTTATGATAAAATTCAACTGGTAGTTGATACTGCCGGCGCTCTTGCCGAGGGCAGGATGCTTGTGATGCTTCATATAACTCAATATTGTGATAATGGCCAATTACTTTATTTGCATCGAGAATTATTAAGACACCATATGCAGCTTCTGGACCTGGAATGCTGCGACAAAAAAGTCCTTTTGACAGAGGGAAGAAGTCGGTATATCGATGGAGATTATGTTCAGTTCTCATAGAACGTTCAGGATTCTCCAAGGCTATCGGTTTCAGATGCCTGTCAGATCAAAGACTTAGACCACCACGTTGCCGAGTGCGGCAGTGTACGGGAAGTTTCAGATGCCTGTCAGATCAAAGACTTAGACCACCAAGCGGGCAATCTGCGTGGTGTCGAACTTGTTTCAGATGCCTGTCAGATCAAAGACTTAGACCACCACGTCGAAAGCGCATCGCCTCGCACGCGCGTTTCAGATGCCTGTCAGATCAAAGACTTAGACCACCGTCAACGGGCGATCTGCCCAAACCTATGGGTTTCAGATGCCTGTCAGATCAAAGACTTAGACCACTTGTTTGAAAGAGTCTGTACGTAACGCTTGGTTTCAGATGCCTGTCAGATCAAAGACTTAGACCACTCCAGCAGTGCAAGAAGACGGAACGTCATCGTTTCAGATGCCTGTCAGATCAAAGACTTAGACCACTCCAGCAGTGCAAGAAGACGGAACGTCATCGTTTCAGATGCCTGTCAGATCAAAGACTTAGACCACACCCGTCCGTGTTAGCATACAGTAGCCGGTGTTTCAGATGCCTGTCAGATCAAAGACTTAGACCACAAACTCAATTGCATGACGCATTTCTCCTATGTTTCAGATGCCTGTCAGATCAAAGACTTAGACCACGGAAGTGTGCGTGGGATTGCGGTGCGGTTGGTTTCAGATGCCTGTCAGATCAAAGACTTAGACCACACGATGACGCCGCTACTCTGATTCGCAAGTGTTTCAGATGCCTGTCAGATCAAAGACTTAGACCACGAAGATAGGGAAAATTGCGCATGGTGTCAAGTTTCAGATGCCTGTCAGATCAAAGACTTAGACCACCCCTTTCGTCATCGACGAATTTCGAAAGTCGTTTCAGATGCCTGTCAGATCAAAGACTTAGACCACTACGTTATCGACGGGCGACTTAAGGACGAACGTTTCAGATGCCTGTCAGATCAAAGACTTAGACCACGCTATGGTGTTTTGTGAGTTGCCGCGTACTGTTTCAGATGCCTGTCAGATCAAAGACTTAGACCACGCTATGGTGTTTTGTGAGTTGCCGCGTACTGTTTCAGATGCCTGTCAGATCAAAGACTTAGACCACCGACTTCTCGATTGTATGCGTCGGCGCGGTGTTTCAGATGCCTGTCAGATCAAAGACTTAGACCACTGCTGAGTATGCGCGTAAGGGCGGTTTCTAGTTTCAGATGCCTGTCAGATCAAAGACCTAGACCACTGTCGTGCCGTCAACATGCTGTGCGAATTGGTTTCAGATGCCTGTCAGATCAAAGACTTAGACCACGATCTCCACGTTCCAGGTGTGGACCACGGCGTTTCAGATGCCTGTCAGATCAAAGACTTAGACCACCCGATCTGTTGATGGTTTGCGTGGGTGGTGTGTTTCAGATGCCTGTCAGATCAAAGACTTAGACCACGAGTATTGTTCACCGGTGGTTGGATTAGTGGTTTCAGATGCCTGTCAGATCAAAGACTTAGACCACTGCCTGCAACATCAGGAGAAAGAATCGACAAGTTTCAGATGCCTGTCAGATCAAAGACTTAGACCACCGAACCGTTGCAACTCTCAACCGTGTTTCGGTTTCAGATGCCTGTCAGATCAAAGACTTAGACCACGGCTCTGACGGCGATTGACGAGGCGGTGAAGTTTCAGATGCCTGTCAGATCAAAGACTTAGACCACCAACGCTGCGGACACCGTGCCCGGCACTTCGTTTCAGATGCCTGTCAGATCAAAGACTTAGACCACCGGAGGGAAAGTGGATGTGACCTTGACAGAGTTTGTGCTTGAGGATCTTGTGCCAGTCGGCGAACTCAGTAATGGACGCACCGCTACGGTGCTGTCTAAGGCCGACCGTGCGCCGGTCCTCGTCGTCAAACGGAACGCTGTCCTACGTGCTCATGGGTATCAACGATTATCAGAATTTTCTCGACCGTCTTAGGGGCGAAGAGGACGTTATCCATGCGCAATGTGTTTTGTTAAATTGAAGTAGTCCAAAATGGCGTGTCAATCCAGTCCGAACGAGGTGATGACGTTTTCTTGGACTCCCCGACCGGGAGGAGAACCCCCTTATGGCGAAGTACAGCAGGGAGCAGCGTGACAGGGCCGTGGACCTGTACGTCAAATACGAGCGCTGCGCCGCCGACGTGATCCGCGAGCTCGGCTATCCCAGCAAGGGCGCGTTGCTGTCGTGGTACGCGGACCGGCTCGAGGAGGAGCGCACCGGCGTCCCCTCTAGGCGCGGGGAACGTTACAGGCGCTACAGCGACGAGCAGAAGCGGGCCGCGGTGGACCATTACCTCGAATACGGCAGACGGCCCGGCCGCACCATGCGGATGCTGGGATATCCGAAAAGCAAGGAGCTGCTCATGGCGTGGATCGACGAGCTCGCGCCCGGCCGACGCAGGCCGGGGCACGGGCCGGTGCCTGAGGAGCTGAAACGCGAGGCGGTGGTCGCGGTCGCGTCCGGACGGTTGAAATCACGCGAGGCGGCCGCCGAACTGGGCGTGGAGGCGTCCGTCGTCGGGAAACTGGAAACGACGGATGCTCGCCGGATCCAAGGAGACGCCCGTGACGGAGACACCCGGGAGGAAGCCCCCGACGGCCGGGGAGAGGAAAGCCGGCGTGGCGCCTATGGCGTCGGAAAACATGCCGACGTCCGCATCCGGGCCTCGGGACACGGCGGATCCGTCGGACACGCTGGCGTCCATGGAGGCCAGACTCGCGCGCTTGCGGGCCCGTCTGGACGAACTGGACGCCGACGTCGAACGGCAGCGGCGGGAGAAGAAGGAGCTGGACATCGAGATCGCGATCCGGAAGGGCACGTTGGAGCTGTTGGGAAAAGAGCCGGGCGCAGACCCGGAAAAGCCCGGCCAGCCGCGAGAAGACGCTCCTCGTCTGTGTTTTGTCAAATTGAAGTAGTCCAGAATGGCGTGTCAATCCAGTCCGAAAAA